>JACKQG010005731.1_pt1 | contig 13505 bp, 14 predicted proteins | sample 8237621 | NCBI WGS metagenome assembly JACKQG01 (sample SAMN15677084, study PRJNA649215) | marine metagenome | biome: marine; feature: Black Sea; material: saline water; isolation source: suspended particulate matter (SPM) from the Black Sea western gyre | collected 2013-06-09/2013-06-10 | depth...
CCACCGCTTGTGCGGGCCCCCGTCAATTCCTTTGAGTTTTAGCCTTGCGGCCGTAGTCCTCAGGCGGCACACTTATCGCGTTAGCTTGGGCCCTGAAGGGGTCGAATCCTCCGAAACCTAGTGTGCAACGTTTACGGCGTGGACTACAGGGGTATCTAATCCCTTTCGCTACCCACGCTTTCGTGATTGAGCGTCAGTACTCGTCCAGATAGTCGCCTTCGCCACTGGTGTTCCTTCAAATATCTACGCATTTCACCGCTACACCTGGAATTCCACTATCCTCTCCGAGACTCTAGCTAGATAGTTTCAGGCGCAGTTCCGAGGTTGAGCCCCGGGATTTCACACTTGACATATCTAGCCGCCTACTCACCCTTTACGCCCAGTAAATCCGAGTAACGCTCGAGGTCTCCGTATTACCGCGGCTGCTGGCACGGAGTTAGCCACCTCTTCCTCTTTGGGTTAACTCAGGGCAGGCTATAAACCTGCTTGTTGTTCCCCAATGACAGGAGTTTACGACCCTAAGGCCTTCATCCCCCACGCGGCATTGCACCATCAGGCTTTCGCCCATTGTGAATGATTCGAAACTGCTGCCACCCGTAGGTGTCCGGGCCGTGTCTCAGTCCCGGTGTGGCTGATCATCCTCTCAGACCAGCTACCCGTCTAAGCCTTGGTGAGCCGTTACCTCACCAACAAGCTGATAGGCCGCGAGCCCATCCTTGAGCGCCATTACAAGCTTTAGCTTTTTTAACATGAGTTAAAAGGCCACATACGGCATTAATCCACCTTTCGGCGGGCTGTTCCATACTCAAGGGCAGGTTGCTCACGTGTTACGCACCCGTTCGCCACTGTCTACAAATCCGAAGACTTGTGTTTCGTTCGACTTGCATGTCTTAACCATGCCGCCAGCGTTCACTCTGAGCCAGGATCAAACTCTCCAAAAGAAGAGTTATCAGGAAGCAATAAATTGCAACCTGAACAAAGAACTGGCGTTCTTATTTTTTTTGCACGAACTTAAAAAGTTCATGCTTTACTTAAAGGGTTGATCGGTGATCCGTCTTAGATCACGCAAAATAACTTTCAAAGAACAAAGCCTCCCAAATGAAGGAAAGCGGATTAAAACAAAGTAAATCTCCCAATACGTCAAGTACGATTATGATTTTTTTTGCGAAATATTATTTCCCTGTACCTGTCAGATTAAAGCCCATCCACGCTTGCTCTTGAAAATTGTAAAACCATTGGGATTCATTTTGCGTACGATCATACCACAGCCATATGCCCCCTGATAATGGAGAAAACACATACGGGTATACGACCGAGTTAGTCCACAACCACTCCAAGCCATCAATGAAGAGCCAATTATCGTAGGACCCCTCCCCCACGGGATATACCCAACCAAGGGTCGAATGATAAATCCATTTGTAATCGGACTGGAAGAAAGTGCCGAACCAATCGAGATGCTTCCATTTTTGATCTGATGATTCCAAAGTAAGAGCACCAATCCAAAGTTTTTCTTTTATGTCGGAGCGGACGCAACGAAATCCGAGAGTTCTAAGCGCTGTATCTGGTTTCCGTTGATGACGGTATGCCAGGCGTAGTGCGTTTCCGCTTTGCCGTGAGTCGTCGTGCTGGAATGAACCACCGCGGATAACGCGTGTCCCACCAACGATGTCATCTGTAGGGACGGTCGAGGGACCGAGGTTATCCGAAACGAGAGCGAAACTGTTGATGGCTTTAGTCAAAGGGTTTCCGTACCATTCGGGATCGTACCAATCCCAACACCATTCATTGACATTTCCGAATACATCAAAAAGTCCGTAACCATTAACCATTTCAAAAGGGAAATAATTCTGCCCACCATAACTATTATCTTTTTCAGTTATCAACTGATTCCCATCGAAATAACCAACAGGAGTGCTGGCATTGTCAAAGGGATCGCCACTCAGTCGATAATTTCCTTTAGAGCCATCAATGCTTCCCTCCCAAGGATACTTAGTCCCGACTAGATCGCCACGGGCAGCTTTTTCCCATTCGGCCTCCGTTGGTAGTCTATATCCTGAAGAAAACGAATTCACGTGATCGTTTGATAAATTCAGATCTCCTTTTCGATAGACCTTAGTAAACTCTATATCTTCATAATAGACAGGGGTCCGACCTTCTTTTTCAGTTCGAGCATTGCACCACTTCACCGCATCGTACCAAGTCACCATATTCATCGGATGCTGCATGGGGGCAGGAGAGTATGAAGGACCTTTTTTTGCGGTTCGAACTTTTGAATCGAAAGCGTAGCCATTTGCCAGCGCCCACCGGGCAACCTCTTCCCAGAAACTCAGAGAGATTTCGTACTTGTCACAATACATAGCGGATATGAACACGAAGTGGGCTGGTCGTTCATCGGGAAGATGGGTATCGGTCCCCATGAGATATGAACCTACGGGGATGTAAGACATATCATCCCCGTTAATTTGCCTAATGGAAGAGATCCACAATGTCCCTAAGGCAATAAGAAGCACACGACTGGAAGTCGCGACTTTCAGCAAACGCAAGATCGGCTGGTTAATTGTACCCAAAGAAATACCGACTGTAAAAAGCATTTAGTCTGACTAAACCTCCTAAACTATAGAAAGGAGTAAAGTCGGCAGAAAAAAGACTGTCTGCCAATACAAAGAACCCCTGCGGGGCGGTTACTCAGTTCGACTACGCGAAAACTTCGACTGAAATTTTTCTACGCGACCGGCGGTATCGACAAAGCGCTTCTCGCCGGTGAAGGCGGGATGAGAATCCATAGTGACGTCACGAACGACCAGAGAGTAGTCGATCCCCTCTAGGGTTTCGGTCTTACCGGAACTCATCGTTGAGCGTGTAAGGAATTGCGTCCCAGTCGAGACGTCTTGAAAGCAAACTGGGTTCAATTGAGGATGTATTTCCTTCTTCACAAATGTCTTCTCCTAATGGTTTATAGAGTGATTCGGCAAACAGCGGGAATCAACCCTGCCTCGCTTTGAAACGAGGATTGGTTTTGCATGTAACATATAATCGACCTCGTCGACGTACAACCTTACAGTCGGGATGACGATTTTTAAGTGTCTTTATTGATGAAACTACTTTCATGTATTGAAAATAAATATTAAAGAGGGCTTGCCGTCAAGCCTCGAGGCAAAGTACCACTTGCCCGACTTACTCTTTTTCAACTTGCCTTAGGTGGGATGAAAATGAGATAGTAGTGTCAACTTATGAACGAGCAAACAACAGAAGAAGGCGAACCTCGCCGTATAAACCCAGAAGACATCACATTTCTCGACGCAGATGCATTGAGCAAATTCGTTACGGATACGGGGAAAATATTGCTCCGCAAGTATACTGGTCTAACCCCTAAGCAACAACGTAAGATGTCACGTACGATCAAGACCGCCAGGCACCTGTTGCTGGCTAAGTAAAGATTTTCGGTGAATTATTCCTGACGCCTAGCTTTGCAAAAGCATTACGGCGTTTCTCCCGAGGAACTTGCTCATGTTGCAGATTTACTTCGATCGGGACAAATAGTAGCCTTGCCGACGGAAACGGTTTACGGACTAGCCTGCCTTGCCTTAAATAAGTTTGCGGTTGCTAAGGTTTTTAAAGCTAAGAAACGACCTGCCCACGACCCCCTTATCATTCATGTATCGGATTTGACCGAGGCCAAATTGGTCTGTCGTCCAGACCGCCGGGCAATGTTACTGATGGAGTCGTTCTGGCCCGGACCACTCACTCTGGTTTTACCCAAAACCCGGATTGTGCCGGCCATCGTCACCTCGGGTCTTTCCACTGTTGCCGTAAGGTCACCCGCTCATCCCGTATTTAGGGAAGTGCTGAATTTGGTAAGCGCCCCTCTTGCCGCTCCCAGCGCTAATCCATTTGGAAAAGTCAGTCCCACAAGAGCGGAACACATTGAGCAAAGTTTTGGTGATGGACATCCTCCTGTTGTGGATGGAGGTCCGACAAAAATAGGGATTGAATCTACGGTTGTGGATTTAAGCTCTAGCCGAACCCGCATTCTTCGCCCGGGTCCGATCGATACGGAAGCCATAAGTGCGATTCTGGGAGAAGAACCTGAAATTCCAGAGCTCAAAGCTTCGAGCGATAAGTCTAAAACTCCACTTTCTCCAGGACTTTTAGCAAAGCACTATCAACCCGAATCACCCTTGCAAGTTTTCAGCAGCACCGAAGAGTTAATGGCATTCCTGAAAATGGAGTCAGCCCTTCCGGCGGCAACCGTGGTCATCACTCATTCCCCATTAAATGAGATTCGTTTCCCGTCCAAGGGCTTAAAGTTCATGCATCTTTCTGAATCGGGTGATCCCAGAGAAATTGCACAGTACCTATATGCTCGCTTAAGAGAAGCCGATACTCATTCGCCTCCGCTAATTCTTTGTCCACTTTTGCCTGAAACGGGTATTGGCAGTGCCGTAAACGACCGATTAAGAAAAGCTTCATTCAAGGATTAGGGAAACCTTTTACAGTTTGGTCTTGTTTTCGTCGCCTCGCTGTCCAAAGTAAGAGATTTTCGTTCGTTCGGCGAATTACAGTTCATTCACTTGCCCTTAATTATGAAAAAATTCTTTTGGCACCTCAGGTTACTCGCTTTTTTCTCCATTTTCTGGGAAACGGGCCTAGCCCAAACCGATGAGCAACTGCGAGATCCGACTTATCTTCGCGAGCAGTACAACCGACTCGCGGAAAAGCATAACGCACTCATCGAGAAGGCTCAGACCCTCATGTCGAGTAAACAAGAATCTCCTTCAAGACCTCAAACGAACCTCGTTGATCTTTCATCAAGGTTGCGAGCAGAGTACGAAAACAAGCTGGACGCGGCCGACACAAAAGCCGCACAACTTGAGCTCAAACTGAGTCGCACTGAGCGCCAAGTGCAAAAACTAGCGAATGAGAATGCGATTTTGGAAGAAGGTAATGCGCGTTTGCGCAACCAGCTCAACATGGTGACCGCCGAGGAGAGAGACTTGTCTGATCGGAGCAAAGAGGTTACCATGGAAAACCGCAGGTTGATCATCCGGCAAAAGAAAACGGATTCTAAAGAAAGCCAGTTGCTGGCCAAGCTTCGCAATGTAGAAGCCTCCAACGAAAGCCTCAGGAGGAGGCTCGCATCCACCGAAGAAGATTCGAGAGGTCTTCAATCAGAGAACAAAAAACTATCTGCAGAGGTTGGTAGTCTCGAAGAAACCGAAAAAGACCTAAGTGATAAAATGGCGCGCAACGAATTGTTGCGAAAAGATCTCGCTGACCGTTTAACCGAACTCGACTTGGCCAAAGGTGAACTCACCCGAAAATCTGAACAACTTGGAGGGAATGCAAAGCAACTCAAGGAAGAGCTAATAGACCTCAATGGAATGAACACACGAATCGAAGGAGAGAAATCGATCCTCACTGATCGCCTGTCGGCTCTACAGGCAGAAAATACAGCATTAAAGGAAGAGAATCGAAATCTCTCGACAAATTCCGGCATACTTCAGGAGCAATTAGCCGATCTTCGTTCTGGATTGACAACCCTCGAATCACAAGAAAATCGACTTGCCGACCAGTTGTCAGGCTTTCAAGACGCGAATCATTTACTTCACCAAAAGACAAAAAAACTAGAATCCGAAAGATCCGATATGGACGCCGCGGTAAAATTGATGGATCTGGAACTTCAGGAGTTGACCGGAAGTGAACAAGCCAATATCGGAAAACTTCGCAGAATTGATTCGGAAAACAAGGAACTTGCCAACGAAGTTGCCTCTCTGGCTAATGATCGAGCATTACTCCGCAATGAAACCGATGGTCTCAAATCACAGCTAGCGCAAATAGCAAGCAACGAACAATTGCTTGCCAGTCAAACGCAAGAGCTTGAAGCTGATAATCTTAATCTCCGAGGCAAGCTGATGAACATTAGGAACAGCGAGGATGATTATCGTCGGCAGCTTGAGGGGTTAGTGCGGAAGAACGATGCTCTTCTTTCCCAGCTTTCCCTAACGAAAGAACAGCGTATCCGTTTGAGAAATGCTATTATCGGAACAATCGATGATCACGATCAAAGACTTGATTAAATAGCCTCCCCTATTGGGATAAGCCTACCCATGGTCTAGGACTAAGCAAAGAGTTCTATCGATTTCCCTAAATCCTAAATAGGATGTAACAGGTAATTCGAAACCGGATTACTCCGAAAAGACTCCCATATCCCTATATTTCGCATACCGAGTTTCGAGCAACTGTTCAGGAGCAAGTCCCCGCAGTTCATCCAGTGCAAGGCGGAGTGCTTCCCGTAGGGATCCCGCCGCAGAATCCCAGTCTCGATGAGAACCACCCAAAGGCTCGGGCAAAATTCCATCGACAACGCCAAATTCGAGCAAATCCTGAGGGCTCAGTCGAAGAGCACCTGCAGCATCGGGAGCATACTTACGGTCCTTCCACAGTATTGCAGCGCAACCCTCGGGGGAAATGACGGAATAGTAAGCGTTTTCAAAAATAAGCACTCGATCTGCCACGGCGATTCCGAGAGCCCCGCCCGAGCCCCCTTCACCAATCACAATCGCCACGACCGGCACCTGCAGTGCTGCCATTTCTTTAATATTTACCGCGATAGCTTCCGCCACATGTCGTTCTTCAGCCCCGACTCCGGGAAAAGCCCCCGGAGTATCAATCAAGGACACCACTGGCATGGAAAATTTTTCGGCCATCTTCATCAGACGCAAAGCTTTGCGATATCCCTCCGGATTTGGGCAACCGAAATTACGCTTTAAATTCTCCTCGGTATCTCGACCCTTCTGTTGGCCGACCACCATGATGCTACGGCCGTCGAATTTGGCTGGCCCGCCCACCATTGCAGAGTCCTCACCGAAAGTACGATCACCGTGCAATTCTTCGAAGTCATCGAATACTCTCTCTACAAAATCCAAAGTATAGGGGCGATTAGGATGCCTCGAGATTTGAATTTTCTGCCACGGTGTTAGATTCGAATAAATTTCTCGCTTCGCCGAGTCTATCTCAGCCTCGATAACCTTGGCCGCGGTGGAAACACGACCTGGATCCACCTCTGATTTCCGAGAGGATTCAAGCAGTTCCTCCAACTGACATTCCAAATTACGGAGAGGTTTCTCGAAATCGAGCGTATGCACTTTTTTTTCCATGAATATGAAAAGCTTCTAAAGGGAGGATTGCGGGACGTCAACAGGTCGGCAGAATCGTTTGATGCCAAGATTTCCACTCAATGGAAAGAAGAATTACAGGTTTGCTGGACTCTAGGACATTCTGAAACTCACGAGTTTCAATCCTTGAGCTCTTCTTTCCATCCAAGAATGCGAGCTTCAGCAGTTGCCTTCTCGGCACCCTCCTTGTCCCCTTTAGCTACTAGGATCCGAGAAAGGCTCACCTTGGCAGTCAAATCTTCAGGGGCTATCACCAAAGCTTTTTCACAAGCAGCATGAGCCCCCGTCAAATCCTGCCTCGCCAAACGAACTTCAGCCAAAGCTCTCCAAGCATCAAGACAGTCGGAGTCCAACTTCACGGCTTTCATCAATTTATCCTCGGCAATCTCTTCATCACCCAAAGAAAAGTCTAGGATCGCCTCTTCCACCATATCGATCGGGTTCACATTTTCCATCATGGATAGGATTTCAGTGCTCGCACCATAGGAGCAAGAATAAAAGTAAATCACTATACGCCAACCTTCTTTGAGGGCGTAATTGTCTTGTCCCGACGACAGGTGGGGTTCATGTTGAACTTTCATCTTCATCCCTCGCCACACCACTCCAACCGATGCTATTCGACGAACCTGAATTTCAAGCCCTTCTCCTCCTGCACGGTAGAGACCGCAGAAAAATCGGGACCGAGCAGGAGCTTAGGGATTTGCCAAAAGTCCGCGAGATGGTAAAAAATAAAATTGAGATCGAAAAGGAAACCATAGCATCCGCTCAAATTGAACTCCGCGAATTCGAAACCAAGGCAAATACCTTTGCGAACCTAATCGCATCTATCGAAACCAAGATTTCGCAGCAAAAAACCAAGCAACTGAAGGTTAAGCGACAAGAAGAATACCAAGCCCTCGAAAATGAAATCAAAGGGCTTCAAGAGCAAATGAACGCCGACGAGGACGAGCAACTGGAAACCCTCATGAAGGAGGATGACGCACGTGCTACGTTGTTGATCGCCGAGGGCAAACACACCGACCGAGTTCACTCTTTAGAAACGGAACTGGAGGAACTCAATGATCGAGAAAAAGTTCTTCAAGAAGAAATCATTGAGCTCGAAAAGCAGATTAAGACGTCTGGTGAAGAAATGGAGCCCTCGTTCCTTCGTGAGTACGAACGCGTGAAAAAGGTGGTTCGGCGTCCTCCCTACGTCGTTCCCGTAGAGGATCAAAAATGCACGGGTTGCAACCTCCGGGTATCGAACGACATCGTCTCTTCCATTCTAGTAGAAGAAAAACTCACCATTTGCGACCAATGTGGTCGCATCGTCTACATCGCAAGATGAATTACATTTTCCGGGAAGCGGTCATTCGCTCCGGGGTCTTCGGACTCCGGAGAGGAAAGTCCGGACATCACAGGGTAGGATTCCTCGCGAAAGCGGGGGGAACTCGTCTCAAAGCGAGATCACGGCTAGTGCCACAGAAAACATACCGCCTCCGAAAGGAGGCAAGGGTGAAAAGGTGGGGTAAGAGCCCACCGCCGCAAGGGCAACCGAGCGGGCAAGGTAAACCCAATCCGATGCAAGACGAAATAGGGAACTGGGCGACCCGTCCATCAGTTCCGGGTACGTCGCACTCCGCTTCGGCGGGGACCGAGGTTTCCTCGGTAGATGAATGAATGACTGCAGCGATTTTCGTTCGAAAAGCCGCCGCAACAGAATCCGGCTTACAGCTTCCCGGAATCCATTTGTAAGTCAGCTTTACCGTTGACTAAGAAGGAACAATAGCCAATTTTATCTCCGCTTATGGCAAATACTAAGTCAGCATTAAAGAACGCCCGCAAAAACACCACTCGTTACGAGCGCAACCGTGCGGTAAAAAGCAAGCTCAAGACTTTGGAAAAAAAGTTTCAATCATCCTTGGAATCCAAAGATGGCGATCAGGCTCGAGAAAGTGCCAGGATGTTTATTTCCGCCTTGGACAAAGCGGCCAAGACCTCGTTGGTGCATCGCAACAAGGTGGCTCGCAAGAAAGCCTCGTTGACCAAGGCAATTGGCGGTATGAAATCGAGCAAAGAAACCCCAAAGCCTGCCGCCAAAGAAGAATCATCAGAGGAAAGCGAATAAGCTTTCTGGCTATTTCAGGTTCCAGCTAATAACCGAGCACGCCAAAACCGTGCGACTGCATTATTTTCCCGCCCAAGGCGGGATGTAAGACCGGCATTCGAAAGAAGTCCATTCCTCGGGAAAGTCATTCCGCATGGGATGCAACAGAGATGCGTGAACTTGCTAGATATGGCGCGAATCAGATTCGTCCTTCTCGGAATATCCGCTGTCTTGACGCTGATGATTGACTTTGTTCTTTTTCAAGTACGCATCATAGACATCGTCAGCCGACATGCCCAAGACCTGAGCAAGTGAAATGAGGAAATGGAATAAGTCGACGACTTCCACTCGAGCATTCTGCTTGTCGAACTTTTGATACTTTGCCCACCACTTCCATGGCACCGAGTCAGTAAGTTCGGCTAGCTCCTGCTGCATCGCTCGTACGTAATTCAGGATCCATTTACGTTGTTCTTCCTCATCCAATCCTTGAGTAACAACACCAATACGGCTATTCAGTTCATCCTGAAGCGAGAAAATTTCTTCCAGTTTATCCATGATCGATGAAACGTAGAGGCAGATGGGTTCTTGGCAAGCGGTTTTTGCAACTAGATTAGATCTTGGAATGGAAGAGAGCTTCAAGCAAAGCCAACTAAAAAGCTAAAGATCCCGAACATGAGATAGAAGTTAAGCGAGGAAGCCGATTTTGATTGTGCCTTTCCGTTGCTCGGGCTAAATAATCTAGACCCATGGAAAATACAAACGAAGGTTCTAAAGACACCATCGAACAAGAAACTGCCACCACCAACGAAAACAAAATGACCGAGAATTCTCAAGAATCAGGCATCGTTGAAAACGATGCCGAGCAAGCCGTGACAGACAAAGCTGCGTCGGTAACCAAATCCCGTATCCGCTCACGTTGGTATCGCGCCAATGAGCGACCACTTGAAAGCCAGTCCACCCCCGTGGCCGACCCAACAGGGGAAATCACGCTCACCAAGGGCGTTGTACTAAAAGACGATCTGTCCAACGCCACACCCCCTAAAGGCGGTGCTGGAAGAGAAGACCGAGGGAGCGAGGGCGATAGGCCAAGAGGCCGTGATGGAGACCGTCGTGGTGGACGCGATGGAGACCGTCGTGGTGGACGCGATGGAGACCGTCGCGGTGGACGAAGCGGAGACCGGAGCGGTGGACGGAGCGGAGACCGGAGCGGAGACCGTCGTGGTGGGGGACGAGAACGCGATGAGGATCGCAATCGCAGCCCCAAACGGGAGGACGGAAGTGCCAGAGAAGGCCAGAATGAGCGAAACAGACCGGGAAGAGATGAACAAGAAAAGCCCAACGGGGAGAGGGAAAGATCTCGCAGTCGATCGGGAAACAGAAACCGCAACAGTTCGGACAAAGATAGCCAAAAACGCGATGGTGCCCAACGTTCCAGCAAGCATCGCAGTGAAAGACAGCATTCCAAACCCAACGACAACACCTCTCCCACTCACAAGAAAACCGATGCGCCCACCAATAAAAAGCCGGGTGGCGTTGGTAAGTTCTTGGCGGGTCTCTTCGGAAGCAAATAGGCTAGCAACCATCAATCCGGAAGGAGACGCGATCAAATGGAAGTTTTCCGGGTTCGCGGTGGTACTCCCTTAAACGGTCGAACGACTGTCAGCGGATCTAAAAACGCCGCCCTTCCCATATTTGCAGCTACCTTGCTAAGCAAGGAGTCTTCCGTAATCGAAAACGTACCAAATTTGAGCGACATTCGCTTCATGGCAGAAATCCTTAGGCACATTGGAGCCGAGGTAGAGCAACCTGAAGCTACGACTTGGAAAATCACCCCCGCCTCCATAGACCACCGAGCACCCTACGAATTGGTCCGCAAGATGAGGGCCTCGGTTTGCCTCTTGGGCCCATTGGTAGGGAGATTACGTAAAGCCGTCATACCTCTTCCAGGAGGATGCGTAATCGGCCAGCGACCAATCGACCTTCATTTAAAAGCCCTATCAAAGCTAGGGGCGCAGGCAACTATTCAAGAGGGTAATGTTTGTATCGATGCCACTGACCTGCGAGGCGGTTCCATATTCCTTGGCGGCAGGCAAGGCAGCACGGTGACGGGCACTGCAAATGCCCTTATGGCGGCCGTTCTTGCTCCCGGAAGCACACGTATCGAAAGTGCTGCCTGCGAACCCGAAATCCTCGACCTGTGTAGGATGCTTCAAGGTATGGGCGCGCGCATAGAAGGCATCGGCTCGCATGTATTGTCAATCGAGGGAGTGGATAAGCTTTCCGGTTGCCGCCATAAAGTAATTCCCGACCGAATCGAAGCCGGCACTTACTGCATAGCAGCAGCAATTACCGATGGGGAAATACGCGTTGAAGGAGCCCGCAGTGAACACTTGGGCGCCTTCGCAGACAAAATGGATCAAGCCGGAGTGGAGCTAGATTCCGATGGGCCCGACTGCTTGGTAGCTCGACGCAAACCGGACGGTCTACGATCGCTTGAAATCATCACACTCCCCTACCCTGGCTTTCCGACCGATCTTCAAGCACAAGCATGCGCCCTTTCCTGCGTATCTCCCGGTTTGAGTATTTTGACAGAGCGCATATATCCGAATCGATTCATGCACGTACCGGAAATGCTTCGCATGGGGGCCAACATATCTATCGAAGGTTCAAGTGCCATCGTGAGAGGAGGCACCCGACTGAGCGGAGCACCGGTAATGGCCTCCGACTTGCGAGCCAGCGCTGCGCTCATTCTTGCAGGACTTGCCGCCGAAGGTGACACTTGGGTGCAGAGGATTTACCATCTGGACCGCGGTTATGATCGTTTTGACGAAAAACTGCGTCTTCTCGGAGGAAAGGTTGAGCGATTGCCCGAATCGGAATTACCGAAATCCGCTCAACAGGAAACCGTGTATTAGTTATGGATGTCCCTCCAGCAACCGGAACCGACTTCCTGAGCGAGTCCTTGGAACGAAAGGATGATGTGGATGCCGCTCTTCGACCACCGTCCTTCGAGGATTTCACCGGCCAAGCAAAAACCATCGAGCGATTGAAGGTGATAGTCGGAGCGGCTTCCGATCGTGGAGATCCGCTTAAGCACGTGCTGCTGTGCGGCCCACCGGGTTTGGGTAAAACCACGCTTGCCTACATAATCGCGAAGGAACTCAACCGTGAGATACGCATCACCTCCGGACCAGTCATCGACAAGCCGGGTGATCTCGCGGGGTTACTGACTAATCTTCAAGAAGGAGATGTTCTCTTCATCGACGAAATTCACCGTTTGCCAAAGACCGTCGAAGAATACCTCTATTCGGCAATGGAGGATTTTCGAATCGACATCATGATCGACCAAGGGCCGAATGCCCGCAGCGTTCGCTTGGAGATCCCTCGTTTCACGCTCATCGGCGCCACTACAAGAGTGGGTTTGCTGACGGCTCCTATGCGAAGTCGCTTCACTTTGCAGACACGTCTTGATTACTATGACCGGGCTGACATGACCCAGATCGTCAAACGCAGTTGCAGCCTGCTGGAGACCCCTTTCGACCAAGAAGGGGCCGAGGAAATTGCGGGGCGAGCCCGCGGCACCCCTAGGATCGCCAACAACCTCATTCATTTCGCTCGGGATTTTGCCGAGCAACGAGCGGAAGGAAAGATCACGAGCGAGGTGGCGGCTCAAGCACTAGAGCTTCTCGAAATCGACAACAACGGCTTGGACGAAATGGATAAGCGAATCCTGCGTTTGATGGCCAACAACTATCGTGGCGGGCCGGTTGGTCTAGGAACCGTGGCCGTAGCCGTCAACGAAGAGGAGCATACTCTAGAAGAAGTCCATGAGCCATTTTTGATTCAAGAGGGCTATATTCAACGTACATCTCAAGGCCGGGTACTCACTTCAAAAGGATGGCAAGTCATTGGCTTGCCGCCGGGTGGAGAGGCACAAGACGGTCAGCTAAATCTCATCTAAGAGGCTTGCTGAGGCGAGCCATCCTGTAAAGATGGAGGAAAGAGAGGGAAAACTCGTCGGCACCAGAAGCAATCCACTGGTCCAACTCATTGAGAGCCAGACTCCGCAACTCAGTAATTTCACTGGGTTCAAAGACATAAGGCCCGTCGTCCCGCAGGAAAAATAGTCTGCAAAATTCCCAACCCGTTTCCATGCACGGGCTAACGCTTAGAACTTGGGAGAGATTCTCGGAGCGTACTTCAAGGCCAAGCTCCTCCTCCAGTTCGCGGACAGCGGCGGGAAG
>JACKQG010005733.1_pt1 | contig 13502 bp, 4 predicted proteins | sample 8237621 | NCBI WGS metagenome assembly JACKQG01 (sample SAMN15677084, study PRJNA649215) | marine metagenome | biome: marine; feature: Black Sea; material: saline water; isolation source: suspended particulate matter (SPM) from the Black Sea western gyre | collected 2013-06-09/2013-06-10 | depth...
CCGGGCGACCTAGCTGGATCGTCAGCGGCACGTTTCGCACGTGGCCCACATACTTGCCACAGCGTACGTCATAGACGTGGTGCATCGAATCCAGTTCGAGCGTCGCAGGGTGGCTCGCCCAGCGTTGCGGGCCATGATGGAAGTAGGCGTCCGTCTGCTTGGCTTCGCCGCAACTGAAATTCGGCGGAGTCTGCCAGTAGTCCTGAATGATTCCGACCATCCGTACCCGATCGCCGCTCAAAGGGTACAGATAGGTCGTGGCTTCGGGGACATTCGTGCTGACGATACGTTCACGCGGCGCCGGCACGCCAGAGCGTTGCGTCAGCATGCTCACCAAGCGTCTGGCGGACGCAGCATCAGGAAAGAACGTCAGTGAGATGATGGCGCCGTCGCCGTGCGGTTTCACCAGCGCGGCCGGGGTCGCAAACAGACGCTGCACGAACTCGGGGCACTCGGCGGCCTTTGCTCGGGGCGTTTCCCCCAAGCGATCGAACGAAGCGATCAAGCTGGCTCCGTTGATTTTCAAGCTGTGCGCGCCTGCGGTGACGCCTGCCAACGCGATGGCCGCGGGTTGCTGGCTGGTCGAGTTCGTCCAAATCGCGTTCGCGGGTACACTTCGATGGCGTTTGACATCATCGTCGACGGCTGTCGCCTCGGTATCGGTCGGAAACTTCTGGTCGTAGTCGAAACCCAAGACACTGGCAATGTCCTGGTCGTCGCCGCGTACCATCGCAACAGGTGCCGTCACCACGACGAGGGCCCCGCGGTGGGCAAGCCTCTCTAACGTCGTCAATCGACTCGCGGGCAGGTGCGGATCGGCAGGACAGAACACCAGCTTGGCCCCCGCATCGTCTTCGATCCCGTCCCAACTGGCAAAACGGTAAGGGACGTTCATCTGGTTCAACGCTCGGGCCCAGATTTCCGCGCCCGAGCTGCCCTGCTGAAACAGAATCCGCACGCCGCCTTCATCCCGCCGCATCGCGATGATCTGTTCGGCAATGCCCTCGCCAAGACGCTTGACTTCCTCGCTCCACCATCGCGTTTCGTGGGTCGTTGTCAGGTCGTTATTCAGGATGGCAAACCTGCCGGCCGAATCGAAGTACGATACCCCGTTCATCCCTTCGAACAGCCACAGCCACGGCACGGTGCGGCTGTAAGGTTCATGGTCCAGCCGCGGCGCATAATGCGTCCAACAAGTGTAGACTCCATCGTCGCGCAAGAACGATCGATAGATGTCACGCTCGATGCCCAGCCAAAGGTTTGGCGTGTAGAGGTGATGTGGGCTGTACATCTCGCCGAAATCGCAGGCATTGAAGAAGCCGAGGGCGTCTTTCTTGGTACCGATCCACGTGCCGCAGAAGCCGACGCGCGACCTCGGATCATGACGGTGTATGATCCCGGCTCCGAGGTTTCGCCAGCCGGCGTAATCGTCCGTATTCGGCTCGTCGGCCAGCGAATACCCCAGCGGCGCGTACCGCGCGATTTGGCCGGCGTAGGCAGCGAGCGCTTCCTCGGACTTCGCCTGTGTGTAGGTCGCCATATTGGTGAACCGGTTCGGTGGAACGAGGATGTTGGTCGGCGCAATTCGCATGCCGGCACGGCTCATCCACCGCGCAAGGTCCGGACGTTTGCCGATGGGCGCCGTGGCGGTGATTCCAAGCTCGCGCAGCCGCGCGAAGCGATGCCGCTCGACCCCCGAACCCGTTTCGGTGGCCCAGGTTATCAAGTGAAATCGCTGCGGATCGACCGAGCGATCAAGCCGCAAGTGGATCGGTTCCCGCCGTTCGTCGCAAACGAGGCCGTCACGTAGACACAGAAGCCGGCAGCGATGCCAGACCGATTTACCCGTCCACGGCGGCAGTAGTACCTCGCCTTGCGTTGTCGTCGCCTTTGCCGCGGAGACCAGCCGATAATCAGAGTCGTACACCTGTACGATGACCACGTCGCCGGGCTCATGCCCTTCCGTCTTCCAGACAACGCGCACCGGGCTGCCCGGCTCGATCACGTCGGGTACGGATGTCTCAGTAAGAGATACAGGCGCGGCGACAGCGAACGTCGCTGCTCCGTAGTCAATCGTTCCGTGCTTGTCTACTAGTCGCCAACGCACTAGGTGTCCCACGCCACTGCGCGGTGTGAACGAAGCCACGAACTGCTCGGCCCCTCGCGCGACGGCTATTCTGCCCTCGTCGATCATGTCGCCGAATCGGTCATGAATCGCCCACTCCCAACTCAGGTCCAACTCCGCACGCGAGGCGAGTTGAACAGTCATCTCTGCAGTCTTGCCGAGTTCGATGACATTGGGCAGCGTCAGGTCTTCGACGCATGTCGATCCAGCGTCCGGAGATGCAACGGCGTTTCGGACGATGCGCCCTGCCAACGCATATGCCAGTTCGGGAGCGATATCGCTGTCGAAGTGCGGGTCTGGCCGTGGATGAAATGCGGTGAAGAAGGTCCAATGGAGGTCATAACCGTCCGCTAACGTCACATTGTTTGATTCTGATGAAAAACGAGTCACGCGGAAGGGACGCCTGAACGAGATCGCGTCGATCGGCAGGTTACGCGAAACGACGTCCGTGAGGTCTTCGGCCTGCGCTGGTGCGTCTTCAAGCCACGGCGGCTTGTCGATGTCTCGGCCGAAGATCACGAGGGGCATTCCGGCACGGTTTGCGTCGCGGAGGGCGTCGCAAGCCGCGGGTGGCAGGTCGCGCCACGGATTCTTGGCGGCGATAACGGTGACCGCGGGTCGCTTGGCCAGAGCATCCGTGAGGAATTCAATATCCCACTCATTCTTGTAAGCGTCACCCGTGGCCGGTACGACCGTCGCATCCAGATCGAATCGCTGAGCAAGCTCGTACGGCTCGCGCATGCCGTGATAGTTGACCAGGAACAGAACTCGATGACGACCGTCGCTGGCGTGATTCCCGAGCCAATCCCAGTGAGGCGTCTCGATCTCTTCACGGTAAGCGCGGGGCTGGGCCCACGTGACTTCGCCACACCAAGCGGCAAGGCAGATCACGGCGACGATGCCGATCTTGAGTCTAACGATCAGATTGGAGTCGACGGGCCGTCGGATCATGACTACCTCACGGATTCAACCATGGGTCCGGTGAACTAGCATCATGCTCGCCAGACGTTGATCAAGGAACACCGGGATACGCCACCACGCGAACCGATTTAGGGGCGAATGGTTTGATTTCGATATTGTTCTCGCCGGGCTTGACGTGCTCGGTGATGTCCAGGCGGTACGGTTTGCCGATGAAGCCGCCAGCGTATTGACCGTTGATTGTGATTGCGCCGGCACCCTCGGGTTGGATGTCATCGGCTTCCAGGAAGATTCTCAGACCGTCCTGCCGCCAGTCAGCCGGGAGCTTAAAACAGCCGATGAACGGATCCGCTTTGATGGGCGAAGCCGTCAAGGCATTCTTCCCGTCCACCTCGCCCCACGGGGCGCCGCCTACGGCTACGACTTCCTTGGCCATGCCCCATTCGCGATCGTCAAATTCGAGGTTCTTCCATCCGTCGACTTCATGTTCGGCGGCATTCCAGGTCTTGTCGATGCGGCCGGTGATCGACCTTCCATTGGCGAACGTGATTCGATAGTACCCGATCAGCCCCGCCGGGTTGGGCTGATCGGTCGCATTGGTCGCGGCGATTGCCAACACATTGTCTCCCGTCCGAAGCGCCGGTGCCAAATCCACCGTAACGGTTTGATGCCAACCGCCGCCGTCGCCGACCTGACGACCGTTGGCGTAGGCCATGAAGTAGTTGTCGGCCGCGACGTAGAACTTCGCCGCCGCAACGTCAGTGTCAGCCGGAAGCGTCAGTCGCTTGCGAAAGAATCGCGTGCCGGGCGCTGCGGTCTGATGCGCGTTCTGTTCCGGATACCACACCCACGAGCAGGCTTTCAGAGGCGACTCCTTCTTCTCCTTCACGGGCGGTTGATTCGGGGTGATCTTCTCGGGCGGCGTCGCAAGACGCGTCACGGCAATCGGTTCGCGAGCCGGCTGTAAGTCTGAATTGATTCGTGGCGCACGAGGAATCGCGTCGTGGCGAAACACGATCAGAACGCTTTCTAGAGGTTCAAGCGTCAGGTCGAATTCCGCGGTATTCTCGTCCACGCGGTCGAACGGGATCGAACATGTTTCGTTCCGCATCGCGTCCCAGCACTCGGGTTTGCCCTTGGCGTGGGCGCGCAAGCGGAATCGCTTGGCCGGTCCCTCGTGCTGCTGGTTGGCGATGAAGAAGACGTCGCGTCCCGCTTTCACTCGGTGCAAGACGTGCAACCAGTCGTCGGTTTCACCTTCCAGGACCTCCAGCGTTGGATGGACACCTGCGTCGACGGTCAGCACTTGTTGGATCTGCTCGGGCGTGGGCTGTTCGGGCAGGAAGTAGGACCGTCCACCATTGTCGTTTGTCCGGCAGACCTCAAGGCTCGGTTCGGTCGCGTTGCCCCAGATCGCTGTTCGCAGCGCGTGGATGTCCGCGCTGGTCTTTCCCAGGTTGGCCGACTTCGACGGCAGCAGCGCGTAGCCGATAACGACGCCTCCGGCTTCAAGAAACGCCCTGGCTTTCGCCAGCGTTTGGTGCGGGATCACTTCCGCGGCCGGAACGATCAGCACACGGTATTGCTCCTGATGCAAGTGCAACTGGGTTCCCGCGATCGTCACGTCGTTCTCGAACACGTCGTAGGGCATCCAGTCACAGTCGAACAACGCGTCCTGCAACGCGGTTGTCATGTTCTCCGGAGTGACCGCTTCGCCAACGTGGAAGCTGTTGCCCAGATAGAGCAGTGCGACGGGGCAAACGTGGCGGCCGCCGGAGAGCATCAGACTGAGCCGACTGGTGTAGTCTGCGTAAACTCGGTACAGCGGCCAGCGCGGTTCGTAGCCGTTGTTGTAGAAGTACGGCGGGCAGTCGCGATCGTACGGGCTACGTGGATTGAATGCGTGGGGGATGTGGAAGTTGATCCCGCTGGCGTGCATGTGATCCGTCCACCACTTGATCTCCGGGTAGGGCACATCCTGTCCGCGAGCCCCGAAGATCTCGACCATGGCCAGATCGTCGGCCTTGCCGTATACGTGGCTGATCGAACTGCCCAGCTTCGGCGTCTGGTAGGTATTGTCGTCCTTCTGCCCTGGGACGAATTGTCTACCGATCGCGTCGATCGCGCCCATTTCCGAATACTTCTGCACCTGGAACATGTTACCGGCGCATTTCTCGGGAGCCAGGTACTCCCTTCGATGCTCCAACCAATGACCAATCGAACGCACGTTGTGTTCGCGGCACCATTGGGTCAATCCGCCGTAGAGCGTTCGGCCCCACGTCTCGGCAAATGCATCCTGGTATTGGTACTTCGCCGCCACTTGCTGGTCGTCGTCAGCAAGCTTGAACTTCCAGGCGACCAGGGCCTTCTTCCAGTCGACGCCACGTTCTTTCAGCATGGGAATCACCTCGGTGCCCCAATCGCCGAACGTTTCCGGTTCGTCGTAGAAGTAGCCCACGATCGTCTTGCCAAACTCGTCGGCAAAATGATCGTAGTGCGGCTGATAGACCGTTTGGATGTACCAGTCGACGGCGTCACGGCTTGCCCCGTCCACAAGCAAGTGGCCTCGACGCCCTTCGCTGTATCGCCATGTGAACGTCATCAACCTCCAATTCCCTGCGGGAACATCCCAGCGGAGCCGTCCGCCGTCGAGCTTCCCGGTCAGATCGACGAGGCTGTTGCCATCGACTCCGTCGCCGACTGCTTTGCCAGCGAGAACAGCGATCAACTTCTCGGACCCCATTTCCAGCCACACGGGTCTTGGACCCGCGAGATCCGTGGCAGCCGCGTCCATGTACTTGCTGCCGTACCGTTGCGGGACGTTCCCACCTACCTCGCCGCTGGGCCACCAGCGTTCGTCGAAGATCCACATCTTCAGGTTGCGCTTTTTTGCCGCCTGGAGGCAAATGTCCAAGTCGCGATACCAGCCAGGGCCCAGCCAGTCGTTATGCGGGCGTGATTCGGCCGTGAAGCAACCATTGCCGCCTTCGACGACCTTGTCCAGGTACATCTCCAGCCGCTCCTGGTTCTCGTCCCCGTGCAGCCAGAAAAGCGGCCCCGTAAGACGACGAGCTTCCATCGGCAAGGTGCGGAACTGCTTTTCCATGTGAGCCGTATCTGCCCGCTCGTCGGCGTTTGCCGTGCCGACAGGGATGACTGAAGCTAGTACCGTGAACAAGAATGCAAACAGTAGCGTCGTTCGATGCTTCGTCACTTGTTGGCTCCTGTGGTTCTCTTTGCCGGCGCGCGGGATTGTGAAAACAAACTAGCGTTCCGTGATATCTGTGAATAGATTGGCCGAGTTCGATCCGCCGTAGCCGTAGTGCGTGATCGCATCGACTGGTCCGGTAATCCGAGACGCCAGTTTCTGGCCTGATGTCTCGAAGGTTACAGTTTGGTTTTCGCAATCTACGGTCACGGTCACTTGATACATGGCCTTTCTATCGAAACGGATCTTCTCCTCAACATGCTCGACCTGGCTGCCGGTGATCATCATGCTGCCTCTGCCACCGTAATAGAGCCGGCATTCGATGAGATCCTCTGGCGTATTGCCCTTCCCGCATACGAAGGAGGCGTTGCCGTGGCGTCCCTCGCCTGGCGCTCCTACCGCCCGTTTCACGAAGAAATCGAAGACTGCTTTCTGCAGGGGTCTGGTGGACTCACGCACCGCGTATCCGGCGGTGGCGTCTTTCGTGCTGAATAGCACAGCGGAACCGGTTGGATTCACCGTGCCGTTGATAAGGTGGAACTTCTGGATGTCAATCTTCTTGCCCGAACCGGAAGTGAATACGTCCTCGGTCTGTTCGATTTCCGCAAGAAGCTCCTCCGCTTGATTCTTCCACGACGCAGTAACCGCAGCAGGTCGGTACTGCTCGATCGCGGGCAAATGGTACAGGCCAAGCGAGGCAAACATCGGGTAGTTGCACACGCATCCATGTCCCAGCATCGGCGCGGTCATGACGCCGCAGGCCGGTATGAAACTGGTCGTGCATCCCGATCGTACGGAGTTCAGTCCGATTATCCGGTTGCTGTCGATGTCGTAGAACTCGGTCGCTGCGTCCCGATATACCAGCAGATGGTTATTGCCGATGATCCGAGCACACGTGCGTGGACGCGGAATGCCTGTTGTATCGCCCACTTCCTCGCCCGTGCGAATGTCGAACAGGTAGCCGTGGCAGCCCTTGTAGTCCGACAGCAGCAGGTAATCGTCCGTCACAGCAGGCGGATAGATCCGCTGGACGTCACCCGTCACGACATTGGCCTTGGACCACACCGGTGAACCATCGGCGGCTTGAAAGACGTGGATGGACTTTCGGTTGACCGCCAAGACGATCAACCCGTGCTTTGCGTTGTATGACAGCGCGGGAATGATGGGGCGGAGCCAAAGCCGTGTATGGGTGACACTGTGTTTGGGGACTGGGGTGTAGGCCAGCGGCTTCTCCCAGATGATCGCACCGTTTTCCGGATTGATCGCAAACAGCCGACCGGATCTTTCCCCGTCGGCGCCTCCGCCCATTCTCGGCACGTCGCAGTCCAGACCGTACAACGCATCGTCGCCCAGGGCGTAAGTGGTCGCCTGCTGCGTGCTTGGACGCGTCCAACATACTTCGCCCGAATGGCGATCGACCGCGACCAAGCTCTGCCCGAGCATCGCCAGGAGCAAGTCGTTCCACAGCCTGACTTCGGTCCATTCGGGTGCTCCTTGAATCTCCGCCCGATGCCCATGGTATGTCAACGTCTGCGGGGAGCCGATCGCTGCCACTGCTTGCTCTCTGAATTCCGGCGGGATCTCAAAGACCTTTTGCCCCTCGCCTGTCGCTGCGTCATACGCATGGATCGTCTTTCCGGTAACGGTATACACCCAGTCCTCGGCGGCCACGCAATTGCGTTCAGTCGGTCGTCCGTACACGCGGCTGTCGAAGTTTCTGGTTTGAATCCACGGCGTCATCGGCATCTCGGCTTTCCATAGGTAATCGCCCGTGTAGATGTCGACGGCGTGGAGGAACTGGCCGGTGATGATGAACATTCGCCCGCGGGTCACCAGCGGATACGGATGTCGCTCGTGCTGGAAATGCGAAGCGGGTGTGAAATACCGGTCGATGTCGCCCGAGTACCAAAGGACGCCAAGCGGCCATTTCACCAAACGATCGGAATTCGCAAAGCAATTGTCCGGCCCGCCCGGTTCGTGTGTCCAGTCGTCGGCGCCTGCGGGTGGAGCTTCGCGGCGGACCGTCACGCCTTCTGGTTCGAGTTCCATCGCGTATCCAGTCCGTGCCGCCAGAAGCCGCTTCAGCAGATCGGTGTGGTCTTGCATGCCCGACAGACGCAACGCTCCTGTGTACGGTCGCAGTGCGTCGAGTGCGATCGATAACGCCCGTTCCGGCGAGCCGAAACCGTCCAGTGATTCGACGACAACGAGATTCGCCCAGTAGGGTGTTAATTGGATCTTGGCGAGATCGCTCTCGATCACCTGCACTTGGTGGCCGCACATGCCTTCTTGTGACAAGGTGGCTTTGGCCTTGGCTGCTCTGTCCGCATCGGGTTCGAGCACAATCACTCGGTAATGACTGTCGTTGGCTAGCGTCTTAGCGCGAGTTCCATTGTCGAATCCGAAAAGCAAGGCGTACCCGTTCCGCTGAGACTTGGAGCGCGTCGAGAGAATCGGCGGCGAGGCGGTTTCGACCGTACGATGGCCCTCCGAGGCCGTCGTGCCTGGGTTTTCGACGGCCTCGGAGGGCCATCGTACATGATTCCGCGACTCGGTCGCAGCCTTGCCGTCCCGGCCATTGCCGTCGCCGAAGCAATACACGTTGCCGTTGTGTGTGACGACAACCAACTTTCGGTCTGCGACCAGTGCTTCGACCGGCCTGCCTTCGATCTTCGCCTGCCACGTGATGCGAGCTTCTTCTCCTCGTTTCGGAACGGCAATGGCGGCGATCGTGTCCTGGCCCCCCGCGAATAGCCGGTCTCCGGCCTTGATCAACACGCGAAGCGGCGACTTCAGCTCCCATAGGATGGGGAACTCCAACCTGGGCATAGTCACCTCGCGCCCGCCGTAAGATATGTGTTTGTGCTCGACGCTCTGCCATTGCGGCTTGGTCAGATCCCGAGCCACAATGCGGTCGTAATCGGGGAACGCCACGTGAGTGTGCCCGCGCGGTACGAGGTACTTCAATTCACCTACGAACTCGGACGCGTACGCCGTCGTTTTGGTCAGCACGGGTTCCGTGTACCAATTCTCGGGATGCAGGATGTAGGTGTCGGCTCTGAGGAACGGGCGATTCTTGATAACATGCAACTCGTTCTCAGGTGGCTGTTTTGACCAGAAGATCGCCGATTTCGCGTCCTCCAACTCGGCCGGCAGTTCGGGCATGGCGTCCGGTCGTGTGCCGAACCAGCTTCCGCCCTGAACCCAATACTGATTGACTCCCGAGAGATACCACGTTCCCCGCGGCGGATTGTGCTTCACGTAGAAACAAGTATAGGGCTCCATCGCGCCGGTATCCGGATCAAACCAGGCTGCCAGCGAACGGCCGCTGGGCACGGCGAATTTGCCGTCGATGATTGCCAGATATCCCTGCGGAGGCAGACTCAGGTCGTACGGCTTCCCGTGATCGCTCATACCGTCCTTGACGTACGACATGCTGTCGCTTCGCCATATGACATTGCCGGTTTCTGCGTCCACAGCACAGACGAAGACGCCCTCTTCCGGCCAAATGCCGGCACCGAAATAGACGACGCCATTGCATGTCACCGGCGCCCCACGCACCGGCCACCGAGAACACAGCCTTCCGCCCGCCAACATGCGGCAGTCCGGATGTGTTTCCGGGGCTCCGCGTACCTTCCACAACAACTTGCCGTCGGTGGCTGACACGCAGTGCAGGTAGCCGTCGTCCGCGCCGAAGTAGAGCCTGCCGTCGAGGTACACGGGTGCGAGGCGCACGGGACCCTCGGTCACGTAACGCCACTTGACGGCGCCGGTGACGATATCGCACGCCATGACCTGATCAGTCACATTCGAGGGAATGAATACTAGCCCTTCGGCCGCGACCGGCGCGTAGGTCACGTCGGCGCACATTCGATACTGGTGGTCGTATGCCGGATCCGGATGGGGCAATGTTTTGCTCCACAACAGTACCGCATCGACGGGACCGGTTTGCTCGGTTGCTCCGGAACGGTTGGCATCATATCGCCACTGCGGCCAATCCTGTGCGCCGACGGTCGAGATGAACGACATCGTCGCGATGATGAAGAGAAGATGGATCGTCCGCGTGATCACCGCGCCGAGCTCTTGCCGGATCGGGAAAACGTGGCCCGAGGGCGTCGGGGGTTGGCAAGGTTCTTTCATGGTATTCTCAAAGTGTTGTGGGGCTGCCGGCGAGGAATGGCACATTTGTTCGTTTAACCCCGAGCCGGAGGCGACGGCCGTGGTCCACCCACAACAACCGTCGCCTCCGGCTCGGGGTTAAACGGGTCACTTTTCCGGTTCGTACAGGGCGGCACAATCGTCCAACGGCCGGATCCAGACGTTGCGGAAGCGGACTGGGCTGTCGTGGTCCTGCAGGAACACGGGGCCGGTCATGGTCTTCTTTTGTTGTTCCCAGATTCTCTGCAAGTACGGTGTGGTCCCGTAGCGATACGGATGATACTTCGATTTGGGCTCGCCAAACGTCGCGTTGTCTTGCACTTTTTTTCCGTTCAGCCAAGCCGTGATTGAACCTTCCTCAACGATTTCACCACTATCATCCCGACGCGGCGCGCGGTATCGAATGTCGCACACCTGCCACTCGCCCGGCTTCCGGCACGCGTTCACCAGTGGTTTCGAGAAACCATAGATGGCACCCGCGTCTCCCATTTCGATCTTCTTCTTCCCGAACGAGTTGAAGATCTGCAATTCATAGTTGCCGTGAACATAGACGCCGCTGTTTCCACTGGTTGTCTCGGGTAGCATGAATTCGACGTGGATATCGGCATCGCGGAAATGCAGCTTGGATACCAGGTGGTTGCTCCGCCCCTGACCACGAGTCGAGACCAATGTGCCGTCTTCGACGGGCCAGTTGATCTCGCCGCCTTCCATACTCAGGAACAAATCCGCACCCTGGCCATCGAACAGCACAATCGCGTCTTCCGGTGGCGGGACCGGTAGGCTCGACTGTTGTGGGGCGAATTCGTCCCCAGCCTCTTTCCCCGGTTGTATGCCGTCCGACTCCTGAGCGGCCATCGCTGGGCCCGTTGAGTATAGGGCCGTTAGCCCAGCGATTACCAAGATCGTTGCGTGAGTGAGGATGTGCGGCAAAGATCGGAGGGTAGGCATGTTTCACCAATCCATTTGCTATAGTAAGCACCGAGGGAGGCGAACCGACACGGTGACTGGTCCGCTCGCATGACTCCCGCGATTGTTGCGGCTGGATCGTTTAACCGCAAGCGGCAATCCTACGTGGGGCACGATTCCATCGTGCCGAGGCACGTTGGAAACGTGCCCCACAAACGCTCCCGTCGCCGATGTGCCCTGGTACAGTGAGCTTTGTTCCCCGTAGGATGAACGAGAACTCTCGCGGGCAGATTACGAGATCATCAAGAAAGGACTGTTGCCGTCATGGACATATCCCCATCGGTATACGAACACGCCGCGTTCCTGATCGGCCGCACGCCTTGGGAAGCCTCACGCGATGGCGACTTGATCTTCGAGGCCCACGCGGAAGCTTACCGTACCTACCGCCAGACTCCGGTGATGCCCGGCATCGACATCTACAATCTGGAGGCGGAAGCGTACGGCGGCGTGATCGACAAGCCGGACGGCATAGGCATTCCCGCCATCTCCAAGCCGATCTTCGACTCGGCGCACGAATTGACCGAACTGAAGCCGCTGAACCCGAAGTGTGACGGGCGGATTCCGGTGATCATCGACGTGGCGCGGCGGCTTGCAGCCGAGTTCCCCGAGGCGGTGATCCGCGTACCGGTCAGCGGCCCTTTCTCGATTGCCAGCAACCTGGTCGGCTTCGAGACGCTGCTGCTGAACGTGGCGACCGAACCGGATCGTGTGGCCGCGGCGCTGATGCACCTGGTCGATGGTCAGGTGGCGTTCGCCGAAGGGTTGTGGGATGCGGGTGTGGACGTGGCCTTCTTCGAGTCGGCCGCTTGCCCACCGATGCTCTCGCCACAGTCCTTCCGTGAAATTGAACTGCCGGCGCTGAAGAGCATCATGGCGCGCATCGGCGAAGTGGTCGGCCACCCCATCCCGTGCATCATCGGTGGCGACACCACGCCCATCGTGGACGCCATGCTCGAAACCGGTACCGGCTATTTGGCCTGTCCATTCGAAACGGATCGAGAGGCTTTCATGAAAAAAGTCTGGGACCGGACCGACGTGCGAATCCGTATCAACAGCGACGTGAGACTGATCTCCAGCGGTACCTGGGAGCAAATCCGGGCCGATGCCGACCGGATCATCCGCATGGCCGCAGGCCGGGACAACGTCTGCATGGGCACCGGGGCGTTGCCCTACGAAACACCGCTGGAAAACGTGCTCAAGGTGATGGAGTACGTCCGCAGTCAGTGAGCCGTGATGCAGCTTTGAGGCCGAGCCCTACCATGACAGCGTTCTCCTCTTATCCTCACCGAATGTCTACTTGCCGTCTGGCCTGGGACGCCAGTGGGCATGATAGTCGACTTCTTCGCCGGTCGACATGCGGGCCTTCGACGAGTAGTCGATGGTGCCGCCTTCGCCTTGGGCGAGAGTCCCTTCGTATTCCAGGGATTTGCCGTCGGCATAGGTCCCGGATCCTTTGAACTTTGCGCCTTTTTCGCTAACAACGAACGCTCCGACGTAACCGTCGCTATCGAATTCCCTTCCCGTCATCTTCCCCGTGGCCGGGTCCACGCCCGTGATGGATCTGTAGGCCCTTACCTCCAGATCACTGTTGATGCTGGCCGCGCGGTAGCACATGAATCCGCCGCCGAGTACTGGTTGGCAGGATGTTTGCCCCACCACAACCTCACCCAATGGCGATTTGCCCTCGACAATGAAGTCACCGGCCCACCATTCGATTTCCTTCAATTCGTCGCAGAGTTGCGGTGCCTTCGTTTCACCCGCCAGCGTGCCTTTCTCTTGGCGGGTCCATACTTGCTCGCGCGGTTCTTGGGCTTCGCCGTCTTTCACGTACGTCAGCACGTTGGCCTTCAGCGTGTTGTCATCGACTCTCGTCAACTTACAGGTGGCAATGCTTCTGCCCTTCGGACCAGCCCACTCTCCTTCAAAGTCCCAGTTTCCCTTTTTTCCTGTCAGAACGGCCTTGCCCGTGCCCCCTCTCTCATTGAAGACCCAAAAAGTGACTGTATCGGTTGCCGGATCGACACCGATCAGCGTAATCCCATGGTTCTCGCCTCCCTTTCGATCGAGCTGTAGAAAGCGATCGTTCAGCGTCCAAGTGTAGGTATGTTCCGGCTTGTTGCCCTCCGG
>JACKQG010005734.1_pt1 | contig 13497 bp, 9 predicted proteins | sample 8237621 | NCBI WGS metagenome assembly JACKQG01 (sample SAMN15677084, study PRJNA649215) | marine metagenome | biome: marine; feature: Black Sea; material: saline water; isolation source: suspended particulate matter (SPM) from the Black Sea western gyre | collected 2013-06-09/2013-06-10 | depth...
CCGCCTCGCGCCGAGATGAAGCCGAAGCCATTGCACGAGAACGTCGCTTGCTCTTGGCAAACGGCATCGACGCCGGACGTGTGGCCGTGCGTTAGCGCGGTGCCGAGCTGGGCGACATCCTGGCTTCCACTTTTCAACGAGCAGGACTGCCCTTCACGAACAGTCACAAGCAAACCCTGGGACGCAGCGCTCTCGCCGGTTTGCTCACGGCTATGCTCGACTGGCACGCCACCGGCGGCAGTGTGGATCTGCCGCAACGATTGCGAGGTGGATACATTGGCGCTGCCGACGAACTTCTCGTGCGCCTGCAGGCCGAAGGGCGTCTTCGCGCCATTCCCGTGGAGGGGAATTGGGACGAACTCTTCGAGGAGATTCGTCTCGCAAACTCCGAGGACGATTGGGACTGGTTTGATTGGCGCAAGACCCTTCCCGAAGTTGCCCTTGAGGGCGACGTTTGGCTGACCAAGATTTTCCGACCGCTCGTTGATTTAGTGTCCAGCAAACTCTCTCATTCCTTCATTGAAGGCGAAGGTGGTGGACTGTCTTTGTTGGCCACCGAGCTGCGCGATCTGGAAGATGTTCTCGCCGCCGCCGTCACCCTAGCCGCCTGTTCACTGCCCAAGGGACAAAGCCAATCCCCAGCCGCTTGGTTGGCGGCCTTGAACGCGGCTCTGGAAACCGTGGAGGTCCGCCGAACTGAGGGCGGAGAGGGCGGCGGGATTTTATTGGGCAATCCCTTCGAGATGCGACTACCGGAACTGGACACTGTTTTTATAGCCGGACTCAGTCGCGGCAGTTTTCCGCCACCGCATCGGGACGATCCGCTCCTTCGCGAAAGCGAGCGCCAGATTCTCAATCGTCGATTCGAGGAGGTCGGCCGCACCGCCCGACTCACCTTGCGTGCTGATCGTCAGGCAGAAGAGCGCTATTTGTTCTACATTGCCGCCACACGCGCCTCTCGCCGTCTGATTCTGAGTTGGTCGGTGCGCGACCTTGAGGGACGTGTGACCCCACCTTCTTTCTTTCTCGATGAGCTTGCCCACATCGTCACCCTTCCGGCGCCGAGATTCGTGCCGGGAAAATCTCTGGATGAAAAATTCGCCCGCCCGGTGGGCCTCCGCGATCTCCTTCGAAATCTTCTCATCGCTCGAAGCCGTCGGCTTAGATCTTCCAGTCTCAACGAGGCCGAATTATTCCTGCGAGAGCAAGGCATGGGTGAAGATCTCGATGTCTTCAGCAAGTCTATCTCAATGGAAAGTCTTGAAGATCACCCAAGGTTGGCACAGCTGCTCGCCAAGTATAGCAGCTTCAGCCCCACGGGGCTCGAGGTCTACGCGCACTGCCCCTATCGCTTTCTCATTGAGCGCATTCTTCGCCTGGAGGACGACGAAGAGGTCGAGCCCGGCGCTCGCGAGGAGGGTCTGCTTTATCACAAGGTGCTTGAATTGTTTTTCAGAGAATGGGACGGCAATCCCGCGCCCGAGGATCTTCCCGAGCGATTGGGGGAGATCTATCCAAGGGCGTTCGATGCTCTATTGAAAGAGGAGGCCGCTTTCCATTCACGCGCTTTTCGTATTGAGGATCCACGGCGCTTGAGAATTCTGAACGGATATCTCGAGCGAGATCTGAACCGTCTTAACAACACGGGCATGCGCCCCGACCCACTTTCTCTTGAAGGCCTTTTGCAGCTTGATTCATCCAGGCTTCCGGGCAAGGGCGCAAGTTTCATATTGCGGGGGCGGGTGGATCGTGTGGATAAAACCGAGGACGGCCGGCGCCTGGTAATCGACTATAAGCGGAGCAGTCGAACCTTGGAAAAGGTTGATTCGGAGCTTCCCATGAGTTTTCAGCTTCCCGTTTATGCCTGGAGTCTTGGGAAAACGGAAACCCTCGGGGCATCTTTTGCGGCTGTGATTGATCCGAAGAAACCCTTGAGCGGCTACTATCGAAAAAGCGCCGAAGGCGATCCTCTGGAGAAGGCCCTGACGGGTAAGTGGTTGTCCTCCGATGAATGGAAGGCTTGGCTTGAAAATGTTGGGTTACGTATTCGGATCTTGGTTGATGAAATTGCGTCGGGGAAATTCGACCCCGCACCGGCCGACGAGGGTGAAAACTGCGAGCGCTGCTCGGTGAGACAGCTTTGTCGCTGGCAGGAGGGCGAAAAGCCGAAGAAGGGAGCTGGGGATGGATCGTCCTAAGCTCAACCCTGAGCAACGCCCCGCCGTAGACGAGCACCAGAGCGATCTTCTGCTTTCGGCGGGCGCGGGAAGCGGCAAGACGCGTGTATTGGTGGAACGCTATCTGCGCATCCTCGAGGACGGCAATTGGGATCCGGCCCTGCCGGCCAGATTGCTCGCCATTACCTTCACTGAAAAAGCCGCACAGGAAATGCGCGAGCGTATCTATCGAGAAATTGCGGCACGCGCGGCTGAAGCGGAACCCCAGCTTGCCGCAGCTTTGGCCGAATTAGGACGCGAACTGGAAAGCGCACCGATTTCCACCATCCATGGTTTTTGCAGCAGGCTGCTTCGCGAGAACGCCGCCGAGGCGGGCCTGGATCCTCGTTTCCGCGTTCCCGATCTCGTGGAACTTCGGGAACTGGAAGATCAGGTGATTGCTCGCCTTCTAGCCGAAGAAAAGTCCGAGCTCCTGCTACTCGGCGGAGAGTTCGGTTTGGAGAAGTTGCGAACGGGCTTGAAAGAGCATCGTGAACTTCGCCGCAGTTTGGGGCTTTCTTCCGAAACAGATGAGAACGCCGAAGCATTGGCCGCAGCGCAGAAGGATTCGATTCTGACCTTGATGAAGGCAAGGTGGACGACCTGGCAGAATGAACTTCCAAAGCGTTTTGCCGCACTCTGTAATCATCTTCCTGGCGGCGTGCATCCTGCGGCGAAACAAGCAGAGAAGATCGCCACGGCTTCGGCACTCTTGTCTGCAAGCAGCCCTGAACTTGACGCCAATCTTCCCGCCCGTTTGTCTGATGCCATGTTCCGCTTCACCAGCACAGGTAAAAGCGTGGGCGACGAGGGTCAGCTGGCTCGCAAATGGAACGTGCTCAAGGGGGAGTTGGAGGAGGCCGCTAAGAGCTTAGCGCCCCTTTCCGAGAGCGCCGACGGTGCTCGACCCCAGGGTATGCGTGCTGCCTTCTTCCGCCTGCATGCCGAACTGGATCGTCGACTTCGTCAAGGCATGCGCGAGCGCGCGTGGTTGGATTTCGAAGACCTACAGTTATTCGCGTTGCAAATGCTTGAGGCCGACGACAACCTGCGCGATCGATTGCGTGGCCAGTTTACGCAAATTCTCGTGGATGAAATGCAAGACACCAATCAACTACAATTGCGCCTTATTCGGCAGCTTGCTCCTGAAGAAGCCCGATCGGGTCAGACCCTTTTCCTGGTAGGCGATCCTCGCCAGAGCATCTACGGATTCCGCAATGCCGACGTGGAGGTCTTTCGCGGCGAGGCCGCGCGCGCCGAGAAGCGGGGCGAAAATAGAAACCTGAGTTTCAATTATCGAAGCCATCCCGCGCTGCTCGAGTTCTTCAATGCATTCTTTCCCGAAGATGAATTCCCGTCGATGCAAAGTCCTCAGAAGAGCGATGGTATTGTGCGCGTTCGCATTCAACTGGCGATTACGGGAGAGGGCAAGGTTCAGGCGGCTCGGCACCGGGCAGCTGAAGCTGTCGCCGACACCCTTCGTCAGGCTTATGACTCGGGTCTTTCGATCGGCGATGGCACTCGCGCGATCGACTGGAAAGACGTGGCCATTCTGGTGCGCAGCGGCAATGCCATCTCGCCTTTGGTTCGTGCCCTCACAGCGCGGGACATTCCCCACGAAGCATCGGGTGGTAAAGAGTACTTCATCCGGCAGGAGCTACTCGATCTGGAAAACCTCATCGCGGCGCTCGACGATCCCTATCATCGATTCAAGTTGGCTAGAGGTCTTCGCAGCGAGGCCATCGGCCTGAGCCGCCGCGACCTGCTTGCCCTCATGTTGCCCGACAAGAAAGAAGAAGAGCCTCAACGCCAGGGTCGTCTTCTCTTGGATCGTCTCGCGGCGGCGGTAGATGGAAAACTTGGAGTCAGCGCCGAAGGCCGCAGCAAGATTGACGAGTTCCTCCAACTCCGCCGTGAGATCGGTCCGCGTCTTCACCGTCTGTCCATGCAGCAATTGCTCATGGAGGTGGTGCGCGTCAGCAAATTTGACCTTCGTGCTGCCACCGACCCTTACGGTTTGAAAATGCTGCGCAATCTCCGCCAGTTGTCGGAACTGCTGGGTGAGTTGGAAGGTCACCGGCGCATGGCAGTGGGAGATTTCCTGGGTCACATGCAACGCATTCGGGAAATTTCACCCAAGCGTCAAGAAGCCTGGGTGCCTGAAGAGGGCGAATCGCTGGTGAAGATTCTCACCATCCACGCGGCGAAGGGTCTCGAGTTTCCCGTGGTGGTGGTGGCCGACCTGGAGCGAGATCTCAGCGGCGTTCGCAGTCCCGACGATCTGGCCAGCCTGCGGCTTCCCGCATCGGCGGGGCAGGACGCGATTCTCGGTCTCAATTGGCGCGATGGTCTGGGTGGCAAGCATCCCGATATTTTGCATACCTGGATTCGCGAGACATCGGCCCAACGCGAGGCCGAGGAGTCGAGACGGCTTTTTTACGTGGCGGCCACCCGTGCCAAGGACTACCTGCTTCTCTCGGGCGTCATGCGCAAAAAAAGTTCGAAAGAGGCCGTAGAGGAATTCGCCGAGGTCCCCAAGAAACCCGGAGCACATTTTCTGGCCGAACTCAGACTCGGCCTGCAAAAGATGAATCCCAAGCTCTACGCACTCGAGTGGATTCAGGACGCCCCTCCTTCCACCTTGGGCGAAGGTCTTGGCCGTCAAGCCACTGAGAAGAGCGCCGAAGCACCGGTTCCGGAATGGGCGCATTTGGCCGCGAAGATTGAGCATCCCGCCGAGTTGGAGTTGCCGGTCACGTCCCTATCATTGCTGCATGCATGTCCTTTGCGTTGGGTTCTGGAAAGACGCTATTCTCTGGACGGATCCGCGCGCGGCCTTCCCGAACCCTTCCACCGCCGAGAGAGTGAAAACGAGAACGGGCCTTCCGGCGCGGCCTTCGGTACCGATCTTCACCGAATCTTGGAGCACTGGAATTTTGCTGCGCCTCCCGATCTGGCTTTCGATGAAGCCTGTCCCGCCGATCTCGATGGGGAGCGTCGCGCGGCTTCGCGCAAAACTCTTCTGGCTTTCTTCCAAAATGAAAACGTTTGGACTCAAGAGCGACTTCCCGAGGGAGAAGATTTCCGGCGCGAGGAATCTTTCGTGCTGAAGTTGGAGGGTCTGCGCATAACGGGGCAGATTGATCTGAGTTTTCAGTGGCAAGGGCAGCGCTTCCTGGTGGATTGGAAAAGTGATCGTGTGGACGACGCGACCATCGTGGACCGCATTCATCACCATCAGCTTCAAATGGCGCTCTACGCCCTGGCCCTTCGGGAGGCGGGGCGCCCGGCATCACGTGCTTTCATTGCATTTTTACGCGTCGGGCAATTTCGCGAGGTTGAGGTGGACGACCGCCATCTCAAAAGGGCGGAAAACCTGGCCGTCAACCTGGCGCGCCAAGCGGCCGACCTCACTCGTCCCGGCGAACTCTCCGGCGGCCTGGAAAGTTTGCCCGCAGCTCATGAACCACCCTGCCTGGGGTGTCCCTGGAAGAAGGGTCCCTGTTCGACCGAATACCGGCGCGGCGACATATCGGACTAGATGGTCTATTGTGTGCTTGTCGATTTTCCAGAGATCCAATATTCTGATTTGAGAACCCAGCCAAGGAGCTAAGATGAAGTTTGCGAACCTGTTAGTAATTTTATTTTGTCTCTTGCCGGTCCTGGCCCTGGCCGATTTCATGCTGCTGGAAGCGGATTTCAACGATAAAATCAGCGAAACGCCCATCGGCACCGGTGGCCCGGATCTGGGCGAGCCCATTGCCGTGCAGACCAGCCTCAGTGCCAGGGTGCGCGAAACTCCCTTCGCCACCAAGAGCCTGGAAATCATGCGCGCTGTCGAAGGACCCACAGAGGCCGTAATCTGGGAATTCGTGGGCAGCGCGTCGGTGGATGTGGGTCATGTGACCATGAGTGTCGACGTAGTATTCGACGCCATTCACGATTTTACACTTCTCGATGTGCGAGAACAGGGAAGCTGGAGTAGCGCTTTCTGCAACATCTACTCGTCCGTGGACGGGAATTTCAGATTGAGCGATGCAGCGGGATACTATGGAACCATCGGCTCCTACACTGCGGGCCCGGAATACAATCTTCAGGTGATATTGGACTGCGAAAACGATACTTACGACGTATTCATCAACGGTTCACCGGTGGTGGTGGATCGTTCCCATGGAAAGGTTGGAGTGGGAATCGGTCGTGTAGCCATGAAAGTGGTCCATTCGACTCCCATTGATGCTGCCTATAGCGTGGATAATCTGCTCATCACGGCCGATGAGTACACAGCGGCCGAGGGGAGCACTTTCTCGGAGCTGAAAGCGATCTACTAGACTTTCTGGACAGATTGAGGGGCGGCGCGTAGAGTAGCGGGAACTCGCGCCGCTCTTTTTTGTGCACGCCACATTCCCCAATCCGGGTCGTCATGAAGACTTTTCTATGCACATTCCTAGCACTATTCCTCTTCGCCGGCGGCGTTCTGGCCTCGGGTGAGTACAAGTCCGCCATGCTCATGGAAGCTCGGAGCGGTCAGATCCTATTCGAGGACAATGCCGACGAAGCTTGGATTCCCGCCAGCGTGGTCAAGCTTATGCTCCTGCTTCTGGCCGATGAAGCTGTGCAGGATGGTCGCGTCAGCCCCGAGACAATTCTCACCAGCTCCCAATACGCTAAGGGCATGGGGGGCAGCCAAGTCTACCTGGCGGCCGGCGATGAGACGCCCTTCCAAAAACTCATCGAAGCTGTGGCCGTGGGATCGGCCAACGACGCGGCGGTGACGGTGGCGGAGGGCATCTTCGGAACGGTGCCTGCGGCACTTGCAGCCATGAATGAGAAATGCACTGAGCTGGGAATGACTAACACGACCTATGTGAATGTTTCGGGTCTGCCTGAAAATGGCGGCAAGGCCGAGAACTACACCTCGGCTCGGGATCAGGCTATTTTGGCCCGTGAAGTGGTGCTCAATCACCCAGGTGTGCTCGACTGGACCGGGAAAATCTATACGCGTTTCCGCAAGGGTCTCGACCTGGGCACCACCAACACCATGATGAAGGTCTACGAGGGCATGGACGGTCTGAAGACTGGCTATCACGACAAAGGGATGTCCAACCTGGTGGCCACCGCCGAACGCGGCGGGCGGCGGCTCATCGCCGTAGTGTTGGGCGCGCCCGGATACAAGCAACGCAACGCCGAGATCGAGCGCCTGCTTGACTCGGGGTTCAGTGATTGGGCTATGCGTACCGCACTTCGCAAGGGCGATGGCCTGGGCATCGAATTTAAGGTGAAGCGCACCTGGCGCGGCAAGATTCGCGTTCAGGCCGACGAAGACTTGGTCTATCTGGCGCGGCCGGAAGATATGGCGCGCGTGAGCATCGAGCTGGAGGATCCCGACGATATTGCCGCGCCTTTCGATGCCGGCGAGGAAGTCGGGCGCATCGTGGTGAAGCTTGACGGCAAGATTCTCAGCTCGGTGCCGGCCTTGGCCGATAAACGCATGCGAGCCTCTTGGCTCAGCTGGCCCCGTCACGGGCAATAGACTCTGGAAACAGGCCGGCTGATCCCCTACATTGAGCGAGAATTCACTCAACCTGGAGCGTTCCCATGAAGATCTGGAAGATCCTTCCCCTGGCCCTGATCGCCTTGGCCTTGGTGGCCACTGGATGTGGCGAGAAATCTGATGAAAGCGCCAAGAGCGAGGACGCCGGTGAGGCCGAAGTGGCCGAGATCCATGAAGGCGTGCAGTGGTTCGACTACGAGACTGGCATGGCCAAGGCCGCCGAAGAGAACAAGTACGTGGTCATTGATTTTTGGACCACTTGGTGCCACTGGTGCAAGGTTCTCGACGACAAGACCTACTCGCAGGAGATCGTCCAGCAGCGTTTGGCCGACAGTTTCGTGGCCATCAAGGTGAACGCCGAAAGCCAGGAAGCCCAGGGCAAGGGCGCTGAAGCGCCAACGGGCGCGAATCTGGCGCGCAAGTACGGCGTGAACAGCTATCCAACGACCTGGTTCATCGACCCGGCCGGCGAGCCCATCAGCCCGCTGCCCGGATTCGTGGAAGCGCCGCAGTTCGTTCGTGTCCTCGACTACGTATCCACCGGCGCCTACCAGACGCAGAATTTCCAGGAGTACATGGAGGCCGGCGAAGAGGGCTAGAGAGCAATTCCCAAACTGTCTGCAAATCAAGCCCATTAACTTGATATTAAAAGAGTCAAGCTGATGGGCTTGATTCGTAGAGGGAATTCAATACAAGCTATCCCGGCCAGCGCTCATCCTCGAAACGTTGGATCTCCACAAGGTAGCCGTTGGGATCGCGCAGGGAGCAGTGATAGATCTTGTAGTCGGGATTGAAGGCCGACTCTTTTTCGAAGGGCACGAGGCTCATCGCGCCGCCAGGGCCGCCGTGGCCAGTTCCGCGCCTTTGGCGAAGGCTGCGAGGTTGCCGTCCTCGGTGCCCTTGGGAACGCGGGACCGAATGACCTTCTCCCAGATTGCGCCGTCGAAATCGAGTTGAGCCGAGAGTGCGCCCAGCAGCAGCACGCTCACCATCTTTTCATTGCCGAGTTTGCGGCATTCCTCCAGCGCGTCGATCTCGATAACCCGCTCCACGCGCTCGCGCGAATCGCCGATGGGATCTTCCGGATACGCGAAGTTCTTGCCCGAGGCGATGGGCGGAATAATGGACTGCCGATTCACGATGGCCACGCCGCCGGGGGCTACCAAATGCGCCGCCCGAAGGGCCTCGGCGCGCTCGAAAGCCAGCATCACGTGGGCTTCGCCCTCGGGAACCATGGGGCTCCAAACCTTTTCGCCGAAACGCACGTGGCTGGACACGGTGCCGCCGCGCTGACTCATGCCGTGCACTTCGCTTTGCTTGGTGTCATGCCCGGCCTCCATGGCCGCCTGCGCCAGAATGGCGCTGGCCAGGATCACACCCTGTCCGCCGACTCCAACGATGAGCATGTTCTGGATCTCGTTCACACCGTCACCTCCTCGCTCACAAGCATGATCGCATGGTCGTTGCAGGTCTGGGGACAGAGTCCGCAGCCCGTGCATGTCTCCGTGTCGATGACCGCGCGCTGGCGCCCTTCCGCCGTGAGCGTTCCGGTCAGCGAAATCGACGGGCAACCGGTTTGCAAGCAGAGGCGGCAACCCGTGCAGGCATCTTCGATAATTTCGTAAGGTGTTTCCTTGATCTTGTAAGGCATGAGCGCGCAGGGTGCTTCGGCCAAAATCACGCTGACGCCTTGGTGCTCCTGCGCCGCTTGCAGCGCTGCCTGTACATCTTCCAGGTCGTGATTCATCACATTTTCTACGTGCTCCACGCCGAGAGCGCGAACCAATCCTTCGAGATCAACGTCGAAGGCTTCCTCGCCCATGAGTGTATGCCCGGTGGATGGATGTTCCTGCCCGCCGGTCATGGCCGTGATGCGATTATCGAGAATGACCACCGTGATATTGGCCCGGTTGTAGACGGCGTCGAGCAAGCCCGTCATACCGCTGTGCAGGAAGGTGCCGTCGCCGATGGTGGCGAAGATGGGCTTCTTGCCGTCGGACACCTTGCTGGCGCCGATGGCATTGCCGATGGATGCACCCATGTCGAGGCAGGTGTCCATGGCCGACAGCGGCGGCAGCGCGCCCAAGGTGTAGCAGCCGATATCGCCGAACACGTTTCCGCGCTGTTTCTTCAGTTCGAAGAAGACACCTCGGTGGGGGCAACCCGGGCAAAGCACCGGCGGGCGAGGCAGTACCTCCGCGCCCTCGGCAACTTCCGTGGATGCGCCGAGCATGCCTTCGCGCACCAGGCCCGCGCCCAGGCGACCGGGTGTGAGTTCGCCCAAGAGTCCTGTAACGTTCTTGCCTTCGCAGACGATCCCCGCCGCTTTGAGTTGTTCCTCGAAGAAAGGATCCAGCTCCTCAATGACTAGCAGGCGGTCCACCTGCTCGGCGAATGCGCGAATTTTCTCCAAGGGCAGGGGGTAGCTCATGCCCAGCTTCAGGAAGCTCGCTTCCGGCAGCTTTTCCCGCGCCTGCACATAGGCGGCGCCGGCGCTGACGATGCCCAGTTTCTTGTCGCCCCACTCGATGCGATTTAAATCACTGGTCTCGGCAAAGGCGCGCAGTTTTACCAGACGTTCTTCCACATAGGCGTGACGCGGACGAGCATGTCCGGGCACCATCACATACTTGAGTGGGTTTTTGGTGAATCCGCGAATGGCCGGTTTCTGCGTTTCGCCCGCTTCCACGATACCCTTGCTGTGGCTGATGCGCGTGGTCATGCGAAACAGCACCGGCACGTCGAACTCTTCGCTGATGTCCATGCCGACGGCGATATAGTCCTTCGCTTCCTGACTGTCGCTGGGTTCCAGCATGGGAAGTTTGGCGAAGCGCGCGAAGTGACGGTTATCCTGCTCGTTCTGGCTACTGTGAAGTTCGGGATCGTCGGCGGTCACCACTACCAATCCGCCTTCTACGCCCGTGTAGGCCAAGGTCATGAGCGGATCGGCCGCAACGTTGAGCCCCACATGTTTCTGCGTGCTGAGCGCGCGGGCACCGCTGAAGGCCGCACCGGCGGCCACCTCCAGGCCCACCTTTTCGTTGGGCGACCACTGCACGTACATCTCGGGCACCATGCGCGCGATGGTCTCCAGAATTTCCGTGCTCGGCGTGCCGGGATATCCCGCGCCCAAATGAACACCGGCCTCCCGACATCCCAGGGCCACGGCCTCGTTGCCCGACAGTAAATAGCGCAGCTTTTCTTCAGGCTTCTGCGACGCTTCCATCATTCTCCTCAGGAATTCGATTCGACTCGACTTTGGTAGTAGGCGCCCAGCGCCAGGCTGAACAGACGCGTTTCAGGGCTGTCGCTGCGCGATAGCAGCACGATGGGCACCTTGGCGCCCAGCACTAGGCCGGCCACCTTGGCCTGGCGAAGTTGCAGCAGGGCCTTCACTACGAAATTGGTGGTGCTGATGTTCGGGCCCAGGAAAATATCGGTCTCGCCGGCCAGACGGCTTTCGAGCCCCTTGATGTCGGCGGCTTCGTGAGACAGTGCCACGTCCAAGGCCACGGGTCCTTCCATGAAGGCCTTGCCCAGTGCTCCACCGTTCACCCAGCCTGCCAGTTCACGCATTTCCACGGTTTCGGGAATATCGGGATTCACTTCCTCGGTGAGCGCCAGTCCCGCAATGCGCGGTTCCTCGATTTCGAGCAGGCGCGCGAGATCCACGGCATTAGCCAGGATGCTTTTGCGCGTCTCGAGATCCTGCACCAGGTTGATGCCGCCGTCGGTGTGCAGCATGAAGCGTGAATAGCTGGGACTTTCGGTGACGGCCACATGGCTGAGTACCCGTCCGGCGCGCAGGCCCTTCTCCTTGTCCAGGGTAGCGCGCAGCAACACGGCTGTGGGCACGCTTCCCTTCATGAGCATTCCCGCGCGTCCTTCGCGCACCTCGGACACGGCGGCCTGGGCGAGAGCTTCGTCGTCGCCGTCCACATCCACGAAGGTGCAACGCTCCAACGGGAGCAGGTGTTCGATGCAAAGCTTTCGGATGACTTGCTCCGGGCCCACCAGCACCGGTTCAACTAGGTTACGGCGCACGGCCTCGCGCAGTGCCTCGATGACGCTGGCCTTGGCGGCACCCGCCACGGCCACAAGGCGCGACGGAGCGTTTTCCATGCGATGCAGTAGGTCTTCGAAACGGCGCACGGCGAAGCCGGGGTTCTCGGGGCTGGGAGCATCCCAATAGGCTTTGGCTTTTTCTCGGCCCTCCAGCACACGGATGGCGCCCTGAGCCAGGGCTTCCATTTCGCGTTCCCCGGGGTAGTGGAAGATCGGTCCGAGATAGTCGATGTAGGGGCGGAGTTCCTGGAGCAGGAAGTCGCTGCGGCTCATGCCGCCGGTAAGAATGACGCCTTCCACACGGCCCTTGAGGGAGGCGGCCACGGCTCCGATTTCCTTGGCGATTTGATAGACCATGGCGCGGAAAGCGAAGGCGGCTTTCTCGTCGCCACCCTCGGCGCGGCGTTCGATTTCTTTCAGGTCGGCGGTGCCCAGATAGCTCATGAGCCCGGCCTCGCCGGCTAGGAATTTCTCGAGTTGCTTGCGTTCGGCGCCGGGGGCGAAGGCCAGATCGAGCAAGCCTCGAATGGGTAGGGCGCCGGCGCGGTTGGCGGAAAAGGGCCCCATGCCTAGCAGGGCGTCGTTCACGTCGACGATGCGCCCGCCCTTCATGGCGGCCACGCTGATGCCTCCGCCCAAGTGCGCGGCCACGAAGCGCGTCTGCTCCAGGGGCTTGCCCATGCGGGCGGCGGCCAGGCGCGTGACGGCTTTCAAGCTGAGCGCGTGGCTGCGCCCGCTGCGTTCGATGCCCTTCACGCCGCTCATGCGGGCGAGGGCGTCGAGTTCATCCACGGTGACAGGGTCAACCACATAGGCGGGGATACCGCGGGCATCGGCGGCGCGGCGGGCCAGAAGTCCGCCCAGCAGGCTGGCGTGTTCGCCGTACTTGGCCGAGCGCAGGTCTTCCAGCAGGCCCTCGTCGGCCTCGTAGGTACCGCCTTCCAGTGGCTTAAGCGGTCCGCCGCGACCGACCACTGCGTCGAGCTTGGGATCACCCGCGCGGCTTAGGAAATCGTTCAAGGCCTGTTCGCGCAGGGGCAACTGCTCGGCGATGGCCGAGAAAACAGCGAGCTCCTCCGCGCTGTGTTCGAGGTTTTCCTCCAGCTGCGGACCCTCTCCGCTAAAGAGAGCGATCTTGGTGCTCGTGGAGCCGGGATTGATGACCAGGACGGTCGGCACAGGGAGCCTCCATTAGGGAGCGAGACCTCTTGAATAAGCACAAGTAACCCCTTCCGGGGCCTCTAGTCAATGGACGGAGACGTGGCAAGATTGGTGTCGAATTGCATCTATTTTGAGAACAGCGATTCCACTCTTCCCAGCTTAATCCTGACCTAGAGCGCAAATCTGGAGGAATCCAAATTGCATGATATTATACACCTGTATTGACAATGTACATATACTCTCTATACTTGAGGATAGCCGCGTGAAGATCAGAGGCTTCAGTTGGACAAGGTGGACTGTTCAACACATCAGTCGCCACCATGTCAAACCTGATGAAGTTGAAGAGTGTTTTCTAGAGCGATTGGAAATGAGGGTCCATGGGTCCCGACGTCGCACCCTCATAGGGAAAACCCTCCAAGGCCGATACTTACTGGTCGTCTTTTCACTCAAAGAATCGGGTCTGATCGATGTAGTTACAGCGAGAGACCTCAGCCCTCGCGAGAA
>JACKQG010005735.1_pt1 | contig 13492 bp, 12 predicted proteins | sample 8237621 | NCBI WGS metagenome assembly JACKQG01 (sample SAMN15677084, study PRJNA649215) | marine metagenome | biome: marine; feature: Black Sea; material: saline water; isolation source: suspended particulate matter (SPM) from the Black Sea western gyre | collected 2013-06-09/2013-06-10 | depth...
TGTGACAGTATGGATTATATGAAAGGTCCTTTTGTGCTTCCAAATAATGTTAAAGAAGGTGACTATATTGAGCTTGGACAATTAGGTGGTTACGGTTTAACATTTAGAACTCAGTTTAATGGATTTTATTCTAACGATATTTACGAGGTAGAGGATAAGCCTATTATGTCAATGTATGAAGATGACTTAAATAGTGAGTTCCTTGTTGCCTAAATGTCAGATAAAAAAAATCTAGGTCATAACAGTAAAAAAGATTTTCTCAATAAACCCATTGAACATATTGATATTACATCATTCGATGCAAGAAAGATAATTTCATCAATGGAAAAAATGTCTTTTGTTTCACGAGAGACAGCAAATGCAGCAAATATATTTAATGAAATGCTTAAAGATAAAGATTGTACAGTTTTTTTAAGTTTAGCAGGCTCTACGTCCGCAGCAGGATGTATGAACATATATAGAGATATGGTTAAATATAACATGGTCGACGCAATAGTGGCTACCGGGGCATCAATTATTGATATGGATTTCTTTGAAGCTCTTGGATTTAAGCACTACCAAGGTTCTCAATTTCAAGATGACGGTGAGTTAAGAAAAAATTATATTGATAGAATTTATGATACCTACATTGATGAAGATGAGTTGCAAATGTGTGATAAAACTATCTGTGATATTGCGAATAGTCTAGAACCTAGAAGCTATACATCAAGAGAATTTATTCATGAAATTGGAAAGTATCTAAAATCAAATTCTAAAAAGAGAGGCTCTTTAATTGAAACCGCCTATGATAACAATGTTCCTATATTTTGTCCCGCTTTTACTGACTCAAGTGCTGGATTTGGTTTAGTTATACATCAAGAAAAAAATCCAAAAAAACATATTACAATAGACTCAATTAGAGAATTTCGTGAACTAACTGAAGTCAAAATCAAATCAAAAGATTCTGGTTTGTTTATGATTGGAGGTGGTGTTCCTAAAAACTTTATTCAAGATACTGTAATTTGTGCAGAACTTTTGGGAAAAGAAGTTAATATGCATAAATATGCTGTTCAGATAACAGTTGCGGATTCGAGAGATGGCGCATGTAGCAGTTCAACTTTAAAAGAGGCAAGCTCATGGGGTAAAGTTAATATAACCAAAGAACAAATGGTTTTTGCTGAAGCAACAAGTGTATTGCCTTTAATCGCAAGTGATGCCTATCACAAAGGTGAGTGGAAAAATAGAAGTAGAAAAAACTTTTCAAAAATATTTGGATAAAAATTGAATTATTTATCAAATAAACTTGGATTTCTTGGAATTGATAATAAGTTTAATTTTAAAGAAAAAGTAGTTGTTGTGCCATTTGGTTTAGAAAAAACAGTTAGCTATGGTGGTGGTACTAAAAATGGACCTAAAGAAATTATTAAAGCATCACATCAAGTTGAATTATATGATGAAGAACTAAATTGTGAGCCTTACAAAAAAATTGGCATAAAAACTTTAAAACCATTTAAAATTGATAAGAATATTAAAAAAGCACTAAAAAAAATTTCAGATATAAATAAAGAAATTTTGAATAGAAAGCTTTTTCCAATCACACTTGGGGGAGAACATTCAATTACTCCAGGATGTATTGTTCCTTTTACAAAAAGATATAAAAACCTTTGCTTATTACATTTTGATGCACATGCTGATTTAAGAGAGAGTTATAATGGTGAAAAATTTTCACATGCATCTGCAATTAAAAGGTGCCTTGATCATAAAAATGTATCTGTAATATCCTTTGGAATTAGAAATATATCTAAAAATGAAATCTCTTACTTAAAAAAAAATTCAAAAAGAATCAATATTTTTTGGGCAAAAGATAAAGATAAATGGAATTTAAAAAAATTTCAAAAATTAATTAAAAACAAGATTGTATACTTAACATTTGATGTTGATGGTTTAGATTCAAGTATAATGCCAGCAACTGGCACACCAGAGCCTGGCGGTTTATTATGGGATGAAACTTTACGTATAATTAAAATAGCAGCTAAAAATTCAAATATTGTTGGAGCTGATATTAACGAGCTTGCTCCAATTAAAGGTTTTAATTCTTACAATTTTTTGGTAGCAAAATTGGCTTATAAAATTTTATCTTATAAATTCTTAATTAAGCAGCTTTAAACGTTCCCAATAAAAATCTAAAAGGTATTAGCATAACTAAAGCTACAAAAATTTTAACACCTAAATCTCCTAGAGATAAAGAAATCCAAGATATTCCTGTTCCATAAAAAGAAATTGAAAAAAATAGAAACGTATCAATAGTTGAACCAATCAAAGATGAGGTTAATGGAGCTATAAACCACTTTTTTCTTCTTAATTGATCAAATATTTGTACATCTAATAATTGTGCAACTATAAATGCGGTTCCTGATCCAATGGCAATTCTTACTGAAATGAAATCTGAAAAATTTGTTGAAAAAAAAAGTGTAAATAAAATTCCTATTGTAAAACCAAAATATACAATTTTTCTGGCTGTATATTTACCATAGGACCTATTTGCTAAATCAGTTATCAAAAATGCCATTGGATAACTAAAGGCTCCATAAGTTAATATTTCTTCAAGACCATAGTACTTAATTGGGAATTGAACTAAAAAATTTGAAGCCAAAACAATTACTCCCATCAAAAATGAGAGCATTAAAATTAAACGATTCATTATGCAGGATTACTAAGTAATTTCTTTTTAATTTTTTTTAGTCTTATAGATAAGTTTTTGGCTTTTGCAGATTTAATAAACTGATCGAAAGTTCCTTTCTTATCAACAGATCTTACTCCAGCATTCGACACGGTTAACTTCAAACTTTTCTTCAAAATATCACTTTTAAATTTTACTTTTTTAAGATTTGGTAAAAATCTTCTTTTTGTCTTATTGTTAGCATGACTAACTTTATGACCCTTGAGAGGTATTTTGCCTGTTAATTCACATTTTTTCGACATAAAAAATATGATTGTATAGGCGCTCTAAAGTTACCAGTCAAGGTCATTTTTTAGTACCTACAAGTTCTGAAATGTTCTTAACTCCATGATTTTTAATAATTTCAATTAATTCATTGCTAATTTTAGATACAATATTTGGACCTTGGTAAACCATGCCAGTATATAGTTGAACTAGACTTGCTCCATTAATAATTTTCTCATATACACTCTTGCCAGAGTCAACACCTCCAACTCCAATTATTTTTATCTTAGTTTTTAAAATCTTAAAAAATTTATTAATCAACAAATTGGATTTAATTTCTAAAGGTTTGCCTGACAAACCTCCTTTCTCTACTTTGTTTATATTTTTTAAATTTTCTCTATTTTTGTCAGTAGAATTTGAAATGATTACAGTTGAAATGTTATGTTGACAAAGTATTTCAGAAATTTTTTCAACATTCTCCTCGTTAATATCAGGTGAAACTTTAACTGCGATAGGTACATTAGTTTTTAAAGTTTTTTTTTCTTTTTCAATTTTACTTAAAAGTTCATCAAGTTCATTTTCATTGTGAAAACTTCTCAAATTTTCAGTATTGGGTGATGAAATATTTAGTGTTAAATAATCAGCTAAATTATAAAATTTACGTAAGCCAATTAAATAATCATCAACTCTATTACTTGTATCTTTGTTGGGTCCAATATTAATCCCAAATAAACCATTGGGAGGATTAGACTTAATTCGAGTGCTCACTATATCTGCTCCGGAATTATTAAAACCCAATCTATTTATTAAAGCTTCATCCTCTTCTAGTCGAAAAACTCTTGGTTTTGGATTGCCGTACTGTTTTAAAGGTGTGACTGTCCCTACTTCTACAAAACCAAATCCAAGCTTAAATAAGGAATTATAAACTTCGGCATCTTTATCAAAACCAGCAGCCAGACCCACTGGGTTAGAAATCTTTTTTCCAAATATTTCAGTTTCAATGCAATTATTTTTTGGAATTTTATTACTTGGAGCATAATTGTACTTTAAAGCCTTAATAGCTAAGTTATGAGCTAACTCGGGATCAAGTTTAAATATTAATGATCTTATTTTACCAAACATTATTTAATTTTATTTTTAATCAACGTTTTAGTTTCAGTTACTCCAAAAAAACTTATAAAGAAACCCATCCTTGGACCATTTTCATCTCCAAAAACTACTTCATAAATTAATTTAAACCAGTCTCTTAAATTTTCTTTATAACCATTCTCTTTTCCGATTGTATATATTTTTGTTTGTATATCTTCGGGCTTCATATGATCACTGCATTCGTCAAGAATTTTTACTAATGCTTCAAGTGCTAATTTTTCTTCCTTATTTGGTTTTTTATATTTTTTATTTTTTTTAATAACATCATTATAATACTTGATCGCATAACCAATTAAATTATCAAATATGGGCTGTTCTTTTTCTGAAATATTTGGTTTATATTTTTTTACAAATTTCCATAAAAGATTTTTATTATCTGCATTGCTAGCCTCTACTAAGTTAAGTAACATTGAAAAACTCATTATACTATTTTCTTTTGGAATTTTACCGTTATGAACATGCCAAACGGGATTCATTAGTATTTGTAATTGATTTTGTGTTTTGCCTTTCTCTATAAAATCTAAATACTCATCAACAGCTTTTGGTACAATTTCTTCATATAGTTTTTTCGCTCTCTTTGGATTTTGATACATAAATAATGATAAACTTTCTGGAGATGCATATTCAAGCCACTGTTCAATTGTAATCCCGTTACCTTTTGATTTGGATATTTTCTCTCCTTTTTCATCTAAAAAAAGTTCGTATGCAAATCCAGATGGGTTAGATTTGCCAAGTAACTTTATAATTTTTGTTGATAAAATTGCACTTTCAATTAAATCCTTACCGTACATTTCAAAATCAACATCAATTGCATACCATCTCATGGCCCAATCAACTTTCCATTGGAGCTTGCAATTTCCATCTAAAATACTTTTTTCAAGTTTTTTTCCACTATTATCAAAAATTATTTTTGAATTTTTTTCATCAATTTCCAGAACGGGTATTTCTAATACTTTTCCGGTATCTTGACAAATAGGTAAAAAGGGAGAATATGTTTTTTGTCTTTCTTTTCCTAAAGTTGGAATAATTATATTCATTATCCCATTATAATTTTTTAAGATTAATTTTAATGAAGCATTAAAATAACCAGATTTGTAAAGTTCGGTAGAACTTTTAAATAAATACTTGAAATTAAATTTGTCTAAAAATTTTTTAAGCATCTCATTATTATGCTCTCCAAAACTATCATATTTACCAAATGGGTCTGGTACTGCTGTTAAAGGTTTGTGAAGATTTTCTTCTAGTTTTTTTGGATTAGGAATATTATCAGGAACTTTTCTTAATCCATCCATATCATCAGAAAAAGTAATTATTTCTTTTGGAATATCTGTTATTTGGTTTAGAGCATTCACAACAATTGAAGTTCTCGCAACTTCACCAAAAGTTCCAATGTGAGGCAAACCACTTGGGCCGTATCCTGTTTGAAGAATAATTTTACCCTTTTTTTCGATAGAAGATTTTCTCTCTATAAGAATTTTTTTTGCCTCCACAAAAGGCCAAGCATTAGTTTTATCTAAATTTACTTTATCAATCACAAACTTTTTAAAAAATTCCCATATTTGGTTGTTTTTATCAATTCTTATAGTGTTGAAATTTATTTACCATAAAATAATGTTCAAACAAAATGTCCAATTATAAAACAGTTTTTTTTATACTAGGAGTCTTGCAAATAATACTTGGAATATTCATGACAATTCCAATTGTTGTTCAGGTCGTTTATGGCGAATTTGATTCTTCTTTTGTTATCGCTTCAATAATAACCTTAGTTTTTGGTATTTTATTTACATTGTCAAATTTTGATTATAGTAAGCAAATAAATTTGCACCAGGCATTTTTACTCACATCTTTATCCTGGATTACGATTGCAATTTTTGGAGCCTTACCTCTTTTTTTTTCTAAACTTGATTTATCATTCACAAATGCATTCTTTGAAAGCATGTCAGGTATAACTACAACTGGATCCACTATTATTACAGATTTAGAGGGTACACCAAAAAGTATTTTACTTTGGAGAGCATTACTTCAATGGCTTGGAGGAATTGGGATTATTGTAATGGCTATAACTTTAATGCCAATTATGAACGTGGGTGGTATGTTGCTATTTAAAGTTTTAAATACAGACTCAACCAATGAAATATTACCTTCATCAAAAGAAATTTCTATAAAGTTAATTTTAATATATATAATTCTAACCTTTCTCTGTGGATTTTCATATAAAGTTTTTGGAATGAATATTTTTGATAGTTTAACTCATTCAATGACTACTATCGCAACAGGTGGATTTTCAAATTATAATGATTCTATCGGTCATTTTGATAATACAAAAATAGAATTAACAGCAATTTTATTTATAATATTAGGAAGTATACCTTTTATAGCTTACATCAAATTTTTAAGTGGAAATAAAAAAATTTTTTTATCTGATTCACAAATTAAAACTTTTATAAAGTTAATAATATTTTCAATAATAATTCTTTTTTGTTATTTATTGATAAAAGATAATAATTTTTCAATATCAAATGTTAGGTCAGTAAGCTTTAATGTTATATCCATATTAACAGGAACGGGTTATGTAACTAAAGAATTTGATCAATGGGGAAGTTTTCCTTTATTTTATTTTTTAATATTAATGTTTATCGGTGGATGTGCTGGATCAACTACTTGTGGTGTAAAAATTTTTAGAGTCCAAATACTTTATAGGTTTATATTAAATCAATTAAAAAAAATAATTTATCCAAGAGGAATTTTTGTTATCAAGTATGAGAATAATCATGTAAATGACAAATTTTTAGCTTCAATTATTTCCTTTATGTATCTCTATGTGATTATTTTTTTTGTATTAACAGCTTTATTATCGCTTACTGGTCTTGATTTTGTTACATCAATATCTGGTGCGGCAACTTCTATATCAAATGTAGGGCCTGGCTTAGGATCTATTATAGGTCCAAATGGTAATTTCTACCAACTTCCTGATCTTTCTAAATGGATTTTAAGCGTAGGAATGATTTTGGGAAGATTAGAATTATTTGCTATACTAGTACTCTTCTTGCCATCTTTTTGGAGAAATTAGTTATGATAGAATTTAAAAAACAATCTTTGTCAGAAACTTTCGCTGTATATTTTGATAGAAGAATGCTTAGAATTTTATTGCTCGGAGCTATTTCGGGATTTCCATGGGTTTTAATAGGTAGTAGTTTAAGCTTGTGGCTTAAAGAAGAGGGCTTAAGCAGATCAACAATCGGTTGGGCTGGCCTAATATTTGGTGTTTATGCTTTTAACTACTTGTGGGCTCCGTTAATAGACAGACTTCAAATACCATTTTTAACAAAAAAACTAGGCCATAGAAGAAGCTGGATAGTTTTAATGCAAATTGCAATTTTAATTAGCTTAGCTATGTGGAGTTTTATTAATCCAACTGAAAATTTAGCATTATTAATTACAGTTGGTTTAATTATTGCAATTGCATCTGCTACGCAAGATATAACTGTGGATGCATTAAGAATTGAACAAATTGGAGAAAATGAAAGTAAATCAATGGCAGCTGGTGCTGCAATGGCAGTAGTTGGTTGGTGGAGCGGTTATAAATTAGGTGGTGTAATAGCTTTATTTACTGCCGAATATTTTGAAAATATTGGTATAATAAATTATTGGCAAACAACTTTTTTAATTTTAGGAATAGTAGTTATTTTAATGAACATAGGTTTAATGTTTGTTCACGAACCTACCTCAATAGATAGACAGGTAAAGCAAAATGAGACTGATAAGTTAATAGAAAACAAACTTGGATCAAAAAATATCATAACTAGCTTAACTGCTTGGATTACTAGTACTTTGGGTGGCCCAATAATTAGCTTCTTTAGAAAAAATGGTTTTTCAATTGCAGTAGGAATTCTAGGTTTTGTTTTTTTATTTAAAATTGGAGAAGCTTTTCTAGGACGAATGTCGATAGTTTTTTACAAAGAAATAGGATTTTCCAAAGGCGATATAGCAATTTATTCTAACACTTTAGGATGGGTTACAACAGTTATTTTTACATTATTGGGTGGACTTTTTGTACTTAGATCTGGAGTTTTAAAAGCAATGTTTCTTGCTGGAATATTAATGGCTGCAACAAACTTATTATTTACTGCCTTGGCATGGGCAGGAAAATCTGAATTATTATTTGCAGTTGCTGTTATATTTGACGATATAGCTGCTGCTTTTGCAACAGTTGCATTTGTGGCATTTATTTCATTATTGGTTGATAGAACTTATACTGCAACTCAATATGCATTACTTGCTTCAATAGGAACAGCAGGAAGAACGACTCTTGCATCATCATCCGGCGCTTTGGTTGATTGGTTAAATGGTGATTGGGGAATATTTTTTATTCTAACAGCCATAATGGTTATTCCTTCTTTGATTCTTTTATGGATAATAAAAGACAAATTAAATCTTCGTGAAAAATAATTTTTTTAATAAAAATCCATATATAAATTTATACGAGAAACCCTCTTATAAATCAAAGGTTAGCTCTCAAGTTCTTTATGGTGAAAAATTTAAAATTTTATCTAAAAAAAAGGGCTGGTTAAAAATTAAAACAGCTTTTGATAAGTATGTTGGTTACACTAAAAAAAAAAAATATTCGAAAAAATTTTCACCTACACATAAAATAAGTGTTTTAAAAGTAAATATTTTTAGCTTTCCAAAAAATTCTAATAAGTACAAGCTAAAAAAAAATTTACCATTTGCTAGCAAAATTGAAATTTTAAAAAAATATAAAAATTTTATTATGTTTGAAAAAAATAAATGGCTATATTTAAAGGATATAAAAAAAAATAATTTTGAAGAAAAAAATTTTATAAAAATTCTAAAGCTGTTTATTAATTGTAAATATAAGTGGGGTGGAAAATCATTTAAAGGAATTGATTGTTCAGCTTTAGTTCAGCTTTACTATCTCTATAATAATAAATTTTTTCCAAGAGATACTAAAGATCAAATTAAATTTAAAAAAGGTAAAAAAAATTTTTATAATTTAAAAAAAGGAAATATTATTTATTGGAAAGGACATGTAGCGGTATGTGTAAATACAAAAAAATTAATTCATGCTTATGGACCAAAAAAAAAAGTTTTAATTATGAATATTAAAGATACAATTAAAATTATTGAGAAAAGTGCTAACCTTAAAGTGAAAAAGATAACAAGAATTTAACAAATGGATCTTCAGCAAAAATTTCAAATTTTAATTAATAAATTAAACGCTGGTCATATTGATGATGTAATTTTTGAAGCAACTTATTTAAATAAAAAACACCCAAAACAAGAAGTTTTTTATAATTTACTATCCCTAGCCTATCAAACTAAGGGTGAATATGAAAAATCAATAAGCCTTTTAGAAAATGCATTAAAGAGAAGCAAAAATAATTTTAATTTTTTGAACAATTTAGGTTTAAGTTATTATAAAAAAAGGGATTATATAAAAGCTGAACAATATTTTTTGAAAGTTTTAGAAATAAAGCCAAAATATATTAATACAATCAATAACCTCGCGACTTTATATGATGAAATTAATCAATTTGAAAAATCTGAAAAATTATTTAAAAAATCACTAGAGATCAATTCAGAGATTGTAGAAACTAATTATAATTTCGCTTCTCTTTTGCAATCTGTTGGCAAACTTAAAGAAGCAAAGAATTATTATCAAAAAACATTAAAACTTAATAAAAATTTTACTAAAGCAGATAGAAGTTTAGCAATGTTAGAAAATTACACTAAAGATAATAAACATATTGATGAAATGGAAAATAAAATAAAAATCGAAAATTTACATAAAAATAATATTGCAGATTTAAGTTTTGCTTTAGGAAAAGTTTATGAAGATATAAAAGATTATGAAAAATCATTTTTTTATATTGAAAAAGCTAATAAATTAAAAAAAAACCTTATTAAATATAATATTCAAAAAGATCAAAACCTCTTTAAAAAAATTAAAGATTTTTATCAGAATAATGATTTAAAAAAAATTTCTTCAACTGAAAATGAAAAAAAAATTATTTTTATTTTAGGAATGCCAAGAACTGGTACTTCTTTGGTTGAGCAAATAATCTCAAACCATGACGAAGTTTATGGTGGCGGAGAAATTATTCTATTATCAAGTTATTTTCAGAAATTTTTTAGCCAAAAATATAATGGAAAAGAAATACAAAATTTATTTTATGAATTTAAGCAAAGTTATTTAAACACTTTAAGCAAGATGTCAGAATCGAAAATTATTACTGACAAAGCTCCTCTCAACTTTAGATGGATTGGATTTATCAAATTAATTTTTCCAAATTCAATAATTATTAATTGTTCAAGAGATCCATTTGAAAATAGCTGGTCAATATTTAAAAATGAATTTGAAGGAGGAATGTTTTTTTCAAATGATATTAACGATATTGCTGCTTATTATAAGCTATATAAAAATTTAATGCATTTTTGGAAAGAAAATTTAAAAAATCAGATATTTGACTTAAAATATGAAGACTTAATTAATGATCCAACTAAAAAAATTAAAGAGTTAATAAAGTTTTGTGAACTTGAATGGCAAGATAATTGTCTTGAATTTTATAAAAATAAAAAATCAATTAAAACTGTTAGTTTTATCCAGGCCAGAAAACCAATCTACAAAGACTCTGTTAAAAAAACCTTAAATTATAAAAAATATTTAAAAAGTCTGGAGTCAGCTTTAAAAGATTAGTTTCTTCCAAAATCAGGTAAATTTACATCTTGTTTTAACAATATGATTTTCTTTCTTACCTTTTTTGCTTGAACCATACTTTTGATTATTTTGCTACTTTGTTTTGAATGAATTGAATTTTTAAATTGATTAAGATTTTTAATAAACAGATTTAAAGCTTTTATAATATTTTTACTGTTATGAAAAAATATATCGCGCCACATAATTTCATTTGATGCAGCTATTCTTGAAAAATCTCTTAATCCACCAGCACTAAATTTTATTAAATTAGATTTATTTTTTTTATCAAAATCCAAAGCTGTTTTTACAATATTATAAGCAATTAAGTGTGGCAGATGACTTGTTATAGCAAATATATGATCATGTTGTTGGATGTTCATTAAAACTATTTTTGATCCCATTCTTTTCCAAAAACGAGATAATATTTTGAGATGTTTTTTGTTTGAATTTTTTTCTTTAATCAACACACACCATTTATTTTTAAACAAATTTGCATCACCAAATTCTGGGCCACTTACTTCAGATCCGGCAATTGGATGGCTAGAAGTCCAAGAAACCCCTTTTTTAAGTTTCTTTTTTATTTTTTTTAATATTTCATTCTTTGTTGAACCAACATCGGTAATTATTACTTTCTTATTTAAAAATTTATTTATTTTTTTTAAAACTGTCTCATAATTATTTAAATGAGTACAAAAAATTATCATATCCATTTTTGGAATTTCATTTTTAAAATCTGTAATTATTTTAAATTTAAGTTTTAATTTTTTTATTTTAGAAATATTATTCTTCGATTTTTCTAAAATAAAAATTTTTTTAGCTATTTTTTTATTTTGAGATGCTCTTAAAATTGAAGAACCAATTAAACCACAACCTACTATCAAAATATTATTCATTATCTTAAAATATTATCAACTTCTTTAATAAACCTTCTATTTTCAATGCTAGATCCAATTGTCATTCTTAATTTATTTTTCATCTTATAATTTTCCATCGATCTTAAAATAATTCTTTTTTTTTCTAATTTTTTTGCCACATATTTAGCAGATCGTTTGCAATTATCAAAATCTAATAAAAAGAAATTTGCTGAAATTTTGTTAGTGTTGATATTTTTATTTTCTAAAAACTTTTTAATCTTTATTGAACAATTTAAGTTATGTTTAACAGATTTCTTTATAAATGCTCGATCTTTCAATGACTCAATTGCTGATAATTGAGCAATTTTATTAACATTAAATGGCGGTTTAATTTTATATAACTCATCTATTATTTTTTTTGGACCATATCCCCACCCCACCCTTAAGGATGCTAAACCATATACTTTGGAAAAAGTTCTTAAAATAAAAACATTATTTTTATTTTTGAATAATTTTAAACCTGATACATAATCTTTTTGGATCATGTATTCAAAGTAAGCTTCATCTATAACTAAAAGAATTCTTTTATTTAGTTTTTTTTTTAAATTTTTTAGTTCATCGATATTTAAATAAGTGCCTGTTGGATTATTTGGATTAGCTAAAAAAACAATTTTTGTTTTTTTTGATATTTTTGAAATGATATCTTCAACTGAGATTTTAAAATTTTTTTCTTTTGAAAAAATTATTTTAGCACCTACTATTTTTGCATATATTCTGTACATTAAAAAACTATATTTGGGTAATACAACTTCGTCATTTTTCTCAAGAAACAATTGACAGATCATTTGTATAATTTCATCAGATCCAGATCCGCAAATAATTTTATTAAAATCACATTTAAAAGTTCTAGCAATTTGTTTTCTTAATTCTTTACATTTACTATCTGGATATTTTTCAATATTTTTATCTTTAAAATTTAATTTTCTGACTTTTGGACTTATGCCTAGCGCAGACTCATTAGCAGATAATTTAATTAGGTTTTTAATTTTACCCAATTTAGATTTACCTGGTTTGTAGGTTTCTATGTTGATTTTTCTGTATTTTAACTGTGTCATTTTTAATATCTATTTAAGCTTTATAAATAGATTAATAAACTTTAATAGCAAAATTAGCTCAAATTTTTTTAAAATTGACATTATAAAAATCATCTAGTACATAAAAAGAGCGCTGATTTATCTGAATTGCGAGCGCTTTAAAAAAACCGCTAAATAAGTTTTTTTATCTCTCAATTCAAAAGAAAGAAAAATGAACAATATTGAAAAGGTAAAAACAATTATTATAGAAAAGCCACTAAAGCTTGATTGTGGAAAAACTATTTCAAACTTCCCTTTGGCTTATGAGACATATGGAAAATTAAGTGAAAAAAAGGACAATGCAATATTGGCTTTTCATGCTTTATCAGGTGACCAATTTGTAGCTGGTACAAATCCAATAACAAACAAAAGTGGCTGGTGGTCATATCTAGTTGGACCTAATAAAGCTATCGATACAAATAAATTTTTTGTTATATGTGCAAATGTAATTGGAGGATGCATGGGGTCCTATGGTCCTAATAGTATCGATCTAAAGACAAATAAAAAACTTGGCATAAATTTCCCAGTAATAACAGTTAATGACATGGTTAATGCTCAATATAACTTATTGGATTTTTTTAAAATTGATAAGCTCTTCAGTGTAATGGGTGGATCAATGGGAGGAATGCAAGTTTTACAATTTGTTGCAAACTTTCCTACAAAAACCAAAACTGCTATTCCTATAGCTTGCACTGCTAGTCATTCAGCACAAAAT
>JACKQG010005736.1_pt1 | contig 13491 bp, 3 predicted proteins | sample 8237621 | NCBI WGS metagenome assembly JACKQG01 (sample SAMN15677084, study PRJNA649215) | marine metagenome | biome: marine; feature: Black Sea; material: saline water; isolation source: suspended particulate matter (SPM) from the Black Sea western gyre | collected 2013-06-09/2013-06-10 | depth...
GCCAGCATGATAGTGATTTCTGCATAATCAATGCGCCAGTTGTGGGAGAATTCAAATACAGGTCGAAACTCAATGAGCTCTGCTCCCCTTGAAATAGCTCTGACATAATCACCACTTACATGATAACTCAAGGCAATACCAGCTAACATCTCAAAGCGAACCTGGCTGCTATCAATGGTGATCAGATCCAAACCATTGTTAAAGAAAACAATAGCCGTATCTGGCTTGTTAAATTCTACATAGCACCAGCCAGCACCATTATAAGCATCAATGTATTGGGGATCCATCTCCAGCGCGGTCAGGAAATGGGCCAGAGCTCTTTCAAACTCTCGATTTTCATACAAGGTCCAGCCATATTCTGTAAAGTCATCAACTTCGGGTTCGATTTTCTCACGACATCCAAAAAAACTTATAAGTAGGATCAGCGCAAACAACCATTTCATTTTATTCATTTCACACCTCCTACCTTAGAACCAGCATTTTGACAGTTTTCACATACCCCTTGCCTGTCATCAGTCGCGCAAAGTAAATACCACTACTTACCTGCTTACCCTGATCATCCAGACCATTCCAGGTTATGGAATAACTGCCAGGTTGCATTTGAGTTTCCATGAGATTGCGAACTTCCTGACCCCTGATATTGTAGATACTAAATGCAATATCCTGATTTAAACCATCCAGGAATCCAATATCAAAATCGATGGTGGTGGAAGGGTTAAATGGATTTGGATAGTTCTGCGACAACTGGCTCTTCTCAGGAACAATAATGGTCCTTGGTCCCAATTTGAAGGCACCCATTGATGCAGTCCAGGCACTGACCCTTTCACCATCAGACACTGACGCCAGCTCAACATAATCACCAGCTGTATCCAAGAGGTATATGGCTTGATCATTTGTCAGTGCAGGCATACTCACCAATACCGGTTCAGCAAGGACCACACCATCAGTAAGCACTTTATAACTGGCCCCATCATGGGCACTCAGCATTGAGTCCAAAACCGCAATTCGGGTTGATTTCACGGCACTGTTTGAGCTACCCTTCATCTCGAATTGTTCATCAGGGCTGCGTGCCAGCCAACCAGAACCACGTTTGATCAAACTCACGGTGAGACTTACCGTGATGGTTGTATCACCGACCCAGTTTGAAGCATGCACTTCAAAGGTATTGAGACCTTCCTGAGTGACTTCTACAAGTGCGACATAACTGAAAGTATCAACAGTTGTAAGCTCAACTTCCAGACCTGAATAAGTAACATCCAGCGAGTCAATCATACCCAGGCTATCCACAATCATCAATTCATAATACGAGGGGTATGCCCTGTTTTTATAAAATGCAATGACAGGTGTGGGAATATCGAAAATATCCACGGACACCCTGACCGTAATTGTATCCTGCAGTGGATCATTTGTCACAAGACGGAACTGACCACCATATCCACCTACAGTGAATGCAGATGGACTGATATTAAAAGCAATAACTGCACTGCTGTCATATTCGATGGTATCAGCCTCAATTGGCAGATTTATCCATGATGGTGCATCCAGCAATGACCATCGTAAATCGGTCAAGCCAAGATTGCTCATGGTAAATGAGGTGTCAATTTCTGTCATTCGTTCAATATTGACAGCGATGCTATCCGTGTTCAGCACTGCAAAGGCAGAGGATGTTGTCACATGGAAGGTATCAGCAATAGCTGATGTATCGGCTTGATCCAGTGCTCGGACAAACCACTCGATAGTACTGGATGGAAAATCCATGACTGAGACATCAACTGTGATCGTCGTATCTCCAGTTGCCAGCATGGTATCATAGCCGGTACCCTCCAGACTGAGTCGATAGGTAACCGGATTGTTCTCAATGTCAAATGCAGTGGTCCAGGTGAATGTCAACAAGAGACTATCACTTGGAATCAATTGAGTCGAATCAGCAGGTAACAGGAGTGTCACTGGTTCAGGAGCATCATTTACCTGCAATACTTCAATCACATATTGAGCGGTATCAGATTCTCCAAGAAGATCCCGTACCATGACAATCAACGTATCCAGGCCAACATCGGCATTGATTGGTGTCCATGTAATTAACCCACTCATGGAGTCAATCATTGCACTGTCAGGTTGCTGAAGCATTGAATAGAAAAGTGTATCTCCACTGATAGTCCCTAGATCCGGATCCGTACCAGGCAGGATAAAACTATACAAACTATCCTCATGAATGGTGGTATCTGCAATAGCCAGGAACTCAGGTGGCGAATTTACAACAAACTGGAAAATCTCCACACTGGTTGGATTTTGAAAGTTATAAGCATTGTCAGTCGCCATAACTTCTACCTGATAATCAATTCGATTGTCAAGAGAGTCACCAGGTAGGGTCACCCGCCAGGAACCACTCTCCATAAAGGTAAATTGAGTTATACTATCAGACTGCCAATCTGAAGTGATGTCATTCCACCACAGGCTGTCTGACAATCTCTTGATATTTACCCAGACACTATCTACCCCAGACAATTCATCGGTGGCAATACCCGTAATGGATGAGTCAGACTTCCACTCCCCAATATGGTAGAATGGATCCAGGTTCAGTGTATTCAGTGGCAATATCAAATCCGCAACTACGCCTTGTGTGGAAATGGTATCTGAAATATTTCCCGCTGAATCAAGACTCCGGACATTGATAAAGAAACTATCAGCATGCACAAAAGTCCCAAATGTATCAATCATGGTAGTATTCAGATCGAGATCATACCAATCAACTTCATCAGCCAGACCAGCAGAGCTGCCGATGGAATATTCGTATCTAAGTATGTTAGATATTGGATCGGTAAAGCCATCCCAGGCCGCTGCAAGGGTGTCATCAGCATTCACAAATCCATCCATATAGGTTACTGAAGGAATAAAGTGACCGGTATCCGGGGGTGTCTGGTCAATCACAAATACTGTATCTATGCGCGTACTGGTCCTTGCATTTCCATAGGCATCGACAATGTCAATTTCCATGGTTATAAAAGCGCCATCTTCAAAGTCTTCCGGCGCAGCAACGATACCCTCTATTTCAACAGCAGTATAATTTAGATTTCGGTTTGTCAGTGCTGTGATAGATGTGGTATCTCCAATTACTTCGAAATTGTTTACCGGCCAGGTACTAAGGTATATCCAGCTATATACTTGCCCACCAAAGAGTGATGCATCAGTATTATCTATTGGAACGGTGATATCCAGACCTGTATTGTAGGAGTTCCAATAGCCGTCAATGACTGGACTACCGGTCGTCGTGAGACTGACTATGTCAAATTCAGATGGCGGTGTACGATCGATATAGAGCTGATTCGAGCTCTCCACACCTCCTGTTTCATTACCAGCATTATCCCGCAAGGTGACATTGGTTCTCAAAGTGGCATTGTCCCCAAAACCATTGAGTGTATCCAGACTTGCTAATTCCAGAGTTACGATCTGGACTGTATCCAGATCAGTGATGGCAACCAGGGTATCCAAATCAATCCAACCATTTCCCACGTTAAATCTTGGCAGGATAAAGCCACTGGAAAGCGTGGGATCATTGGCAATCGGAACATGGATAACAATACCCTCGTTTGTGGAATTGAAGGCATCTTCAACTACATTTCCGCTATATGCTATAACTGTATCCACTGGGGCTGAAGCAGGACCTGCAATATCCATGAAGAGGGAGTCAGTGATTAAATCACTGACGGCTTGATTTCCAGCCCGATCCGTGAAGGCGACGCTGGTATAAAGATATTCACCATCGCTTGTTAAATAATCCGATAAATTCTGAATATCACTTGAGGATATTATCAGAGAGGTGTCTGTGTTTACAGTAAATATTGGAATATTTACCAAAACGATCTCAGGAGTACCGGTCAATCCGATTTGCATACGAACATCAGCTTGTCCGTTCACCATGGTGGAGTCATTGGGAATAGAAAGGTTCAAGCGTAGTGAATCGGAATTGGCATTCCAGGTATTCTCAGGCAGATTCTCACCAAACACCGTATCGAGTGCAGCTGTGAATAATCGTGGAGCCGTAGTGTCAATTTCCACGATGCTCAAGCTGGGAGCATAATAGACATAGTTACCAGCTTGATCAATGACATAAGCTTGGAATTCCATAAATTTGCCACTACTGAAATTGGTCAAAGCTTCTATGTCATTGGAATTAATGGATATAACATGGAGAGGATCAACTGTATCGAGGGTATCCCCCTCTGGGAATGTTTCAAATGGAAATGGAAGCACACGTCCTTGACAGTACACTTCTCCATCGAGGAGTGTCAGATCAGTATCGTCCAGTGGAATGCTAATGTCGATTCCCGTACTGGTATTGTTCCAGTAACCGTCAACAGTAGATCCACCTGTAACATTTACTTCATCGGTTGTATAGCTTGCAGGCAGGATTTCATCCACAACGGTAACAGGTAATCCAGCGTTGCTTATTCTTGTATTTCCAGCAATATCCGTTAAAATCGCATCGAATTCCAGGGTTTGAACACTCCCCCAATCGGTGAGTCCCTCCAGAGTGTCTCGCGGAACAGAAATAGTGATTTCATTAAAATTGGCGATGACAACCGGGGCCATCACGTTTTCTGGTGTATTCACACCTGCTCGCAGTTGAAGTTCTCCCCCGATGAGTGTGGGATCAGAGTCATCCAAGGTTATTGTTACATCAATTCCATCATTGTTGGAATTGAAATAGTTTGCCCTTACCAACCCACCAGTAGCTAACATGGTGTCCAAATCAAACAGAGCGGGTGCCGTATAATCGACGTAAAGTGAAAACAACGCACCACTCTCGGTAGTATTTCCGGCTCTATCTGTGAGTGCTGGACTAAATCGAACCGTATCTCCATCACTGATCCCCAGTGTGTTCAAGTCAGCTGCTGAAAGTGCCATAAATAGTGGTCCATTAATATTTTCGAGTACCATGATGGAATCGAATCCAGATGCTGCAAAACTTCCACCAGCTCCAATTTTGGATCGGAGAGCATAGGTGCCTCCAATCAGGCTGCTATCGTTTGGGATCACGGAAGTTACATTATACTGCAGGTTTGTTGCATTCCAACGTGCTGAATTGTATACAATTCCACCAGCAGCCCCATAGGATCCATCAGTAATTGCATCAGGATATATCTGGTCGATTTGCAGTGTGGTTGAACTAGTATTCCCTCTGGTCACATTCCCCGGCATATCGGTAAGCACACCTCGAATCTGTATAGAATCACCAATTTCAAAGTTTGACAAGCCTTCCACTTGTGCTGCACTGAGGGTGATGGTGATGGGATCAGCGGTTAAAATGCTAACGGGGCTACCAATGTTAACAAATGGATTCTCATCTACGCGTCCCTGTAATCGAGCACTTCCACCGATAAGTGATCCATCAAAAGCTGAAATGGGTAAGGTTGCTCTAATGGAATCCGTGGTTGCATTGTAATAACCTGAAACCACAGGATCACCCACCACAACAATATCTCCCGTATCTACGGTATCAGGTACTACGCCGTCGATATGCAGACTAAAGTCGGATAAATTAGTACCTGCTGTCGGCAGGGAAAGATCAACTGGGTTACCAACTATGTTTGCCAGTGCTCCAGCACCTGTTCCAAGTCCGCTTTCATCGATTTGTTTGACTGATAAAACATCTACAGAATCACCAGCCAGAATCTGGTAATAAAAGGTTAGCTGAGAGGTGTTATTAATTGAGCTTGCCGGTATACCAACTACACGATCAATCGTTCCGGTTTCCAAGGTCATCAACAAAGAATCCTCGTCCAGATGAACGCTTTCTTCAAATGTGACAATCACATCAATGATATCGCCAATTTTATAATACGCATCAGATGTACTCGTGGTAGTAATATTAAGAATCACGGGGTTATCACCGTATAAATTGATACTTCTTGTACTCAGATTGGCACCAGGTGGAACACTAAGATCAGCCAGATTCCCAGCCAGATCATAAACTGCATCCGAGGTAGTGGTTACACTGTCCACGATCAATGGTACTGCGTTATCCTCCGCAGCTACCAGAAAATTAAAGGAAAGCGTATCTGATTCATCAATACTATTGGTATCCAGTACCCGTGCTGAACTTGTATTCAAATACGTGTAAAGCGTTGCGCCACTCATATTCACGGGCTTTGAAAAATTCAATCTCACATGAACATTATCGTTAATGCCATAGTTGCCATCAGAATTGATAGAGGTAACACTCTCAATCTCTGGAATCTCCCGATCAACATAAAATGTATCCGCACTGGCTGCTGAGCTTAATTTCTCATTGCCAGCAAAATCCTTGATAAGCGCTGTGATATGATAAACTTTGCCGTCATCAAAAGATGTATGAGACTCTACTTCACTTTGGTTCAACGGAATAATCACCGCATCTCCGATGTCTCCAGATCCAATGGTGTAGGAACTTCCCAAAGTTTGTCTACCTGATATTGAGGCAAAATATCCCTGGACATAAATGCGACCTCCAACAAGGGATTGATCATCAGCAACATCAAAAGCGACGTTCATAAGGGTATCCGAGCCATTCCAATAACCTGAGGTAGGGTTGGTACCAGAAATTGTAATAGCACCCATTGTAAAATCTGCAGGTATAATTCCATCTACGATGATGGCTGCATTATTGGCCAGATTTTGACCATCTGGAAGTGTAAGAACCGAGTTATTGCCAAAAGCGTCATTCAACGTATTCGCCCCGACCACAACCACACTATCAACTGTGAGACTTAAGGTGGCATCAAGAGCTTTAACCACATAGTTGCCCGCAAGCAGACTATCACTGCTTATCCCACCGATAGCAAAGTATCGACCTGCAGCCGAGTTTAAGTACACCCTTAGTGAATCGCCGCTCAGGGTTACCTTTTTGCTCATCTCAATGGTAATTTCAGCACTCTCACCAACACCCAAAGTATCAGTGGCTGTCGTTGCGATTATCCTACTGATGACTGGAAAGACACCATCAACCTGTATGTTGCTGCTCTGGGCAGGTAGCGGTGTTAATCTTGCATCATTACCAGCTATATCGCGAAGATCACCAGTCGTTGCAACCAAACGTGCAGCCAAACTATTCGTCAGATGTCCCTCTGCGACTATATAATTTTCCCTTACTCTATTGGTGTCTCCAAAAGCTGTTGTTGTTAAGACAGCATCAGATACTGTACTCCCGGTTTCCAGGGTCGTACGCAGATCACCATCGCTTAACCAGACCTTCTCACTAAAGGTCAGGGTCACATAGGTGGAATCACCTTCACCAAGATCATTGCCATTTTCACTATAGGTAATACTGCTGATACTGGCTGCCGTCGTATCAACCTTGAAAGTATCTGCACTGGCGGTTCCAGTTGTACTGTTACCAGCTCGATCCTTGATAATGGCTGCCAGATGTAAAAACTTGTTATCACCGAAGCCACCATGAGCTTCGATATCAGTATCTGAAAGGTTTACTATGACACTATCTCCAACATCACCACTGGATATAGCAATTGAACTACCCAGAGTATCTAGACCAGCCGGTGAGGCGAAATAGCCCTGGATATAAACACGACCACCACCCAGAGATACATCATTGGCAATGGGTACTTTCACCGTTACAAGATTGGAGGTGCTATTATAATAACCTTCAGATTCATTGGCTCCACTGACTGTCACATCTGCAACTGTAAAGGCTGCTGGTGCATTTCCATCTACGATGATGGCTGCATTATTGGCCAGATTTTGACCATCTGGAAGTGTAAGAACCGAGTTATTGCCAAAAGCGTCATTCAACGTATTCGCCCCGACCACAACCACACTATCAACTGTGAGACTTAAGGTGGCATCAAGAGCTTTAACCACATAGTTGCCCGCAAGCAGACTATCACTGCTTATCCCACCGATAGCAAAGTATCGACCTGCAGCCGAGTTTAAGTACACCCTTAGTGAATCGCCGCTCAGGGTTACCTTTTTGCTCATCTCAATGGTAATTTCAGCACTCTCACCAACACCCAAAGTATCAGTGGCTGTCGTTGCGATTATCCTACTGATGACTGGAAAGACACCATCAACCTGTATGTTGCTGCTCTGGGCAGGTAGCGGTGTTAATCTTGCATCATTACCAGCTATATCGCGAAGATCACCAGTCGTTGCAACCAAACGTGCAGCCAAACTATTCGTCAGATGTCCCTCTGCGACTATATAATTTTCCCTTACTCTATTGGTGTCTCCAAAAGCTGTTGTTGTTAAGACAGCATCAGATACTGTACTCCCGGTTTCCAGGGTCGTACGCAGATCACCATCGCTTAACCAGACCTTCTCACTAAAGGTCAGGGTCACATAGGTGGAATCACCTTCACCAAGATCATTGCCATTTTCACTATAGGTAATACTGCTGATACTGGCTGCCGTCGTATCAACCTTGAAAGTATCTGCACTGGCGGTTCCAGTTGTACTGTTACCAGCTCGATCCTTGATAATGGCTGCCAGATGTAAAAACTTGTTATCACCGAAGCCACCATGAGCTTCGATATCAGTATCTGAAAGGTTTACTATGACACTATCTCCAACATCACCACTGGATATAGCAATTGAACTACCCAGAGTATCTAGACCAGCCGGTGAGGCGAAATAGCCCTGGATATAAACACGACCACCACCCAGAGATACATCATTGGCAATGGGTACTTTCACCGTTACAAGATTGGAGGTGCTATTATAATAACCTTCAGATTCATTGGCTCCACTGACTGTCACATCTGCAACTGTAAAGGCTGCTGGTGCATTTCCATCTACGATGATGGCTGCATTTGCATCCAGATTGGAAACTCCTGCCATGGATGCCAGATTTGTTGCGTTGTTGCTGGCGCTATCAACCAGCGTGGCAGAGCCCACCAGCTCCAGATGATCAACAGATAAATCCAGGCTGGCATCATTAGTACCTATAAGTAATGTACCTGAAGCAGAGGTGCCCTCAAAGGGTACTACAATTCCATTATTTGAAGTCCCTTCAAAAATGACCTCAAGATTGTCATCATTCAAAAATACCCATTCTGAAAAGTTCAGCGTAAAATTCAGTGTTTCCCCATCACCCAATGTATCCGGAGTTGTACTCGCTGTTATACTTGAGAGCGTTGGATTTTTGCCATCTACCCAGAGTGCACTATTGACTGCCAAATTAGTTGTGATGGAATCCAGGTTGGTGGGATTGCCGGCTGCATCCCTCAAACTGGCTCCAGAAGTCAAAGATAAATCCTCGATATCAAGATCTGTTGAGTAATCATTAGCTACGGCTTGAAACTCAAAGGATTTTGAATCACCGTTAATTGCTGTCACGCTATCATTTGCTGATATGTCAACATAGTCCACAACCATTTTTCCATCTGCCAGAGTGACAGTTTCGCTAAAATGAACGGTAATATCTGCGGTTCCACCGACTCCAAGTAAGCTATCATTTGGGAGAGAGGTAATACTTGAAACGATTGGCAAGGTTTCATCAATATAAAAACTGTCCACACTGGCTGAACCATCCAGGGCATTTCCAGCTGCATCCGTTATGATTGCATAATATTTGATGAAATTATTTTCACTATACCCAGGTATTAACTCGATATCCGAACGTGGGATGGTTACCTGATAATTAAATTCGTCAGTTGTTATAGAGGTTGAGCTACCTACACTTCTAGGCACACCGCCGATATAACCCTTTACCTGAATTGAACCACCAACGGTCGATATGTCGCTATCAACAGGAACCGTCACTTTCATCTGTGTGTTGGTAGAATTCCAGTATCCATAGTCAGCATGGGTACTTACGGTTCCGCCCTCAGCAATGACAGCTCCCACCTGGAATGAGTTTGGATAAACACCATCGATGACCAATTCATCTCCACCATTGGCAGCATCAAGATTTGTTGCTCCAGTGAGGGTTAGTCGATTAGCCACATTATTTCCACCATCATCCTTCAAGGTGGCACTTCCCGTCAGAGACAGGCTGTCCACTGATAAATCCGTGGATTGATCAGTTTCAGACACCGAGTAATTGACACCTACAGAGTTGCCATTGGGGTTGCTCACATCAATGGGGTTTGAAACACCATTTAAATAAAGCTTGAGCGATCCACCACCAGCAAGTTCCACATCATCTGTGAAATTAATAGTGATGGTGATTTGATCCCCAATTCCCAGCGTGCCACTAGCCTGTGAAGAAGAAAAGGATTTAATGAGAGGGGCCACTCCATCAATGCGGAGATTGCTGTTACTGGCTAACGGGGTTGAGCCTAATCGGCTCACATTTGCAGTATTTCCAGCGAGATCACGGAGTGTTCCAAACGCTATCTCGACTGAATCCACATCCAAATCTCCCACACTATCACCTTGGGCAACTGTGTAGGTCCCAGACGGAGTGTCATCATTGGAAAAGTTTCCAATAGTCACATCTGTGGGTACGCCAGCTAAATCAATGTCAATCTGACCAACCAGGCTGACGGGTTCATCGAATTTGATAGTGATTGTTGCAGTCGAGTCTATTCCCAAAGTACCAGCCACTGGTGTTGACGTAAATTCATCTATTGTCGGTGCAGTTTCATCAATGGTAAGCGTGGATGAACTTGCGCTAACAATCGTCGCGTTTCCTGCATAATCAGTAATTATGGAAGCAATTTTTAATTCTTCGCCATCTCCAAAACCGCTGATACTCTCAATTCGTGTATTACTTACTGTAACTACCTGGTCGTCATTGGGATATATATTTAGTGCGACTGGTGTGCTAATAGTATCATCGATCGTTGCAGTTGCCCCAAAATATCCAAGAATCTGAATGGTTCCATCCTCAAGCGAGGCATCTCCATCAATATCGGTATAAACTTTGATGCCAGTGCTGGTTGAGTTCCAATATCCCGCCTTTTTCACAGACCCAGTTGTAACAACCGAATCAGGGCTGAGATCTGCAGGTGCAGTTTCATCAAACTGAAAAGTCGGATCCAGAGCTAATAGAGTTAATGGTGCATTGTTGGATTGCTTAAACTGTACCTTGAATTGAAGACTATTTCCCGCGGAAGTGAACCCAGATAACAATTCCAATTCAGCAGCGGTATATGTGATGGTCGTATCACTATCTGCTGAAAATGTAACATCAGTCAAAGTGGATGACAGGAAGCCGTTTGAAAATAATTGAATTTGAAACTTACCAATAGTTGGTTCACTCGGAGCAGTAAAACTGAAAGTTCCACCCGTGTTACTTGCATTCCAACGGTCACTGACCACCGTCCCACCCGTAGGTGTGAAAGTTTGTCCCAGGATTAGAGAACTCATGCAAAAGAAGAGCAGACCAAATTTGATTGATCCTAAAACACGGGTTTTCATCGATTTCTTCATAATGATATTCTCTATTTTCTTTTCAAATTATTTACAGTTCCAGACCGATTGACAGGCGCATTTCTGCCCACCATACAGGTCCCAAGGTATCTAAATCAGTAATAAGAACCCCACGTGTGCCAATGCGAAGGAATGAGTTTTTAGTTGGCCTGAAACGGTAGCCCAATTCAACCATACTACCCATATTTGACTCCCAGAAGCCAAAACCAAAGGCAGCACTTGACTGATCCCCAATAGCTGAAGCCTGCATGATATATGATATTCCTGTGAAGGAGCCACCCTGGGGAAACGTATTCTCAAAGCTAAAGGTTGACACTTCAAATAGAAAAAACAGGGGTATGCTTTCTACATAAACTACATAGGGCAGTTTTACCGCCATACCAGCATCAATATAGGAATACCATGATTCAAGGGCTCCAGCAACAGCAAAGGGCGAAGCCATATTAAAAGACAGGTAGGAACCATTGAGTCTACTATTTTTGAACATTCCCAGTGCAGGTCCTTTAACGGCAGTTCGCTTTTCGTCTTTTTTTATTTTTGCGGGTTTTTCTTCAGTCACTGCATCCCTATCGGCTTCACTCCCATATAGTTCCTTAATCAGGGCTTCATAATCCGCATCACTGGAACCATTTTGTCCGTCACCAAAAACCTTTGAGGTGTCCTGTGCTCCTTCTTCGTTTTGCACAGATGCATCCTGAGCAAATACTAGGCTGGTTGTCATCAATACGATGCCAAGCACTAAAAGGGTCCTGATAGTCAGTAATTTCAACATGATTAGCTGTGTCTTACTAATATTACCTGAATTACCAAAACTTTACACCTGTTGTAATTCTAGGCTCCAACCACCAGCTTGACCCTATGGGATCAATATTGTAGGCCCAGTTCCAGCGATATCCTGCAGAAAAGAATAAGGAATGGAATTGATAGGTATACCCAATCCCAGCTATAGCTCCGAACGTGGGTGTGAACATTCCCATCCCTACTTCAATCTCCGCACCATACATTTCTGCTCTGGCCATGGGCATGATGGAAAACCCCTTGAACTCTCCTCCTGCTGGAAAAGAATTCACAAACTTGAAACTAGAAATATCAATAGAGAAGGAAAGCTCCACAGGTTCGAAAGTAAAATGCCAGGGTAATTCTGTTGTCAGGGAAACATCCATGAAGGAGTACCAGGTATTTAACTTGTCTGGAACCATCTGCGGTGAATAAATGGAGAATGTGAATCCAGTATCTTCAAAAATGGTACCCTCAACGTATTTACCCAGATCCAGAGGATGATCAGGAACTTCTTCTAAAACATTACCATCTGCAGTACGGGTAATGAGACTCTCATAGTCACTGTCAGTGCCAAGACCCCATTCATCTACCTCTGCGGAGTCTACCTCCGCTTCCGTCTCATCAACGGTTTCCTCATCTCCAAATTCGCCAAAAAAATCATCTTCCCCACTAGCTTCAGTATCAGTCTCTGCCTCGTCCTCAGTCTCAAATGAAAAATCATCTCCCCCGAGATCAAACTCATCACCAAATAGGAGGCTATCTCCTTCAGAATCACCAAATAGATCTTCTTCCTGTGCATATAGATCCGGTGACAGGAACGTTAAAACCAAAAGCCCCACTACAATTATCATAAATCTTGAAGCCTGACATCTTAAATTCTTGACATACAAAAGCATAAAACCCTGTACCCTTTAATTGGTCTATGGACCATATTTTATTAATCATGAAATTTATGATAACTCGTGTTTGAAACAAGTCTTTACGTGTAGGTGTGATCTAGGAAACACCTTGTCTATCAAGCGTTAATCTTGGATTGCTTCAAGGAAATTATTCCAAATGCAGCAGGGAGGTCTGTGATATACATTCAGAGGAGTGGATATTTAGCTTTTGTGAATGGATGGTACATAAATATATTGCCAGCCGCCTGAGAAATCAGGCACTTGATAAATGGAGAGGTGGCCGAGTGGCTTAAGGCGCACGCTTGGAAAGCGTGTGTGCGGCAACGTACCGTGAGTTCGAATCTCACTCTCTCCGCTCTAACTGATTATGTATGCATTAAACACCCGAATTAAGAGGCTGTGTGAGAATACAATTGCAAGAGTCTCTTTTTCGTCATTTTGAGAC
>JACKQG010005737.1_pt1 | contig 13488 bp, 7 predicted proteins | sample 8237621 | NCBI WGS metagenome assembly JACKQG01 (sample SAMN15677084, study PRJNA649215) | marine metagenome | biome: marine; feature: Black Sea; material: saline water; isolation source: suspended particulate matter (SPM) from the Black Sea western gyre | collected 2013-06-09/2013-06-10 | depth...
AACGGGGAGGCATCAATCCCTATCTTTTCCAGATGGCATCTGTCCGCGAACAGGTCTCCTGGGTTACGGAAGATCCCGACGACGCCACCAGAAAGGCGAAGACATTGGCTGCTGCCGCCGTAAACCGGGTAAATTACCACCAAAGTCTTGCAACCCGCGAGGTGGCCGTCCATCCTGACGTCCTGGTAGTCGGGGGCGGTATCGCAGGAATGCAGGCATCCCTGGATATTGCCAGTGCCGGACACAAGGTCTACCTGGTGGAGAGGCAGCCTACCATTGGAGGCCACATGCTCCAGTTCGACAAGACATTTCCCACCTTAGATTGCGCGGCCTGTATCGGTACACCGAAGATGGTCTCCGTGGGACAGGATCCCAACATTGAACTGATGACTTACCATGAGGTGGACGAGGTCTCGGGATTTGTAGGGAACTACAAAGTTAATGTTCGAAAGAAAAAACGCTATGTAGATGTGAATAAATGCACTGGGTGCGGAGAATGCGCTGCGGCCTGCGTTGTCACGAATGTCATTCAGATTCCGGAGAGGCCCCCTTTGCCCATGATGGAGCCGGAGGAGGAGAGTGCACTTGAAGCTACGCTTTCCTCCCACGGGAACCAGCCGAGAGACCTGATAGCCATGCTCATAGATATCAACGATGAACTAGGATATCTGCCCCGTCCCGTATTGACAAACCTTGCCTATCGGTTGGATATCCCATTGTCCCATGCGTTTCGAGTAGCCACTTTCTATTCCCAGTTTCGTTTTGAGCCCATTGGCAAACATCAAATCATGGTCTGCCAGGGCACGGCTTGCCATGTCCTGGGGGGCAAGCGTATTCTCCAGACGGTCTCCAGAAAACTTGGCATAGAGCCTGGACAGACCACGTCTGACCTGGAGTTTAGCCTGGATAGGGTAGCTTGCTTTGGAGCATGCGCACTCGCACCGGTAGTAGTAGTTGACGAAAAGGTATACGGAGGAATGTCTCCAGCCAAGGTGGAAGCGCTGATAGATGATCTTGTAGCGAGAAACGAGAATCATGAAGAAGGCATTGTAGAGGAAATTCATGAACTGAAACCGGAAAGCTATGCTGAGGAATTAAGATGAGATTCGAAAAGATAAAAAACAAGGCGCTGTCAGAATGGGAAGAATTCGTCCATAAGGATCGGTCCCGTATCCTGATTGGCTCAGGGACCTGCGGTCGGGCTGCAGGCGCCCATGAGGTCGTGTCCGCCTTCCGAAATGAACTGAACAAAAGCTCGTTAGGCGACAAGTGCCAGGTTGTGGAGGTAGGGTGCCTCGGTCCTTGTTATGCAGAGCCCTTGGTTGAGATACAGGATACCCAAGGAAGACGCCTCCTCTATCAACACGTGAATCCTGAGATAGTACCCGAACTCGTGGAATCTCATTTGAAAAAAGGGGAGCCAATATTGTCCAAGGCACTGGCAGTAATGGAAGGAAATCCGCTAAATGGGGTTGCGCTCTTTGATGATCTGCCCATGATCAGCCGCCAGTTCAGAATAGCACTTCGCAACTGCGGTTATATTGACCCTACCAACATCAATCACTACATCGCCCGCGGCGGATATTCCTCGCTGGCCCGAGCTCTCACAATGGGCCCGGAAGATGTAATCGATATGTTAGAGGCATCTCTTTTACGGGGGCGGGGTGGGGGCGGGTTCCCGACAGGGAAAAAGTGGCGCTTATGCCGCGATGCGCCAGGAGATATCCGTTATCTGATTTGCAACGGTGACGAAGGTGATCCGGGGGCCTTCATGGACCGCAGTCTTATGGAGGGCGACCCTCATTCCATAATCGAAGGTATGTTAATAGGCGCTTGGGCCATAGGAGCCCAGGAGGGTGCCCTTTACGTACGTGGTGAGTATCCGCTGGCAATCAAACACCTGAGAACTGCAATCGATCAGGCCACAGATGCGGGATTGTTGGGCAAAAAAGTCATGGATACTGATTTTGGTTTTGAATTGCGCTTGGTGTGTAACGCCGGGGCTTTCGTATCCGGCGAGGAAACGGCACTCATCAACTCCGTGCAAGGAAGTGTGGCCGAACCCAAGCCCCGTCCGCCCTTCCCAGCCCAGTCTGGCCTCCATGGCAAACCCACGTGTATAAACAACGTGGAGACCTGGGCCAATGTACCCATTATCATTGAAAAGGGATCGGAATGGTTCAAAGACATTGGCGTGGAAAAGAATGGTGGGACCAAGTTATTCAGCCTGGCGGGCAAGGTCAAGAACACGGGGCTTGTAGAGATTCCCATGGGAACCAGCGTCAGGGACGTAGTCTTCGAAGTTGGGGGAGGCACCAAAGAAGATAATCCTTTTAAGGCAGTGCAGACCGGGGGACCCTCAGGAGGCTGTATACCGGAGTCTATGTTAGACCTGCCTTTGACCTATGAGGGCCTGACCGAGGCGGGTACAATCATGGGGTCGGGCGGCATGGTCGTAATGGATAGCGAAACCTGCATGGTGGATATTGCAAGGTACTTCCTGGAGTTCACCACTAAAGAATCCTGTGGAAAATGCACCCCCTGTCGGGAAGGCACAGCCAATATGCTCAACATTATGGAACGTATCTGCGCAGGAGAAGGCACAGAAGATGACCTTGCTTTACTCGAACGATTGGCAGGCGGGGTTGCGAGTGCATCACTCTGCGGTCTGGGTAAAACCGCACCGAACCCGGTTAAATCGACCTTGAGGTATTTTAGAGACGAGTATGTTGCCCATATCAGAGATAAGCATTGCCCTGCCGGGGTCTGCAGCCAACTGGTTCCCGCGTCCTGTCAAAATGCCTGCCCGGCCGGCATTGATGTACCATCCTATGTAGCCCTGATCGCCCATGGTAGATACGAGGAGGCGGTGAGAGTCATTCGTGAAGATAACCCGTTTCCGTGGGTCTGCGGCCTGATCTGCCCTGCTCCGTGTGAAGCTCAGTGCGAGCGGGGAACCGTGGATAAACCTATCAGTATCAGGTCTCTTAAGGCCCTTGCGAGCAAGTATACCATCGAGAAATTCAGCGGCTATACAACCGCCGTAAAAACCAAACGGGACGAAAAAATCGCCCTTATAGGCTCAGGTCCCGCCGGTCTATCTGCAGCCTATTACCTTGCGATTGAGGGTTATCCGGTTACCGTATTTGAGGCCCTCCCAAAGGCAGGGGGAATGTTACGTGTGGGTATCCCACCCCATCGCCTGCCAAAGGATGTTCTGGATAAAGAGATTGAGAATATTTCAAAGCTTGGTGTTGAGATCAAAACAAATACGCCCCTTGGCCCCGATCTTACTTTGGAGACCATATTCGGTAAAGGCTTTAAGGCAGTTTATCTGAGCATCGGTGCCCATAAACCCATGCCACTTGGTATTGGGGGCGAGACCGCCGAGGGCTTGATGCAAGGTGTTACGTACCTGAAAAGGCTTAATCTAGATGAACCTGTTCCCGAAGGGAAGAAAGTGCTGGTCATAGGCGGGGGTAACGTAGCAGTCGATGTTGCCAGATCGGCCGTAAGGAAAGGGGCGAATGAAGTAACGATCCTCTATAGAAGGACCCGCAGAGAAATGCCTGCCTATGAATCGGAGATAGAAGAGGCCCTTGAAGAAGGAATCAATATCACCTATCTTTCCTCACCCGTGGAAATACTGGTGAGGAACGATAAGGTCATAGGTTTGAAATGCATCAAGATGGAACTGGGTGAACCGGATGCCTCAGGCCGCCGCAGGCCGATCCCTGTTGAGGGTTCTGAGTATGACATAGAAGCAGACCTCGTATTTCCTGCAATAGGTCAGGTTCCTGAAACCAGTTCTTTGGAAGAAATCAAGGGCCTTGAATTCAATGAGCGGGGAGGCACTATTAAGGTTGATCCAGAGACCTTTGCCACAAGCCTGGAAGGGGTCTTTGCAGGAGGAGATGCAGTTCTTGGCCCCGCCACTGTGATTGAGGCCATCTCCAATGGCAAGAAAGCAGCCCTTTACATTGATGCCTTTATTAGAGGTACTGAGAAGCCGAGCAGACCACCGGTACCTGTAAGAAGAATGCGTGTTCCAATGCTTGAGATACCTGAAGAAAAGATGGAAAGGTTGAAACAGCCTGAAATGCCGCTGCTTGCAATTAATAAAAGAAAAGCAACATTCGAACAGGTAGAACTCGGTCTTACAGAAGAGGTGGGCCGGGATGAGGCCCAGAGATGCCTTAGATGTGATACGAAATGACAATAGAAACTTATGATCGTCGTACCATTATTCGGCTATTAGTAACCAACTGGTGATGTAAAGAAAAGGAGTCGGTTGATGAATCACGAAGCTATTACCCTTATTGTCGATGGCACAGAGGTGCAAGTTGAAGAAGGTCAAACCGTACTGGCAGTTGCCAAGAAGCTGGGGATCTGGATCCCGACCCTTTGCCATCACGATGCACTGGAGCCTCAGGCTGCTTGCCGTCTGTGCCTTGTGGAGATTGAAATGCAGGGGCGCCGACAGCTCGTGGCCAGTTGTGCCCAACCCGCCAGCGAAGGCCTGGAGGTCTTCACTGATACTGAAAACGTGGTGGAGAACCGAAAAATCGTCGCTGAGCTTTTGCTTGCCCGATGCAGTGAGAATGAGCAGGTGAAAGAGCTATGTGCAAAGATAGGGGTAACAGAAACACCCTTCATCAGGAAAAACGAGGACTGCGTCCTTTGTGGAGTATGTGTTAGGATGTGCAATGAGAGGATGAAGGTCGGCGCCATCAATTTTACGGGTAGGGGTGAGACGCGCAAAGTGGGCACGCCCTATGACGAGTACTCCGAGGTATGCATGACGTGTGGGGCATGTGAGTCTACGTGCCCGACAGGTGCGATCTCCGTCAAAGCGTCCAGTGGCAAAGATCCTAAACCAATTCTATCTGAATGGGACGAAGGGCTCAGAAGACGATCGGCGGCCTATATAGCGTTCCCCCAGGCGGTCCCCCTATCTTCGGTTATTGACTCGGAGGTGTGTGCCCATGCTCTTACGGGAAACTGCAAGGTGTGTAAGGAGTTCTGTGAGGCCGACGCAATCGATTTCGATCAGGAAGAGGAAGTAAGTGAGATAGATGTAGGTACTATAATTGTTGCTACGGGCTACGACGCCATGGACCCGAGTCCAATGAGCCAGTTTGGGTACGGAAAATACCCCAATGTCTTTACGAGTCTGGAGTTCGAACGGCTGAACAACGCAACAGGGCCCACTGACGGTCAAATCCTTTTGAGAAACGAAAATGGGGAATTTGGCGGTCATCCGGAGAGTGTAGCCATTATCCACTGTGTCGGCAGCCGAGACGACAACTACCACGAATACTGCTCTCGTGTCTGCTGCATGTACGCACTCAAGTATGGTCACCTTATTAAAGATAAGGTGGGCCATCACACAAGAATCTATGACTATTACATCGACATGCGGTGCTTCGGAAAGGGTTACGAAGAGTTTTATCGAAGGTGCCAGGAGGAGGGAATTACCTTTGTGAGGGGGAAACCCGCGGAAATCACGCACCAGGCAATCAGTCCCGAAGAAGAAGGAAAGTTGATTGTCATTGGTGAAGATACTCTGGTAGGGAAGCGTTACCGGACCCCCGTGGATATGGTGATCCTTTGCGCAGCCATGGAGGCCAGAGAAGACGCTTTAGAGGTCGGCAGGATTTTCGGAATCAGCCAGGGCCAGGACGGATTTTTCCTGGAGGAACACCCAAAAATGGCCCCCATTTCCACAGCATCAGACGGCATCTTCCTTGCCGGGGCATGCCAGGCCCCCAGGGATATCCCTGACACTGTGGGGCAGGCATCAGGCGCCGCTTCTCAGGCCCTTCAATTGGTCACGCGTGGAAAGGTTCAGGTCCCTCCTACCACGTCCTGGATCGACCCGAACATATGTGCCGGTTGCCAGACATGCATAAAACTCTGTGCCTATTCGGCCATTGATTTTGATGAGCGAAGGGGAGTATCCGTCATCAACGAGGCCCTGTGCAAGGGATGCGGGACCTGTTCAGGATTCTGCCCCAGCGGGGCTGCGCAGAGCAAACATTTTAACAATAGACAGGTCTTTGCAGAGATCGAAGGCATCATCGACGCTATTGCCGAGGTTGGCATTTGACGGGTGTTGTAGATTTCGGGTTGCAGAAGACGAACCTTATCTTTGGAGGCAAGCATGGCAGGGTATGAACCAACAATCATCGCTTTTGTATGTAACTGGTGCACCTATACGGCGGCGGATCTGGCAGGGACTTCGAGACTTGCCTATCCCCCCAACACGCGTATGATCAGAATGATGTGTACCGGGATGGTAGATCCCAAATACGTGATCAAGGCATTTCTCGAAGGGGCGGACGCCGTACTCATAAGCGGCTGTCATCCAGGGGACTGCCACTATATAAATGGAAATTTCAAGGCTCGGCGGCGTGTCAAACTGCTGAAGGAAATCCTGCCCCGTTTTGGGTTTGACGAACGCCGGCTAAGACTGACCTGGATAGGTGCCAGCGAGGGGGTGGACTTCGCCAAAACCATGCGTGAGATGGCGGCGGAGATAAAAGAACTCGGACCCACAGAGGTCAGGGAGCAGATGGTGTTGTGATTTTGGATTGCGGATTGCGGATTGCGGATTTGGGATTGAAAAGAATAAGGCGAAAATGAACTACCAACTAGTGTCCATCCAGATATGGATCGACACTAAATATGATTTGAGTTGCGGAGGAAACGAATGGCTAAAACAGCGAAAATCGAAGTAAAAGATCAGAACCCTCTCCTGTCCATGCAGGGGTTCTTCAAATCTCTTCTTCAGTCTGAGGAGATCAACGCTCTGCTGGTTCCCCAGCATCTCCCAATGAAAAACTCGGTGATGCCCACCCTGGTAACTGATCCCGAAAAGATCAATGGCGTTGATCCCCTGGCTCCGGTATTCCCCATGAACGCTGCCAAGGTCGTTTCAAAGCTTACCAGAAGGCCTCTGGATGAAAAAATCGCGGTGGTCCTGCGTCCTTGTGAGATTCGGGCATTTATTGAATTGGTAAAACTCAAGCAAGGGGGAACCGATGAAGTCGTGCTCATAAGCACGGACTGCTACGGTGCTTACGGCAACGTGGACTATGGCCGTTTTGCAGGCGATGATGGCGGTAACGCCTCTTTGAGGTTTTACGAAAATGTCATCTCCGGAAAGGGAACGGCATGGGAGGACATTGATATTTCTCCGGCCTGCAAGGCCTGTGAGCACCCGGTATCGGAAAGTGCCGACCTGCAGATCGGGATGCTGGGCGTAGATACCAAAGATCACCTTTTGTTAAAGGCCATGACAGGGTCGGGTGAGGCCCTGCTGGAAAAACTGGGGCTGCCTGATGCTGAGGAACCCGAAACCCGCAAGAAAGCCATTGAAACGCTGGTTTCAGAGCGTGTTACCTACCGGGACAAGATGTTTGATGAGACCAGTGAGGCAACGTCGGACCTGAAAAAACTCACTTCCTATCTTGGCAATTGTGTCAACTGCTACAACTGCAGAGTGGCCTGCCCGGTCTGTTACTGCAAGGAATGTGTATTTATGACCGATGTCTTTGACCATGAGCCGACCCAGTATTTGAACTGGGCCAAACGCAAAGGCATCATCAAGATGCCAACGGATACGGTCTTTTTCCACATCACCCGTTTAGCGCACATGAGTCTCGCATGCATTGGTTGTGGCCAGTGTTCGAACGCTTGCCCCAATAATATTCCTGTGATGGAGATTTTCAGGACTGTGGCCAACTATACCCAAAAAAGCTTTGACTACCAGGCTGGACGCAACGTGGATGACGAGCCGCCCCTGTCGGTATTTAGAGAAGGGGAGTTTTCAGAGCTCACCGGTGGAAAAGATTAAAGAGGTAGATATGAAAAAGAAGATTGGATCGGCCCTGGTGGTGGGAACCGGGATCAGCGGTATTCGTTCCTCCCTTGATCTGGCGGATTTGGGCTATCAGGTAACACTCATTGAAAAAGGTCCAAATCTGGGCGGAATCCTGACTCAACTGGATTACCAGTTTCCCAACGATCATTGTGGGATGTGTAAAATGCTGCCCCTGGTGGATCGGGACAGATCCTCACAGTACTGTTTACGTAAGGGACTTTTTCACGAAAATATCCATATCATGCTCTCTACCGAGCTGGTTGGGATGGAAGGAGAACCCGGGAAGTTCCTGGTGACACTCCGTCAAAATCCTTCCATGGTAGACCCGGAGCGCTGCAATGGTTGCGGCGAGTGTTCCCGGGTCTGTCCGGTGGAGGTCCCCGATGAGTTCAACGCAGGATTCACCAAAAGGAAGGCTGTCTATCTCCCCATACCACATAATATCCCTAACACTTATGTGGTGGATATGACCGCGTGTACTCTTTGCGGCGAATGCGAGAAGATCTGCCCCACAAAGGCCATCGACTTCGGTACTGAGGCCCGGGGGAACTTTCGAATTCTGGTGGTGGATGATGAGCTCGTGGTTCGGGATTCCCTCAAAGAATGGCTTCAAGATGAAGGTTTCAAGGTGGATATGGCCGAATCCGGATCCGAAGCATTGGAAAAGCTCCATAAGGAGGCCTATCACCTGATGCTGCTGGACATCAAAATGCCGGGTATGGATGGTGTAGAGGTCCTTAAGCGGGCTAAAGAATCTCAACCGGAGCTTTCCGTAGTGATGATGACCGCCTATGCCACCGTGGAGACGGCTGTGGAGGCCATGAAGATAGGGGCATTGGAATATCTCATGAAGCCCTTTGATCCGGACAGCCTCGTCCCCCTGATTGTCCAGCTCTATCAAAAAATAGAAGGGACCGGTGAACGCCGGATAGAGGTCGGGTCCGTGGTGCTTGCCGCAGGCATTGAATCCTATGATCCTTCCAGCGGTAAAAACACTTACGGTTACGGTGAATTCCCCAATGTGGTGACCAGCATCGGCTTTGAACGATTGATAAGCGGGACAGGTCCCAATCAGGGAAAGCTCCTGAGGCCCGGCGACGGGAAAGAGATCCGGAAGATCGCCTGGCTCCAGTGTGTGGGTTCCCGCGATCAACAGGCCGGTGCCGACTTCTGCTCCTCTGCATGCTGTATGTTTGCCATCAAAGAGGCGCTTCTTGCAAAAGAGAAGAGCAACGGCCAGATAGATGCTTCCATTTTTTACATGGATATGCGTACCTTTGGGAAAGATTTTCAGCGTTACCGCGACAGGGCGGAGAAGGAGCAGGACATCCGCTTCGTGAGGAGCCGGGTCCATACCGTTGACTCCGCTGGCCCTGAGGGTGATCTCTCGATCTCTTACGCGGATACAGGCGGCGCAAGAAAAGAAGAACTGTTTGACCTGGTGGTCCTGGCTGCCGGACAGAGACCTGCAGTGGGAACCGAAGCTCTGGCCGAAACGACGGGTATGGCTTTGGATCAACATGGTTTCTGCCGGCTGGAACCTTTTTCCATGAGCAGAACCGGTCAGGATGGCGTCTTTGTGGGAGGCTCCTTTTCCGGACTCAGGGATATATCTGAATCGGTTATTCAGGCGAGTTCTGCCTCATTGTCCGCGTCACAACTGATCCATTCAAAGGGCGGCGGGCTTGCCGAAGAACCGGGGGCCGAGGCTGCTTTTCGTGATGTGTCCCGTGAACTGCCCAGTATCCTTGTTCCCGTCTGTTCCTGCGGGGACACTCTGTCCGAGGCCGCGGATCTGGAGTCCATCAAAGAATGGTTGAACAATCAGGGTTATGTGAGTCAGGTCCAGACCATTAATCATATCTGCACCCAGGAGGGCTGGAACGATCTCCATAATATTATAAAGGAGAGTAGCGCAAACAGGGTTCTGATTGCGGCCTGTATGCCCTACGTCTACACCAGAAAATTGCGTGAATTGGGTGAAGCCACCGGGCTTGATCCGGCCCTGATGGATATAGTGGATATCCACACCCCTTCCTTTCCGGGACGGGATCTTAGCAGCGAACAGGTGAGCCAGGAGATTCGCTCGGTCATGGCCATGGGGATGAGTAAGCTGAAAGGAATGGATCCCGTTCCCACACCCACTACAAAAATAATCCAGAAGGCGCTGGTTGTCGGGGGCGGTATTGCCGGGATGAACGCAGCCCTTTCCATAGCGGACCATGGCTTTAATGTGATCCTTGTGGAGCAGGCTGAAGAATTGGGCGGGAATCTCCGTTCTCTCTACAGGACCATTGATGGCGGATCTCCACGGGAACTCTTAGAGGAGACCGTAGCCAAGGTGGAAAAACACCCTAACATCCGGGTTTATACCCAGGCCAGGGTGGTTCATTCGCAAGGTCATGTGGGCCATTTTTTCACGGCCATTGAAAAAGAAGACGGTGTGGGTGAAACCATAGAGCACGGGGTGACCCTGTTAGCCACGGGCGGCTCAGAGGCAAAGACAGAAAGCTATGCCTACGGGGAAGCCGAATCCGTCCTGACCCAGCATGAACTGGAGGAGAAGCTGGCTGACGGGACAATTGATCCATCAAATCTGACCACCGTGGCCATGATCCAGTGCGTTGATTCCCGTGAGGAGCCCCGGAATTACTGCAGCCGGATCTGCTGTATGTCCTCTCTCAAGAATGCCCTCTATATCAAGGAGCAGAATCCGGAGACCAGTGTCTATATCTTATACAGGGATATCATGTCCTACGGTTTCCTGGAGACCTACTATACCCGGGCCCGCAAGGCAGGCGTCATCTTTATCCAGTATGACGTTGCCGACAAACCAGGGGTAAGTATTGAAAACGGACAGCCCGTGATAACAGCAAAAGAACCCATACTCGAACGGGAGATAAGTATCCAGGCCGATCTCGTTGTACTCAGTACTGGAATCGTTCCCGGCGATGGAAAAGGAGTGGCTGATCTTTTTGGTGTGGAGCTGAACCAGGATGGCTTTTTCCAAGAGGCTGAATCCAAATGGCGGCCCGTGGACTTCATCAAAGAAGGAATCTTCATGGCCGGTATTGGCCATTCTCCCCGTTCCATTACGGAGTCCATAGCCATGGCCGAGGCGGCGGCCCAGCGAGCTCTGAGGATCCTCAACAACGAGCGCTTGGCCTCAGGGCGGATAGTGGCCGAGGTGCGCCACGCCATCTGCGCCCTTTGCGAGAAATGTATTACTGCCTGCCCCTATGGGGCTCGCTCCTATGATGAGGAAGGAGAGATGATCGCAGTGGATCAATTGATGTGCCAGGGATGCGGCTCGTGTGCTGCAGTCTGCCCCAACAGCGCCTCGGTGCTCCGGGGATACCGGGATCAACAACTTTTTGAAGTGATTGATGCCGCCCTTGAGAACGTCTTTGCAAACGCAACACATTAAGGGAGAGAAGATCTGATGATCGAAAAACAAGCTGATCTTGCCTTACACGGGGCTGAGCCGGATATCCTCGCCTCTGTTCAGGAAAAGGTGCAGGCATGTATGCAGTGCGGCACCTGCAGCGGTTCCTGCGCCAATTCTTTTGCAATGGACCTCACCCCACGCCACCTGTGGCGTCTGGCCCAATTAGGGGACACCGAGGAGATCTTCAACAGTAAGACATTCTATCTCTGCTCTGCCTGTTATTATTGTACCCTGCGCTGCCCGCGGGGACTTCCGCTCACAGAGACCATGGGCGCCCTCAAACGGCTGGCAGCGGGCCAGGGGATAAAAAAATACAAGAAAAGCGCCAATTTTTACCAGACTTTCATGGAGACAGTGCAGCGATACGGCCGTGTAAGGGAGATGGAATTCATTAATCGATATTTTTTCTCCCTGAAAAACCCCTTCCTTCCTCTCGGCTTTACCTCGTTAGGCCTGAAGCTCATGAAAAAAGGAAAGATTTCGCTACAACCGCCAAAGCTTTTTGGAGGAGGAAGATTTGACAGGCTCTTTCGAAAAGTGGAAGAACTGGAGACGAAATCATGAAATATATATACTACCCCGGTTGCTCTTTGGAAGGGACTGCAAAGGAATACAATGTGTCAACCCAGGCCGCGATGAAGGCCATAGGAGCGGAATTGACCGAGCTGGAAGACTGGACCTGTTGCGGGGCCAGCGCGGCCGAGGCCACCAGTTATCTTCTCTCAATGGTCTTAGCTGCCCGTAACTTGGCACTGGCCGAAGGGATGGATGCTGAGGCCGACATTATGGTCCCTTGCAGCGCCTGTTACCTTAATCTGCGAAGGGTTGAAGACCATGTCCAGCAGGATGCGGGGCTCTCTGGTAAGATAAATGAGGCCCTCAAAGAGGAAGGGCTGGAGTACAGGGGCGGCATAAAGGTGCGGCATTTTCTGGATGTCGTAGTTAATGATTTTGATCCTGCTGTAATTGAGCGGAAGGTAAAACATAAACTTGAGGGTCTCAAGGTGGCCATTTATTACGGGTGCCAGGCATTGCGCCCCTATGCTACCTATGATGACCTGGAACAGCCCCGTTCCTTAGAGCCTCTCATAAAAGCCCTCGGGGCTGAGGTCCACCCCTGGACAGTGGGGGCCAAGTGTTGTGGCGCGGCATTGATGACCACCAAGAAGGACGTGGCCTTGGAACTCACCGGCGGCATCCTTAAGGCAGCTCAGGGGGCCGATTGCATAGTTACCATCTGCCCCATGTGCGAGATGAACTTAGAGGCCTTCCAGAAACCTATTTCCAAGACCCTGGAGGAGGATTTGGAAATTCCTGTTCTCTATCTTCCCCAACTCATAGGCACGGCATTGGGCCTGTCAGGGGAAGATCTCAAATTAAACCTCAATCTTGCCCTGACAGATTCTTTTAAGGAGATGCTAAAAAGCTGAGCGCGATCAAAATCCCTATCTCTTTACCGGTATCTTCATGGTAAAAACCGTGCCCTTCCCTGATTCGCTATACGCCGCGATGGTCCCCTTGTGCCGATCAATAATGCCGAAGACCGTTGAAAGACCCAGACCCAATCCTTTTCCCTCTATCTTGGTCGTGAAGAAGGGATCGAAGATATTAGGCAAATCTTCTTTTGAAATGCCACAGCCGTTGTCCTCGACTCTTATTTCCACCACATTCAATTTAGGGTCATGGGAACTCACAATCGTAAGGACCCCTCCCTCTGGCATGGCGTCAATGGCATTGAAGATGAGATTGATAATACATTGCTGAATCTGGTTGAAGCCCCCCCAGACCATTGGAATATCTGCCCCAAGATCTGTTCTGATCTTGATATTCTGTAGAGTCAGTTTGTGCTGGCTCAGCATGATGCATTTTTCGAGCAGATCATTAATGACTATCTCCCCTGATTCCATTTTTGATTTACGGGAAAAGGCCAACAGATTAGAGACGATTTTAGAACAACGATCGGTTTCGCGCTCGACGAGACTGAGATAGCCCTGGAATTTCTGTGCCTGTTCCTGCTCAAACACGCCCCTCTTGAGGATCTTTATCATTAGACGCACATAATTCAAGATGCCCGCAAGGGGATTATTTATCTCGTGAACGACACTGGCAGCCAATCTCCCTAAGGACATCATCTTATGCTGCTGGAGCAGCCGGG
>JACKQG010005738.1_pt1 | contig 13488 bp, 9 predicted proteins | sample 8237621 | NCBI WGS metagenome assembly JACKQG01 (sample SAMN15677084, study PRJNA649215) | marine metagenome | biome: marine; feature: Black Sea; material: saline water; isolation source: suspended particulate matter (SPM) from the Black Sea western gyre | collected 2013-06-09/2013-06-10 | depth...
AGAACCAGCACCAGAGCCAAAATCTGTATCTTTAAGGAAACGGATATCAGCCTTCATGGTGATCTTATCATTCACTTTAATTTCAGGTTTCATCAGAAATGTGTGAACCCAACCTGACATAGAACCTGCTTCATCATCAGAAGGATGAAAACCAGCTCCATCTGCATTGTTCAAATAATATCCCTCAACCTGATACATACCGCTTACGGAAAAATCCATTGCGGAAGCTGTTGTTGCTACGCCTGCCACCAGACCGAGGGCGGCAGCTACAGAAATTAATTTTTTCATCTCCTATCTCCTTTGATTAAGATGATTTGTCATTTGGACCCTATTCTCACAAGGATCCGTCTCCTATTGAAAAACACTCAATAAAATACTCTACGTAGGCTTTCCGGAAAAATCAAGGAAAAAGGGCCTCTTTTTCTGTTTTTCTCACAAAGACACAGAGTCCTCAGAGGGTTTTTATATTTTATTGCACAATTTTTCCCCTGCTGTTGTCAAGTTTTTTTGCTTATTGCAATTAAAATTTAACGCAAAGATTATAAAAACCACGAAGAACACGAAGAAAAAACTTTTTTATCATTACTTCGTGGCCTTCGTGTTCTTCGTGGTGAAAAACAATACTTTTAGAGCTTCAAGCCATTTTCTATAATGCCTCAATATGCTACAATACAGCAATGAAAGGCCTGACTCACATTGTTCCTTCCCGGGCTGCCGTTCTTACCTCGTTTGGTGAGAGCAGCTGCCAGGGTATCTCGCCGCGTTTTTCCGCCCTTGTCTGGAATATCTACAAGGCCAAGCGGGTAACCTGGGCTACTGATTTCTACTGGCTCACCCGGGGAAAAGACCTGGTGCTTCTCCAGGAGGCCTTCCTGCGCCCTGCCATGCTGGAGGTGATCGAGAAGGCAGATCATCTGCGCTGGGATCTGGCTGCCGGTTTTACCCGAAAGATGGCGGCCATTGATGCCGGGGTGATGACAGGATCCCAGGCTGAGCCGGAGGAAATTTTTTTCCTGCGCTCCAAGGCCCGCGAACCTGTTGTCCGGCTGCCGAAAATGGTTATCGGCACCACCTATCCGATCCGGGAGAGCCGCAAGAAACTTCTTGTTCTCAATGTCCACGCCATCAATTTCGTCACCATGCCCAATTTCAGGCGGCAAATGCGCCAACTGGAAGAAAAGATCATACTCCATCGCGGTCCTGTGCTTCTTGGCGGTGACTTCAACACCTGGCTGGCCCGGCGTTCGAATTTCCTGAACAACATGACCGAAGATCTGGGGATGGAGCTGGCCACCTTTTCCCCGGACCGCAGATCCCGCCATTTCGGTAGATGTATTGACCACGTCTTTGTCCGCGGCATCAAGATTCTTTCCGCATCGTGTCATTACGAAATTGGGAGCTCGGATCATCAGCCGATTGAGCTGGAGCTTGAGATTCTTGGGTGACGAAGGCCTTTATAAACGCAAAGGCGCAGAGGCCCAAAGACAACCTTTTGATTTTACATACTATTTCTTTTAACCTTAGCCTCTTTGCGTTCAAATTGGAGACACATTATGACTCATATCATGCTTACACTTCTCCTCCTCCTCCCTTTCTTTCTGGTTGCCCAGGCCGGTGCCAATACGGTTTCGGATTTTGTCGCTGCCGAGCTGGCCAAGGGTAAAAAGCCCAATGGGCTCATCAACGAAAAAAGTCCGTATCTTCTGCAGCATGCCTTCAATCCGGTGAACTGGCTGCCATGGGGTGACGAGGCCTTTGCCCGGGCCAAGGCTGAGAACAAAATCATCTTTCTATCCATCGGCTATTCGACCTGTCACTGGTGCCATGTTATGGCCCATGAGTCTTTTGAGGACGAAGAAGTTGCCGCCTATCTCAACAAGCATTTCATCTGCATTAAAGTAGACAGGGAGGAGAGGCCGGACATCGACCGCATCTACATGACCGCCACCCAGGCCCTGACCGGCAGCGGCGGCTGGCCCATGTCGGTCTTCATGCTGCCGGACCGCCAACCCTTTTATGCCGGCACCTATTTCCCGCCACGCGCCAAATACGGCAGGCCGGGGTTTCTTGACGTGCTCCAGGGCCTGGAGCAGAAATGGCAGGATATGCCTGACAAAATCGCAGAATCGGCAGCATCCATGACATCCTACCTGCAGAGCCTGGGAGACATCTCCGGCTCTGACCTTCCGGAGAGTTCCCTTCTGAAAACAGCGTTCAGCCAGGCCGTGAGACTTTTTGATCCTGAATATGGCGGTTTTGGGCCGGCACCCAAATTTCCGCGGCCGGTTACCTTCAACTTTCTGCTGCGCTATCACCAGCGTTCCGGCAACAACAATGCCCTTGAAATGACAACAAAGACCCTCCGGGCAATGGCAGAGGGCGGGATGTATGATATTCTCGGCGGCGGATTCCACCGCTATTCCGTTGACGGTCAGTGGCGGATTCCCCATTTTGAAAAGATGCTCTACGACCAGGGCCAGCTCGTGGTCTCTCTCCTGGAGGCTTTTCAGGTAAGCGGGGATCCCTTTTTCAGCCGGATCGCCAGAGAAACCATGGACTATGTTCTGCGTGATATGGCCGACAGGGACGGCGGTTTCTTTTCTGCCGAAGACGCTGACAGCCAGGAGCCGGACAACCCGGCAGAGCACAGCGAAGGTGCTTTCTATACCTGGAAAAAAGAGGAAATCGATACCGTTCTCGGGGCGGACACCGCAGCCCTTTTTCATTACCGGCATGGTGTGAAAACCGGCGGCAATGCCCTTGATGATCCCCAGCAGGAGTTCGTCGATAAAAACATATTGTACCTGGAACACACAGCCGCGGATACAGCCGGGACGTTTCGCAGGACGGAAAAAGATATAGACTCGCTGATGCATGATGCCCGTGGAAAACTCATGGAAATCCGCACCAAAAGACCACGACCCCATCTTGACGACAAGGTCCTCACCAGCTGGAATGGTTTGATGATAAGCGCTTTTGCCAAAGGCTACCAGGTACTCCGCGAACCGAAATACCTGGAGGCCGCTGAAGGTGCGGCTGACTTCATCCTGGCAAAACTCTATGACCCTGAGAGCGGGACACTCCTTCGCCGCTACCGGAAAGGAGATGCCGGACTCAGCGGCCAGCTTGATGACTATGCCTTTTTCATCCAGGGCCTTATTGATCTGTACCAGTCCTCTTTTCAAAGCCGCTGGCTGAAAGCTGCCATCATGCTGACGGAAAAACAGATCGAGCTCTTCTGGGACAAAGACAACAACGGTTTTTTTGAGACAAGCGACCAGGCGGAAAAGCTCCTTGTTCGCATGAAAGACGATTATGACGGCGCCGAGCCTGCTGCCAACTCGATTTCCGCCATGAATCTGCTGCGGCTTTCCCATCTTGGCCAGGAGAAATGGCGGGATATGGCAGCCCAGAACATGAAAACATTCGGCGGGAAAATGAAAGAATCACCCTGGGGTCTCCTGCAGATGCTCTGCAGCCTTGACGCCTATCATACCCAGCCCAGGCAGGTTGTCATTGCCGGTTCTCCGAAAGACAAATCGACACAGGCCATGATCCAGGCTCTCCACTCCCGTTACCAGCCCAACACCCTGTTTCTGCTGGCTGACGGCGGGGACAACCAGCGTTTTCTGGAAACAAAAGTTCCGGTACTGGCGAACCTCCGGCCCATAGACGGTAAAGCAACGGCCTATGTCTGTGAAAACTTTTCGTGCAAACTTCCCACCACGGATGTTGTTGAGTTGCTTGAGCTTGTGAGTTATTGAGTTTGAAAAAAGTATTAAGTTTTAAGTATTAAGTTTTAAGTTGATGGATGTCACTTATTCACTGTTGCCGGCTATGAAGATGAAGGTTCTTGAGTTCATCTGGCAGGTAATGTATAAGGAACTCTATATTTCTATAAATCAATGAACCCAAGCAACCAGTTTGGAGAACTTATGTCCCGCTTTCATATAGTATTATTAATCCTTATTACTACACTTGCTCTTAGCGGCTGTGCCAGCAGAATGCAGCTTGAAGATGCCAGGGAGGCCGGGGCTCCGCAGTTATCCGGCAAGCAGATCACTGACATTGTCTCCGGCAGCACTGTTCTTTTCACCAGCTGGGACAAGGCTGACGAAGCAAAGGTTACTTTTTTCGACAATGGTTCCCTTGAAGGTGAAAACAGATGGGGAGAAACAACAACCGGACGCTGGAAAATTGATAAAGACGGCCAGATCTGTGTCAAATACAGAAAATGGGGCTCCGGATTCCTGAGCTGCTATACTGTTTTGTATATAGATGAAAGCTATAAAATGTTCCGGGTTGACGGCGGTCTTGATACCTCTTTCACAGTTATCACTCCGGGAGAAGCGGTGGCACAGGTCGAGATGACAGCCCCTGCATACTCGCCATCGGAAGAAACAGAAACCGTTCACCCGGTAGTCAAAAAGGAAAGCTGGGTCAGATCTCTGTGGCCCTGGGGCAAGAAAGAGCAGCCTGTTATAACGGCTTTTGAAAGTGATTCCACCGTAATTACTCCCCTTCCTGCTGAAAAAGTGCTGAGCGCCGACCTGCTCAAGATGCTTGATGACAGAGAGTGTCCGGGATGTGATCTTGCCGGAAAAGATATGGAAGGGGTCAAACTCAAGGGTGCCGAGCTCCAGGGTGCGAACCTGGCAGGAGCTCGCCTCGTCCGCACAAATCTCAGAAACGCCAACCTGAAAGGGGCCAATCTTTCCGGTGCCAATCTGGAAGGTGCCGACCTGGAGGATGCAAACCTGGAAGGCGCGGATCTCTCCGGAGCCCGCCTGGTGGATACGATCCTGGAAGACGCCCGTCTCGCAGATGCCAACCTGTCGAGAGCCAATCTCCACTGGGCGGATTTACGTGATGCCAACCTTGGGAATGCAAACCTTCAAAAAGCCTACCTGGTAAAAACCAACTTCACCGACGCCGACCTCACCGGTGCCGATCTCACCGATGCCATTATCCAGCGAACTATTTTTGAAGACGCCAAAGGATATGAAATACCAGGTATTGAAGAAAGCGCAGAAGGTGTACGAAAGGTAATGGAACCAATCAAGACCGGGAAGAAGTGGTGGTGGCCGTTTTAGGGCAATTGATAATTGAGAATTGACAATTGATAATGATCAATTACTTTCTCGTTTATCAGAATAACTCTGCAGAACCGATGTCGACCTGACTAGAGCCGATCAAGTCGAGAAAGAACCAGTAGTAACTGTTTTAAAATAATTATCAATTCTCAATTGTCAATTCTCAGTTGGCCCTACCTTATTTTATCATAATAACTTTGCAAATCCCGGGTCAGGAATCTCTGTATCTTTGAAAAATTCCGGGAGTGGCCGGCCCAGAGTTCTCTGGTTGTTGCCTTGGCCAGAAGATCCTGTACTTTTCCCTGCATCTTATTCCAGAGATTCTTCTTGTATTCACTGTCAAGCACCACAAGATCCTGGCTCCTGGCAACACATTGCTTTCTTAGTCCTGAAAAAACAAAACGACTGAAAACGAACCAGCCAAGGAATACCGTGAGTGCCACCAGGCAGCCCGGCAGGATAAAATGTTCTGTGTTCACTGTTCCACCCAGGAGAGCTGCGATCAAGGTCTCATTGGGATAAGAAATTGCGGCCTTTATCAGCATGTCTCCGAAGAAAAGAACCACAAGAGAACACAGAAACGTCACTTTTGACGTTTTTGCAAACAGCTGCCATCCCCTGTCGCTGAAATGGCTCATGGCCTCACAGACCAGCTGCAATTCGTTGACCTGCCTGTCTATATCCTCAAGAATATGATTCACCCTGAAGCTGGGGGCACTCTTGATTTTTGTCATCAGCTGATCACGCTCCCGGGCCAGGGGCGCAAGCATATCAGACGGTTCAGCCTCACCGGGGGCATAGGTGAGGTAAATATGCGGAATATCCTTGCGGCCCGTCATCTGGGACATGTTCCAGCACAAGGCCCCGTATGAGCGTACCAGATCACTTAAATTATCACACTCATCAACCCGGCTCATAACGAAGATAATACGGTCCTCGCCGGATTTTTCAGGAAGAGTGCTTCTGATTGCGGTATATGTCTCCTTGATGGTTCCGGCCTTGTGGGGATCAAACATCAGGACAATGAGATCGGCCAGATTGGCTATCTCGCCGAGCACAGCCATGTAATCATAGCCCCTGTCTTTTTCCGTGACAGAATCAAGCATTCCCGGACTGTCAATAATCGCCATGTTTTCCAGGATCGGATTTTCCATCTTTTTCAGAAGGAAATGAGACATAAACCGTTCCCCGAATTTCTTGAAACTGCCAAAGGGGAGTGTCTCGTCATTGACCAGGGTGGATCCGGGAATTTCCTGGGTTCCTTCTCCGACACCGCCGGCAGTAATTATCGTAAAGGAGTCATCGGTGGGCGCCTGACCGGTACGCTGGATGTCCTGACCGAGAAGCTCATTGATCAGAGTGGATTTCCCGGAAGAGTAATTGCCGATGACAAGAACAATGGGTTTCCATTTGAGGATGGATTCCAGGTTGCTGAAGTCAAGATGATATTTTAAAAACAGAGGTGACAGACTTTTTTTCACCTTGCTCTGTAATTCCAACTGCAATGCTTTTTCGTCCATGATATTTGTCGCTCACTTCGTTAATCTGGATTCCAGCAAAAAGCCGGAATGACCCATAATCCCTGTCTGAAAATCAAAGGTAACCATATCGGAAAGCCTGCTTAATGAAAAGGAAATATTGACAATTATCAATTATCAATTATCAATTGGCAGTCATCATGTTTACTTTTCCCCACATAGATCCTGTTATTTTTTCATTGGGCCCGCTCCAGGTTCGCTGGTATGGGTTGATGTATGTTCTGGGCTTTGCCGCCTCTTATTTTCTGGTCCGCCGGCAGATCGCAGCTTTTCAGCTTACAAACCTGGAAAGAGAATTTGAAAATCTCAACCTGACCATGCTTATCTGCCTGGTGCTTGGCGGTCGGCTCGGCTATGTCTTTTTTTATAATTTTTCATACTATATCCAGCACCCGCTTGAAATAATGGCCACATGGCAGGGGGGTATGTCCTTCCATGGCGGCATGCTTGGAGTTATTGGCGGAGGATGGCTCTATTGCCGCCGAAAAAACCTGAACTTTCTTGAAAACGCTGATGTCTATGTAGTAACAATTCCTATTGGGTTGGGACTTGGACGCATCGGAAATTTTTTAAACGGTGAACTGTATGGCCGGGTGAGTGATGTGCCGTGGGCCATGATCTTTCCCACCGGAGGGCCCCTTGCCAGACACCCGTCCCAGCTTTATGAGGCTCTTCTGGAGGGACTGCTTCTCTTTGTCATCCTGTGGCCTCTGAAAAAAGTACAGCATACCAGAAAATGGCCCCGCGGCAGCATGCTGGCTCTGTTTCTTGTTCTTTATGGCGTCTTTCGATGTATAGTAGAGTTTTTTCGTGAACCGGATGCCCATATTGGCCTCATGGCTGATACCATCAGCCGGGGACAACTGTTAAGTGTTATAATGATATGTGCGGGATTGGTTCTTTTGGCTGTAGTGTCCCGTAAAAAATCATTTTCTTAACGCAAAGACGCTAAGATGCAAAGGAAACATATTGTTTTTTTTAAACTCTTTGTAGCTTTGAGCCTTTGCGTTACTTTTTTGTTTTTCAAATCCATTAAAAATTAAAATCTTACAATGAAACCTATTTATTTTTATATCTTATCCCTTCTACTTACAGTGACATACATGACCCCTCATTCTTCACAGGCCGAGGAATTGGCCCCCCTTTTATACAAAGAAACCCTGAAAAACAATCTCCGGGTTATCGTTAAAGAAACACCCGGCACCAAAGTTGCCACCGTGCAGATCTGGATAAAGGCAGGCTCTATTTATGAGGATGCCCATGAAGGCGGCATCACCCATCTTATTGAGCACATGATTTTTAAGGGAACCCCCACCCGGGGACCCGGCCTGCTGGCAGAATCCATAGAAAATCTTGGCGGCCAGATTAATGCCTACACCTCCTATGAATACACGGTTTACCATGCCACCCTGTCTTCACGGCACTGGCAGACAGCCCTGGACGTTCTCACCGATGCCGTTCTCAACTCAACGTTTGACGCTGAAGAGCTTGAACGCGAAAAAAAGGTGGTTATTGAAGAGCTGTACATGCGCAATGACCGCCCCACCACAAAGCTTTTCCAGGAGATGATGAGTAACGCCTATACCGCTCATCCATATAGGCTGCCGATTATTGGAACCGAGGAGAGTGTCAGCAGTTTTACCCGGGACGATATCCTTAATTATATAGCCAAGCATTATCACCCGGAAAACATGGCTGTGGTTGTGGTTGGTGATGTCCGTTACCAGGATATTATGAAAAAGGTAAGCGAACTCATGGGCGGCATGACTCCCATCCCCAACGGCGAACCGTCTCTGCCCAAGGAGCCTGAGCAACTGACATCCCGCTTTTTCAGCCTTAAAGAAGATGTAGGACAGAGCCATCTTGTTATGGCCATGCCGATAACCCCTTTTAACCATCCGGACAGTCCTATTCTCGACGTTATGTCCTCCATTCTCGGCCAGGGCGAAACATCGCGCCTCTACCAGAAACTGCGCAACGAAAAAGGACTTGTCTATCAGATCAATACGAGTGCCTTTACACCAAAATACTCCGGCCTGCTCGAGACATCGGCAATACTCGATCCTTCAAACATGGAACCGGCCCTGGAGGCAATTTTTGAAGAATTTTTCATCCTCAAATACCTGCCGGTAAGCAATGAAGAACTCAACAGGGTGAAACGAAACGTTGAAAGTGATTTTATTTTCAACCTTGAGCGGGCCGAAGGCCAGGCCAGGGTTCTGGGTTCTTTCGAATTTCTCTCCGGAGATCCAAGGGAAGACGATTACCTGGAAACCATACGGGCCGTCAGCCGTGAAGACATTCTGGAAGTTGCCAACAGGTATTTCACCCCGGAAAAAATAACGGCCGGGTGTCTTCTTCCTACAGAAGCAGAGGAGAACCTTGATCTGGAAGGCCTGCAGCGCATTATTGCCAGTGCGGATAAAAATGCCCGCAATACTGTACCGCCGTCCCTGATAACCGAATCTTTTCTACCGAACATTCACAGGTATACCCTTGCCAACGGCCTGCGACTGCTGGTAAGAGAGGCTCCGGAAGTACCCACCGTTGCCATGCGGGCCATTTTCCCCGGCGGACTGCGCTCTGAAACCGAAGCCACCAACGGCGCCTTTGCCTTCATAACCGAACTGCTGCCTACCGGCACAGAAAAACTGTCATCCACGGAAATGGCTATTGAAATTGCCGATATGGCCGGCTCTATTTCCGGATTTAACGGCAAAAACACCTTTGGACTGAAAGCGGATTTCCTGGCCCGTTTTTTTAAACCTGGACTCCACCTGTTAAGAGATATCATATTAACCCCGGCATTCGATGCAGAGGAAACTGAAAAAATACGTCCGGAACTTCTTGCCCAGCTTCAACAGCAGGAGGACTCTCTGCCCTCTCTCTCTTTCCGTGAGTTCAACAAACTGCTTTTCCAGGGTCACCCCTATGGACTGAATACAGCCGGAGGGGAAGAGGCCATTGCCTCCTTTACGCCTGACATCCTCCGCCAGATTTACTCCGAGCATGCAAGCCCGGATAAAATGGTTTTAACCGTTGTCGGAGATGTCAAGGCAGAGCAGGTCCGAAAATTGGTTGAGGAAAGTTTCGGCGACTGGAGCGCCCCCGAGGAGAACGAGTCCTATGAAGAAACGTTCCTTGCTCCGCTTACGCCAGCAGAACCGGAAATCTTTTCAATTGAGAAGGACAAGGAACAGGTCCATATCATTATCGGCTTCCTCGGCACAACCCTGACAAGTGAAGACCGTTACGGGCTTGAGGTGCTGGAAACCATCCTCAGCGGCCAGAGCGGGCGCCTGTTTACGGAACTCCGCGACAAGATGAGCCTTGCCTACAGCTTGTCAGCTTTTGCTCTTTTTGGTATTGATACGGGATCGTTTGGCATCTATATCGGAACCAGTCCCGACAAGAAAGACCTTGCCCTGGAGGCTCTCTGGAAAGAACTCAATCGAGTTCAGGAGGAAATGGTCAGTGAAGAGGAATTGACGCGGGCCAGAAACCTGTTAATCGGCCATTATGAACTTGGCCTCCAGACCCACGGCTCCCAAGCCATGGAAATGGGCTTGAATGAAACATACGGCCTGGGCCAGAATTTCGGCAACAATTATATTTCCGAGCTTGAAAAAATTGACCGGGAAGAGGTCCTGAGAGCTGCTAAAAAATACATCCTGCCCGACAACTATGTCATGGTAACCGTCGGAGCAGGGCCGAAAGCAGAAATCAGTGATCAGGAGCCGGTACCAGGTAATTAAGCAACCATGTAACAAACAGTTCTCTTTTTTGCCGCGAAACCCACTGAAGTCACAGAATTTTTTTATTTTCCGTGTCATTTCGTGGTTTCCGTGGCCGACTTCTTTCAGCGAGTATATTTATCATGCAAAATAAAATGTTAGCACCCTCTATTCTCTCGGCTGATTTTTCCAGGCTGGGGGAGGAAATTCAGGCCGTCATCGATGCCGGAGCTGATGTCATCCATGTCGATGTCATGGATGGTCATTTTGTCCCCAATATCACCATCGGCCCCCTTGTGGTCGATGCGGTCCGCAAAATATGTGACCTTCCAGTGGATGTCCACCTGATGATAAGTGACCCGGACAAATACATAGAAGATTTTGCCGCGGCCGGAGCTGACTGGATCACCGTCCATGTTGAGGCAGCGACACATCTCCACCGCACTATCCACAAAATCAAAGACCTGGGGAAAAAGGCCGGGGCTGTCCTGAACCCGGCAACGTCTCTGTCGTCTCTTGATTATATTCTGGAAGATCTTGACCTGGTCATGCTGATGAGTGTCAATCCGGGCTTTGGCGGGCAGTCGTTTATCCCGTCAACCCTGGACAAAGTCAGGGCCCTGAAGCGCCTGATTGACGAGAAAAACCTGAATGTGGGAATTGAAATCGATGGAGGCGTCAGCCCCAGCACAATTTCTGCGATCTCGGAAGCCGGCGTCAATATCTTTGTAGCCGGCTCCGCAGTCTTCGGCTCAGACTACGCCAAAGCGATCTCGGAAATGAAGAGCAAATGGTAAGGTAGTTTGTTGAGTTTGTAGGAAAGTTTTAAGTTAAAAGTATTAAGTTTTAAGTTGGCGGATGTGACTAATTCATTTTTTCTGTTGCATAATTAGACTTTCTTGCTCGAAGTCTGCGCTTATCTCGTTGCGCCCGCTTGCGGGAATGGGCGTTATTGAGAGAGTAAACCATCCACAACTCAAAGAACTTAAAGAACTTAAAGAACTTGTTAACTCAATAAACTTTGTGACCCTTAATCCCGATACGGCCATGGCAGATTGCGGCCGTCCATGGACGGGTCCTCGGCAATCAGTCCATTTTCAGCGCGCCATAATGCGGCCTGTCTTCTGGAGACTACGGGTACTTTTACATAGAGGGTATCTGTTTTTCCTGTTTCATCTCTGGCTATAAGCCTGAAACTTGGTCCTGGCTCAACTTCTGTATAGAACGAAGACGGCATGACAAAGGATACCATGGATCCTTCTTCGTTCATTTCATCAAGCTGAACAGGTACTCCCCCGACCTGGTGCCACTCGAACCGAAGGGATTTTCTCATTTCATCCCTGGTCTGTGTCACATCAAGAGAGACGGTCTGCCCGACAAGATAGCCTGCTTCAAGTTTGGCAAGGCGAATTTCCGGAGCAGGGTTTCCAAGAGCCACATCCAGAGTTACCAGATATTTTCCTGAACTGATCCCGCCCTTTTTAAACCGGTATTCAAAGGTCTCGGTTCCACTATAATAGGGATCAGGGATATATCGATATTTATTGAAGGACAACCGCACCATCTTTCCCTGTAAATTCGAGGTATCGATATCGAGGTAGGTATCCCGGCTCAACTCACTGCCATTGGCTTCCTGCCATATTTTTCCAAAATCAAGCAGGACAGGGGAGGTGCTCTTGGTGGACATAGATACGTCCATGGCTGAGACAATGGATCCTTCAGGGATCAGCATCTTTGGCTCTTCAGGCTGCTCCTGCTGAATGGAGGCCATTGCCTGCTTAACAAGATTTGGCCCGCGAATCACAACGGTAGCAATTCCACTGGTATCCTTTCCATCACTCACTGAATACTCAAAACGATCCTCTCCAGGAAAAGTGGTGTCCGGAAGGTAGGTAAATGCAGGAGCATTTCCTGACAGCCGGCCATGCTGAGGCTGACTAACCAGGGAGAAAACAAGAGCGTTATCGTCCTTATCTTCAACAGTCAGCATGACAGGAACTTCACCGCCGGTTTGCGGCATTGCATAGACAACATCACTGACAACAGGAATAAAGTTTGTAGAAACAGCAGGCTGGGCCTGGGGAGAAAGTGTTTCTTTTTTCAGCCCTGCAACATCGGGCATGACGGCGGGAATGGCTGGCTGATCTTGTCCTGCCGGCATGAAAAAATAGATACAAAACGCTATTACCAGCAGCAGGGTTGCCCCCATAGCGGCAATAGTGGTCTTGTTAAGTGCTTCGGGAATAAAAGGCAGACCGGACTGGGCGACAATAGGCTCCTCTTCATCACCTTCTGCAGCTTTCTCACTCTCTCCTCCAGCCGCCGTCCTCTCTGCTGCCGTTTTATCAGCAGCGGCAGCGCTCTCGACAGGTTCTTCACCCCCGAGATCCATGTATTCTTCATCCGTACCGCTTTCAAGAACTTCGGCAAAGTCGATTTCCTCGGCCTGAAACAGATCATCGTCGTCGTCATCATCAAGCCCTGCAAAAAGCCTGTCGATTTCGTCCTGCTCTATTTCCAGTCCGTCACTTTCTGTGGCATCATCTCCGGCGCCGCCGCCGAGAAAGATATCCAGATCATCGTCTTCGCTGTCCCCGTCCTCCTGGTCTGACTGGTCTGCCTGCTGAGGTATATCGGAATCAGTGTCATTATCATCGTCACCGCCGAGGAGAGCATCAATATTAGCCTGACCAAGCTCCGCAATGGTTTCGTCTTCCGGTTCTTTTTCAGCAGCAACAGTCATGTCCCCCACCGGGTTTTCCATCAGGTCATCCAGGTTGGTCTGATCATCATCTCCCGCAAAGTCTTCGAGGTCTGCCTCTTCAAAGGAATCACTTTCTCCCCCCAGAAGGGCATCGATATTGGCCTGATCAAGCTCTTCAATATCTCCGGGATCATCATCCGAAGAGCCCGTATCATCAAGCCCTTCAACACCTGACCCCAACAGAGCATCGATATTATCCTGATCCAGTTCTGCGGCAAAATCATCAGACGCTTCTGTGTCGTCCAGCCAGTCATCAACTTCTGTTGATTTTTTTTCCTCTACCATAACATTATCCCAAGGAACGTATTCTGATATCCGTTAAGTCTTCGACTTTCCGGATGAAAACTAGCTAATACACT
>JACKQG010000135.1_pt3 | contig 13487 bp, 11 predicted proteins | sample 8237621 | NCBI WGS metagenome assembly JACKQG01 (sample SAMN15677084, study PRJNA649215) | marine metagenome | biome: marine; feature: Black Sea; material: saline water; isolation source: suspended particulate matter (SPM) from the Black Sea western gyre | collected 2013-06-09/2013-06-10 | depth...
CCGTCGGCCGAGAACGCCGTGTCGAGATCGCCCGGTGTCGCGTTCGCGCCCATCTGCCCAAGGGCCAGTAGGACGGTGCTGGCCAGCAGTGCTACGAGGAAGACGTTCCTCCGCATGCGGTCGAACCTACGACAATTACAGCTGGGACACACCCGGTCGGCCGGGCCCACTGACAGATCCCTGTCCGGCCGGGCCGTAGGCTCCGCTTCCGTGACCGACCCGACGCCTCCGACCATCCTCCCGGCGAGCGGCCGACCGGCCGACGAGGTACTGGCCGACCTTACGGCAAAGCGGTCCGATGATGTCCGGTGGGCCGACGGCCGTACCTTCGCCCTCGTCTTTGATGGCGGCGAGGACGTACGGGCAGTCGCCGAGGAGGCCGCCCGCCTCTACCTCCACGAGAACGCCCTCAACACCCTTGCCTTCCCGTCGCTCGGGTCCATCCAGTCCGAGATCTGTGCCTGGACCGCTGACCTGCTGCACGGCCCCGAGGCAGCCGGCTTTCTCACCAGCGGAGGCACAGAGAGCATTCTCTGCGCTGTCCTGGCGGCACGAGACCGGGCTCTGGCCGAGCGCGGCGTGACCGAACCCGAGTTGGTACTTCCGATCAGCGCCCACGCCGCCTTCCACAAGGGCGCCCACATGTTCGGCCTGCGCACAAGGACTATCCCGGTGACCGACGCATGGACGACAGACCTTGATGCCATGGCTGACGCTGTCGGGTCGAACACGGCGCTCGTCGTGGCATCGGCCCCGCAGTACCCCCAGGGAATTGTCGACCCGGTACCGGAGGTAGCTGCGATGGCTGCCGATGTCGGTGCCAGCTGCCACGTCGACGCCTGCATGGGTGGCTTCGTGCTGCCATTCGCCGAGATGGACGGCCGTGCCACCCAGCCGTGGGACTTCAGGGTCGACGGTGTCACCTCCATTTCGGCGGACCTGCACAAGCTCGGCTACGCACCCAAGGGGGTGTCAGTGATACTGCACCGCACCCGCCGGTTGCGCCGCTACCAGACCTTCGACTTCGACGGTTGGCTGGCCGGCCGCTACATCACCCCGAACATGCAGGGAACCCGCTCTGGCCTTCCGATGGCCGCCGCATGGGCGGTCCTTCAGTACCTGGGGGTGGATGGATACAGGCGGCTCGTCCGTGCGACTCTCGAGACGGCCGACAGGATCCGGGCCGGAGTCAGCGCCATCGACGGGCTGATGGTTCTGGGTGAGCCGATACACCATCTTCTTGCGATGTCAGCCGACCCGGCTGAGCAGGATGAAGCCACCAGAATCGAGCCGTTCTCCCTCGGCGAGGCCATGGCCTCCCGGGGCTGGCATCTCGACCGCCAGGGTCCACCTCCCAGCCTCCACATGACGGTGAGTGCCGGAAACGCCAAGGCCGTCGACGAGTTCGTGACCGACCTGACCGAAGCCGCCGACGAGGTCAGGGGCGGGGCTGCCGGAGAGACGGCCCAGTACGCCACCCTCGAGTAGCGACCGCCCCTAAGGGTCTGGCTGGCCGGGCAGGTCTCGAACCTGCAACCTCCTGATCCAAAGTCAGGCGTTCTGCCAGTTGAACTACCGGCCACTGGCGTGCACCGAGGTGACGTCAGTACCGCCCGAAGCGTAGTGGCAGGCCGCATACCTGCGAACTGACCGCGACTCACTCTGTGGGCGGTACCCTGCGGGCCGTCATGGGATCTCTTATCAAGAAGCGCCGCAAGCGCATGCGCAAGAAGAAGCACCGCAAGATGCTCAAGCGCACCCGCGCCAAGCGGATGCGGGGCAAGTAGCCCGGTCTCAGACCGGCGACACGGTGGGCGGAACCGTCCGCACGACCTGTCGCCCATCTCCCGGATACTCCCCCTCCACGAACCAGGTACCTCCGCTTCCGGCCAGCCTCGGCTGTCGACCCGTCGCGTCTCCCAGCCGGTCGCGCCAGCGGGCCGTCTCAGGCATCAGGTCCAACAGAGCCGGTTCCAGGTCGTTGCCGCTCCGTCCGGAGGGTCCACCAAGGTCATCCCACCGCTTGTAGACGGCACCCGTCGGACAACCCACGGGTGGGATCAACAGCGTGTAGGCCCCGTCCTCGAAGGGCAGTGGTTCGACAACCTCGCCGATCCCAGATACCCGGGCATGCCCGCCGACCATACAAAAGGCCACGTCGGCACCTACCCCGGACGCAGCCACAAGGTCGTCGAAGCCGGCCCATCGCAGGATCGCCGCCGCATCAGACGAGCCTCCACCGAGGCCCGCTCCGGCGGGAATCGCCTTCTCCACCACCACCTGGGCCTCCCGACCGGCCAGGGACAGCGCCAACCTGACAAGGTTGTCAGCGTCAGCCGGCACCTCGAGGCCTCCCGCAGTGCCGTGCACCTCGAGGCCGTTGCCGGGCCCCACGGTGATCCGGTCGGCAAGGTCCAGGCTCACCATCTCCGCATCGATCAGGTGGAGGCCGTCATCGCGTACACCGGTGATCCGAAGAGACAGCGTCAACTTTGCCGGGGCCACGAGAACGGAATTCACAGACGGCCCCCCGCCACCTGCGAGGCCAGAGCGGCCCACTGATCGAGACCCAGTTCCTCAGCCCGCGCCGTCGGGTCCACACCCGACTCGACTATCGCCGCCTCGTCCAGCAGGTTCCTCAGGGAGCGGCGAAGCATCTTCCGACGCTGGCCGAACCCGGCTCGCACCACCCCGAACAGAACCCCCCGGTCGACATCGGCTGCAGGATCCGAACGGCGACGAAGCCCCACGAGGGCGGAATCCACCCTGGGTCTCGGCAGAAACACCGACGGGGGCACCCGCCCCAACATGCGAGCCTCGGCGTGAAACCCGATCTTCACCGACGGCAAACCGTACGCATCGTCGCCGGGGCCTGCGACCAGACGATCGGCCACCTCCCTCTGAACCATCACGACCATCTCCTCGATGGCAGGCACGTCGTCCAACAGGTCACAGATGAGCGGAACCGAGATGTTGTACGGCAGGTTTGCCACCAGTTTCCACGGACCATCACCGAGCAGACCACCCCAGTCGGCGTCCATCGCATCGGCATGGACTACCCGTATCCGATCCGGCGGATGGTCGCCGGTCACCTCGGCCAGAACCTTCACCAATACATCGTCGACCTCGACCGCGGTGACCGATGCCCCCGCCTCCAGCAATGCGAGCGTCAACGACCCCACCCCGGGGCCGATCTCGAGGACCCTGTCACCCTGACCGATCTCGGCCAACTCGACTATCCGCCGGACGGTGTTGGGCTCAACGACAAAGTTCTGCCCCAGCGAACGCTTGGGGCTGATGCCGTGGCGGTCCAGCAGCGACCGGACCTGGGTCCGGGTGAGGGTCACCCGGGAGAGATTACGGCAGGTAGCGACCGCAGACCGGCCACTGGCCACGACCGCGCAGATGGTAGAGCGAGTGCGCCATCGCGTCCTGGTCCGCTGGAGCAGCCGCAGCAGGGTCTATGCCCACCAGCCGCTCGTGGTAGAGACCGGCGATCCAGTCCCAGGTGGTGGTGCTGAACTGGTAGGCACCGCGGTACCTGCCGGTCGGGTTGACCGCTGTGTAGTCGCCGGTGGCCTCGCAGTAACGGAGGGCCTCCCACTGTTCCTCCGACGGGCCGCCGTCGGCAGGCCTTGTGTCCCATGGAATTGTCGTCGTCGGTCCGGGGGTGCTGATCGCCGTAGCCCTACGTGCATCCTCCTCGGCTCGCAGCCTTGCCCTCTCGGCCTGACGGTCAGCCTCTTTCTGCTTGGAAGCCAGGATGGCGTCAAGCGCCTCCCTTTCGGCGAACTCAACCGCAACGATCTCCTGAGCCAGGGCGATGGCCTCTGCCTCATACTTTCTGGCAGCCTCGGCCAGACGGTTGACCGTCGGAAGGTTTGAGCGGGCGACATGCCACGCCTCGGCACGGTCCGCCAGGGTCCCGATGTCGGCGGGCGAGGTCGGTGTCGGCCAGTAGGTGGCGGCATCTGCTCCCATGGCATCGACCACGATGTCAACGGGAACCGCCGAAGCAAGCTGAGCGGTTCCAGATGCCCTGGCCACACCGGTCAGGGAACCAGTTGTGTCGGGATTCTCCATGACGAACAGGGGAAGTGCAGCAATGGTGGCCATAGCCACGACAACCACACGCCACCGCTCAACGGAGAACTCAGCCAACTTCCCTCTGCTCCTGTCTCAGACAACGCCCCCACGGCGACCTCCTCCATTTCGAGAGAGCACGCGCGCAGCCACTGGGCGACCTCAGGAAGTTACGAAAAAACCGCCTGATTCGCAACTTGTAGAGCTGTGGCAGTCGGCACCCGGCCACCGGTGGCGCGAATCGACCTCAGAATCCGCTTTAGACGGCATCGAGGCCATAGAACCGCCTGGCGTTGGTGGTGGTCACCAGCGCCACCTCTTCAACCGTCAACCCCATTGCGTTCGCCAGCGCAGCACCCACAAGGGGAACGTTCGCTGGTTCGTTGGTGCTGCCTCTGAGGGGCACCGGTGCCAGGTAGGGCGAATCTGTCTCAACCATCACGCTTTCGAGTGGGTACCCGGCAGCGGCGGCACGGACATCGTCAGCCGTTGCAAATGTGATGATCCCGCTGAACGAGAGCATCGCCCTGCGCTCCAGACATTCACCGGCCTCCTGGGGGCCACCGGTAAAGCAGTGAAACACGGTCCGGGCTGGAACGCCCTCCGCGTCCAGTAGTGCAAACGTCTCATCCCAGGCCTCACGGGTGTGGATGACGATCGGCATGTCGCGTTCGTTGGCGAGGGCGATGTGGGCAGCGAACACGTCGGCCTGAGCCCGTCTAGGAGAATGGTCATAGTGGTGGTCCAAGCCGGTTTCGCCCACAGCAACAACCATCTCGTCGTCAAGCAGGTCCGCTATTCCTCTGATCCCGTTGCGTGCCTCGTGCGGATGGACACCAGCGGTTGCCCAGACATCAGGATGGGATCTGGCAACCTCGATGGCCTCGCAACTGTTTTCGAGGTCCGTTCCCACGTTGACAAAACCGACTACCCCGCCGTCGCGTGCACTCGACAGAGCGTCTGCGGCGTCAGACCCGAGGTGGCAGTGATTGTCGAACCAACTGCCTACTGCTACATCCGGATCCCCGGAGCTCAACCCTCGCCGCCCGACTCATCGGCCAGCAACTCAACAAGGTCCACCTTGGCGAACATCGGTGTCGGCTTGTCGACGGGCGTACCTGGAACCGGCTCCACCCGGGCCCAGCCGTCGACCTCACCGAACACCCCGTCCAGTAGACCGGTCGAGAACGGCAGGTACGGGGCCAGTGCAACCCTCACCCCGGCGACCGCAGCCAGGGCCGTTCCGAGAACCACACCGGCGCGTTCAGGGTCGCTCTTTGCCAACTTCCACGGCTCGGTGGCGTTCAGGTAGGCGTTCACGGCGGCAGCGGCCTCGATCCCCGTGCGGATGCCGGCCCTCAACTCCACGCGATCAATCTGTTCACCGGCCCGTGCGAGAGCCTCATCTACGACTGCCAGCACTACCAGGTCCTCTTCAACCCGGCCATCCGGGGACGGCACCTCGCCACCACACGTCTTGTTCACCATGGAGAGCACCCGGTTGACGAGGTTGCCCCAGGTTGCCACCAACTCCTCGTTGACCCGTCTGGCGATCTCCTCCACCGAAAGGTCGGTATCGCTCTGTTCTGGAAACGACGCAGCCAGGGCATACCGGATCGCGTCGGCCTCAAACATCTCGAGACCCTCGCCGATGGTCAGGCCCACCCCTCGGCTGGCCGATGCCTTGCCTCCGCTGAAGGTCACGTAGTTGTTGGCGGGCACATCGGTCGGCAGGTTCAGGCCCCCGTAACCGAGCAGCATCCCGGGCCAGATGATCGTGTGGAACGGGATGTTGTCCTTACCTATGAAGTAGACGGACCTGGCATCGTCGTTTTCCCACCATTCTCGCCATGCGTCCGGGTTGCCCTGGTTGTGGGCCCACTCCTTGGATGCGGACAGGTAGCCGATCACGGCCTCGAACCAGACGTAGATGCGCTTACCCGGACCCAGGTCGTCAACTGGAACGTCGACACCCCATTCCAGGTCCCTGGTGATGGCCCGGTCCTGGAGACCGTCGTCGATCCAGCCCCTCGAGAAGTTGAGCACGTGCGGTCTCCAACCCTCACGGGTGTCAAGCCACGTGCCTAGATCGGATCCAAAGTCCGACAGCCGCAGAAAAAAGTGCTCGGTCTCACGCAACTCGGGTTCGCTGCCGGTGATCTTGGACCGGGGGTTGAGCAGTTCCTCGGGATCCAGGGTGCGTCCGCAGTCCTCGCACTGGTCCCCCCGAGCCTCTGCATAGTCGCAGTGGGGGCATGTTCCCTCGATGTAGCGGTCGGGAAGGAACCTGTCGGCCTCAACGTCGAAGTACTGCTCGCTGGACCGTTTGTCTATGTGGCCGTTCTCGAGCAGTCGCAGGAAGATGTCGTGGGTCACCTCGGCATGGTTCTGCGTTCCGGTGGATGTGTACAGGTCCCAGCTGATTCCGAGGCGGTCCCAGTCGGCTACGAACTCGGCGTGATACTTGTCGACGATGTCAGCGGGGGTCACGCCCTCGGCATCGGCCCGGACCGTGATGGGGGTGCCGTGCACGTCGGAACCGCTGACCATCAACACCTTGTTCCCGGCGAGCCTCTGGTAGCGGGCGAAGACGTCGGCCGGAAGGTAGGCGCCGGCCAGATGGCCGAGATGACGCGAACCTGAGGCGTAGGGCCAGGCGACTGCAACGAGGATCGGTACGGACATGGCCTCTGAGGCTACCGCTGGACCCCATTTCTGGAGCATGCGCCTACGAGGCTGATGTCTCCAGTGCAAGCCTGTAGGCGCGCCGGCGGGACACCCCGAGTCGACGGGACACCTCGTTGGCTGCATCGCGCGTGGACGCCCCGGTGCTCTTCGCCTCGGCCAGCAGGGCACGAATGCGCTCGTCGTCGGCACCGGCGGCTGGTGGGGCACCGCCCACGACCAGCACCACCTCGCCCTTCACCGGCGATGAGGCCCAGCTTGATGCTTCGCCAAGCGTGCCCCTCCAGACCTCCTCGTGAAGCTTGGTGATCTCGCGTGCGATGGCGACCGGCCGCTCGGAGCCGAAGGATGCGGTCAGATCCTCGAGGGTTCCGGCCAGCCGGTGAGGCGACTCGAACAGCACGATCGTCCTGTCCTCTACCGCCAACTCGGTGATCCGCTCCGAGCGGTCTGAACCGCTGCGCGGCAGGAAACCCTCCATGCACCATCGGGCTGTCGGAAGGCCGCTTACGACCAGGGCGGCGACCGGTGCCGCCGGCCCCGGAATCACAGACACCTCGAAGCCTGCATCCAGCACACTCCTGACAAGGCGCTCACCCGGATCCGAGATTCCGGGTGTTCCCGCATCGGTGACCACCGCCACGGTTCCACCTTCGGCGATACACCTGATGATCCGCTCTGCCGAACGCTCCTCGGTGTGTTGGTCAACTCGCATCAGGTTCGACCCGGTGATCTCGGCATGAGCCAACAGGCGGCCGGTACGTCGGGTGTCCTCACATGCGATCAGGTCGGCCCCGGACAGGACCTCTACTGCACGCTCAGAAAGGTCCCCCAGATTTCCGATTGGGGTGGCCACCAGCACGAGCATGCCGGGCCCAGTCGATGAGCTCACCTCCGCACCGTCAACTCGTCGCCGACACAGAGACCCCACCGCTCAAACGATCCGGCCTCGGCCTCCACAACCGCTGTGCCGCCCCTGACATGTCGACCGACACGATGACGCTTCATCGTGGCCGAATGCAACACGGTCAGGTCGGAGTCAAGATGGGCGACATCGATGGCGAACCTCATTCCGAGGGTGTGGACACGGTTCGCCGGCCTCAAGAGAATTGCCCCGTCGATTCCGTCTCGACCCAGCAGGCCCCGCCGACGCGTTGAGGGAGATTCGGCCAACTCCAGGCTGGCCAGAACACGATCACCGCAGACCAACCAAGCCATGCCCCAAGCGTAGATGCCACCGACGCTGGTCAGGGGCGGTCGGTAAGGATCTCCCCACATCGATCACGGGAGGGGAAGGACGTCTGCGTACCCGGTCGGGTGACGCTCTCACCGGCACACGTCATCCCCAGCCTGACGGATGCGGCCTCGCCCAGCCCGGCTGCCAGACCAGCAGCGAACGAACCGACGAACGCATCACCGGCTCCGGTCGTGTCGACAGCTTCCACCATGTCTGCTGGAAACCTCGAAACGGAGCCGTCGTCGCAGACCACGGCGACACCGTCGCCGCCTAGCGTTACGAGCAACCGGGTACCGGTCCGCTCTGAGTACTCCACGAGGGCGGCATCATCAGGTTCTGCCCCGTTGGCCAGGAGCCCGAACTCGACCTCGTTGGGTATCAGCCAGTCGGTTGCCGCCAGCAGGCCAGCCTCGAGTTCGGCCGCCGGTGCCGGGTTCAGGAGCGTCACCACACCTCGGGAACGCGCCTCTGCGAAGCCCGCAGTGGTGGCAGCCTGGGGGACCTCGAGTTGGCCGACCACCACCGACAGGTCGTCGAATGAACGGATGGCGTCAACAGCCATCTCAGCTGTAAGGCCGTTGTTTGCCCCGGGAACGATGATGATCCTGTTGGTCCCGTCGGGCTCAACCCAGATGGGCGCGACCCCACTCTCGCCCGGAACCACGTGTACGTGTCCAGTGTCGACTCCGAAAGATCTCAGGTTCGAGATGGTCATCTCGCCGTAGGAGTCCTCGCCTACGGCATTCACCATCGTGACCCTCGCCCCCACCAGGGCTGCCATGACGGCCTGGTTGGCGCCCTTGCCACCGAACCCCATCTGGAACCGGTCGCCCACGATGGTCTCGCCGGCCTCGGGAACCCGTTGCGTGTACGCAACCAGGTCGATCATTGTGGAACCGACCACCAACACGTGGCCACGGGACCCAGCCTCTCCAACCACCATTTATCTTCGCTCCCGGGCTAGACAGACTCCCGGTCCGAGAATACAGACACCGACGCGGGGCACCGGACAGGGCCCTCCGGTCACCCCGCCAGAAACAGAACAGAGACAATCAGACATGTCCAGAATCAGTGCCTGGAACAGGCCGGTAATGCAGTCGGTCATTCCGGTGATCGAGTCATCCAGTCATGTCCACACATCCAAGGAATCCATCGAGCGGGTCGCCCGTTGGATGGCCTACGAGGAGTTCGCTCCACCGGACGGTTCTGTAGAGGGGCCGTTCGACTTCGGACCTGACCCCGACACGATCATCGACGCCGCCCTGTTGACCTCGTCACTCAACTTCGCCTACACCGACTTCGAGTCGGGTGAGAGGTTCGAGATTGACCTCCAGGAGAAAACCCTGGCCGATGCCGAGGCGATGTTCGCCAGAATCCACCTTGCCCACACCAGCGGCACACCTGTCTTTGATGGTGCGTTCCTGGCCGAGGTCACCGCCACCGAGCTGGCATCCATCTTCGAGGGCAGCATCGAGATGCCGATGCTTGAGGAACGCTCACAGATACTCAACGAGATCGGAGCGGTCCTTGTCGATAACTACGACGGCCGTTTCCACAACTTCATCCACTCCTGCGAGCCAGCCGCCTACGCCGACGGCAACGGGCTGCTCGAGAGGCTTGTCGCGGATTTTCAGAGGTTCAACGACACCAGCACCTACAACGGCCAACCTGTCTCGTTCCACAAGCTGGGTCAACTCTGCCTCTGGTCGCTCCACGTGGCTCTCTCTGGAACCAACACGCTGGCCATACGGGATCTGGACAACATGAGTGCCTTCGCCGACTACATCCTGCCGGTCGCCCTCAACGCCATGGAGATCCTCAACTACAGCGACGACCTGGACGACAGGATCCAGCGGGAGGTGCTCATACCGCGGGACTCCGACGAGGAGATTGAGATCCGTGCCCACACCCTGTACGCCACGGCTCTCCTCACCGACGCCATCAACGAGATCCGACCAACCGACCGACAGGTGGTGATCCCACAGGTCGACTACCGGCTATGGAGCGTCTACCACGCGTCGTTCCCGACCCTTCGACCACACCACCTGACCCGAACCATCATGTACTGAGATGGCATGACCGGCTCAGACGTTGAAGCGGAACTCCATAACGTCACCATCCACCGGGTCGTAGTCCTTGCCCTCGCTCCTGATCAGCCCGGCATCGCGGGCAGCGTTCCACGAGCCCTGTTCGAGAAGCGTGTCCCACCGGATCGTCTCGGCCCTGATGAACCCACGCTGAAAGTCGGTGTGGATGCGCCCCGCGCACTCCGGTGCCGATGACCCGGCACGGAACGTCCACGCCCGGCTCTCCTTTTCTCCGGTGGTGAAGAACGTGCGCAGGCCAAGCTGGTGGTAGGCCGCCTGCACGAACCGGGGCAGCGCTCCCTCGCCCAGGCCGAGACCCTCGAGCATCTCAGCCCTGTCGTCCTCGTCTAGGAGGGCAGCCTCGGCTTCCAGCTGCACGCACATACCGATCACATCGGCACCCTTCAACTGCTCGGCTACAGGCGCCAGAACCGGTTCGGGCTCGCCAACCTGTTCCTCGTCGAGGTTCACTATCGCCAGAACCGGTTTGTTGGTAAGCAGAAAGAACTGATGGAGTTCACCACGGGCATCGTCTGAAAGCTCTCCGCGATAGAGCGGCACCCCGGCACCCAGAAGGTTGACGGCTTCGGACAGGGCGGCGACCGTGGGCTTCACCGAGGGATCTCCCTTGGATGCCCTCTGCAACTTGTCCAGCTGCCGCTCGGCGGTGTCGAGGTCGGCGAGCGCCAACTCCACCTCGACGATTCCCAGATTGGCGACAGGATCTGAGTCTCCGGGCACGTCACCGTCCCGGAATGCCCTCAGGACGAACACGATGGCATCTACCTCGCGTATCCCGGCAAGGAACTTGTTTCCAAGGCCTTCGCCCTGTGCGGCCCCTTCCACGAGGCCACCGATGTCAGCGAACTGGACGGTCGCCGGAACCACCCTCTGGGATCTGCTCATCTCAGCCAGGCGGGTCAGACGCCGGTCAGGCACCCTGGCGACCCCGATATTGGGGTCGGTCGTGGCGAACGCATAGGGGGCAGCGAGCGCTCCACCACCGGCCAGGGCGTTGTAGAGCGATGACTTGCCGGCGTTAGGCAGTCCTACGAAACCAAATCTCTCCACAACATTCTCCCGGCGGCACCAGCCGCCACTCAAGGCCACAGCAACCCGGTCATCATGCAACCGGTGGACCCACCCGGACCAGCAGGCTACGGGCGATCCTGCGGACCACGACGATGAAACCGGTAGCCTGACCCCCATGTCGAAGCACACCTCAAAGCAGCGCGCCAACGCAAGGCGCAAGAAGGCCAACCACGGGCGCAAGCCGAACATGGGCCGCAACAGCTGACTCTCAGCAGTCCCCTCCCGCTCTGATCAGTAGTCCCCGCCGGGTGCTTTCGCCGGTAGTGAGCCTGCCGGAGTAGCGCCCCAACCCTCTGGAATGTGCGTAGCCGCAGTTGGCGCGCTACCGTTCCATCTCCGCGATGTGGCATTGGTCCCGCGCGGCTACAGCAATAGTGACAATCCTCTGGAGGGGTTCATGAGCAAGCGAATGCACAAACTGCTCGCCGTTGTGCTGGGGTCCGCCCTGGTCTTCTCGGCCTGTGGCAGTGATACCAAAGAGGCCGAACCGGCAGCCACAACGGCCGCACCGGCAGCGGCCACGACTGCAGCACCGGCACCGGCACCGGCCGAGGCCGTGAACGTCGGTCTGGTGTTCGACATCGGTGGCCGTGGTGATCAGTCGTTCAACGACGCCACCTATGCGGGCCTGGTGCGCGCACAGGACGAACTGGGAGCCAACATCTCTGATGTGGCCCCCAACAGCGACGGTTCCAACCGCGCTGAGTTGTTGCGCCTTCAGGCCGACGACAACGATCTGGTGATCGGTGTCGGCTTCCTGTTCGCCGACACGATGACAGAGGTGGCGGCGGAGTACCCCGACACCAACTTTGCGATCATCGACGGCTGGGTAGAGGCACCAAACGTGGCTTCGCTGGGCTTTGCCGAGCACGAGGGCTCGTTCCTCGTCGGCGCTGCCGCCGGCCTCAAGTCTGAGACCGGCACGATCGGCTTCATCGGTGGCGTTTCCATCGACCTGATCGGCAAGTTCGAGGCCGGCTTCATCGCCGGCGTCGCTGCAACCAACCCGGATGCGAACGTGCTTTCCGAGTACATCAGCGAGCCACCGGACTTCTCGGGCTTCAACGCTCCTGACCGTGGCCGCGAGATCGCCCAGGCCATGTACGAAAAGGGCGCTGACATCGTCTACCACGCTGCCGGCGGTTCCGGCGGTGGCCTCTTCGAGGCGGCCAAGTCGTTCTCAGAGGAGTCCGGCTCAAAGGTCTGGGCCATTGGCGTAGACGCCGACCAGTACCTGACCTCTGACGAGGCCGTGCGTGACTACATCATGACCTCGATGCTCAAGCGCGTCGACGTCGCTGTGTACAACACCATCAAGGACCTCGGCGAGGGCAACTTCACCGCCGGCGGACAGTCCTTCGACCTGTCGGTGGACGGTGTCGGCTACTCGACAACCGGTGGGTTCATCGACGACATCGTCGGCGAACTCGAGGACCTCAAGGCCAAGGTCATTTCCGGCTCCATCTCAGTTCCCACCACCCCCGGTGAGAGGGCTGTCGTGCTGCCAGACCTTGGGGGCCGCACGGTCACAATCGCAGTTGACAACGCCTACCTGCCGTTCAGCTACATCCCGGCGGATACCGGCGTTGCCGAAGGCTGGGACTACGACGCGATCGGCGAGATCTGCGCCCGCATCAACTGTGTACCGAGTTTCCAGGAGTTCGTGTGGGACGGCACGATCATCGCCACCGGCGAGGGTCAGTTCAACATGGCTGCCGGTGGAATCACGATCACCGCAGAGCGCGACAAGGTCGTGGACTTCTCAGACAGCTTCATCAGCACGGACCAGAAGATCCTGATCCAGAAGGGCAACTCTGAGATCGGCTCCCGCGCCGACCTTGAGGCCTCCGACTGCAACGCAGGTTCAATGACCGGAACAACCAACTACGACCTCTCCGTGACCGTAGTAGGTGAAGCCAGGATCGTGGCCTTTGAATCCTTCGCCTTCGCCGTTCAGGCACTCATCACCGGCGACGTGTGCGCCGTGATCATGGACGACGTGGCCGGCCAGGGCTACCAGGGCGAGAACGCCGATCAGGTCACCATGCTCGACGAGATCCTGACGTCTGATCCGCTGGGCTTCGCCTTCACCGAAGGAAGCGACCTGGTTGCTCCCTTCAACGCTGCGATCCAGTCCATGAAGGACGACGGCACACTGGCGGCCCTCAACACCAGGTACTTCGGTACCGCCTTCAGCATCACCTACGACGACATCGGTGACGGCGCCTACGCAGCCCCACCGATTGCTTATGACTTTGGTGTGACTGAGGATGTGATTCGTGTTGGTGCGATTGCTGATTTGT
>JACKQG010005740.1_pt1 | contig 13483 bp, 17 predicted proteins | sample 8237621 | NCBI WGS metagenome assembly JACKQG01 (sample SAMN15677084, study PRJNA649215) | marine metagenome | biome: marine; feature: Black Sea; material: saline water; isolation source: suspended particulate matter (SPM) from the Black Sea western gyre | collected 2013-06-09/2013-06-10 | depth...
TTAACAGTGTGAACCTCGCACCCGAGCTCCGCGGCCACCGAGGGAGCGGTCAGCCCAGCGACGCCGTTCCCCGGGTCCAGAGCCACCCTCAGACCGGCGCCCCTCACAGCATCCACGTCAACGTGGCTCAGGACAGCCCTCCGGTACGGCTCCAAGACATCCAAGGAGCGCACATCACCGATCCCATCCCAGGAGCAGAGCTCAGGCCCCCCTCCAAAGAACAGGGCCTCTATCTCCGCCTCCCGCCCACGGGAGACCTCCACCCCATCCGAGGCCACCACCTTAACCCCATTAAACTCTGGGGGATTATGGGAGGCCGTGACCATAAGCCCCCCATCAAGCCCGAACTCCCTCACGCCAAACTGCAGCGCCGGAGTCGGGAGCATCCCGGCATCATGGACACTGCACCCGACCGAAAGAAGCCCACTGACAACCGCGTCCCGAAACATGGAGCCACTCGTCCGCCCATCCCTCCCGACGGCGACTTCCCTCCCCAGGGAGTGACCGACGGCGGCAGCCAGCCGAGTGACCAAATCCACCGTAAGATCCCCGTTTACAACCCCTCGGACCCCATTGGTCCCGAAGAGCCGCCCCACTACATCACCTGACCGGGCTCAAGGATGCTCTCGGTGACCGTCTTCGAAGGGCAGATGGAGACCCCCTGGGTAATGGTGACGCCGTCGGAGATCGTAGCGTAGTCCCCGATGAGGCTGCCCGACTCGACCTTCACCCATCGCTCGATGCTCGCATTCTCACCGATGATGGCGTTCCTGATCGAGGAATAGTCGCCGATGGTGACCCCCGGGAAGATAATGGACCTCTCGATCCTGCATCCCTGCCCTATCTGAACGTGGTCAGAGATGGATGTATCAGGGCCAATAACGGAATGTGCGCCGATCAACACGCCGTTCCCTAGACTGGAGGGCTCCAAGACCGTCGCCGTCTCATCCACAACACAACCCTCACCTACAGCAGAGCCGTTGAGCTTCTCAAGAACCAGATGGTTGGCCTCAAGATACGCATCCGGGACCCCGATGTCAACCCATAACCCACGAACCTCATGCCCATAGAGCTTACCCTCTTTCGCTAATAGGGGAAACACCTCTTTCTCTGTGGAGACTTTCCCATCCGGTATATAGTCCAGCACTTCTTTTTCAAGGACGTAGATGCCTGCGTTTATCAGGTTGCTCGGAGCGGTTCCGAGCTCAGGCTTTTCTACGAAGCGCAGGACCTTATCGTCACCATCCAGCTCCACAGCCCCATAACGGCTCGGGTCGGGCACTCTGATAAGAGCGATAGTCGCTAAGCCCCCCTTCCTCTTATGGTGCTCAATCAATTGACCGTAGTCGATGTCGGAGATGACGTCACCATTCAACACGAGGAAAGGCTCACCATCAACAAGAAGCTCAGCAGCCTTCTTGATCGGCCCACCGGTTCCAAGGGGCCTGTCCTCTCTCGAATATATGATTCCAAGATCAAACTTCGTGGGACCGAAATACCTCACGAGGGCCTCCGCCATATAGTTCACAGCCAGGACAACCGTGTCCACTCCACTGCTGGCGAGGTTCTTGAGGGTCCAATCCAGCATAACTTCATTTGCGAGGGGAAAAAGCATCTTCGGGCGGGTGCAGCTCAACGGCCTAAGCCTCGTGCCGAACCCCCCCGCAAGAACGAGGGCCTTCAAATCATTCACCGTCTGTAGAACACCATATGAAAAGGCTTAAGAAACTTTTGAATTCACAGCGTCACTCTATGAGGTAGCTCAGTTTCTTATCGAGCTCTTCGGTCTCAAATGTCTCATACCGCTCCAGAGTGCCCAGATCGTACCAGAAGGCTTCGCTGATGTACGGCAGGACAGGTATACCTTTCTCGATCAGGTGGGGAATAACATCCCCCATTATGTCAAAAGACCCCTTGGGATCCTTCTCGTGAAGACTGTTCAACTCCTCCAACACTGAACCGCTGAAAACCAGCATACCAACGCTCACAGGGAGCTCAAGTTCAGGTTTCTCGATGAATTTAGAGATGAAGCCATCAACGATCTCTGCGGTACCGACTCGGATCTTGAATCCGTTCGACAGGGCCATAGTGGCTCCCGCATTCGCCTGAATATGTTTTGTGACCATCTCCCGTAGATCGAAGTCTGATAGAATATCTCCGTAGTAGACTACGAGGTCGTCGTCTCTGGTCAAGACTCCCTCCCTGTAGGCGTTTACCAGGGCGTTGGCGCTTCCGGGGAAATTTGGATCATCCAAGACATATTCAATGTGTACTCCGAACCTGCCGCCGTCGTTGAAGTAGTTCTTAATCTGCTGGTGCTTGTATCCCACCAGTAGAACGATATTAGTTATCCCGTGATGAGCAAACAGTCGAATGATGTACTCCAGAACGGGCTTCTGCTCATCGCCCACTGGGATCATGCACTTCTGGAAGTAGTATGTGAGGGGGCGGAACCGTGTCCCCTGGCCTCCTGCAAGTATGACGCCCTTTTGTCTACGCTCTCCCAATTTATTCCACCTTAACGATCAACATTACTAACCCAATAATTGAGACGAGCATCGCGATCGGCGTAAATAGCCTTGGGCTGATTATATCCACGCCAGCTCCTAACGAGAAATAGGTAAGCATGAAACCTATGGCGAGGAGGATAGCCCCAAATAGATAGATTGTTATTCTTGAGAAATTTAGTCCGTTCCCCTCAGACATGAATATCACTGCATTTCTACGGTAGCCTAATATAAAATTTAGATGTTTTCGACTGACTCGAGCTTAGCCGGGAGGTACTCATCCACTATGTAGGTCAAGCCGTAGCGGCTGAATGCCTCCAGTTCGGCCTTCTTCCCTATCTTCATGAATATGTCGATCTCCCTCTGCCATATCTCGTCTGTGTAGCGGGGATCTGTCTTGAGCTCCCGGAGCCGCTTGGCGTCATGCTCAGTGAGGTTCTCTGTTGGCAGTTTATAGTCGATGATGTCGGTCCCCCACACCCCTATCCACTTTGCCTCCGGCGTCGCCAGATCCCTCAGGTGGGCGGCGTTGGCTGAGCCTGAGATGATGACCATGGCTATGTGGATACCCCAGGGGTCGCCGTCTGTGAAGATGTATACGGGTAGGCCCCATTGTTGGTTCAGTCTGCGGATGATCTTGCGCGTCGATCTGGGTGACTGCCCAGCGGTGTGGACGAGGATGGCGTTGAACTTATCATGCGCCTTCTCCTCTATCAGCCTGTTGAACATGGAGCCCTTCTCGATTACCAGAATCTTATCCGCTGAGGTCTCAACGAACTCCGAGCTGGTTACAGCCGGTCCAACCATGACGCCGTCCGGGTGGTCCGTGAGGTTCATCCTCCGACCTTCGTAACCTGGGACGGTGTACTCGATTGTAAGGTCGCCAAATATGGCGCTGCGCTCCTCAGGGAAGATTCCGAAGTCCTCGCGGGGTCTGTTCAGGGCTACCTCGAGATCGGTGATGATGTTGTCTGACTCAGGCTGACCGCTGAACTCTATATCCTGCTGGCCCCTAGCGGAGTAATAGACCTCCCTGAGGGTGCTCGTCTTCCTCATGCTCACCAGTTCCCTGGCGAACCACGCGGTCCAGACCATCTGCGTGAAGGGCCGGATGTGCCTGATGTTCCGTGCGTGCCTCCTGATCGTGCGTGAGCCGAGGATGTACTGTCGAAGCTCCGGGTCATATATGATGTTGTCAGTGGACCTACTCTGCATCATGACCCAGGGGAACTCCCTGTTCTGAATCTGCTCATAGATGAGGTTGCCTAGCTGTTTCAGGCTGGCCTCTGTGATCTCTCTCTGCTTCTCGGATTCCTTATGCGGCGTCTCCGACAATTGTTGATACCTCCTTTATTTTCTCCTCGACATCGGGAATTGTCGTGCTTACTGCTGCTAAAAGCGGGGCTATATCCGGTGGATCCTCGTTATCCGAAAGTTTTGTTGAGAACTCCGCTATCTTTGGAAGGAATTTTTCGAAGATGTTGAGCCTGCGTCTCTCCCTGGCGGCCCTATGACTACGGGAGATATAGATCCTGAGGCTTCTGGCAGCAGTCCTTATCGCGTTTGTTATCTCCTTCTCAACCTCAGGTTGGTCCGCCATGTACTCTTTACCTACTGTCTTGTAGGGGATCTTGGTGGAGCAGACGTGGACCACGATAACAAGAGGAGTGTCCGAGTATACTTTGTATGTGGACCAGTTGATGTTCTTGTTGACTACCTTCCAGACTACGCCGCTTGATTCATCGAACAGGAGTGGGATCCGGTTCGCGTAGCGGATGATGGTGGTTCCGCTCTTATACTGCTTCGAGATGGAGCTGCCGGTTGCCACTGCGGCTTCTACTATGAATGGGAATCCCAGGTATGTGGACGGCTTCCTAGTCACAACCTGGAGGAAGTCACTCTCGGTCAGGTTTAGCTCCTTCCTTATCCCTGTCTCTAGGAGCTCCTCCCCCATGGGGGAGAGGCAGCTGGGGTCCGGACGCTTAAAGTCCGAGAACTGCCGTGCCGTCCTGACGAGGGTTACGATGTCCTCTGGCTTTAGGGACTTGGGCTTGGCCCTACGACTGATCCCCGCAGCCTTGAGGAAGTTATCAGCGGTCTTCTGTCCGACGCCCTGGAAATGCTCCATCATGAAGGCTTTCATGCTCTTCTCCTTCGTGACGGAGACGAGCCTCCGGAAGTTCTCGACGTCTATACCGTGGGGGTGAGGTTTCACGGCTTTTGGGAGTGGAGGCATCTTCTCGGTGCCTCTCTCATAGCGGTAGAGTCGTCCCGCTGGGTCTACGAATGTTAAGTCCGCGTAGGGGTTGACGATGGCCGTCTCCTTCAGGTAGTCGAGGAGCCTGCTCTTTATCCTGCTGTAGTCCCCCTCCATCTGGAGCTCGACAACCGTGCCCCTCCACTTCTTCTTGTTCTCCATCACCCTGTGTCGAAGAATCATAGGCCTGTTGTTCTGGATGTCGATCATCATCTCGTATTCGTGTATCTCTCCTCCGGTGCTCGATGTGATGGTGACCGGTTTATGCGTGGTTATCTGGCCATATAGGATTGTGATTGTTCCTCCGAGGCCGAATGTGCCTCTGGCCTGCTTAAGCGTGTATTTGGAGCCGTAGAATACTTTTCCGAAGCAGTTGGGTATCTCCTCCGGAGGTAGGCCTGTGCCGTTGTCTGAAATCCTCATAATGTAAATGCTTGAGCCTGCTTCGGACGCTGTGACCTCGGTTATCCGGAGGAATATTTCTGGCAGGGCTTTCTGGGCCTCGCATGCGTCCAAGGAGTTTTCCAGGAGTTCCCTAACGGCGGCGTAGATGGCCCTGCTCGGGTTGCTGAAGCCCGCGATCTCCCTGTTCCTGTAGAAGAAGTCGGACGGGCTCATGGACTGGTACTCTATTTGTGCTATTGTTTCCTCAACTCCGGTTTAACCTCGGGGCTCTCATACCAGAGTTCTCCCCTGTCTTTTTTCATTTTCCTTCTGTAGGCGTAGAGGAAGTTCCAGACAGTCTTATGGAACGCTCCTCTCACCAGCATCAGTATGGCTTCCCGGGCCACCTTGAGGTTCTCGACGTGTCCGATATAGGCGACGGTGTGTCCGTATACGCTTATCTGGGTCTCCGTGAGCTCCTCCAGGAGCGTCCGCGATTTACCGTCTTTTCCTATGATGCGTCCTTTCACGCGGGCAAGCGCGTTCTTCGAGTTTCCGACATAATCGGCAAGGTCGATTATGTTTAGGTCGAAGTCCTCCCTAGAGAGTGCCTCAGCTTTGCGTGGGTTGAATCCGCGTCCTATGGCCTTCACGATGTTTGCGACGGTGAAGAGCACTGTTACATCCTTCTGCTCGGGAGTGACCCCTATCTCGACGGAGCCGGAGGCGCTCTCAATTTCAATTGTGACCTTGAAGAAGCGCTCTATTCTTCTTTTAGCGTTCCCATTCGGGCCTATGAGGACGCCGATGCGGTCCTGGGGTATCTTAAGATAGCTCTTCTGACTCACCTTTCACCCACTGCTCCAGTTCCTCCGCATCGTGTGTGTCTACCCTTAGCCTCCCGAAGTATGAGTTTATGTTGGTTATGTCCCTTGTGATCAGCGACTGGGAGAGAGGATGGCTCGTTAGCATAGCCTGGGATACATCGAATATGACGGGGATCCCCTCCCAGACCATTATGTTGTATTCGCTGAGGTCTCCGTGGACTATTCGGGCTTTAGTGTACATGAGCTTGACCTCGTTGATGAGCTTCGTGTAGAAGTCGGTAGGGTCATCAGGCTTGACCTCGCGTAACAGGGGGGCTGGCACTCCGTCTTCACCGATGAAGGTCATGACGAGTATGTTCCTGTTGAACGCTATCGGTCGGGGAGCGTTGACGCCGGCTTTCTCCACGAGCTGCAGGTTCTTGAACTCCTTCTGGGTCCAGGTGTATATGATACCCCTTGTGGACCTCTTCACCCGTTTGAATCGGGGGTCTCCCTGTATGTACTGCATCATGCCCTTCCTGAACTCAGCTGTTGATGTGTAGTAGATCTTGATGGCAAGCTCTGCTCCCTCCGGGTCCAGACCCCAGTAGACCCTCGCCTCTTTCCCGGCGTTAACGACGCCGTGAAATTCGTCTATCACTTTCTGGGAAAGAAGCTTGTACACGCCCTGGAGGGTTAAGCGGTCGAATACTTCCTCGATGACACGATACTCCTCCTGCCGCTTCCGCAGCATGAGGTTCTCCTCCTCGTGGCGTCTCTCGAGGCTTTCCGCCTTCTTTTCTACATGCTCATGGTCGGACATGGGTCATCGAGTCCTTCTAATCGATTGTCAGGACGCCTTCTCTTCTGAGCCGGTCTACTTGGTTGGAGGTGTAGCGCCAGAATATCTCGCCCCTCTCGTCTCCCTGGGTGTCCCACGGTGAGACGAGGACGATGTCGCCCTCTCGGATCCATGTTCTGCGCTTCATCTTGCCCCTGATCCTTGCGACACGTGTGTGACCGTCCTGACATTTGACCAGCACTCTGTCGAAGCCCAGCATCTTCTGTACCACGCCCAGGACGTCGTTCTCAGAGGGGTAGACCATCTGACTGATATTGCGTTCGCTGAGGACCTTTTTCTTGCCCATTCGCCTGCACTTTCGTCATTAAGTTGATATGGGACCTTAAAAATCATTTCCATTGAAAAGTGAGCATAGCTGTAAGTATTTTACCGAACGGGCTTATAAAAATGACTTTTTACCGATTATATTCTTGAAAACATGGGTTTTCGGCTAATTTTTTAGCTATAGAGCATCACTTGCACACTCTGATTGAGGGCTATACTTTCGATTGATACGTCTGTTTTGTATGCGTAGACCTCTACTCCGAGGTTAGATGCTTCACGCAGGGTCTCTGCGAAAGTAGGGTCGGTGGCTTCGTTGGGTCTGAAGCTCTCGGCGTCAGGTCTCTGGATTATGAATAGTATCGCGGCTCTCCCGTGGGCTAGCCCGCCCATGAGGGTTCTCAGGTGTCTGCTCCCTCTCTTAGTGGGGGCGTCGGGGAACAGGGCTGTCCCCCCTCGGACGAGGGTGCAGGATTTTACCTCCAGTAGTAGTTGTGTACCCTTCCCCTTTAGGAGGAAGTCGAGCCTAGAGTCGTTGTACGTGTACTCCGCTTTCTCGACACTCAGGCCGCTGAACTCGGGTATCATGCCATGCTCGATGGCCTCTGATGCGATCCTGTTGGGCACTCTTGAATCCACCGAGATCAGGGTCCCATTGAGGTCTACTAGGGAGAGGTCGTATGCCGTTTTTCGGTTCTCTGGGCTCCTCGGGGTGAGATATACCCTGGCGTGGGGTAGTAGGAGCTCTCCCATCCTTCCCGGGTTGGGGATGAAGCACTCTGTCTGATCTTGGCCTATTCTTACTTTTCCGAGGAATCGGTTGGGCCTGGAGATGAACTCGGCGGGGATGAGGGGCTCGTTGAAGCGCATCTGTCTGCTCCTATGAGGTATGATTGAGTATCTCTTCGAGGGTCCCGGGGTTCGATGCCGCGATGAGCGTCATGGTACTCCCTCTTGAGAGCTCTATGTCTCCGTTCATTTCCCCGTTGGTGATGTAGACCCCTCCTGCCTCCTTCAGCATCAGGAGCGCCGCGGCGGCGTCCGTGATCCTCAGGGTCCCCCGGAGGTCCACGTGGGCGTCCATGATGCCTGAGGCGACGTGGCAGATTGATAGGGCGGAGCATCCGTACTGGCGGAGGTACCTTGCTTTCTGGATCAGGGGTTCCATGGGTTCGATGGGATGCCCCTTGCTTATGTCCATGGATACCAGAGCGTCCTTGAGGAGCTTCGGTCCGGACGGGGTCATTCTCTGCCCTCCTCTCCATGAGCCTCTGCCAATCTCCGCTCGATAGGTCTCACCCGTGTAGAGGTCCAGTATTATCCCTATCTGTACACCTGAGAGTAGGGGAGTCTCCGAGATTGCTAGGCTTGTGACGGCTAGGGGGATGCCCTTGGCGAGGTTCGTCGTCCCGTCTACGGGGTCGGCTACTATGTAGGGTCCGCCTTCGCCGATTGAGTAGTCTCCTTCCTCGCTTATGACGTGGACGGGCTCGCCTGCGTCTTTCAGCGTCTTCCGTATGGCCTGCTGGGCCTCGGCGTCGAGGAGGTCCTTGAGCTCCTGCACGCCCATGCTGGGTCTGTTGAGGATCGTGTTCCGGACTCCGCTTCGTACGTTCTCGGCTGCCTCCAGGAGTATCTGAGTCCAGCCCGTCCCTAGTTTTACGGGTTCCATCAGGGGTGACCTCCATTCACTGCGGGTGGGCTCGTCAGAACTGCACCATCTCCCGATATATCCTGTATCTTCCCTCTATGTCGTGTATGGTTAGGGAGAGGAGTCTCTCCACGCTGAATCTCTCGACGACGTAGGATCCCATGATGTTGCCGTAGATCACAGCTTCCCTGTACGTCTGATTGCTGGAGTCTCCTCTTCTGGCTATGTGCCCCATGAAGCCTCCTGCGAATGAGTCTCCCGCCCCCGTGGGGTCGGAGATCTCCTCAAGGGGGAAGCTGCATGTGGGGAATATGGTGTCCTTGGTGAAGAGGGTGGCTCCGTGTTCGCCCTTCTTGACGATGACGAAGTCGGTGCCCCAGTCCATTATCTTCCTGGCTCCTGTGATGATGTTGGTGGTGTCGCAGAGATGTCTTACCTCCTCGTCGTTGAGGACTGCCCCGTTGACCCGGGAGAGGACCTCTATGAGGCTGTCCTTCTGGTTGACGATCCAGTACTCTATGGTGTCGGCCACGGTTAGCTTGGGTTCCTTCATCTGGTCGAGTACATGGAGCTGCTGCTCCGGGCCGACGTTGCCGAGGTAGAGGTACTCGGCATCCCTGTACTCGTCGGGGACGACGGGGTCCCAGTCCCCGAATACGTTGAGCTCCGTCTTGTTGGCGGTCCTGACCCCTAGGTCGTATCCGAAGCTGGAGTCGAATCTGAATGTCCTGCCCTCCTTGACCTCCAGGCCTCTGAGGTCGAGGCGCTGTTCGAGCGTGCTCCGATAGGTCTCGGGGAAGTCGGTGCCTATGACGCCGATGAGGCCTGTCTCTGTGAAGAGGCTTGATGCGAGGCTGAAGTAGCATCCTGAGCCTCCGAGGACCTCCTCGGCTGTCTTGAAGGGGGTCCTGGTGGTGTCGAGGCAGATGGAGCCGACGGTGACTATCATCCTATCACTGGTTGAAGTCTTTGGGGGTTCTTCCCTTATGAATTGTGCTGGGGTGGTCGGCGTATGCGGCTGGCTTAGGATAAGGGTTTCCGGGCATATGGGTATGTGGGGGGGCTACATACAAATTCTTATTGTCAGGTCAGTTTCAGCAATATCTCATAAGGGGTACGGCCTTGCAGGCATTCGGGAGAGGACTCTTCGATAGGTTGAAGACTTCGAGGCTTGACAAGGTTCAGCCGAGGGAAGAGTGGGTGAAAGGCCTCACGTGCCCCCGCTGCGGAGCCCGCACGGAACCCAATGGCAGGTCCTTCGCCTTCGGGGTCTTCGAGGGCAGGGGCTACAGCTGTGTTGAGTGCGAGAAGAGATTCAGCGCCTATTACAGGGATGAGGTGTTCAACCACACGGTTCCCAAGGCCGATGTGGAGATCTACGAGTTGGTAGAAGAGCAGGCAGATCCTGCCCCAGAAGAGGAGCCTGTTATCGAGGAGGAGAAGGCTGAGGATCTGCCTCCTCCACCTGAGGCTCTTGAGGTCGAAGAGACACCAGTAATCGAGGACAAGACCGAGGAACTACCTCCAGCTCCAATTGAGGTCCCTGTAATCGAGGAGAAACCGGCTGAGAGAGAGGAGAACGTACCGCCACGGGAGCCCGTGATCAGCGATCCTCCCGCCGTCATCCTTGAGGCACTGAGGAAGCTGAGGGACGACACGATACAGGTCAACGAGCTGAGGGAAGAGGAGGACAGGATCGTCGAGGCCCTATTGGAGGCGTTCCTCGAGGTGATGTCGAGCATCCCAGGGGGGCTCCCGGTGAACCCAGAGCTCCTTCCCGGGGAGGCCAGCGATGTCGATCGGCTGAGCGTGAGCTCGAGCGGTGAGCTGCTGATACTGTATCTGGACGGCGAGATGGACGCCGTTGAGCTCAATGACCCCGAGAACAGGGACCTGCTCGTCGATGTAATCAACGACGTCTTCCCCAAGGTCCGCCATCAGATCGTCGAGATGAGGGGACGGCTCGAGAAGAGGATAGTCTACCTATCAACCGTGACCGAGGAGCTCCGGGGCATGGCAGCCTCGATGGCGGATATCAAGGGCAGGATCTAGTAAAAACGTGTATAGTTATGATTGGGCCCTTGGCTGTCACATGGCGATCATTGTCATGGTGGAGCGGACCTTGTCCAAGCTCCGGATCTTCTGCCCGATGATGTCCTTGAGCTCCTGCTCGGTCGCCGCCTCGACGCTGGCTATGATATCGTAGACGCCGTAGAGGGGGTAGGCCTCCTTCACCTCCTCTATCGCCTCAAGGCCATCGATGACCTCTCTTCCGCCATCAAGCTCGACATTAATTAAAACGAATGCTTTCGGCATAGGAATCCCATAAATCCACACCCAAGTCGCCGTAATTAAGGTTACTTCCAGCTGGCACATAGGATAAATGCAGTTAATACTGTAAAGATGGTGATACGGGCGCTTTTCTTAAACAATAAATATATTCTAACAACACAATTATAATGAGTAATATGACTGTTCTAGCTTCAACCAAGATAGGTCAGAACTTCAGGGTGACCCTGCCCCAGGAAGTGCGGGACCTCCTGAGCCTATCCGAGGACGATGAGATCGTCTTCTACTCCGTGGAAGGCGAAGAGGGAAGGGTCAGCTTCAGGAAACGCAGCTAGGCTCCGTGTCTCCTACTCCTGACTCGCCATACGCACCCCAGCAGCCTTGAGCATGGGGAGCTTGTGGTCCTTCGAGAACTTGGTCACTGGGACGAGGTCGAATATTTCGAATCCCACCCGCCTCAGGTAGCCCTCCAGGTTAAGGAGGGAGCTTGCGGCGCCGTTGCCACTGCCTCCCGCAGCGGTGATGCCTATAGCCTTCTTCCCCCTGCAGGTGTCCCTGCCGCTGAAGGTCTCACACCTCCGCAGGCGGTCCAGGAAAGACTTGGCTGACTCGCTAAGGTCGTGCCAGTAGACAGGGGTTGCGAAGACGAAGGCGTCCGCCTCCCGTATCATGCCCCTGAGGGCCTCGAAGTCGTCCTCGAGGATGCAGTCCCCGTTTCTGCACTGTCCCCACCCGTTCTCGCAGGCGATGCACGTCTTGATGTCCCTCTCGTTGAGGTTGACGAGCTCGGCCTGCCCTCCGGCTTCAGCGTATCCCTTCAGGACAGCCGATGCCAGGGACGCGGTGAGCCCGTCGAGATTGGGGCTGGACTGGATCGCTAAACACTTCATGGAGTTCTAGACGCAGAACGCATGAATAAACCTTATCTGAAGGGCTCGCTGAGACCATCCGCGTTTCACATCCAGAGAAGAAGGGGCAGAGCGAGAGTGGGAATTAATAGGGGTGAGCTGTCCGGGAACCTCAGGATACTCGCTGGCGGCTTCATCGCCTTCTGCCTCCTCCACGTCCTGAACAACTCCTACACGACAGTGGTGGCCCTCATCAAGGAGGAGCTGAGCCTGAGCTACACCATGAGCGGCGCCCTCATGTCCGCCTACTTCACGGGCTACACCATCGGCCAGATCCCCTGGGGAACCTTAGCGGATAGGCACGGCCCCCGGAGGGTGATGGCGGCGAGCATCCTAGGCACAGCCTCCGCGACTGTCTTCTTCGGGATGTCCCAGTCGTTCTGGCAGATACTCCTCACCAGGTTCCTGTCAGGCCTCTTAGGGGCCGGCGTCTTCGTCCCCGGGGTGAAGCTCATCTCGGCCTGGTTCTCACCGGGCTCCAGGGGGACCGCCCTTGGGGTCATGAGCATAGGCGGGAGCATCGGCCTCGTCATCGCCTCGTGGCTCACCCCCTACACCTCCCTGAGCGTAGGTTGGAGGGGCGCCATGACTGCCTCGGGAGTCATCGGGATCCTCTCAAGCGCCGTGATACTGCTCTCACTGAGGGACAGGCGTGTGGAGCCCCAGCCCCACGTACGGAGCGCAAACGTCTCGGAGGTCATCAGGACTAGGAGCTTCTGGGCCCTTGCCTGGATCCAGATGGTGCGCCTCGGGTCCAACTACGCATTCATAGCGTGGCTCCCCCTCATCCTGACCGAGGAGTTGGGCCTCGGACTGGTGGCCGCAGGTGCTGTCTTCGCCCTGTACAACCTGACGGGGATGATCTCGAATCCCCTGGGGGGCATCGCCTCCGACAGGTTCGGGGAGAAGGAGGTCCTCGCCGTCTCCTTCGCCGTGCTCTGCGTGGCGACCTACCTCTTTGCCAGGGCGAGCTCCACCCTCATGATCAACGCCACCGTCCTCCTCATAGGCTGGTTCATCAACTTCGTCCGCAGCCCAAACTTCGCGATCCTCCCCAAGCTCTACGGCGTGGACAACGCGGGGCGCATCTCGGGGGTTCAGAACACCTTCGCCTCCCTGGGGGCCCTCGTGCTCCCCCTCTTCCTGGGCTTCCTCAAGGACACCACGGACTCCTATTGGTCGGGCTGGCTCATCCTCTCGGGGGTCCTCCTCTCGGTCTCCTTTGTCAGCCTCCTGATCACCGTCCCGGACGGAATCGATAAAAGGGGATCCAACTAGTTGAGATGAACTCAGGAGGTGTACAATGCCGACGTCGATCCGCCGCATGGTCCCCGAGGACGAGGGGTTCTTCCTTGAGCTCATAGGCCTCACCGGCTGGGGGAACACCGTAGCCGACTTCCGGAGGATGCTCCACTATGAGCCGGGGGGCTGCTTCCTAGCGTCTCGTGATGGGGTCGACGTGGGAATGGTGAACAGCACACTATACGGCTCTGTGGGATGGATTGGGAACCTCGTGGTCCACCCGGGGCACAGGGGAGAGGGGATAGGCGCCGCCCTC
>JACKQG010005741.1_pt1 | contig 13483 bp, 6 predicted proteins | sample 8237621 | NCBI WGS metagenome assembly JACKQG01 (sample SAMN15677084, study PRJNA649215) | marine metagenome | biome: marine; feature: Black Sea; material: saline water; isolation source: suspended particulate matter (SPM) from the Black Sea western gyre | collected 2013-06-09/2013-06-10 | depth...
GCCAGTAATAATTGCAGATAGAACAGTTCTTCAAATTTGAAACGGAGTTGTGCGTTTTCGAGTGCAGCGGCAGAATCCGGAAAGTGGATCTGGCTGAATGCCTCGTTAATTCCGGTTAATTTCAGGGATTCTAGCAATGATTCCGGCAGAATTTCTTCCACATGCCACGGTATTATTTCAATCACCTTATGAAACAAGCGCCGGAAACCGCGGCTATCCAATCCAACCTTTTTCAATTCAGCAGTAGATGGATACAGGGGAATAATCCGGGCTGTATTCAAGGTTGCCCATTCAGCGCTTTCCAGAATATCATAATCGGGATGGACGAACTGTATCCCGCCAAAATATTCTACTTTACCACTCATGGCAACCAGATCACCGGTTTTAAAAACGCGCTGGATATATTTCGCACCGTTAAACCAGACACAGCGCAACTGACCGCTATCGTCACCAACCAGAACTTGAAAGTAGGGGCGTTTGCGTGTCCGGACACTGCTCATCGACAATATTTTCCCGACAATCGTGGCATCCATGCCCACTCTTAATGTTACGATTGGAGTAATTGTACTGCGATCCAGGTAGCGTCGCGGAAAATGATATAGTAAATCGATAAAGGTTTTTACACCACTCATTTCGAGAGCGGCGCCTCGTTTCGGTCCAACGCCTTTAACGTAAGTTACGGGAGTTATAGGATCGATATTTTTCGTTTGACTTACCGGCAACAGGGACTTTTACCATTTATGTAAATAAGTATATTCTATCGTACTCTGGCTATTCGCTTTGACATCCAAAGGAAACATAAGCAGCGACTGACTTTTCTTTTGATAAGTATGACTGGATTTTTTCACTACCCATATTCCAGATAAATGTTCGTTAATTTCAGCATTAATATCGCTGTCTTTCCTGTTATAAACAGTAATACGAACAGTTAAAGTTTCTGAACGTTTGGAAGTTTTTTCACGGTTAACAACTATATGTTTACCTTTAATATCAAATGCCTGTCCGATTTTGATGTCGAGCGTATCGTTTTTACTGGTATGATTCACCCAATCTTCACCAACTAATTGTAAAGAACCGTCAATATCTTCTTCCAACACCCGCATTTTCCCTTTGGGCATTGCAATACCCATATTGTTCGCTTTGGTGTTTTCAATCTTAAAAAAAATGTCCAGCTGTTTTTCCAGATCGCTGGTCGAACGACTATTAAATGTATAAATCTTTTTACCCTTTGCATCTATTTCATCGAAGAGTGTCACCTGTTTAATTTCGTTATTCTTAATGGTCACCGGTCGCTGTAATTCATACAAATAGTAATCGAAAAACGCCCGTTCTTCAACACCTGATTTTTGTGTTGCCATTTCTAACGGGAGTTTTGGTTCATCGTATGCCATAAATCTTTGAGGACGAGCCCTATGGATGTCGCCGGCGATTAATTTCAGCCTGGCGTTTTCATAACTGGCGCCCGATGAATTATCTAATGAAATCCACGAGGAAAGCGAGAAATCGGAATCATTTTCTTTCAAAACAAGAACATATTCGGCATTCCATTTAATTCCATTAGTTAAATAGGACAGATCGGCTTTCGTATTGCCTTTGTACTTTGAATTGATAAGCCATTGGAGCGTTGGTTTCAGGATCAACCCTTCCGGCAATGCAGGAAAATCGTATTCCAGGATTTTATCAACGCTTGAAATTTTTATTTCGCTGTTTTCAAGTTGAATAATAATTTTATCGTGCGCATAGCTGAGCAGAATTCCCTTTATTTTATCGCCATTTTCCATCCGGTAAGTGATAGATTCTCCCACATATTTATTAAATAATTTTTCCGAACTAAGCAGATCATAAAGATAATTTTGTTCCAGCACTTCCACTTTGTTTTTTAACTTCGGAAAACTGATTTTTACCGACGTTGTAAGAATCTTCGACGATACACCTTCTATTTGAAATTCTGAAATACCCTTAATCAATGAAACATCACAATTCTGTCTGATTAGTCCCAGGTTATTATTATAAATTGTTACCTGGGTATCGCTAAATCCCTCATCGGCAAGACAGACAAAGGACATCATGATAATTATCGCCATGATCGGCACATAAGTATATTTCTTCATTTTCACCTCGATATTCTTCTATCTGTAATGGTGGAACTGTATGTTATTCCAATGCTAGCAGATTTGTTTCCAGTTTGATCAATTGCTCCACGATGAACTCTTCTTTTTCTTTCTCCTTTGCGACGACATTCCGGGGCGCTCTTTCCAAGAAGTTCTGATTCGTCAGTTTGGCGGAAATTGATTTCAGAAGTCCTTTTAAGCGATTGATTTCCTTTTCGAGTCGCTGTTTCTCAGCGTCAACATCGATCAATCCTTCCAGCGGAATAAAAAATTCGGTGCCGTGAACAATAATTGTTGACGCCGGATGGGGTCTATCCCCATCCTGGGCGATGCGAATATCTGCAACTTTTACAAGATTTTTAACATACTCTTCAAGAGATTCATTTTGAATCAATTTCAGAGGCAATTGATCGTCATTTCCCCGAACAACGAGATTCAGCTGAGCCGATGGCGGAATATTCATTTCACTGCGAGCAGTTCTTAAGGCTGTGATCACTTTCTGAACTATTTCAAATGTTTCTTCCGCGCGAGGATTACTACTTCGATATTTAATTTTGGGCCAATCAGAAACAATGATATCCGGTTCGGAAGCTGATTTAAGATGCTGATATATTTCTTCCGTAATAAAAGGCGCATAGGGGTGCAGGATTTTCAGAATATTTTTCAGAACATATATTGCCACTGACAGAGCAGTCTGTTTTTCTTCAGCGGATTTTTTATAAAGACGATCTTTAATTAATTCGATATACCAATCGCAATAATCACTCCATACGAAGTCATAAATAATCCGGGCTACTTCATCAAAACGGAAGCGCTTTAAACTTTTATCAACTTTTCCGATTGTCTTCTTCAAGCGGATCAATATCCATTCATCGGCGAGAGTCAGGGAGTTTTTCTCTGGAACAAAATCCTGTTCCAGAATATTATCATCATCTATGTTCATCAAAATAAAACGGGAGGCGTTCCAGACTTTATTCATGAAATTGCGTCCGACCTCAAGACGTTCCTCCGAAAACAGAATATCCTGTCCTTGGGGAGCAATCAGCATCACTCCGTAGCGCAATGCATCGGCGCCATATTTCTCAACAAGAACCAGCGGATCGGGGGAATTCCCCAGAGACTTACTCATCTTCCGCCCTTTTATATCGCGGATAATGCCGGTGTAGTATACATCGGTAAAGGGAATATTATCCATGAATTCCAGACTCGCCATGATCATTCTGGCAACCCAGAAAAAGATGATATCCGGCGCTGTCACCAAAGTATCAGTCGGGAAAAAGGCTTTCAGATCATCGCTTCTTTCAGGCCAGCCCATGGTTGAAAAGGGCCATAACCATGAACTGAACCAGGTATCCAGCACGTCGGTACCCTGCCGTACAGAGCCGCCACATTTCGGACAGGTATCGACATCTTCGATAAGCGCATCCATCCAGTCGCAGTCATTACAATAAAACACCGGAATACGATGCCCCCACCACAATTGACGGGAGATACACCAATCCCTGACATTATTCATCCAGTGATCATAGGTTTTCACCCAGCGTCCGGGATGAAAACGGATTTTACCTTCATCAACAACCTTGATTGCCGGTTCCGCCAGAGGTTTCATTTTTACGAACCATTGATCGGACAGATAAGGTTCGATCATCACGCCGGCTCGTTCACTGTAGCCAACGCTATGAGTGTAATCTTCGATTTTTCCCAGATAACCAAGACGTTCCATCTCCTCAACTACTATCTTCCGGGCTTCAAAACGATCTTTGCCCTCAGCCAAAGGTCCGGCGGCGGCGTTCATCGTCCCATCCGGATTCATCACGTTTATCTTTTCGAGCTTATGTCGCTCGCCAATCTCAAAATCATTCGGATCATGAGCAGGCGTCACTTTCACAGCTCCGGTTCCAAATTTCATATCAACAAAATCATCGGCGACAATAGGAATGATGCGGTTCATAATCGGGAGAATAACATTTTTTCCGATAAGTTTGGCAAAGCGTTTGTCTTTAGGATTAACCGCTACTGCAGTATCACCCAGCATCGTCTCCGGTCGGGTCGTTGCAACGGTTAAATGCCCTTTTCCTTCTTCCAAAGGGTAGTGAAAAAACCACAAATGACCGTTGGTTTCCCTGTGAATTACCTCTTCATCAGACAGAGCTGTCCGCGAAGCCGGACACCAGTTTATAATTCTGCGTCCGCGATAAATCAATCCTTTTTTATAGAGATGAACAAACACATGGCGAACGGCGTTGGACAAGCCTTCATCAAAAGTGAATCGTTCACGATCCCAATCACAGGAACAACCAATTTTTTGCAGTTGGGTTAAAATGATAGATTTATGTTTATTAGCCCAATCCCAGACAATATTCACAAAGTCATCACGCTCAAAATCATAGCGGGTTTTTCCGTCTTTGTGAAGCTCTTTTTCCACGACATTCTGGGTGGCAATTCCCGCATGGTCGGTGCCGGGGAGCCAGAGTGTTTCATAACCATTCATCCGGGCATGTCGTACCAGGATATCCTGAAGCGTATTGTTCAGAACGTGACCCATGGTGAGAATGCCGGTCACATTGGGAGGAGGAATTACAATGACATAGGTTCTTTCCCCGGATTGATTATTCGCATGAAAATATCGTTTTTCCAACCAGTACTCATACCATCGGGATTCGACTTTTTGCGGATCATAGACTTTGTCTAACTGAATTGCCAATATTTTCCTCATCAACTTTCAATGATTAAACTGAATGCCGTTGTCAATTTCAATACATTTTGATTCGCCTGTTTCAAGCGCCGACTGAGCACCCGCGCTATGTTCTGCATAACTTTATTACCTATTTCAGGATATTTATTACAAATATGAAAAAAATCATCTTTACTTACCCTTGCAATTCCGCAGGGTATGGCAGCTTTTACAGTTGCGCTGCGCAGATCATCATCGCTGAACAGACTCATTTCACCGAAAAAGGGACGAACGCTGCTGGAAAGCGCAATCAAACTTTTTTCCCGTGTGTCTGTACCGGAAACATCGGTTTTTAGTGTAAGCGCCTGGGAAATTTCAACCTCACCTTCCAGTAATATCAGAATTGAGTTACCTTTATCACCTTCCAGAATGATGGGGTCGCCCTTGTTAAAATGAATCGGAGTGATGACCTTGCAAAACTGCTCGATCTGCTCTTCAGTCAACCCGGAAAATATCTCATAATTTTCCAATATTCGCGGGTTATACGTACATGTGCTTTTTCTTCTCATCATAACAACACTATGGCTTTTTCATTTTCCTGAATTATATATACATCAGCGGGATTCAAATTGACAATGACTTTATTCTCCTCGCTAAGAGTTTTACCGGCTTCCTTTATTTTGCGCTCAATGAACGCATCCAGATGACTGGAGTCCGAAGAGAGAAAATCAGAGACCCCGATGGATTCTACTTCCGATACAACTCCCAACACCACCATTCGATGCTGATTTTTATAGAATTGAGTTAATTCCAGAAACGATTTCCCCTTCAGTCGTGAAGGAATAGTAACTGTCGAAATCCGGTGATCGCTTTTAGCGCTGAATAATTTGGAAACGACATTCGATAATCCCGGTTCAATAATATCTCCCGCCAACAGAAAATCCACATACTGATCGCTGACGAATACTTCATCGGCTTTCGCCCGCTTAACGTGAATCTCATTTTCCGGTGTCATTATAAATGCGATGACCTTTTTCTTTGGATAAGTTGATTTGATGTTTAGCGTTGCCAGAAGGGTTTTTTCATCGGCTACCAGGGTATTAAATTGATGTAAATTAGGCAACAGAATGATTGTTTTGGCAGCTTTTATATTGGCGCGTTCTAATGGCGCATTCCGGGTATAATCTCCACGAATGAATTTAACTTTGTTTTTACGAAAACGATCCAGAACAGTGTTAATCTCATCTTCAGGCAGTTCATTTACCAGTATAATTTTCGGGGCTTTTTGCTTTGCCAATATATAAAATGTTTCAATAATTGATTCCGCCCTGTTATTCCAACCACATATGATAATATGATCTTCAAATTTTATTGATTCCAATCCCTGATCCTCCCTGATTTTTTTAGCCACAAAAATTGATGAGATTGTGGCAGTGATTAATGATACGAGAGTAACGCCCGAAATCATTACAAATATTCCGACAATTCTGCCGCCCAGAGTTATCGGACGAATATCTCCATAACCAACTGTAAACACAGTAACTAACGCCCACCAGACCGAATCCCACAAACCCCTGTATTCGCCGGGATTCCGGATTCCTTCAAAATGTAGCACCGATACTGCGGCGATCACCGTCAGAAGGGTAAGCGCCAGAAAAATTCTGACAATTGCTTTTCTGAAAATGGACTTTAAGGTTTCGATTAATTCCAAACTATTTTTCAATCCTCCAGGTAATCAATAATACAGGAGTGATTTTACTTAAAAAGCATATTAAAGTCAACTCCGACGGAATTAATTTACCTGCATGATAAAGTAAAGCAAAAACTGATATTATCTTAAAAAATGGGAATAATAAATATTTTTCTTATTCAAATTACATACACTTATACAATTCTTTTATAAGGGGAAAAAGTGTTAATAAGCTGTTTTGCTGGAACAACACCTTTTTCTATCACCGAGAAATGAGCGAGTAGAAATATAAATTAAAAGTATCCGATGTCACTAAGACAGTGACATCGGATACCTAATCAATTACCTGAAAATTATTTTGTCAAAATCATTTTCTTAACTTGACTAAACTGTGAATCCTCATTTTTTGCAATGAGATGATAGATATATATTCCACTAGTTACCTGTATTCCTGCATTATTCTTACCATCCCAGATAACATCGTAATAGCCAGATGATTTGTTTCCATTTACCAAAGTTCGAACTTCTTTCCCGAGTAAATTATAGATAATTAAAGAAACATTACAATTTGTGGGCAAAGCATATTTGATCTTGGTTGTTGGATTAAATGGATTAGGAAAATTTCGGGATAGAGCAAACTCTACAGGTAGTACATTAAGATATTCACTGACTTGTGTATATGTTACGGATATCTCATCAGAAAAGACGCCCCAATTGCCATTAATATCAACTGCCGTCACCTTATAGTAAAATATAGTATCCGTACTTAAAAATTCATCAATAAAATTTGTAGAATCTGAAGTAGCAAGAGTATCATTGAAATTCTCAGGAACAAACCCGGATTCAGTATCACGAAAAACCATATATGTCCACAAGTCCGAATCTTTAACACCATCCCATTCTAATAGCACCATGCAAAATTCGCTGCTTTCTGAAGGAATAATTGTAGCGGTTAAATTTGTAACAATTCCTGGAGCAATATTATCTATCGAATATCCGCTATCTACATCAGAAAATGCATAACCAAACGGATTTGCGCCATGAGCTGATATTTTGAAATATGACCAATTTATACCGGTATAATTGGAATCAATAAGCGTTGAAGATAAGAAGGAATAGACAGAATCTTGTATTGCTCCAATCGTACCTAATCCTATCCAGCTATCAGTGTGATACGCAGTAGAATTAGATATCACCTTTAAATTTTCAGCCTCAATCGAACCGTTAGAATTTTGGTTTTGGTAATAATCATACATTTCTCTGACATTAGTAAATTTAACAACATCCGAAAGTGATTTTGTTGAACCGGTAAATTTTATCCAGATACTATAAAAGTAAACAGGATTATAAATATTTCCGTCGTTCGCTGAAGCTTTCCATGAAAGAATAGCGTGTCTTCCCTGATCGTTCGGAACATCTTTAATAGATGTAATTTCCGGAGCTTCAATAGAAGGTAAAGTAATAATACCTGCTAAATCAATATTTAATTCTGGATCAAAAGTAGCGTTACTCAAAATGGTTAGTTTTTCTTTAAACTCACCCAAAATATCTGCATAATCAATGAATTCACCTTCCACATTTGGATTGAAAGCAATAGAAACCGAATAGCTATCTCCAGTAGCTATTGAAAAAGATGTATCCGAAACAGAAAACATATTATTGCTGACAATGATATTTGAAATGACAAGCTCGATATTGCCCGTGTTTTTAATCCATAAAGATGCTTCAGCGCTGGATCCTAGCGAAACATAACCGAAGTTCAATTCGGTGGCGCTTACTGAAATTAATACAGGTTCGGCAATAACTTCTAAAGATACAGGTATTAATACATCAGAATTCATAGGATCGTTGCTGTTTATATTGATATTTGCTGCATAGACCGCTTCCGTTAATGATCCCGCATCCAAAGTCACTCTAATGTTCAGACTGTCACCAGGAATGATCGTGCCAGTGTTCTGGCTGAAAGTTATCCAATTTGAGCTTGTAACCATTGATGAATTAATTGATTCTGTACTGGATGAAGAAAAATCTTTCTTAAAAGGCAAAGACCGTTTCATCTTTCCATTATCTTTTTCTCCATGCATATCAACATTATCAGAATATACAGAATTTTCAGCTGTGCAAAATTTATTATTTGAAGTGGACTTAGCCGAAGCTGCTGATAGGCTAAATGTTAAGTCGCCTTCACCTGTGTTTTTAATAGCGAGGATAAAACTGGTTGTGTCGCCCTCAACAACTATTGTGTTGTACTCAACAGGGTAATAGGAAATTTGTGGAGCAAGGTAAGGCGCTTGCAGCCATCCCGCATAATTAATGACTGATCGTTGGTTATCATCCCACCAGTCATAGATCAGGGATATATTTTTGGGGTTATCCCCTTCATTCATTTCCGCCGTTGTGGACTCCCCCCAGAAGTTATAGCGAAAATCTACCTCCACTCCGGCCTGTTCACTCCAGCAACAATCCGTATAGACTAACCAGTTGTAATCGTCATTCATGATATTGTTGTTATTAAATGTATAACTCACACCATCCTGGTGTTCAAAATAACCTACATATACCTCTGACCCACCATTATCATGGATGTCCGATCCCGTCACATCCACAACAGTCGCATCATAGTTACCATACACGTAGATACCATTGCCGGAATTATCATATATCTCACAACCATCTATATCGATATCACAATAGTAGTTGTATAATATTTGTAACCCATCACCACTATTATTGTGAATCTTCACATTTTGAAATGTAACTTGCGATAGATTATCACTCGATCCATAATTAGAATAAATATAAGCTCCATAAGCACTTGACCCATAAATATCCCCATGGGAAATCACCGTACCTTCAGAATAATAACGATTGTAAAAAACGAGCCCTCCGTAAGGCCAATCCCAATTACCTCCATAAGCAACTACAAAATATGATAACGTTACTTGAGAGGCATCCCCGTGATGAATAAAATGGAGACCTCCCCACATCCCCTGAACAGGATTCGTCATATTTACCGGTATGAACTTGATGCTATCCGTCTCTGTTCCAACGGCATAAAAATAACCCCGCACATCAAAGACATAGTTCGACAGAAACTTTACCTCTACACCCGGCTCAATAATAAGGCTATCACTCTCATTCACATAAATATCCCCCGTCACCACATAGGGACTGTTGGCCGCCGTCCAGGTCCCGGACACATTCCCCGACCAACCTCCATAAACCGCCTCATCCGTGATCGTCTCGGCGTTCCCGTAATCATTGGTGGCATCCTCATAGGTCATTACCATGAGATCCCCGGTGCTTACCTGCAATACTCCATCTTCGAGACTCATATTTATAGATTTAGAACGAATATCCCCTTTACGAGCTCTTTCAAAATATTCATTGTAAACTTCTGCTGAAGCACGTGACTTTAACCGATCCTCATCCCAGTCTGAATGCTTCATCGACAAACTACGCATACGCGTCTCTACATCTATTGCATACTGATCTTTGTTGTCTATAATCTTGAAGGAACTCAAATTTACCGATAATGTACCCTGAAATAATCCTGTAGATACCTCCGTCAACGTCACCGTCTCACCACCAGTGTCCGTATCACCGGTCACCAGCACATCCACACTACCACTTACATCCAGATCATATACCTGCAAATACAATGTCGTCGTCCCCGCAGGATATTCATTGCCTACGTCATTCCATAACGAATCCGAAAATGTAACATCGGCTGTGTAACCGACGTCACCGGGGCCGCCAATCCATCCAGCATAATTAATGATGGCGCGTTGGTTGTCATCCCACCAGTCATAGATCAGGGATATATTTTTGGGGTTATCCCCTTCATTCATTTCCGCCGTTGTGGACTCCCCCCAGAAGTTATAGCGAAAATCTACCTCCACTCCGGCCTGTTCACTCCAGCAACAATCCGTATAGACTAACCAGTTGTAATCGTCATTCATGATATTGTTGTTATTAAATGTATAACTCACACCATCCTGGTGTTCAAAATAACCTACATATACCTCTGACCCACCATTATCATGGATGTCCGATCCCGTCACATCCACAACAGTCGCATCATAGTTACCATACACGTAGATACCATTGCCGGAATTATCATATATCTCACAACCATCTATATCGATATCACAATAGTAGTTGTATAATATTTGTAACCCATCACCACTATTATTGTGAATCTTCACATTTTGAAATGTAACTTGCGATAGATTATCACTCGATCCATAATTAGAATAAATATAAGCTCCATAAGCACTTGACCCATAAATATCCCCATGGGAAATCACCGTACCTTCAGAATAATAACGATTGTAAAAAACGAGCCCTCCGTAAGGCCAATCCCAATTACCTCCATAAGCAACTACAAAATATGATAACGTTACTTGAGAGGCATCCCCGTGATGAATAAAATGGAGACCTCCCCACATCCCCTGAACAGGATTCGTCATATTTACCGGTATGAACTTGATGCTATCCGTCTCTGTTCCAACGGCATAAAAATAACCCCGCACATCAAAGACATAGTTCGACAGAAACTTTACCTCTACACCCGGCTCAATAATAAGGCTATCACTCTCATTCACATAAATATCCCCCGTCACCACATAGGGACTGTTGGCCGCCGTCCAGGTCCCGGACACATTCCCCGACCAACCTCCATAAACCGCCTCATCCGTGATCGTCTCGGCGTTCCCGTAATCATTGGTGGCATCCTCATAGGTCATTACCATGAGATCCCCGGTGCTTACCTGCAATACTCCATCTTCGAGACTCATATTTATAGATTTAGAACGAATATCCCCTTTACGAGCTCTTTCAAAATATTCATTGTAAACTTCTGCTGAAGCACGTGACTTTAACCGATCCTCATCCCAGTCTGAATGCTTCATCGACAAACTACGCATACGCGTCTCTACATCTATTGCATACTGATCTTTGTTGTCTATAATCTTGAAGGAACTCAAATTTACCGATAATGTACCCTGAAATAATCCTGTAGATACCTCCGTCAACGTCACCGTCTCACCACCAGTGTCCGTATCACCGGTCACCAGCACATCCACACTACCACTTACATCCAGATCATATACCTGCAAATACAATGTCGTCGTCCCCGCAGGATATTCATTGCCTACGTCATTCCATAACGAATCCGTAAATGTGACATCGGCTGTGTAATTAGCATAAGCAAAATTTAAGAACGCAAATAGAACAACTATCACACACAAAACGAATCTTTTCATTTTCATTTCCTCCTTTAATAAAAAGTGGCACTAAATGGAAAAAGATACTCGCTGCACTGCAACTTTATTATCCTCTATATATCTATAAATAAAGTAGAAATTATTGAAGATGAAGTCAAGAAATATTTTATTTACTTTTTTATTTGTTGCCTTGAATTCAGAACTGTGCAAACATCCACAACAAACCGTCATTGGCAATATTATTATTCCGGCACAATACAATCGTATGATATGTTATTAAAAATTGTTTTTTTGACCACATCTATAATTTCGTTGTCTGCCATCGGATGAAATTTACTGTGTTTATTTAAGTGAGGAAACATAGGTAACATTCTAAGTATAAAACACGCAAATTTCAACAAGAAAAATTTTTATGTTCTGCATTCAGCCATACAAAAATATAAAACAGTGAAATACTCCGGTTGTTACTCAATTGAAAATTTTGTACAATTCAGACCAAAATGGAGGATATATGACTTATCAGTGGATTTTATTTTGTTTAATCGGATACCTTTTAGGGGCTATCCCAACCGGACATATCATTACCCGACTACTAACCGGTATTAATATTTATGAATTCGGGAGTAGTCACACAGGCGCAACAAATGTGAAACGGGCAGCCGGATTAAAAGCGGCTGTCGCTACGGCAATTCTGGATGTTCTTTGGGGAACAGCCAGTGTTTTAATTGCCCATATGATAACAGATAACCTGTGGATCGCCGCCGGCGCGGGAGCAGCTGCAATTATTGGTCACAACTGGTCAATTTATATCCGTTTTAAGGGAGGAATCGGACTCTCCACACTCTTTGGTTCGCTGGTCTATTTTCAACCTTTGACTGTGACCGGCTCGGCGCTTATACTAGTAGTTCTCCGTCAAATACTGGTCAAGGGGATGCGTCTCCATCGCGCCAGGGTGACAATTTTCGGAATGATACTTTTCCCCTTTGTGCTTTGGCTGTTGGGTCTGCCCCGGGAAGGCATACTGCTATGCATCCCTGGAGTATTGGTTGTCATCCTGAAAACTATCCCTGACTGGAATCGAAAATATAAAAAAACCTGATATTTCAATCCCCGAAAAATATTAAATCCAAATATTATCACAGGATTATCACCCTGATTTACTTGTCCGGCATTTCGACGGATCGGGGTGGATCTTAATCTTATCACATACCTTATAACGTACTTTTCCCTCAAGGATGACAACCAAACGTGTCATTCTTGAGGAGCCTGCGACGAAGAATCGGGTAAGTGAAGCGCATTGGGCTGACAAGATTCTTCACCCCTTCTCACTACGAATGTAAGATACTATTCAATTTGAGTATTATCACACTGCCATAGTATCCCGGGGTTCAGAATGACATGTTAGGAAAAACTGTCACTCCGGTCTGAAAAAATCCTTTCCCGATTCATTGCATTTCAGGCTAAATATTGCTCCCGGTAATTACCATACAACAAACGGTTGCAAAAAAAGCCCCCAGTTCTCATTTATTTCCGGGCTGAAAGTTGCCGTCGAGGCTTCATAATGGCGGCGGTATTCATAGGAAACACCCAACTTCAAGCCCAGCAGCCAGTTCCCAAAAGGAACTGCTTTTCCATAAGCCAACATCAGGCGTGACAAACCCCGAGCCTGTTTTGATACGGGAATTTGAACCTCCAGCTCAGCAATACTATTTTGACCAATACGCCAATCAACACTCTGTTTTTGCATACGACTACGGGTTGCTATGAACGATAATGTATT
>JACKQG010005742.1_pt1 | contig 13481 bp, 13 predicted proteins | sample 8237621 | NCBI WGS metagenome assembly JACKQG01 (sample SAMN15677084, study PRJNA649215) | marine metagenome | biome: marine; feature: Black Sea; material: saline water; isolation source: suspended particulate matter (SPM) from the Black Sea western gyre | collected 2013-06-09/2013-06-10 | depth...
CTATACTTGATTCAAAATGGTTTTAAGATTTTATTATAATTTTCTTTGCGTGAGCTTCTTTTTCACTTGCTCCTGGTTTATCCATGTTAGGCAAAATAAGCAAAAAAATCACTTGCATAATTGACTACAATTTTGTATGATAGTAAAAATGGATTACAATATTGTCCTTTAAGCAAACTTACCCGAAATTGAAATAAAGAGTAAACACGATTTAAAAAAAATAGAAAGAAGAAAAATGGAATCAAAATCAAAAAACATAAATGAAAGTTCCAATAAATTAGCAAAAAAACTTACAATACTAATGGAGATAAATCAGGCTGTAAGCAGAAATCTCAACCTTCAGGAATCATTACAAGCAACTCTAAAGATTTTGCAAAATTCTTATAAAATTAAATCCGGAGTTGTTTTTTTAATGGACAATGATGGAAAAATACTTAACATGGCAGCTTCAATTGGATATCGTACAGATACAGCGAAAACAAAATATAAGCTGGGAGAAGGATTAACAGGACGAATTGCTGATACGGGAAAACCCATAGTCGTCCCCAGGGTGAGCAAAGAACCTTTGTTTCTTAACCGTATGAGTTCCTGGGATCCGAACAAAGACAGAGAGCAAACATTTTTTGGTGTACCAATTATTCTTGATTATAAAACATTGGGTGTATTCTGTATCAGTAAATCATATAGCACTCGAAGAGATTATGACAGCACTTCAAAATTCTTAACGCTTGTTGCATCTGCACTATTACATCCAATTCATTTGCGAAACGAACTTAATTTAGAAAGACAAAAGCTTTTTGATGAAAATGTTAGAATAAAACAAAAATTGCAGGAAGAATTTAGTTTTCAGAATATTATTGGCAACAGCCATAAAATGCGTGATGTCTACGAGCAAGTTGCCAAAGTCAGTCGATCAGACACTACTGTGCTTTTGCGTGGTGAATCCGGAACAGGAAAAGAGTTGATTGCCAAGGCTGTTCATTATAATTCATTGAGACGTGAGAAACCATTTATTACAGTAAATTGTGCAGCCATACCCGAAAACCTGATCGAGTCAGAATTTTTTGGACATGAGAAGGGATCGTTTACAGGTGCTGTGGCGCGTAAATTAGGGCGTTTTGAAATTGCTGATGGCGGGACAATTTTTTTAGACGAAGTGGGAGAACTCGGCGCGATGACACAGGTTAAATTATTAAGGGTGCTTCAGGAACAGGAATTTGAAAGAGTCGGTGGTACGGAAAAAATCCAGGTGGATGTTCGTATAATCGCAGCGACAAATGCCAATTTAGAACAATCAATCGAAAAAGGTAAATTTAGAGAAGATTTGTATTATCGCCTGGATGTCTATCCAATTTACCTGCCGCCGCTGCGAGATAGAAAAACAGATATATTGCTATTAGCTGATTTTTTTATGATGAAATATGGACGACAAAATGGGAAAGCAATCAGCAGAATATCTACTCCTGCGATAGATATGTTAATGCGCTATCACTGGCCCGGGAATGTTCGGGAATTAGAAAATTGCATTGAACGGGCTGCGCTGGTTTGCGAAGACCAGGTTATACACAGTTATCATCTTCCGCCAACATTGCAAACCGCTGAAAGCAGTAACACAATTTCGCGGTTGTCGCTTAACGATTCAGTATCAGCCTATGAAAAAGAATTGATTCAAGATACGCTGAAAACAACCAAAGGAAATCAAGCGAGGGCTGCACGATTGCTGGATTGTACGGAGAGAATACTTGGTTACAAAATTAAAAAATATAATATTGATGTTTCGAGGTTTAAGTCATAACTTTGAAGAATGATTAGAAATTGAAACGATGCTTGATGCTGGATACTTGATTCTGGATACCTGATACTTAACACTGGTAGGGAAGGGGGAATCCAGAAACCAGAATCGAGCATCCAGTATCTTTTACCATACGTAATCAAACTCATCTATATGCAAAAATTTTGGAATAAAACGAATCAGGAAAACCAGATTCAAAACTTATAACTCAACCCCAGCGAAGCATTTTCCATAAATTGCCCGCCTTTTGATGTGTCCCTGTCATAAATAAATTTGACAACAACATTGAACACGACGTATTGCGTTAACTTTGCGTTGAACATCTGCTCCCAATAAACATCAGTTTTTTTCCAATTCTTCTGCGGATCTTTTTGTGGACTAATGGATGTGAAGAGCGCTTGAAAAACCTTAACCTTGTTCGTTAAAACAATGCCTTTGCCAAACTCTGATTTGCTTTCCGTGAGCCATTCAAAACCACCATCAATTTTTCTCCATTTTGTTTCATCACCAGTCCATAATTGGCGCAAACTTGTTTTTGTCGCAATTACTTCTTTGGCAGCATAGCCAACACGAGTAGTCAGTTGAAAAAGCTTCTTCTTGCTTATGTTTCTTGCCAACCCAGCACTTTGGGATAGCCTTAATGGATTAGAAAAACGGGACACTAACTTTTTTGTTTTTGGATTATAACCCTCATGAAATTGAGTATCCAAAGAAATTGCAATATAAGGATCGATGACCGTTTTTAATGTCAGTTTAAGAACCGAATCAAAATCTAAAATGTCGGTGGATTTTTCCGGGGCGCGCCAGTTCTCGTCTTCCTGAACTGAAATTTGACCGAATGCGCAGTAGATGGAATTTTTCCAATTGTATTTTTTACGCTGGTATTTAAACTCCATCTTCGTGTAGATTTTCCAGGTGAAGTTACCTTTACCGCCACCTTTCCAATTATTGTTGAGCGAAAGTTGGTTGGCATCCAAGCCAAAAGAGATATCCGTGTGCCAATATTTTGGACCCTTTTTAAAGTGAGGACTAAACCACGGTACACTCCAATAATTATCAAAAAAACCAAAATCAATCCAGCTTTGATATTGATTTTTCTTCACATCACCACCAAAAATGATATAATCATAACGATAAATAATATTCGAATAATTGAGATCCCACATTTTTCGAATATTTTTTAAACCGGATGTATCCGGAGCAATCCCGGTCAGGATTAAATAGTTCGGATTATCGGGATTCGGGTAAATATAGAATGCAGCACTGCCGCGAATATCGCTGATTGAATGCCCGAACTTTATACCATCCTCAAGAGTTTGCATTGGCAACTTCGATGCAATTTTCTTTAAATAAGCATTGGACTCAGCATTTCCAAAAGTAATGATATTCGAATTGATTTTTTGTTTGGCTAAAACAGTATCGGGGATCAGCAAATGGTTTAAAAATTCTGTTCGACCTCGTTGGCTGCTGTGCTTTGCCAATTTGTAACAAAGTTGATTGTACTTTTCATTTTGATGAATTGTGGAATATACAAATTTAATTGGTTTATCGAAAATTGTCGCCAACGGTCCGCTAACAGATGGCAGTTTTTCCAGCTCTTCAAAAGGCTTTTTTTGAATCTTCCATTTTCGACCATCTTTTACAAAAATTATATCAGTAGTTTTATTTTCGCCTACATTTAATTGATAATTGATGTCAATGATAACCTGTAAAGGGAATTTTATGATACCAGGAAGCTCCTTGCATGCAATTGAAAATTTTGTGAGATTCTCAGTTGATACAAAAATATGATTTGAATCAACCACAGCTTCAATTAAAGATGGCGACTCGTAATTTTTTTGAGATAAGGCTTTCATCCAGAATACTTTTGAAGGTTTTAGATGATTTGTTATGAATTTTATTTTTAATGGCTTTTGCACTCTTCGTTGATTCAACAACCAACTAAAATAATCCCGCGAAAAAAAGACAGTATTGTCTTCATTTGCTTGCCTGGTAAGATTTGTCAGTATTAAATTGCCGCCTGATTTTTCAATTTTATTTTTTAATAAATTATTATCCTCTTTATATTTTTGTTCATAAAAAAACCAGAGAGCAAGGTGGGCTAAATTTTCTGTATTAATGCTTGTGTCAATTTTACTAAACATTGTAGTAACTGCTGCAAATTTGTCAGGATGATTTTGAGCAAGAAGTAAAACTTTTTGACCGGCTGATCCTTCTCCAACCAAAAATATTTGATTATTATCTATTGGATATTTCTTATCAACATCTGCCAAACAAGCCATTATTTCATTAAGTCCGAAATGGGTTATTCCTAAATCAGGATAGTTTTTTGGAAAAACACCGATGATTGGCAGATCAAATTTTCCCAGCAAAGTACCTATTTCCCTGGCGCTCGCTTCTTCACTATTGCGTACATCATGGATAAAAACTAAAACAGGATATTTTTTTTGAGGGGTGAAATTAGAAGGTAGATGAAGTAAATAACGCCTGATTTTTTGTTCCATTTCAGATTTGTAAAGTGTTTCAACGATCTGGTGCTCTCGGTTATAATAAACCTGCTTTTTCATGTAAAAATTGGGAATTTGGTCGATTCGTTTTTGTGCCTGAACCATGACATCATAAAAGTCAAAATTTGTTTTGGCTGCTGCCAATTTGTTTTGCAGCAGCTCAACCCAATATTCAACAATAAAACCGGCTGATGGATCAATGTTCTTTAAATTATTAAAAACCTGGACTTGCTGAGATAAATAACCGATTTGTTCTAATATGAGTTGTTTTGACCAGACTGAAATATCAAATAATTGGGTGATCCTCGTCGAATTTAATTCTAATGTTAGCCGTCCCCATTTGATGTGTTTCGCTGGAATTGTCAACTTTATCCACTTTCTACTTTGCATGCGCATGTTATCACGGAAAAAAATTTCATCATCTTCAAAAAGCCGGTAAGTCACCCGTTTTCGATAATATCTTGTGTAAGCCCACAAAAATAGAGAATCATTTTCTGATATAAATGGCTGTGTGGGAATTGCCTGAACTATATTGACATTTGGATCAAATAACAAAATATTAGCAAATGGTAAAGTAAATTTTTTCCGCGTGATGCCTACTGTCCATTCAAGCGAGCCACGATAATTACCTCCATCATTGTCAAAAACCACAACAGAAGCGCCGAGGTGCATACCGGCAAATGGCCCTATCAATCCAAGTCCATTCCAGGGAATCAAAGCTTCATAGCGAATTGTATCACCAGTGACTACAATTTGTACAGGATAATCCCGATACCCTGAATTACGATTTTCTGTATAGGTGTATTCATAAATAACTGCCTGGCTGTCTACCATGGAAATTACAAATTCCCTGTCGTCAGGTTGATAATAATTGGGATCATTATCATCATGAATGTCTAAAGCGAACTGTAGGCAGTCGTTAGCCCAAATGTCATTACCAGTAAAAGGAAAAGCGATGTGATTGTCTAATACTTCGGCAGCGATTATAAATCCTTCATCACTCCAGCCCATCCAAATTTTAGCGCTGCAATCTGAAGGACCTTTCCAATCGCCGTGTTTATATTTTGCCTGATGTGCTTTGTTAAGATAAATTGGTACCTGGTTTTCCCATTCAATCAGAGAACTGTCTATCTGTCCATTACTCTTAGGCGCAATATAAAATAATCCTTTGTTTGGATCAGGTAACGTTTGAGCATAAGAAGTTACAAACGATCCAAATATAAATGGGAATAATATTAGCTGAAATATTTTTGCGGTCATAACAATCAATTTGGTAATAATTAAATAATTTCGAGTTTATGAAAGTTTTGATAATGGGATTTTGGGGGATTTTGAAATATAATCATTAGGAGTAACAAAGTTTGGATAGGTTTAAAATTAGCTGAAAGTGAATATTTTATTTCACAAATTAGAAAGCTCAATAACTATAATCTTTTCGTTTACGTGGAAAAATCAGAATGACTGTCAATAAGCCCGCCACAAATCCCCCAATGTGCGCCCACCAGGCGACACCACCAAAATCTCCGGAAATATTTAGAGAAGCAAAGCCACTTAAAAATTGTATCAAAAACCAAAATCCCAAAAAAATATAGGCTGGGATATGGAGAATGGGAAAAATGAGAAAAATCGGTATTAATGTCAATACCCGGGCACGAGGATATAGAAAAATATACGCGCCCATTACTCCGGCGATTGCTCCGCTGGCACCGATAGTTGGTACGGATGATTCCGGATTCATATAAACATGAGCGAGGCCGGCAAGGATACCACACACAATATAAAATAACAAAAATTTTGAATGCCCGAAATGATCCTCAACATTATCGCCGAAAATCCACAAATACCAGATATTCCATATTACATGAAACCAGCCGCCGTGTAAAAATATCGAAGTGAAGAATGGGAAAAAGCTGGTTATAATTCCAAGTCCGTTTTGAGAGGCTTGGCTGAAATAATTTGCCGGTATAATTCCAAATATTGAAATAAAATCCTCAAGATATTCCCCCAAAGACATTTCAAACAAAAAAACGAGACCATTAAAAATGATAAGCAAGATTGTTACATAAGGAAAAGTCCGCGAGGGAATCGTATCGCGTAATGGGATCATACCGGGTTAACTCAAAGAATATTGGTTATCTGCTTTTTTTGTAATCGTTAAGGTCTGTCCGAAGTGAAATGAAAAAACATCCCAAAACGGTTTGGCATCGATCCGGTAAATTTGCTGCGGTTTTTTGGGTCCCATTGTGTAAACATCAACCGGCTCAATGTAAGTCTCAAATTCTTTTGTTTTGATTTTGAGTTTGAATGGTTTTCCCAGTTTCGGGAAAAAATCCAGGCTGTGTTTAACGATCAAAATGTACCTGTCTTTTGCCTCTTCTCCTGATATTTTTCGTCTGTATTCTTCTGCCATAGGACCTCCGGTTGTTTGTGAAGTTATAAATTTTTATGGTTGTTAAATTTATTCACAATTCTAAATTTAATCATAATCCATTGATATATTATATCCAGCTTGTGCAAAATGATGGTCAAATGTCAAAGCTCTCGTTAATCTATTTTCTTGCATAACAATAAATGAAATACAATCAGTTAATCCCCATTCCTTGTCCAATCGTGAACCAAATAGATCGACAGCTTTATACAATATTTCAGTCGTCGTTGGAATTATTTTAAATTTAGACTTACTTCCTTTAATGCAAGTAATCCATTGATGTGCAACTTGCCTCCATTTCATTTTTGATAACCCATTTCCCAATTCTACAATAACAGCTTCTGATGTAATAATCTTCCAGCCTCCTTTTACTAATTTTTGATAGCAATTCTTTGCTATATTGTGATAACTATCTGAATTGTCGATTACTGCAAAGAGAAATGAAGTGTCCATATATACACATCTATTCACTATTTTCTTTCTCCATATAAATATCGATCATGATGCTCAGCGAAATCTTCTCTGCCGCTATCGATTGTATAATTTAATAGATCGAGTAATTCTTTCTGCTCTTGGTTTAATTTTTTTTCTTGAACATTAGTTTTTTTTGAAAACATTAGCTTAATATAATCAACTAAATTCTGAAGTTGATCGTCAGACAGTTGACTTACAATGTTTATTACTTCTTGCCTGGACATGATAATAATCTCCTTTTTAATTTATTTGAAACAACTTTTGAAGACCTTCAAGATAGCAAACAATTGCTTCTTTTGAATTATTAATAGCGTCTTCCAATGTATTGCCCTGAGTAAAGCACCCATCAAGCGCAGGAATCTTTACATTGTATCCCCCCTCTTCTGCTTCTTCAAGTATAATATTAAATTTCATTTTTTAACCTTCAATGACTTGCTACTTTTTAAAAACATTAAGTACTTTTAACTTTAGCTCACTTTAGGCACTGCTCTTTAACCTCACTCATAATATAAAAAAGAAGAACTCCAAAATCAAGTAAATAATTGTAATAAATTGCTTATCATTTGCGAAACAAACAAGGCTGGTTTAATCACTCATTAGTTGGAATCTCAAGAAGCGACATCACAACGTTTGTCGCCTTTTCAACATATTTTTTACATTGTTCATCCATGTTATCAGTTTCAAATTTTTCAAGCCCCTGCTCTGTGCTTAAATCACAGCCGGTCAACACTTGGCAATTTGTACTGCCAAACTCTCTTTCAAAATTTTGCAGAAATTGTTGTACTTTCAGATAGTTTGTGTCTTTTTTTTCAACATCGAGCACATTATTCCGACCATAAATTACATTCAGCACCATCACGGATCCAAGAACAGCTCCGCAGGTACCATTGGTTCTGGAAATGCCCCCGCATAAACCGGTTGCAATTTTCGGAATTAAATCGGATTGAATACCTTTACTTTCAGTCACGGAAAGTAATATGCTCTCAGCTCATCCAAATCCTGATGCAAACAATTCTCCGGCGTGTTTTGATGGTTTGTCGGTCAATTGAGTATTCCTTTATTCTATTACTCATAACCTGGACAAGCCCCAATAAAAAACATCGGGACAGGCCAGAATAATTATGTAATCCATATCCTTCCGCTGCAGGAATGTTAACTTTTACGGACTCACCTACCGCTAACCCAATGACACCTTCTTCAAATTTTTTTTAACAATTGACCCTGACCAAAAGTAAATTCAAGTGGATCACGATCTACTGATGAATCAAATATTGTTCCGTCGTCTAATGTACCAGTATAATGTACTTTTACCTTGTTACCGTTTTTCGCGGTATCCATAATTTCTCCTTTGTTCAATATAATGAATTATCTATCAAAATTCTGTTGGCAAATTTCTACTTCAAAGTTGTGGGTTTAAAGGAGAAATCATTTGATCTGATCGTAATTAAACTAAAACTTTTATTTCTTTGGGCAACACTTTAACATGGATTGGAGTGTTGCCGACAAGCTCGCCATCAATGTTGAGCATGTGATTTTCCATTGGCACAATTGAAAACTCTTTTACCTAGTAATAAACCACAGCCGGATCCCCAACATGACCGCCCTTAAAAATTTTGGTGAATAATTTTAGCAACTTCATTCTACCGGCTTTGCGGACAACTAATAAATCAATTAAGCCGTCGTCCATTTGAGCCAACGGCGCCATTTTCATTGCATTCCCGGTGTGAATCGTATTGCAGCCTAAAATAAATCCGTAGTCGCCGGCAATGTTCTGTCCGTCAATGCTTATTTTAGCCAGGCGAACTGTGTTTTTAATCACTTCGATTATTGAAGCTACATTATATCGCTGCCCTCCCAGCCATCTCATCTTATCAGCCAGCAGGTTAATATCTGTTGGCAACCCCCAGCCGACAATATTAAATGCGTAAATCTTTTCGCCGGCAGCATCAACCTCAGCAATATCGACATCTCGCAACCTGCCTGTAATAATTCTTTTCGCAGCAACGACCGGGTCAAGACAATTGATGTCATGCATGAACGAATTTCCAGTCCCGGCAGGAATGAGCCCAATGGGTGTTTTCTTTTTATCATCCCTGGTTAACATACCGTTTACAATTTCGTGCATTGTGCCGTCACCGCCAATAACACAAAAGCCATCATAGCCATCGAAATCCAAAGTATTCGCCATGTTGCGTGCATGACCGGCATAACGGGTCTCCTTGATTTCAATTTCAGCCCCGGCTTCTTTAAAGATAGGTTTTACTTTTTCAAGAATAGCAAGTCCTTTTTTTGTTCCACCGTGTGGAGTTACGACAAGATAATATTTACTCATGATCGCCCTTTTCTTTTATTAAAAATTGGATGAATTATTAGCTTTACTAAACCTTGGTATGCTCGATAAAATATTAATGAATTACAATATGAGATTTTTCATTCAGTATATTATTGTTTTGAAAAAGGTTTAGTAAAGCTTGCTGAAACAAACTCAAACTCCAACCATAAATATAAGTAAAATTTATTCGCTATTCAAGAGAATTTTTGTATTACCCTCTTACGACGTGAAGAAAGTAAAAAAAGCGCTGAACTCTCATTATTAGATTTTGTATATTCTTTCAGTCATGTTAGAATTATTGACCTTTCACAACGGACAATTTCTCCAAAGTGATATTGAATTAATTTGTCGCGTTTAGGGCAAGAATCTTTTTGTTTAGAAAATTTTAAAAACAGCAATTTTTCCCTTTTAAGCCAGGACTCCCTAACAAAGTTAAAAATTAAGTTGCCAGCCCTGGCTTTTTTATATTCGCTAAAAAATAGTATATTTTGTTTATGTTAACTATTATTTGAAATAAATCATCCGGTAATCATGTGACTGAATATTAAAATATTAACTACATAGATAGGTATGTTGCGTTTGATACTTATTATTAGAATTGTTAAAATAGTCAAAAATATAAATAACACGATGAATAACAAATGATTAGGTATGATTAAAATGCAAATAAAATAAAACGATAAAAAATAAAAAACCGCTTGACTTTTATTATAAAGTGTGATATAATATTGAGAGAGAATCGAATCGATTGGACGAAATTAGTTAAATAATCTTGGACTGAGCCTGAACCCGAATCGGAATCTTAAAATAATTTATTTTGAGGGAGTGATTTGGGTTTTTTTGTTTAGGGCAAATTGGAAGAGTCAGATTTCCACTATCAGAAGTTGTGGATTGATACGATTGCCACTAAAAAGTGGTGGATAAAATTAACCTTAATCAAGCAAAGAAGGTGCAAAAAAATGAAAATAAAATTACTGTTTTTAATCTTACTTTTACTTCATTCAAATATTACTTTTTCCCAATGGTCAACCGATCCTTCACAAAACCTTCGGGTGACCACCATAGGACTTTGCCCCGAAATGATTACTGACGGTGCTGGGGGCGCTTATATTTTGTACAAAGACATGCCGATGGAAAACGTGCATCTTTATTTGCAGCGGCTGGATAAATATGGTTATCGAAAATTCCCCAATAACGGAATACTCATTGCAGATTCAAGCAGGTACCAGCAGCAGTTCTTCAATCTAATCAGTGACGGTCATCATGGAGTTTTAATCGGTTTTCAGGATGTGATTTTTGAAGGTGAAATTTACCATTATAATTCACACGTTCAGCGCATTGACAGTACCGGACAAAAATTATGGGGAGAAAACGACATTTTAATAGATGAGGGCGATGGATTTCAACCTTACATTGTCAGTCTTTGCAGAGACGGAACAGGGGGGGGGTATGTATTCTGGGGGCGTTATTATGACCGAAACAGGAAAGAATTATGGGTACAGCGTGTTGATAAAAACGGTCATATTATGTGGGATAGCAGCGGAGTTATGATTTCGGATCAATTCGTCTCATTTGATTCACCAATCCCTTGTTTAACAGCCCCTGATAATGAAGGAGGGGCTATCTGTGGATACATTGATAGCACAGGAATAAAACTTCAAAGAATAGATCGCATAAGTAATTTATTATGGAATACAGCGGTGGTTCTTGCTTCTAAAACATGGGGAACCATAAAAAGTAATGGACAGGGCGGAATCGTTATTGCAGGAATCTGGCGATCATATTATGATGATGATTTAAAATCATGGCGTTATATGCTAAGAGCTCAACAGGTTGATAGCGATGGCAATGTTATGTGGGATAGTGAAGGAATAGTGATCGTGGACTCTGTAGATCAACAAACATTCGAGCCGGAATTGGGTATTGATAAAAAAGGTAATAGCTATATTGTTTGGAGGGATCGCAGAACCGGTAGTTTTGACGTTTATGGGCAAAAATTAAATAGTGAAGGAGTCGCTCAATGGAAAAAAGGGGGTATTGTGATCGGAGATCCAGAATATATTAAATCCATTATTAGAAGTGGAATTGTAGTTCATGATAGTAGTGGAATTATTGTTTTCTGGAAAGATAACCGGCTACCTGATGGAACAATATCTGGTCAATATATTGACGCAGCAGGAAAAGAAACCTGGCAAAACGATGTTCAAATCTCTTCAAGAGCAAACTTACACGACTTGCAAGTAATTTCTGATGGCAAAGGTGGTGCAATCAGTTGCTGGTATGAAATCCATCCCGACAAAGGAATTTTTGCACAACAGGTAAGCATCAATGGTAATTTGGGTGAGGTTATTTCTACAAATGTAAAAAATAGAATTCAAAAGAAAATACCTGAAAAATTAGATCTCTTTCAAAACTACCCCAATCCGTTCAACGCCAATACTTTTATCAGGTATCAGATATCTGAGTTGGCATTTGTCGATGTTACAGTTTTTGATATTACAGGAAAGGAGGTGATAAAATTAGTCAATAGAAAACAGAAGCCAGGCAAATACCAGGTGATATGGAACGGCAAAAAATATAGAGGAGGTGATGTATCAAGTGGAATTTATTTTATTCAACTGGAAGTTGATAATACTGTAAAAGTTATCAAGTCATTATTAATTAAGTAAAAGGAGATTGCCATGAAAATGTTCAATAAGTTGATATTAGCATTTTGTTTTCTTTTAATGGGAATGAATGGATTATTTGCAAAAACGCCCTATTATACTTTAACTCAGCCTAATGGTCTTAAGTTTCAGGTTAGGGAAATCGGGTATTGCTGCGTTTTAAGTTACCTTGAGACACCTGATGGTTACATTGTCGTTCGCGGTCCGGATAAGTTTTATCATTATGCAGCATCTCACCAAACAAAAATATTTTCTGCCTCCGGATTACGAGTTGGGATGGATGCACCAAAAAATGTTATCCGTAATATAAAAAATAATCCGGAAATTATACAAAAAATCGAGGCAGAAGCAGAACGAATTAATGCTGCCATCCGTAAGAATCGGCAGCGATTTTTGGAGTGCAGGAGAATTGGATATTTGTAATCCCAACTCCATGAATCCAGTACTCCATCAATCCCAATGTTACAAAAAAATCCAACTTATAACATCCCTTATCAAGCGATCAGAACCAGGCATCAAGCTACATAAGTTTTGCCTCAATTTGTTTAAGTACTTTCATTGATTCTTCTGCAATTGCTTTTCCTCCCGGTGCAAAATCAAAGACTTCCAATGAGACCCATCTCTTATAGTCCAGGTCTTTTAACAACTGAAAAGCTTTCACAAAATCATTTGCAGCATTTCCCTGCCCCAGATGTTTACCATCCATCTCCTGAACATGAACATGAAAAATGTTGTCATAAAATTTTTTAATTAATACATCGAAAGGTTCTGTCTCATCGGCTGTATTGTGAAAGTCAAACATCATTTGAATAGCCGGATGGTTTACTTCATCAACAATTGCTTTTGCTTCAGCCAAGGTATTCACAACATCGGTTTGTGTGTGATCAAGATGCTCTAATAAAACTTTGACACCACGCTGTTGGGCATGATCTGCTACAGAAGCCAAACCTTCAGCAAAATATTTTTTTGCTTCATCTGTTGAAATCCCAACTGTATTTCTTTGTTTGGGAGAACCAAAGATCAACATTTCACCCTCTAAATCGGCACAAAAGTCAATTAAAGCATCTAAATAGGCAACTGTTTTTTTACGAACTTTATCGTCCGGAGTGGTAAAATGCAATCCCTGGGGCGGCGGAGCAAGCAACCAATGCAATCCCGCGCATTGGAGACCATTGTCTTTCATCGTTTTTAATAAACCTTTCCGATCAGTTTGGGTTAGTTCCTGAACACCTTCTTTGACCAAAGTGAAAGAAGCAATCTCAACTCCTTTGTAATCCGCGGA
>JACKQG010005743.1_pt1 | contig 13479 bp, 16 predicted proteins | sample 8237621 | NCBI WGS metagenome assembly JACKQG01 (sample SAMN15677084, study PRJNA649215) | marine metagenome | biome: marine; feature: Black Sea; material: saline water; isolation source: suspended particulate matter (SPM) from the Black Sea western gyre | collected 2013-06-09/2013-06-10 | depth...
AATTCCCGCTGGAAAAGCAACACCTAATCCACCTGTTGGATCAACTTTAGGACCACACATGATTAACATTCCGGAGTTTGTTAAAACCTTTAACGAACAAACACGCGATAAAGATGGAATCGTATCTGCTGTTGTTACTTGTTATACAGACAGGTCTTATACTTTTGAGGTCAAGTCCCCTCCGGTAGTATCTTTATTAAAGAAAGCTGCAAACATCGAAAAAGGTTCGGGTGAATCTAACCGTAACAAAGTTGGGTCGGTTACAGAAAGTCAAATAAGGGAAATGGCACAGATTAAATTACCTGATTTGAATACCACCAGTATAGAAGCCGCTATGAGTATCGTTGCAGGAACCGCACGTAGCATGGGGCTTACAGTAGAAAGAAGTTGAAGGTAAACAAAAGAAACACTGAGGAAGTAAAGATATGAAAAGAGGAAAAAGATACGGAGAATTAATTAAACTGATAGATAGAAATAGACTCTATAACTTAGATGAAGCTGCTGACTTGTTAAAACAGACGGCGAACGCGAAATTTGATGAGACTATTGATTTAGCAGCGAGATTGGGTGTTGACCCCAGACAAGCCGACCAGAATATTAGAGGTACTGTTTCTTTGCCATACGGAACGGGAACAAGCAAACGCGTCTTAGTATTTACGACTGGCGAGGAGAGAATACAAGAAGCGGAGGGAGCTGGCGCCGACTTTGTAGGCGGGGAAGACCTCGTAGAGCAAATCCAAAGTGGATGGATGGAATTTGATGCTGCTATAGCAACACCGGATATGATGAGAGTCATCAGCCGGTTAGGACGTATTTTAGGCCCAGCAGGACTAATGCCCAATCCCAGGTCCGGAACGGTAACTGAAGATATTGGCAAAACTGTTAATGAAATTAAAGCGGGGAGAATTGAATACCGTTTTGAGAGAAGCGCGCCTATCATTCATGTGCCCGTTGGAAAAGTTTCTTTCATAAAAGAACAAATTAAAGAAAATATTTCCATTTTTATGGGCGAAATTGTCAGGTTACGTCCTTCTTCAGCAAGAGGAAGGTATATAAGAAGTATCGCAGTCTCTTCAACAATGGGCCCGGGTATTAAACTCGACCCACAACAATTTGGATAACCTGGAGAGACATTTTGGCGACCTGGCATGAATTGAGTCTGGATTGTCTTCGGGCGGCAAAAATGTTGGCGAGCGAAGGATTGGCGGAGTAGTGTCAATAGGTCATATTATGCCGCATATTGTGCTGTGACAAGCGTGCTGGTGGCGCGTAGCGTTCGTTTTGCGCGCGGCTGGAATAATCCCACGCATGCGCAGTTGCTTGATTTGATTACCCACAATCTGGCTCTCCCGCAGAACGTCCGACGGCGTCTCAGGAAGTATATTCGTATCCTTCGCCAAGCGCGGGAAGATGCCGACTATAGACCAGGTATTTCTATTGACCGTGTTGTGTCTCTGGACTGTATTCGCAACGCAGATTTTGTATTGAAAGAGTTGAGGATATCAGAGGATGAATAAGCCAAATAAGAAGACTGTTGCAGAGACAGTTAGCAAGTACGTCAAAGATTGTCATCCTGGCGGCACCACGTTGGAGGTCGTTGAGAAAGGCATCCGTAAGGAGCATTACTGGTGGTATGTGCCGGTTCTTCCGAGTGTAGAACCGCCTAAACTGTTTGAGTATTATGAGGCACTCGCCGATGTAGAAGAGGAACTTGCGGATAATGAAGGGCTTACCGTATTGCTGGTTCGTGCGCCGGAATAGTCCAACGCATCGGCGTCCTTCTGTTGTGTCAAGACTTCTGACCTCGACATATTCTCATCTGGGAGCTACTGGCGTTTATGCGTATGGGAATACTTATATGGGATTACTGGTACTTCTGCTGGTGGCGGGTACCGCTATATATATCTAGAAGATGTGTATGATAATGATGTACCTCATAAGGATTACTTGTACGACTTTGTGTATTCATCTGACTGGATAAGCAACTCGGTTTCCGGACCCGTTACAGGTTCGTATCTCGTTCGTGACGCCGTAGAGCCCATACCCGAACCCACTACGCTATGTCTAATGGGCTTTGGCCTTTTAGGTTTGGTAAGTGTTGTTATAAGGCAACGTCGTAAACAAAAGTAATGATTTAAAGGGCGGTATACTCTTTGTGTACCACCTTCTGTCAAAAAGAAAAGTTCCATCAAAAGAAATACTTTGGAAAATTGAAGTTTAAATAGAATATACCGCAAAACAGTCGAAGACAGCAGGCGCTCATGGCTTAATAGATAAAACATCTGCCTGCCGAGGCTAGGGTTTCAGTTGAAGAATATTTCTTCGTGCTATTCCACCTCCGACTACGACTGGAGGTTTTTTTTTATCCGCAGAAGAATGATACCCTAAGGAGTAAAGGAAATCCTGGACAATCAGGATAAACTATTGTGAAAGGATAGGACAATATGCCGAATCAAAAAAATATTGAAACCCTGGAAGAAATTAAACAGAAGTTTGCTGATGCAGAAGCAATCATTTTGACAGATTATCAAGGTTTAAATGTCGCCGAAATTAACGAATTGCGCAGGCGATTCAGAGAATCAAATGTTGAATACAAAGTTTACAAAAACACGTTGATGAATATTGCTGCCAATGAACTCGAAATACAGGGGTTAGACCAGCACCTGCAAGGTCCAACAGCTGTTGCGATGAGTCAGGATGTTACTGCCCCGGTAAAAGTTGTAAATGATTTCATTAAAGAATTTCAAAAATTGAATATCAAAGCTGGGACACTAGGTACAAAAGTAATCCCTGCTGAGAACGTAAATGATTTATTGAAAATCCCCAGTAAAGATGAGTTAATTTCTAAAGTTTTAGGGCAACTTCAAGCTCCAATCGCATCTTTGCTGAACGCATTACAAAACTCTTCGCCCACTTTGCCTTTGGTGAACGTTCTGAATCAAATTTCTCCAATGGCACCGTTGACAACTACTTTGCAAAATATTGTCAATAATTTTACTTATGTTCTACAAGCAATAGCAACGCAAAAAGAACAAGCACCAGAAACTAATTAAGTTAGGAGGAAAATCTAGAATGCCTACAACAGAAGAACTCGTTGAGATTATCAGCAACATGAAAGTTGGAGAACTGAACGAGTTAGTAAAAGCATTACAGGACGAGTTTGGCGTTGCAGCCGCCGCGCCAATATTTCAGGGACCTGTTGCGCCCACAGCCGTTCCCGGTGGAGAAGCAGCAGCCGAGGCGGAATCCGAAGAAGCGCCTGCTGAAGAAGAGCAAACGGAATTTGACGTTGTTCTTGCAAATTTCGGAGACCAGAAAATCAAAGTGATTAAGGAAGTGCGTGCGGTTACAGATTTGGGTCTGAAAGAGGCAAAAGATGTCGTTGAATCTGCGCCTGTTACGATAAAAGAAGCTGTTTCTAAGGAAGATGCCGAAAAGATTAAAGCGAGCCTTGAAGCAGTTGGAGCAACTGTCGAGATAAAGTAGACCATAAGAAACCCGTCCCGATTCTCGGGACGGGTTTCTTATTTTCATGATGAGTTTAGATACACGATATCACAATGAACAAGGTTTGGCTCACAAGCGTGGAAGGCATTGGGATGAAGCAATTGCAGAGTTTGAGCAGAGTTTGGCGCTCAATTCCGATGATAGTTTCGCTTTGTCAAATCTTGCGCATATTTATCTTATCCAAAATGACCTTCAACAAGCCCAACATTTTGTGGAGAAGGCGCGTAAATCTAATCCCAGAAATTGGTTTGCCTGCGGGTTGCAAGGCGATATTTTGGCAAGTTTGGGGGATTTAGCTGGTGCAACATCAGCTTATGAAGAACAACTGGCTTTGAAATCAGATGCCATTTACGCTTATATCAACCTTGGGATTGTATATCGAAAACAGGGGAAGTTAGATGCCGCTTTATCAATCCTGAAGCAGGGGTTGGAGATAGCACCCCAGATGCCCAAACTTTATCACGTTCTGGGGGATGTTTATGCAGCAATGAAGCAAAATGAGCAAGCAATGGCTCAATACCAGCGAGCTATTGAGTTGGATGCAAATGATGATTATGCTTTCAACAGATGGCTTGCATGTCAATTGAAGCAGAAAAATCCAGAGGCTGCTGTCATTGAACTCAAACAGGTATTGAAGATTCCTTCTCGACGTCAAAACGCTCACCTGCATGTGCTATTAGCGTTGCAATTGAAAAATTTAAAGCGATATGAGGAAGCCATTGCTGAATTACAAACAGCCGTGAAATTGAATCCAAACTCAGTATATTTTCGGACACAACTAGCATTCTGCTACTCCAAAAATGGCGAATATACTAAGGTTATCGAACTGTTAAATCCAATACACAAAATTCGTCCAAAGGATGCATTAGTAGCAGCGGCGATGGTGAAAGCATATCTCAATCTAAATGAACATCAGCAAGCACAAAGAATTTTAGATAATTCCTTGAAACATCAGCCCAATAATCGTTATCTGAAAATGATGGCTAAAAAGCTACGTGGTTTACGCCAGTAAACCCATCCTCAGAAGGCAAAATGGAAATGATTCAAAACGCTGCGCTTTTCAGAATCCCTGGAATCGGGCTCTTACAACAACAATTTCAACTTAGAAACACACAAAGAGCCGCTTATGAAATATTGCAAGCGCAAATAGATTCAGGCAGTAGCAGCGGAACTATTTGCATTGTCGGAGATTTTCTATCAGGTAAAACGGTCTTGGTAAAACAATTCCTAACGGATAGATTTGAGCATCCAGAAGATTATTATCTCAATGTTAATCTTTATCTCCTCGAACAACTCAAGAAAGAGGAAGAACTCTCAAATCTTGTTCTGACGAAGGCGAAAGTGCATTTGATAATGCAGGTGACGCTTGAAGAAGCAATAAGAAAACACTTTGAAACATATAACCTGTTGGTGTTAGATGCTATCGAAATTATTTATCCATACAATCTAAACCTCGTTACCATTACCAATAAATATGCACATGATGGTAAAATTTGTATCATTTGCGTGCCAGAAAATCGAGACAGAGGATTTGTTTTTGATTTTAGCTGGGGAATATGCGAAGTAATATATTTGGAGGGCAAAATGGTGAAGGGGTAAAACGGTAGCCTCTTAACCATTTTACCCCTTTAGCTTAACATGTCGGCGCAACCTTCCATCGTATATTTCTTTGTTCCGGATTCTCGGGTTTCAAATACTCCTCTTTAACTTTTGAAAGCTCCGTTTGCAAGGCAGCAGTTAATTCATCCAGTTCACTAAACCGCTGAATTACTTTCTTTGCTTCTTTTGCATCTAGCATGTTTGCTTTCAGATAACTAATATTTACATTGATGGTATCCACTAGCTCATGAAGCTTCATAAGTTTTTCTGACATTTCTGCTTTTTCATCAGCCATTATTTCTTCCCTCCTCCCCGAGCAGGTTCACTCGGAACTCTAAACACCTTTTGTGGCGAGGGTTTACACCCGAATAAAATTTGTTCCCACCTTCTCTTCCATCCTTCCAATCTTCCACTCATCAAGCGGGTTGGAAAGATTGAAGCGGAAATTGACAAAACACTAGTGGGAGAGCGAAGCTCCTGTTGAGCTTAATTCACAGGTTCGGCAGAGCTTGCTCCGATCCATCGGAGAGCCTCACCCTCCCTACATTCTACGAAAGATGGCAGGTGGATTTACGCCCGCGTGTACTAGCAACTCAGACTATAATAATTAGCATGGGAAATAAAAATTGTCAAGCAAGAAAAAAATTCTGTTTGGTGGTTTATAACCTGGAACAAATGAGGGGAAATCCGCCACGTGACCGTTGATTTCAAATGAACAAAAAGAAAAAAACGCTAATGTAGGAAAGCTTTCTCCATTCATGAATACATCAATCATTTGGTGGGAAGATAAGTGGAGGGTAATAAGAGATACAAAAATTAGGAAGGTCTAAAAAAGATTTTCTCCATGACTTCGCCGCTTAAATTTTCTGCTTCCAAGGATTAAATTCTTTTCCTTGCTGACAAATAGGGTTCAAGCCACATCCACTAATCCCAACTATATATTGACGTAATGCCGCTTTAATCGCGTTTTTCATTAATTCAAAGCTGCTCCGCTGATGAGGTTGGGGCTGTTCAACGAGAGCTTCCCACACTAATTGGGCAATCTCTTCCAACATCTCATCCAACGTTTGATTCTCTATCTTAACATGAAGGCTATATGAAGTTACTGTTAAGGCTTCGTTCTCTTTAGTAGAAACAACAGATGCAGAATCCATATTTTTCAGGTACTCCCATTTTAGATTTTGACAATCAGTAGATGACAATCCATAAATTACTAAACTTGCTTATAAAGCGACCGGTCACTTGTCGATTGTTGCTTGTCTTCTTTTTTCATCTAGTTTACGATAGATGGTTCGTGACGAAATGCCTAAGAGTTTTGCGGCAAGTTCCTTATCACCTTTAGTTTGCTTTAAAGTTTCGATAATCACTTGATGTTCTATTTCTTCCAAAGATGTACCAATGGGAACTGTAATTCTGGATTCCATTTTCGATTGTTCCGCATAGATGTGCTGTGGCAAATCCTCAATTGTGATCGCATTACCTTTCGTAAGCACCACAGCTTGTTCGATAGCGTTCTCCAATTCGCGCACATTGCCCGGCCATTCGTAATTTCTCATCACTTCCAGCGCATCATGAGAAATACCGTGGATCTTTTTGTCATTTTTTGCACTGTATATTTTTATAAAGTGCTCGACCAGCAGGGGTATATCATCTATTCGTTCACAAAGCGGCGGTATTAGTAAGGGAATAACATTTAAACGCCAAAACAGTTCTTCACGAAACCGACCTTTTTCAACTTCTTCCTTTAAATCTTTCGTTGTAGCAGCGATGATACGGACATCCACTTTGAGAGTTATGGTTCCACCAAGCCGTTCGAATTCGCCTTCCTGTAAAACTCGCAATAGTTTCACTTGAACCTCAACCGGCATATCAGCTATTTCATCAAGAAACAAGGTACCTCCATCCGCTAATTCAAAACGTCCCGGTTTGCGTTTCGTTGCTCCAGTGAAAGCTCCCCGTTCATAACCGAATAGCTCTGATTCCAGCAAAGATTCAGGAAATGCCGCGCAATTAACTTTAATGAGGGGTTTATCCCTTCTGGAGCTTGCAAGATGGATAGCTGTAGCTATAACCTCTTTACCAGTGCCGCTTTCTCCTAAAAGTAATACTGTAGCTGAACTTGGCGCAATTTGTTGTACTTTGTCTAACAACTGTCGCATCACATCGCTCTGTCCGATAACATGCCGTGAGTATTGAGCGCTTTCCAACTGATTTTTCAAAAACTTATTTTCAAGAACGAGAATCTGTTTTTCCAACGCCCTCGATACCACAGCTCTTACCTCCGTGGGCTTGAGCGGCTTTTCAATATAATGATATGCACCCTCTCTCATCGCTTCTACGGCTGTGTCTACTGTTCCATATCCGGTCATCATTATTACTTCGATTTCGGGATGTACGGTTTTGGACGCTTTCAACAGTTGTACCCCATCCATTTGGGGCATTTTGATGTCTGTAATTATTAAATTGACATAATGCTGGCGTAAGAATTCCAAAGCAGATTCTCCGTTTTCGACGGCATGTACTTCATATCCGTCCTTTGCCAGAGTTTTTGCTAACGCCTCTCTATGTCCTTTCTCATCATCAGCAATTAAAATGGATTTCTGTTCTGTCATGTTTTTCCCTTTTTCTCATCTGCGCTATAATTGCATTCTCAAGCAAAACGGCAGAATGACAACAAGAATTAGGAGAACATTTTGCAAATCGCATACCAATAGAATATCTTTTTCTCTGGGAGTTCGATAGTAGATACGAAACACTCAGTATGATAGAAAACCTCCTTATCATCAATAGTATTGGATTACCCTTTTTTTTCGTCTATATGCTGACATAATGTCACGAGAGACGAAAGAAAAATTAATAACGTTAGACATAATGTCATCTGATGAAAGCTATTGGGATTTTCAGTTGCCAGGATGTCTGAAGGTAACATGGTATAATTAAAAGTTGTTTTCAAAATCCAACTAATTTCTCAATACAATACTTCCAATATTCGATAGCGTATTTTTTGACAGATTCATCATCCTCTTCAAATTCCAGCATTCGATTGTCAAAATAATTCTCAATCCACTTCAGCAAGAAGTCTTTTGTTGCATCATTTACCTTTCCATCCGTAGAATCACAGCACACATTCCGGAAATTAGCTAAATCTTCCCTTTCAACTCGGAATCTAATCCGTTGATGCAAAGCGAGATTAATCATCAATGCTTGCGTAATTTTTCGCGAGGGATTATCTTCAATATCCAGCATAACCTCTAAGTCAATGCTATCTATTTGCAAAGAATGTATGTATTCCGCCCTAAGAGCAAGATTGTCCAGCATTTTCTCAGCAATCGCTATGTCTACTAAAGTACCGATTAGTTGCGGCGGGACCGTAATTTCAATCTCCATATCTGCATGGTTAATTATCATTTTACTCTCATCAAGCAATGTTGCAATAAATTGCTTTTCCAAAGCGCTGTATAATTCAAGTTCATGAGGCATAGAAAAAAAGTCTCTTTTAGGCAGAACAAAAACCGACGTTTCTCTGGCTGCATCAGCTTTGCGATGTAATTTGTTGATGAAGGTATTGCCTATCTGAAAAAATTTTACAATTTTGTTTTTTAGCAGCAATTGTGCCCCTTTCAACAAATCGCCCATACTGCCATATTCCAATCCGATACTGCACAAACAAAAGGCGTCCGCAAGTGTATTGATAATCTCGCGCTGGGATGAAAAATCCTGCACTTTTCTTCTCACTAAAATATGAGAAATAGCGGCAATTTGCTCGTTTATGGAATCAAGGTCAGTATCCGACAACGCATTGGTGTCGATTCCATGACTTATAACTCTAACTAAAAATATTCTTGGGTCATAACTCGTCAGAGCATTTTGTTTTAGTTTATCTTCCCAAAACACAAAAGATTTCTCTTGCATAGACTCGCCCTTATCCCTCCTCCTCCTCATCTTCTTCTTCCAAGTCAAGGTCATCTAAATCAACTTCCTCGAACATCTCTTCCTCATCAATGAATATTCCAATCTCCTCATCGCGTTTTTGAACCCTTTCATCCCGCCCCTCTCGCGAGCGTAGAAATACCATCTCATCCGATTCTAATCCGAATTCATCCTCTTCCGCAAATAGCCCATACATGATGCGCATAAAGTAATCCTCGTCCGCTCTCCAGATAGTTTCCATGATAAGCCGCACCTGTTCATTTTCACATTCAAGGGCATTCAAATTGAGAATGCCTTCTTGTGCAAATAGTCCCTTGTACGTCCTGGCATTTACATCGGCTATGGGTTCATCGCTTACATCCACTTTTCCGCGCAGCATCTGCACTAGCACGGCGATGTCAATCTGTGGAAGTAATCTCTCAAGGTCTTCTTCATCACATTCTGCTAACTCAGCAATCCAAGCATTCAGAGTTTCTTCATCCAGTTTTCCATCCCGCCAGATTGTCATGTCGAGCATATCTTCAAGTTGTTCAGCGGAAATAGCTGACAAAAAACCGACTGTCAGACCAGTGCCAAACATTGTGTGAACAATTTGAAGAATATCCTCGGTTTTGCTTCTCTGAACTAACTCTGTACAATCAGGCGCTAGATAATATAATTCTTCCCGTTTTTTGGGTTCCCTCGTGGCTTCGATAATCGCTAATTGCTGTTCTGTAGAATAGGATTGAAATAGTTGAGAAGCGGACTTATAGTCCATCGCTAACAGTTTTTTGCCTTCTGATGTTGCATTAACTAACCGAATTTCTTTCAATCCACATCCCTCCGTTTTGGTGCTATCACTAAATGCTTGAGAAAATGTTTGAGATTGCATATTCAACTACAACCACATCTATTTCGTATCGCGTATTTCGTATTTCGTGTTGAGTGTTCTATCTTAGTCCTACGCAATACGTTGAAAACCCGACCTGTCCCGAGCGTCGGGAGAATCGGGTCGGATTCCCAAATATTTAGTGATAGAACATTAATTATCACATTTCGCACTTCACTCAATACTTGACGCTAGTTTTATCCTGTTGTCAATCAAATATCTTTTTCGAAAAAGCAAGATTCCGTACAGCAGAAGCGGAAGCATCATCGCCAGATGGAGTTTCTAAAACAAGATATCCATCATACTTAATTTCTCGAATAGCCGCGCTAACTTCGGAAAAATCTACCTTGCCTTCGCCAGGATGTCCGCCGGTGTCTTTTACATGAATAATCACAATTTCACTGCCCATTTGTTTAATTTCTTCGGCGGCGTTGTATCCAAATCCAGTCGCGTTACCCATATCATAATATACTTTGACATAAGGGGATTTCACTTGTTCTAAAATTCTGAGATGGTCATCAGCGTTTAACGTCGATTCCAATGCCAAGTAAACCTTATGTGTCTCAGCTACCTCTGCAACTTCCTTAATGCCGCCTATGAAAATAGGCGAGGTTATGTCTTCAGGATTAATCTTTCCATTGCCGAAAAATGGCACTAGAATAGCATCCGCGCCAATTTTGGGACAGACCTTAATTAGATGTTTCAGCATCGCTTTGCCTTCATCTCGATGACTTTCATCGGGGTGAGCGAAAGTATATGACGTGAAACCACCAGGTGATAAAGATGGTGTTTCTATATTCGCATCGGCAGAGAGTTTCTGAATTTCTGCAATTCCTTCCTCGCTCCAAAGTTTATGTTCGCGGTAATTGCCGCCGATACAAATTTCGACGCCATCAAAACCTATACGCTTTGCTTCCGCAAAGGTCTGCTCAAAAGGTAAACGTAACATACCATCTCTAATTCCATACTTCATTATGTTTCCCTCCGATTAAAACTTCACTGTCTACCAAGATTCATGAATTTTGGGATAATCGTTTAGATTTTATTGATTGTAACATATTAACAGGACACAAGCAAGGGTATTTTTAAACAATTGAATATTGATGCTTGAAGAGTGAAGAGTGAAAGAAAAACTCCTTCAGGCGGCTTTTGGAGAAGTCTGCCAATATCTATCCCAAGAGCTGTTTTATTGAAAAACGCATCTTGGGAGCGCTATTGGCGAATTTCTGTACACTTCCTGTGAATGTTGCATTCCTGGCATTTTTGTGATATACTTAATTGTGCCACCAACTTTCATCAAAGTTCCTCAAATGTCAGTTGGTAGTACACAAAGGCAAGTTACTATTAATGGTCTAAAATCTACGGAAAGGAAAGAATCATGGCAGAACAAAGTCCGTTTTCAACCGGAGATGAAGTTTTCATAATGACAAGTGAAGGCGATGCGCGTACTGGAGTTGTCAATAGCTCTAATGCTGATACCGCGAACGAAAAGTTGCTCTATACTATAAAACTTGAAAATAGCTTCTGGGTTGGTTCAGCAAATCGTGTTTTCCCCAAAGAAACATCAGTAGAAGAAGCAATGGAGTTACTTAGAGATCGTGAAGAAGAACAATCTCAACAACTTATTGCTCAACAGGCTAAGCGTGATGAAGAAGAACAACGTCTAGCAGCGGCAGCAGCAGAAGAAGTAGTAGTAGTAGGAGAAGAAGAAACTCAACCTGCTGAAGAGTAAATAATTATGGTCCTCCGCGAGGGATAAAATCAATAGCTAAATGACACGGTGATAAAATGGTGAAAGGTTGAAGAGTTAAAGTAGCGAAAGGGTAACTTTTTACCTCTTTACCCAATAACCCTTTAACCTATTCACCTCTTCCTCTCTGTCATCTATTCTCTTAAAAGAAATATGAAAATATATCCAATAACGAACCTGATAACTGACTTTGATGGTACAGTGACCATTAAAGATACTATAGCAAATATAGCTTACGCCTCAGCGGATAACTTTAGAGTATCGGCGTCCAAAGGCACTTCGTATAGTGAATTTCTACAATCGTGGCATCATGTCGTTAAACAGTTTTCCGATGAATACCTTCAACTTTTCGAAAGATTGCTCAACCAACCTCAACCTTCTCAAAACACCTACGATGCATTGCTAAAATTTTTAGCATCATTCGATGAAATTGAATTGGCATCTGTCAAAAGAGTGGTTTCAGGGAAATTCTTAGCTGGTATCAAACGAGAGAAACTGAGAAATATTGGCCGGAATATTAAGAAACAGGCGGATGTTGAAATTGTATTAGCGAGAATGAGAGAAGCTGGTATAAAGATTCATGTTGTCTCGGCAAACTGGTCGCAAGAACTAATCATCGGCGTAATGGATGATTTGTTTGATAATATCGTTTCCAATGACCTTGAATTTAACGAAGATGGCATCTCGACCGGGCAGATTAATTTGCCTATCCTTTCCCCTTTCGACAAGTTAAAATATTATCAGCGTTTAAAATCAGATACGGGAAATAATTTGTACATTGGAGATTCTATCTCTGATTTGCTGGCAATATTAGCGGCAGATATTGGAGTGTTATTTGGGCGCGGTAAATCGGTCATGAGGGTTATTTCACATTTCAATATTCCATTCAAAGAATTAAGTGACGACTATAGATTCAGTGAAGCTATAGTTGATATGAATAAGACTATTCTGATTGTGGATTCGTGGCGGCAGTTGAATAGTTTTTTGACGAGTTAGTATCTATAATGAAAGAAGGTGCAATTATGCTTCGAAAAATGATGGTAGCTCTTGGTCAAGAACCTTACGAGCAAGTAGCGTTAGATTATGCCTGTCAATTGAGCGCTGTTGTGAACGCTCATCTTGTGTGTACGCTGTTTACGGAAATTCCCAAGGGAGAAGATGATGATGAACAGCCTCAACAAAGGTTTGCACCTGTGCCAATTATGAGCGCTGCACGCGCGGCTTGCGCCAAGTACCAATTAGAACCGGATATCCGCATTGTCTCAGGACGGTCACCGCAGGATATTTGTGACCGCTCCCGGACGGTGGATGTACTATTGTTAGGAATCCCTGAATCTATTAAAACTGATGGACTCAAGTTAGTCTATGATAGATTAGATTCGATTCTATTGCGCATTATGAAACCAACTATCGTGGTACATGAACAGGCGAAATCCATCAAAAAAATTTTAGTAGTACATGATGGACATCCACGAAGTGACCGAGTTGTGGAAGTCGCATCTGAGATTGGCGAGCGAGCACAGTTGCCTTTGGTGTGTTTAGGAATAGGAAGTACGGAGCCGCTTGCGAGTGAAGTTTCCCAGCGCATGGAAGAGTATCTGGAATTTTATCCATTCCCAATGGAGTTTCCAACTCAAATCGGCGCTTCGGTTGCAGGAATCATAGAAACAGCGCCGCAATATGACTGCGACTTGATAGCTGTTCCAGCATCTAAACACGGTAGATTATATGAAATAATTTTTAACAGTATCACTGAAAGTGTTGTAAAACTTGCGCAACATGCCGTATTAGTAGTCCGATAGGAAAATCCTTCGCTAAGACGAAG
>JACKQG010005744.1_pt1 | contig 13478 bp, 14 predicted proteins | sample 8237621 | NCBI WGS metagenome assembly JACKQG01 (sample SAMN15677084, study PRJNA649215) | marine metagenome | biome: marine; feature: Black Sea; material: saline water; isolation source: suspended particulate matter (SPM) from the Black Sea western gyre | collected 2013-06-09/2013-06-10 | depth...
AGGACTGCGCGAAGATGAACCAAAGCAGGTGTCCAGCCGCAGTGTGAAAACCCCCAGACATCGTAAAGTTCGCAGAGGGTGACGTAAGTTGCTTGTTTGCTGTAAGGGTTAATGTCAATGATAAGGGCTGCGTTTGGTTTGACCAGCGTTAGCGAGCGCGTCTTGGACGGGAACGTGCCATTTGTAGGGTTCGCTTTGACGTTGCGGCATCGCCGTTCGGACGAAACGAGGGATGTATCCAGCGTTGCACCCGAAGAGGCTCACGTCTGCACGGTGCTGGTACGTCACTCGTTCGGCCACGACGCTTTTGGCATAGAGTGCGTACATGTTTCCCTCCTACAGGTGCAACTATTTAGTATCCCCAGTCAGCAGGGAATAACCATATATTCCGAAGCCAGCGCGGATTGTCGGAATTAACTTCGCGTTCGCGGGATGGGCAACTCGCGGACGCTTGCTGATGGTCCACCGGGCCAGCAGGGGATCATCGGTATTATCCCCCGCTACCGCAGGGTTGTCGAGTGAATCAGCGATGGCGACTAGCGAAAATCTCACGAAAAAGGGCTTGCCCACGAACGACGTAGATATTGGGTCCGCCGCTACGGTAAGTACTCTACCCCGGTGCCGGAGGCAACGGCGACGCAGATCGCTGAACCAATCAATGCCGACGGCCTCGGAGGGCCATCGTACAAAGCATCAGATTTCAACCGGTTGCGGCATAGCTGCCCCATTTCCTGCCGGCCATCGGCCAAGGGTGATTTGACGGTAGCACACCTCCAGCGTGACTTCACTGGTGAAACTCGGGGCTCCAAGACGAAACCGATCTGACATGTACTCCAGCCGCTCCACGGAAGACATTCATCAAATCGTTGTTAAGTTTGCCGACGAGGGGCGCGATTGCGTGTTGGCGGTGGTGCTGGATGCCGACGGTTCTACGCCTTGCAGGGTCGGCTCGAAGGCGGTCATTGATGCCGAAGGCGTCATTCAGGGCACGATCGGCGGTGGATGGGTGGAAGCCGAAACGCAGCGTCGCGCCGCGGAAACCCTCAAGGCCGGGCGGCCCGTTGTATTGGAGTTCAACTTGGACAGTCCTGCCGTGGGCGATGACCATCCGATTTGCGGCGGAACGGTGCGAGTCCTGATGGATCCCACTGCGGTCCGGCATCGCGAGGTCTACGCAACCGCATTCGCGATTCGACGGGACCGCCAACGCGGCGTGTTGCTCACCACGATTCGAGGCCGGAATGAGTGGGACGTCGCAGTCGAGTTCCTGGACAAGCAGGCGATTTCTCCGGGCCTTGGATTTCCGGGCACCGAGGCCATTGGCTCGGCCCTGGAGCGAGAAGAGCCCAGTCTTTTCGTGTCGGAAGCGACCCCGGAAGGGCAACGGCTGGAAGTTCTGGTCGAGCCGGTGGCCTACATCGGCATGATCGGCAGCGGGCGCAAGGTCGCGATGATGCGCAAAGACTTTGTCGAGTCGGGCCGAGCTACCGCCGCAGAGTTCGACCGCGTTTACGCCCCGATCGGCCTGGAGATCGGGTCTGTGACAGTGCCTGAACTCGCCGCCAGCATCGTGGCGCAGTTGGTCGCGGTCCGGCGTACAGGCACCTCACCGCAAATAGCGACACGTCAGCACCTGAGGTTGTAGATGGCACGGAACGCATGTTGGAGTTCACGCTTTAGCGTGTCTTTCGAAGACACGCTAAAGCGTGGACTCCAACTTTGGCTGCGGCCCAGGCCGCGTTAGGACGTCCATGATATCCGCAATGGTCCTTGCCGCCGGGCGGTCGTCATGCTTGGAGCTGTGAGATGGCACCAAACAGCGGTTGGCGAGCAGGGGCCCAACGGTGGGCCAAGCCCGTCCTTGGGTTCACTTGCAAAACCCGCCGCGGGTGTTACAATTTATTGAAACACCGCAAGGATCCATACATTCCGTATTTTCAGTTCCTCTGGCTGCCTGAGTATGAAGAACACGTCACGGCACACGGCGCGAGCGTCGACGAAGTCGAGCGAATTATCCAGGCCCCGGAATGGACAGAAGCGAGCCGATCAAGCGGGTTGCCGGTCGCGTTTGGTGAGAGTGACGACGGGCGGCTGTTGGCTTGCGTGTACGAAGTGCTAGATGGCTTCCTCGTGCGTCCTGTCACCGCTTTCTACATTGATGAGGATTGACATGAAGATCGCCGGAATCGAACTGACCCCTGAACAAGTGCAGGAAGTCATGTCCGCCAAGCAGGCCGGCCGGCGGCGAATTACGATCACGCCAACGCCGGAGCAGTCCGCAGCCTGGAGAGTGGCGGCGGAGCGAGAGCGCGCAGAGATGAAGGGATTACCCGCGGAAGTCGCAGAGCGCCAGCCCTCGGTCTACGCAACGGCCATTCGTGAGCATCGTCGAGCCCAAGGCGTGTCGCTCGCCGAACTCAGTGAGCGTACCGGCATGACTCGCGCGGCACTGTCTCGTATCGAAAACGGGTTGAACGTCAATCCCACCGTGGAAACGCTGCGGCGCATCGGAGAAGCGCTGGGGTTGCGTTTGATTGTGGACTTCGCAGCGTAGGAACGGGGAAAGGTCCCAGAACTCAATTCAACTTGGTCGAGTCAGGCCGAGCTACCTCCGAAGGGTTCGACCGCATCTACGCCCCGATCGGCTTGGACATTGGGTCCGTTACCGTGCCCGAAATCGCCGCCAGCATCGTGACGCAGTTGGTCGCGGTGCGTCGCACAAGCACCTCGCCACGAATTCCCGCAAAGTAGGACGTCCATGATATCCGCCATGGTTCTTGCCGCCGGACGGTCGCGCCGGATGGGCGGGCAAAAACCCCTGCTCTCTTTCGGCGGCCAGCCGCTCGTCGCCCGAGTCGTCGACGAGTTGTTACGCAGTCCCATCGATCAGGTCTTCATGGTCGTGGGCGAGGAAGGAAAGCCCATCATGGAGGCTGTCGCAGGCCGGCACGTACAGTTTGTCACGAACACGTACGCCGAAGACGAGATGCTGTGTTCCGTACGGTGTGGCTTGACGGCCATGCCGGAGGACATCGACCTACCCGAAGATTACCAACGCGCGATCAGCCACCGTACGGAAAGAAAAGGCCGGTCACGCTTTCCTCTGGATTGATCTGCAACTCCTCGCGAAGAACACGAAACACGGTCTTGGCGATGCGCTCGGTCTGACGGACATACTCGTCCGGCTGCCATGATGTCCAATTCGGCGTGTCCGACCCTACGGAAAATCTGATCCCGCAGTACGCGTGTGTCGTGGCGTCCAACAGAATCCGGCAGCTGACCATGCCATACTCCCACCATCCATCGGTGGAACCGACTGTCGTCGAGCGGCTGCGATGGAAGGTTGCGGGCAGAACACGGGCATACATTTTCTTCCCGCTATCGTCCAACACGGTCGAGTAGAAGACTTGACGGTCCGAGGAAGACTCCTGGCGAGCCGTGACGATGCGAGACGAAGCCTCTGGTAATCTGTGCTGTGCGACGAAGATGTTGAAGGTAACTCGCGACGGCCGGCGCTCGCTCCGCCCGCGACTTACTGTTTCGGATTCTTGTTGGCTGGTGCGAAAGAGTCGGCAGTGAGAGTGACATGTTGGACATTCGACCCCCGGAAAGGGCTGGTGCGGATTCGACCACTGCGCCCTCTCGGATGTAATCGCGGCTGCCGCTTTGGTCAGCGCGCGTTTCATGGCTTCGTCGGAATGCTGCCCACGATCCGCCGGCACTGCCCCCGGTGCACCGGTCCTGTTGGGGAATTTCTTATACTGGGCGTCCGCCTCCGAGTCGTCGGAAGGTCGCGGATTTCCGAACTGTTTTGCCAAGGCATCCGGAGCAAGCCCCTGATCGTCGGTGTTGGCACCCGGCAGTTGATCGTCATCAGGATCGACGGGCGTCACCTGAATGTCGTCCAGCCAGACTTGGCCGCGGTCCGCCGAGCGGATTCGAAGTTCCGCAGCCGTCGCGGGAAAGGAAAACTCGCCCTGGAACTTGTGCCAGTCGTGCGAGCCGGCCGGGAGTTCGACCACGGCCTTCAAGGGCTTGGCCGCCGGCCCCGGCAGACCGACCAGGAAACGAATCGCGCCGCTGGACGCCAAGTCCTCGTACTTCGCCCAGAACGTAATCCGGTACCGTCGATCCGGCTCGGTTACCATCACTTGGCAGGTTTCGGCAAAGCAACCGGGTGCTTTGCGAGACGGATTGGATATGTGTAACGAACGCTTGCCGGACTTCGCGACGCGTGTGTCGACGACGGCCTCTGCAGCGCATCCACTCCGCCGCAGCCACAGCGGTCCCGGCTCGTGCTCGACCCACGTTCCCCAGGGGCGGGAAAAACCATCTTCAAAGCCACCGTTGCCGATCAACTGGCCATACGGCAAAACGGGGTCACCAACGATCTTGAACTCCTGCCCCGTGCCCGTCGAGGGCACAACCATGGACAGTGCAACGACGGCCAGAACCGCGCCGCCCAGACGCATGCATCGTTTCATAACGGATCGCCCCTTTTCGGTGGACTCGCCGAAGGTTACGGCGAATTGAAGTTCTCGAAGCGGATCGCGTGCCAATTGTCACGGTATGGATGACGCTCGGTTCCGCTGACGTGCGTGGTGATTCTGTGTGTCTTGCGGATGTTCGCGTCGATCGTCGTCGGAGACGCGCGGGTAAGGTCGATCACGATCTGCCCTTCCGCCGTCCGATACCAGGACGTCTGGTTCGAGTTCCCGCGAGTTTCAATACCAAAGTACTGAAACGTGATCGAGCGCTCGTCGCGGGCGATGGGCTGGTTGATGACAAGGTCGATCATCTTGGTCGATCCATTCAGCCAGATGCGGGCGTATCCTTCGCCGGTCTCCCATGTCCCGAAACGATTGCCGCTCGAACCGTCCTGCTTGATCCAACGGACTGGGCCGGTATCCGCGTGAAGTGGAGAGACGCAGGCCAGGCACAAAAAACCCAATAGCAGGAACTGTTGGGCTCCAGGGAAGGTTCTCATTACGTTGCCCCTTCATCGAATCAAGAAGTCAGCGGCGATCGCGGCCAAACGGTCTCGCTGCAACTCCTCTCGGCGGATGACAGTGCTCCCTAGAAGGCGCATACTTTATTTCCCGGCCGTTGGCACTGTCGCCGGAGCCGAAATCACGCGGTGGAGTGGTTCTTGCAGTCGATTGTGCCCACTTTTCCGATCACGCAGCCATGTCGTGCAACGCCCGTCACCCCGCAGCATGCTCGCGCGGAACGATGTTCACGACCGGATCGCGGCTTCAACTCGCTCGTTTTCCACGGACCGGTAGAGTGCATAAAACGCTGGCTGGGGTGACGAGGCTTCGTCTCTAGACTCGTACGTTGGCCTGCCGAACATGGTACACTGATTGCCATGTCCAGGTTCCGTATATCGTCCTGACGCTCTCCTGCAAGGAGCCCACCCATGCGAAGCGAGAATCGATCCCAGACTCGGAACACACGGCGAACCTTCCTCAAATCGACTGGCGCAGTGGCCGCCGGTGTCTGTCTGACCCGCACCGCCAACGCCGGCGGCGAGACCCTGGCCGTCAACGGCGGCCTCAAAGCCGTCACGGCATCGCACGAAGATGCCTCCACGTGGCCGCGGTACGGTGCCGAGGAAGAACAGGCAGTGCTCGAACTGGTGCGCAAGCCGAACTACGGCCCGATCGGTGCGCTGGAGGAGGAGTGGAAGCAGCACTTCAGCCTTCCTTACTGCAAGGCGCACTATAACGGCACCAGCGCGATCACGGCGATGTTCTTTGCCTTGGACCTCCCGCCCGGCAGCGAGATCATGGTTCCCTGCTCGACGTTCTGGGCCACCATCATGCCGATGCGGTTCTTTGGCTTGGTGCCGGTCTTCGTCGACATCCATCCGCGGACACTGAACTTCGACGTGGAAGACGCCAAACGTAAACTGACGAAAGACACCAAGGCGATGTTCCCCGTCCACTACCTAGGCCTGCCGGCCGACATGGACCACATCTGCGACTTCGCCCAGGAGAAAGGGCTCATCGCCTTGGAAGACGCCTGCCATGCGCACGGCGCGTCGCTGCACGGCAAGCCGATGGGCGCCTGGGGCCGGATGGCCTGTTTCAGCTTCCAGGCCAGCAAGCCGATGCCGGCCATCGAGGGCGGCATGGGCAACTACCAGGACCGGGAGGACTACGAGCGGGCGGCGACGCTGGGCCACTACGAGTGCCCGCGCACCTTCGCCGCCGGCAGCAAGTACGGCAACTACGGGGGTACGGGACTGGGCTTGAAACTGCGCATGCATCCGATGGCCGCGGCCCTGGCCCGCTGCCAACTGAAGAAGCTCGCGAAGCGGAACGCCGACGGCACGGCGCAGACGCGGCGGCTGAACGACCGGCTGGTCCAGTTGCCGGGCCTGTACGAACAACAGAACCGGCCCGACGTCGATCGTTTGTTCTATACGCAAAACCGGTTCCTGTTCAACGAGACCGAAGCCGGCATGTCGCGCGAGGCGTGCATCAAAGCTCTGAGGGCCGAAGGCGTTTCGGTCCGTGCGGCGGGCGCCCAGTTCCAGTGCGACTACCCGGCCTATCACGAGCCGCAGTGGTGGCACCATCTACCGGTCATCGCCGACCAGTTTCCCGGCGCCGAAGAAGTCAACCGCCGCGGGATCTCGCTGCCGTATTTCACCAAGGATGTACCCGAACTGGTCGACCAGTACATCCAAGCCTTCGAAAAGATCTGGGCGCATCGCAAGGAGTTGGCCAAGGTGTAGAGGTGTAGTGGTTCAGCCGTCGGGCGCGACCGCTGGCCGACATGCAGGTTCGCGATGGGGTCTGGTTGCGGCCCACGGCCGCGCTATGGCAAACGGCCCGTCGCACTTGGCTTTCACGAGTGTTGTGGTAGGATGAGACTATGAAGCACCGCCGCAGCAAGACGCAGATGGACTCGCCGCCCCGTTGGTATCGCGGCGCGAACGTGCCCAGGCGCGTGATTTGCCGCTTTGCGAACGAGGTGGCAGAACGTTTCCAGCCTGACAAGATCATTTTGTTCGGCTCGCACGCCTATGGGACCCCCCACGCGGACAGCGACGTGGATATTCTCGTGGTCATGCCGGCGCGGAATGAACTGAGCCAGGCCATGCGGATTCGGCTGTCTGTGGATTACAATTTTCCCCTGGACCTACTGGTCCGAACGCCCAAGAACTTGGCGTGGCGATTGGCGGACGGCGACTGCTTCTTGAAGGAGATTATTGCCAACGGAAAGGTCCTGTATGAAAAGGACAACCCGCGAATGGGTGCAGAAGGCCGAGGTCGATCTTCGCGGCGCACGAAAACTGGCGCCGAGCCAGCCGCCGATGCATGACCTCGTTTGTTTCTGTTGCCAGCAGTCAGCCGAGAAGTACCTGAAGGCGATCTTGGTTGAACTAGGCCGTAACGTGCCGCGCACGCACAACCTGGAAGACCTGCTCGCTCTGCTACTGCCGGATTACCCACACCTCAAAGCACTGCGGCGGGGCCTCAAGTTCCTGGTGCAGTTTGCCGTTGAGGCCCGGTATCCGGGATTCCGCGCCACCAAGGCTCAAGCCGGCGCCGCATTGCGTTGGGCCGGACGCGTCGCCGATGCCTGCCGGCCGGTTCTAGGCATTCGCTCGAAGCCACGACGCAGGCGGTCCTCGTGATTCGGCTGGCCCGTTGCCAGTGCCCAATCCGGCCCGCGGCGCCGGATTACGGGTTAGTGGGAACTCGTGCGAGCGAACGCTAGGTGAAGCTGGGCCAATACGCTGGGCCTGCGACGGGTGCTTTGTCGCGAGTGTTTTCTTTCTTCCGAAGGACGAAAAATGGTATGCTGGTATCGTCCGTTTTGGCCGAAGGGATTGCTGTTATGCCCGAGTCCAAGCCCAGGCGCCGATTTCGTTATAGTCTTCGATCGCTGCTGATCGTGGTCGTTTTGTTGGGCCTATGTTGTGCTGCGTTAGCTAATCCTTCCCGTTATTGGGCGGTGGCAGTTTATCTTTCGACATTGGCTGTGTTTCCGGCTGCCGCATGGCTGGGCAGGGTGAGGGAAACGACTAGACCATTCGCCTTGGGTTTTGCGATAACGGGCTTCCTTTACTTCTCCGTTTGCCACCTGCTAGTCGTCTACGGCGAACCCGAGATGGATTTGCCTACGTCTCGGTTGCTGTGCAGTCTACAGAATTGGATGGGCCAACTTGGTTCGATGTCACAGTCGTTTTACTTTATGGTTGTCGGCCACTGCCTCTGGACGCTCATTTTGGCGACCATTGGCGGCCTAACCACAAGTTGGCTCGCCAAACGGGAAAGCCAACAACTCGCCACCAAACCAGAAGACCAACCTTGACCAAAACTGACCAAACCCACCCCGAGACGCCGATCTGAGGAGATTGCCTTGGCCACGACACTGACTCGACACACCATGATCACGGTGGCCCTCTGTCTTGCCGGGACATCGGTATTGTCGGCGGCGACCCTGGCAACTGACGGTAAGCCGCAAATGACCATCGTGTTGGCCGAGGGAGCGATTCCCGCCGAACGCACGGCAGCCCAGGAATTGGCGAGCTACCTCGACAAGGTGACTGGTGGAGAGTTTGCGGTCGTCATCGAGGCCGCTGCCCCGCCAGGTCCGTGCCTGTACGTCGGGCCCACGGCCTTTGCCCGCAAACAGGGATTGGACCCGAGCACTTGGGGCCCGGAACGCTGGGCGGTGCGCAGCGTCGGAGCGGATCTGGTGCTCGTGGGTGGGCGTCCGCGTGGGACGCTGTACGCGGTCTACCGATTCCTGGAAGATCAGGTCGGCGTGCGTTGGTGGAACGCCTACGAGGAGCACGTGCCCCAGCGGCCGACGTTGCAGGTTCCCGCCCTGGACCGTCAAGGTGAGCCGAAGTTCCGCTACCGTGACATCTATCTGTTGTACGCCCACGATGGTGGCCGGTTCGGTGCGCGAAATCGGCTCAACGGGCAGGGCTTTGGGGCCCTGGACGTGACTCTGGGCAGCGGAGTCTACTACGGACCGCCCAACGGCGTGCACACTTTCAACTTCTACATCCCGCCCAAGGACTACTTTGACAAGTTTCCCGATTGGTTTTCGCTGGTCGGCGGCAAGCGAACTGCCGAACGGGCACAACTATGTCTGACCAACCCGGACCTGAGGGCTGTCGTAGTGGAGAAGCTCCGGGGCTACATCGAGCAATCGCGGGCCGCAGCCCAGAAGGCCGGACGCGCGGCCCCGCTGGATTTCGACATCTCTCAGAACGACTGGGGCGGCATGTGCCAGTGCGACGCGTGCCAAGCGATCACCAAGCGGGAAGGGTCGGAGTCGGGCCCGTTGGTGGACTTTCTGAATCACGTGGCCGACGCGGTGCGCGACAAGTACCCAGAGGTCCGGGTAAACACCTTGGCCTATCAGATGACCGAAGATCCGCCGAAGACGCTACGACCGCGGGACAACGTGCTGCCGCGGCTGTGCGATACGAACGCCAATCTGCTGCGTCCCATTACGCATGCTGACAACGGTAAGTTTGCCGAGCGATTGGCCACCTGGGGCCAGATTTCGAAGCAGTTGCGGATCTGGGATTACGCGGTCACCTACAGGCCGCACGCGGGCCTGCCATTACCTACCGTCCACACCTACGCGACAGACTACCGCTACTTCGCGGAGCACAATGTCGAGGGCGTGTTCACGGAGCACGAGCATGCGATCCTGGCCGATTTGCGCGACCTGAAGATCTGGATGATGATCAAATTGCTGGAGGACCCGTACCGCGATGAAGCGGCCTTGTTGGTGGACTTCACCGACGGGTTCTACGGCCCCGCTGGCCCGATCGTGCGTCGTTATCTGGTCGAACTCCAGGCGGCCGCAGAGTCGGCCGGCGCCACCGTGAACTGGTTTCCGCCGTTGTCGCAGTACACCTATCTGACGCTGGAGTTCCTCCGCCGTGCCCAAGGCACGTTCGACGAAGCCGAAACGGCCGTCCGCGGCGACACGGTGTTGCTGCGCCGCGTACGCCACGCCCGGCTTCCGGTGGATCGTGCCTGTCTGGTCCTCTGGCCAAAACTGATGCGCCAGTGGACGGCGTCCGACGGGCAACCGGAACAGATTCCCCTGGACCGCGCGGCAATTGCGGCCCGTTGCCGCGAGACCTGGCTTGCGCAGATCGACCTGCGATTCCCGGAGTCGCAGCGTGCTGCGGAGCGTGCGAAGGCCGACGCGGAATTGACGCCGCTGTTAGCCCTGCCGGCGGTGGTTCCCTTGCCCGAGCGATTCCGCGGCCTGCGGCCCAAGGACGTGTTCGACTTCACGGCCGAACAGTCGGCTAATTGGCAGAACCAGGCCAAACGCGTACCGGACAGGGAGGCGGATTCCGGCCTGACCAACCGGTTGGAGCTTTCCGACGAAGAGATGGAGAAGTACAAGTTGCCGATGGGCTGGGGCGCCTATGCCCCGACGGGCAAGCGGCACTTGGGTTCCGCCACGATTCGGCCGGAGGACGTTCCCGGACCGGGTTACCACTGGTACAAACTGCCGCCGGTCACCGTTCCGCCATCCACGTACGTCTATTTCTTCTGGAGTTGGATCATCCAGTTCCCTGTCGAGTCCGCCGGCGATGCGTCGCGACCAGAAGAGAAGTTTGAAGTTTGGGCACACATCAAGTTTGAAGGCCCCGGCTTCCCGCACGGCAAACCTGAGCAGAAGAACGCGATCTACGTCGAGCGTGTGGTCGTGGTACGAAGCTCGAACTGAATTCCATTGTTGAATACCTCAATACGAAAGGGATAACATGATGACGCCACAACAACGAGTAACTCGTCGCCGGTTCCTGGGTACCACGGCGGCAGCCGCTGGCGGGATGTTGATGACCGGGGCAGCCGCTTCCGGCTCCGACTCAGCCGCTCCGCCGTCCAAAATCGCTTCGACGGATCACTTCTGGTATCGCCCGCAGCCGGCCGGCATGTTTGTTGACTCGCAGCGCGACAACAAGGCGTTCGGTTTTGCGGACGGCAAAGTGTTCCTGTCCGAAGACAACTCTCGCACATGGCCGCATAGCATCGCGTTTCCTGACGCTCGGCACATCGTGTATAGCTGCATTCTGAAGAATGGAAACATCCTGTTCAGCGCGCTGGCAAAGCTGTACCTCAGCACCGACAACCTGAAGACGTACAACGAGATCACGGTGAAGGATACCGACGGCTCGGATTACCTCCAGCACACGCCACAGAACCCGGCCAATCCCGGCTGGTACTTCCACAACCTCGCGGGCGTGGATACGTTTGACGTGAACGGGGCGGAGATGCTTATCTGGGGGAATTACTGCAACGTGATTGGCGGCGCGACGCCGGTGAACATTTACTACTCGACCGACAACGGCCAGACCGTGAAAATCGCGTATTCCTTCGGGCAGAATCCCCGCAATTGGGATAACGGCTCCGGCGGCGGAGGCACCACAGGTACGCCGCTTGGAAATCCCGACAATCCGGTCATTTGTCGCCATGTTCACTGCGTGACGTACAACCCGGCCGAAGACGCGTTTTACGCTTGCACGGGAGACCATGACCGAGGAGAGAAGCACGAATGCCACTGGCTGCGAGGTACTTACGACGCGAACCGGGACCAGTGGCAATGGAAGGTCATCGTGTCGGATGCATCGAACTCGCGGTACAAATGCGGTGGCATCAACTTCGTCGACGGCAAGGTCTACTGGATCAGCGACTCGAACGGCCCCAAGCCGTACGACCGAGGAGTCTTTTGCTGCGATCCGGCCGACATCACCAATCCCGCGAAGCACACGCGGCTGTTCAATCCGGAGGTCGAATCCGGCTGCATGATCATCCAAGACGGCGTGATTCTGGCGTCGCATTGCGCGCCCGCGTCGCCGATGGACACGGGATTCATCGTCTCCTTGGATATGGGCAAGACCTGGGCGCAATACGATCTGAAGGAATTCGGCACGCGGTCGCCCTGCCGCTTCCATCGGAAGAACAGTGAGGGATGGTTCAGGGTGGACCTAAGGTCCAGTTGGGTTACGCCCTCCGAAATGATGTTCATCAAGCCAAAGGAAGCGTCCGGCGCAAGCAGAGGATGAGAGTGGTGTCTGCGCATGGACCGGGCGCTACGAGCAGTGACATGGTCGCTCGGCGACTATTTCTTCATCGTGATAGACATGCCGCCCCGAACCACTGTCTCCAGTTTTGGATTGGTGGTGATCGCTTCCATGTAGGCTGGATCGGCCATGCGCGGATTGATATTGTGGGCAATAATCAGGCCGCCGGTCCGTATGTGCGGAAGGAGCTTGCTCAGATAGTCGACGTAGCCCTCCTTGTCGGCATCGAGGAACACGATATCGATCGGCCCGGTTAGCTTCGCGACTTCCTTGTGAGCATCGCCTTCCACGATCGTGATCAGGTCCTCCATCCCGGCCTTCTTGAAGTTCTCCCGGGCAGTCGCGGCGCGTTCGGCATCGATCTCGTACGTGGTTAGCTTCCCATTCGTCTTTTTCAACGCCAAGCCAAACCAGATGCCCGAGTAACCGGTGGAGGTCCCCAACTCGACAACGTTCTTCGCCCCGGTTGTTTCGGCCAAAATCCGTAGTAGTCGGCCGTCGTGTTGAGGAACGTTGCGGTAACGCTGATTCTCCATAATGCTCGCGAGGACGGCAAGCGCGTTCTTCTCAAAGTCGTCCGCTCCCAGGGGCCCTTTCTCCAATTCGACGTCACCCGGCAAACGCCCTCGTTGCTGAGCGTCAGCAAAGCCGGCAAGTGACGCGGCAATGGCCAACGTGACTATCGCAGTTACGGCTGTGTTCATTTGTTGTGTTTGGTTGGTGGTCAGCAACATCGGAGGCTCCTCATGAGAGAATACAAAACGGTAAACATCGTAATACAATGACGGTACAGATTCCTGATCCCCCGGTTTTCTCCCGCGTCGGGACAATGTCCGTCTCAGGCCAAACCTCTAACCGATTTCATAGTATAAGCAACTTATCGGGGAAATGTGAGTTGATGACCCCGAGGCACGAGTCAAGTAACGTTGGGTTTGCTTTCAAGAATCAAACACAAGACTCAGGCAGGTGACGCCGCCTTCCGCTTTTGCGAACTCGGACAAGTCGACGAGCTGGACATCGAAGCCCTCCTCGCGGATGCTGTCTGCCGTTCGAACGTGAGCGGCTGACGCGCAGACGCTGGTGCCCACGAGGGCAACGTTTGCGCCCCACGGCTCGTCATCGGGAACGGGGGTCAGTTCGTAATCGCCCAAGTCACGCACATCCAACCACGCCGGATTGACCAACAGTCGCCCGTCCGGTAGGGCGGTGCACGCGGTCTTCAGATGCAGACACCCGCGCACCGGTACTGCCACCACTCGGTAGCCACAGCGGCGGACGATTGTGTCGAGCGCACTGATTCCCGCCGAATTCGTGCGCGAAGACAAACCGCCCAGCAGTGTCCTGCCCTCTCGCTGCACGTCGCCGCCTTCGATGGTCCTGGTCAATTCATCCC
>JACKQG010005745.1_pt1 | contig 13478 bp, 9 predicted proteins | sample 8237621 | NCBI WGS metagenome assembly JACKQG01 (sample SAMN15677084, study PRJNA649215) | marine metagenome | biome: marine; feature: Black Sea; material: saline water; isolation source: suspended particulate matter (SPM) from the Black Sea western gyre | collected 2013-06-09/2013-06-10 | depth...
ACAAGATAAAGAAATTAAAGAAAAAATTAATATATTTAAAGATAAAGATACATTGGAAGGGTATTAATATTAAATGGCATATACTCATAATGTAAGCGGAGATCGACCTTCAAAAATAAAATCTGAATTAAGAGGATTGGCTACCGTTAATAATGCACAAACTAGTATTAATGAATTACCGACTCTTCATTTTTATGAACTAGAGCCGGCTGAAGTAATTGATATTATAATAGATGATTCACATCCAGATTTTAAAACATATGAAGATATTGGAAAAGTAAAAGTTAGATTATTATATAGTGGTCCACAAGATGATGTAGATGGTTCAAAATGTCCTTGGGCTAAATCATTAGATTCTAATATTAAAAACTTTCCATTAAAACACGAAATTGTAATTACTGGACATTATATTGCATTAGAAGCTACTGCGGAAATATCTGAATTTGCAGATCCAATAACGGCTCCGAAGGTTCTTTATTATTTTTCTAGACTTAATACATTAAATTCTGTTAATCATAATGCAATGCTTAATATTAGTTTTATTAAAGCTGAAGAACGCGGGGGGAATTATGATGAAACAGAAACCGGTAATGCAAATAAAAATGAAAACAAGGAATTAGAACTTGGCGATACTTTTAAAGATGATAATAATATTCATCCATTAAAATATTATGAAGGAGATATTATTTATGAAGGAAGAACGGGACAGTCTATTAGATTTGGAAGTACAGATGCTAGTGGAAAGGATCCAACTTTAAAAATAAGAGTTGGTCAAAATCCCGATGAAACAGATGAGCAATTAAAACCTATTGATGAAGATATTAATAAAGATTTAAATTCAATTTGAATAACTACTAAAAAAGAAATTCCTTTAGAAATAGCAAGTAAAAATCAGGATTCTTGAGAAGGAAGTGCGCCAAATACATATGATGGTGCTCAAATAATATTAAATTCAGATAGAATAATATTTAATAGTAAAGAAAATGAATTTTTAGTATTTGCTAAAAAGAATATTGGGTTTTCAACGACAGGACAATTTTTAATAGATAGTGATAAAGAAACAATAATAAATTGTAAAGAATTAAAATTAGGAATTAAAGCTGAAGAGTCATTAGTATTAGGAGATACATTAAAAGAAATATTAGAAGCACTTATTGATGCTATAGTTCAAGAAACTCATCCAACAGGAACTGGTCCGTCTGGACCTCCAATTAATGCAGCAGCATTTAATAAAGTAAAACAAGATTTAAAAAATATGTTAAGTAAAAAACATTTTGTAGAATAATTATGGCAGCAAATTGATCTGGATTTAAAAAAAATTTAATTAATTTTATGGAAAATCATAAAGCAAAAGATGAAAAAGATTGTGGTAAATTTATTGCTAAGGAATATGATGCTTGTGTAAAAAAATCAAAAGATATAATGTTTCGTAATGGTCCTCAAATGGTTAATAAATCTATTTTAGAAGCTGCATTAATAAATGCACTTGTAACTGCATCTAAAATACAAAAGGGATCTGCTTCTCCAATATTAACGGCAGGTATAACACAAGGATTAATGGGATATTGAACTGGTGGAATGATGCAAATGATGAGTCCTCCACCTGGAACAATAAGTATTGTTTCAAATAATATTACATCACCAGGAGTTGTTTCTGTAAATATTCCTTCTCCAAATGAAAATGTTAAATTATTTGTTAATGCATTAGCAACAGCTTGTCAAATGCATTTAATGAGTGTAATGGGATTAACTATAGCAATGACTCCAATGCCTCCAGGATCTCCAGTACCTCTTCCATATCCGTGATCAGGAATATCTTAATATGACAGAAGAAAATTTAAAAATAATTATAAAAAAGGCATTACTTAGAATATTACCTAAGAATATGCCCCTTAAGACCGAACATAAACGAAATATTCAAAGTACTTTAGCTGGGAAAGAAATAGTTGATGGAATATATGAAACATATATTAAAGACATTGAAGAAAGATTAAATAATTTAGAAGGAGTATAAATGAAAAAAAGTGAATTAGTTACAATAATTAGAGAGGCAGTAAGAAAAGAATTAAAAACTTCTTTAAGAATAGTTATTAAAGAAGAAATTGAAAGTGCATTAAAAAATAATATTAAAAAGGAAGTAATCAAAGAAAAATCAGAATCAGTTAATACTTTTAGAAAAAATATTGCAAATGCGATTGGTTTAGAAAAAGAAATAAATATATATTCAAAAAAAGGTAAATTAAATTCAATATTAAATGAAACAGCTAATTTAATGACAAAAGAAGATTTAGATAATTTTGGAACTGAAAATTCAGGAGAAAGTAATCTTCCAGGAATGGAAAAGTCTGTTTTAAATGCTTCTAATCAACCGGAACATATTAAGAAAGCATTAAATAAAAATTATTCGCAATTCATAAAAAAAATGAATGAAAAAAAACCGGGACAATTTAGACCGTAATTATGGATTATACAACTATAAAATTTATTGGAATTAAATTACCATTGACAAATAGTCAATATGGATATTTTAATCCATCTACTGTAACTTTAAATCAAGTTAAAAGTAATTTACAAAATTTAATTTTAACTAGAAAAGGGGAAAGATTAATGCAACCAACTTTTGGTTGTAATATTTATAATTATTTATTTGAAAATATAGATAATATTCAAATAGAAGAAAATATTCAAGATATGATTCAAACAACTATTAGTATGTGAATGCCATATATTAAGATTAAATATATTAATGTAATTGTTGAAAATGCTAATATTGATAATCATGAATTAAAAATAAAAATTGGATTTGCATTAAATGATTTATTAGAAGATGAATTGAGATTACAAATAATGAGTGGAGAATAAAAAATATGTCAATAAAAATAACAGATAAAGATGTAAAATATTTAAATAAAGATTTTAGTACATTTAGAAAAGCTTTAATTGATTTTAGTAAATCATATTTTCCAGATACATATAATGATTTTAGTCCAACAAGTCCAGGAATGATGTTTGTGGAAATGGCAGCATATGTAGGAGATGTATTATCTTATTATATTGATAATCAATATAAAGAAATGCTTTTATTAAAAGCAGAAGAAAGAAAAAACATTTTACTTTTAGCTCAAGCATTTGGATATAGACCAAAAACAACTAAAGTATCATCCGTAGATTTAGATGTTTATTTAACTGTTCCAAATATAGGTTCGGGGGAAGATAACGAACCAGATTATTCTCAGGCTCCAATTATATTAGCAGGAATGACAGTTCAAAGTTCAGAAAATCCAGATATAATTTTTAGAACAGAAGAACCAATTGTTTTTAATTGAGCAGCTGCTGATGATGCACAAGATGTACCCGATGCAAGTATTTATGAATATAATGATGGCGAACCAACTGTATGATTGTTAAAAAAAACTGCAACTGTTTATTCTTGTCAAGAATATATTGAAACTTTTCGTATGCCATCTACACCAAAATCATATCATAAAATATTACTAAGTAAAGATAATATAGTTGAAATTGTTAATGTAGAAGATTCTAATGGAAATATTTGATATGAAACTCCATATTTAGCTCAAAGTCAAATATTTACAGATGATGATACTAATGATTTTCCGGGGACAGATAAAACTCCTTATACTTTATCTTATGGTATTCAATCAAAAAGATTTATAACAAGAATAACTGAAGATAATAAAGTAGAATTACAATTTGGGGCAGGAGGATTATATGAAGAAGATACTACTTTAAATTCGGCAGATATTGGAAAATTACTACCAGGAGGTATTTTAGGAATGACTTCTATTGATTCGAGTAATTGAGCTCTTACACATGCTTATGGTGAAATTCCTTCAACTAATATGACTTTAACTGTTACATATACTTATGGAGGAGGGGTTGAATCAAATGTTGCTTCAAATGATTTAACTACAATTGTTGGTTCTTCATTTCAAGATACATTTGAATGAGAAGATTCATTGGCGGTAAATAATGTAGAAGCTGCAATTGGTGGTGGAAGTGGTGAAACTGTTGAAGAAATTAGACAAAATACATTGGCATATTTTGGAGCTCAAGATAGATGTGTTACAGTAAATGATTATATTGTTAGAGCATATTCAATGCCTTCTAAATATGGAGTTATTGCAAAAGCTTTTGCTAAACAAACTGAGGCTGGAGAAGTAGGTTTATATGTTTTATCTTTTGATAGAGATGGTTATTTAACAACTATAAATATAAATCCCGGACAACCTGAAGATGATCATACATGTATAAAAAATCTTCGTATATATTTATCGAAATTTATTCCAATAGGAACTACTGTTAATATTGAGAATGCACATATTGCTAATTTTACAGTTAATTTTAAAATAAAAACTAAAAAGAATTATAATAAAAATGCTGTTTTGTTAAAGTGTATTGATGGTATTAAAAAACATTTTGAAATAGATAGATGACAAATTAATCAACCAATTATTGAATCTGAAATTTATCAAATTATTATGGAAACAGATGGAGTATTAGGAATAATTATGCCACAACATAATGATAATAATGATTATTTAATTATATCGACTGATGATACCTGAGATCATACTGAATGAAGTGAAGATACTCTAGATGGTTTTTGACAAGATGGAATAATTCTTCCGGCGACTGACCCAACAATATTTGAATTAAGGGATCCAGATAATGACATTAAAGGAACTGTAGTATAGGAGAAAAATAAATGATTTATAGAATAACAGCGTCTGCAGATGCAACAATATATGAAAGAGATCAAAATATAGATAGAACGAAACAAAATACTGGTTTGGATGAAATATTAGAATTAAGACATGATATTCATACAGGGGCTACTTTTGGTTCATATAATAGTAGAATTTTAATTAAATTTGATTTAAATTCTGTTTCACAATCTATTTGAGTAGATGAATCTGCTTCGCCAAATTGTTCTTTAAAATTATATGAATGTCAATCTTCAGCTCTTCCTATTTCTTATGATATATATATTTATCCAATATCTCAATCTTGAGAAATGGGAGCTGGTAAATTATCTGATGATCCTATAAATAAACAAGGTGTTAGTTGATTATATAGAGATGATGAAGATAATGCAACAGAATGGTTAACCAGTAGTTGAGCAGCTGGATCTACTGGTTCGGAAATGGGGGGTTGTACTTGATATACTGCTAGTGCAGATAATACTACATATTTTCAATCTTATGAACATGAATCGGCCGATATTAGTATGAATATTTCTGAATATGTTACAGATATTATAGAAAATAGTAGATCAAATGATGGATTTATAATTAAGAGAATAGAAGCAGATGAACAAAATAGTGGAAGCGAATTTGGAAATATTCAATTTTTTTCAACAGATACAAATACTATTTATCAACCAAGATTAGAAATAAAATGAGATAATTCAACTTGATCTACAGGTTCATTAACAGAGTTAACGGCAGAAAATATTATAGTTTATTTATATATGTTGAGAAGTAAATATAAATTAAATACTAAAGCTAAGTTTAGAGTGATTGGACAAGAAAAGTATCCTTCTAAAACTTTTGTAGAAGCTTCTTCTGCTATAACAGTAAAATATTTACCAACTTCTTCTTATTATTCAGTAATTGATGCACATACAGATGAAGTTGTTATTCCATTTAGTGATGATTATACTAAATTAAGTTGTGATAGTACTAGTAATTATTTTAATTTATGAATGGATCAATTTGAGCCAAATAGATTTTATAAATTTATTTTTAAGATAGTAAGAAGTGAAACAGAAGAATATTTTGATAATAAATATATGTTTAAAATAGTTAAATAATTATGTCAATAACAACTGGAAGTATTAAAAATTATCAATATAATTCATCTAGATTAGAAGAAGTATTAGATTCAAATTTGTCTGAATTATATTTTCCTAAAGGATCTTTTATTCAGACAATTGATGATTTTTTTGCTTTTTATGATAATATAAAAGAAGATATAGATTGAGATAATAATACTTTATCACATCAATATTTAGTTGATCAAGCGATAGATTTAACATATGGAGAAGTAATTATATATACTGAAAATGATCACTTATATAAATGAAATCAAATTAAAGAAATCGTTAGTGAATCTGATATGTTAAGATATCAAATTGAAGATTTAGAAATAACAAATAATCAATTGAATGAACAAATATCTTATTTAAATGATAATATTGTTGATTTGCAAAATGAAATAAAAACAATGGCTAATTCTTTAGGATTAAATCCATCAGATGTTGGAGCAAATCAATTTATACTTTCATCTCAGGAATTAGATTTAGGTAAAGTAATAGGCGAAGGAACTGCTTCGGCAGATATTACTATTTTTAATGTTGATTTTATTGATAATATAGAATACTTAGGAATTCCTGCAGATAATGGAGCGGATGGATTTAGTTTAATATATTATCAAGAAATTGGTGGTCCTGTTAAATTACGAGTACAAAAAACATATTCTAATGAAATAAGTTCCTTTAATACAAATATATCTATATCAGATCAAAGAGAACAATTATCAGAGGTAATAATTCCAATTTATTTATTAACAGGAAAAATTTGAAAATTTGAAGGATCAGATCCATTTGATCTTCCTTCTGATTGAGAAATAGATCCTTTTGATTTATATGAATTAGGAAATTCTTATATTGAATTAACAAATGATTGTATTTTATATAATAATAATAATATTTTAGATTCAGATTCGAAATATAATATAGATATTAAATATGCAGTATGATCTGAAGATCCAGGATGACAAACTAAATTAGTATTAGGAGAATGAGAACAATATCTTGAAAGCGAACAGTTTAAAGAATATAAAATAAAAAGTTTTATAGCTGCAACTGGAAATAGTGATGATTTTAAACTTGAAGTTAAAAATTTATATGGAGGAATGGAAACTAAAATAAGAATACAGTGAATTAAACTTTGAAAAGAAGAATAATATGGATGGATTAAATTTTAATATATCAGATAAAGATTTAGCATTGTTAAGTGGAAGTTTTGAATTTCCAGATGATTTTGGAAATGGAGAATATAATGATGTAGTTGAGATTCATGTTTATGATGTTGTAAATAATTATATTCAATCTCAACATAATGTTCCAAAAATAGGATTAAAACATTATCTCAATTTTGATGGAGAAGATGATTATGTTCGTATGGATAGCGACTATGTTTTTACTACAAACCACACTATTAGTATGTGGATTAAACCATCTACGTTTGTTGCTAAGAGGTCTTTATGTGGAAATATAAATACAAGTACCTACGGTTACATTAAATTTAAAAATAATGTAGGAGCTACATATTTAATAGGTGAAACTGATACGAATGCTGACAATATAAGTTGGAATCACTCGGCTTACCCTTTTTCTTTAGATACGTGGTATCATATTATAATTACAGAGAGTAGCAATAATATATGGACATTAATTATCGATGGAGGAGCATGGAGCGGGGTATCATTTTTGGAGGCTACAACAAACCCAAATTTAACTATAAATGCAATTGGATATGGTTATAGTGGTGCTTATTTTGGCGGTTCACTTGATGAAATAGCAATTTATAATAAAACTTTATCTCTATCTGAAATAAGTGATCTATATGGTGGTGGAACACCACTAACTTGTGGTGACATGACAGAAATAGATGGATTGATAGCTGGTTATAGATTTGAAGAAGGAAGAGGAACAACTACTTCTGATATTACAGGAAATGATAATGATGGAACACTTATAGATGGAGTAAGTTGAGGTAATCATGCTGGTTTAAATTTTTGAGATATAAATTCTTCTACAGAAGAAAACATATTTGAAGCTAGTTCTTCTACAATAGTTAGTCATTCTTTGGGAATTGTTCGAGGAAAATATAATTTAACATATAATTTATTTAGAAATATTTTAGGTTCTTATGAAGGGAATCGAGTTTATATAAATGAAATATCTCCATCTAGAAAAGAAATTAGAGTAAGACCAACTAGTGTAGAAACAGATGAACAAGGGTTATTAATAACAACTGAAGAATGAGATAATTTTAATTCAATTTCTTCTGATAATAGAGTTGGTCAATATGTAGTAAATTTTGGTTATGATAGACTTTATTTAATTACTAATTGAGTCTTTGAAAGTGATATATTTAATGATTGTTTAGGTTCATATGTTATTAAATTATATTCTCCATTAGAAGATAATATTACTGTTCATGATCAATTATGAGTTTCAAAAATAATTTGTAACCCAATTCATGGAACAGTTAATTTATATAAAGAGTTATCGGAACCTTCAATTAGTCCATTATCTCCTAATTCAGATTTAACTTCTGTTTGATATTATAATTCTGCATATGGAATGGATAATCCAAATAATGTTACAATTGATAATGCTACATATAATTCATTAATTGGAAGTGATAATAATATATCTTCAAGTATATTATCTCAAATAATAAGTCATTTAAGTGGTAGTTTAATAGAAGGTGCTAAATTAAATACTGATTATACTGATTATTCTAATTTTATTCATTTTGGATCTGCAGAAGAAAGATTAGTTACTTTTAGACATAAATTAGAACAAATAAAAGAATATGAATCTAAAAGTGCAGAGTGAAATTTAGAAGGAGATATTGGAACTTTTGCAAGTGAAAGTTTAGAATTTTTAATACAAAAAAATAAAATTATTCAACAATTTGATGGATATGAAAGATATCTTTATTTTGAAAGTGCTTCATATATACCAGAAGAATCTGCTTCTGGATATGGAACAATTTATAATACTACTTGACCAAAAACAAATAACGAATGGCCGTATGAATTATTATGATGAAAACATTATCTTAATTTTGACGGAACTAACGGTTATGTTGAGATTGCTGACACAGATGATTTAAGTTTTGGAGATGGAACGGATGATAGTCCTTTTAGTATTAGTGCTTGGGTGTATATGGATGATGCAACCAATTTTAATATTGCACATAAAGGAAACTTTTCAGATAATATTGAATGGAGATTTTTCTTAGATCACTGGGATAAAATAAAATTTCTATGCGGAGACAATAGTGCGGGAAGTGTAAATGCGTGGGTTGGAAGATTACATGAAACTTCTTTAACATCTTATGAGGGGGAATGGATACATCTTGTAGGAACTTATGATGGAAGTTCTGCCAATTCAGGATTTAAGATTTATCTTAACAAGAATAGAATAGATGATACTGATTATTCTGGAGGAGCTTATGTAGCGATAGAAAATTTAAGCAAACCTGTTGAAATTGGAAATTATAGTGGTAATTATTCCGACGGCTCAATAGACGAAATAGCAATTTATAATAAAACTTTATCTCTATCTGAAATAAGTGATCTATATGGTGGTGGAACACCACTAACTTGTGGTGACATGACAGAAATAGATGGATTGATAGCTGGTTATAGATTTGAAGAAGGAAGAGGAACAACTACTTCTGATATTACAGGAAATGATAATGATGGAACACTTATAAATGGAGTAAGTTGAGGTAATCATGCTGGTTTAAATTATGATTGATATAATACACAGATTGTTACAGCTTCAGATTTTGATAGAGAAAATCCACATTCATTAATTAAAACAATTCCATATCATATTAGAGAAGATTCTTATAATATTGAATATTTAACGTTTATTAATATGATAGGGCATTTTTTTGATATTATATGAGAATATATTAATCATTTTACTGATGTATATAAGAGAGAAAATGATTTGTCTATTGCTGCATCCAAAGATGTTCTTTATGATGTAGCAAAATCTTTTGGAATGTTACCAGATTTTACAGCCGAATGAAATAGTGCAAATCTTTGAGAATGATGATCTGGATATCAAAGTGATTCTGATACATATATTAGTTCTTCAGAAGAAAATATAAATTATGAACTTTGAAATAGATTATTAAATACTTTACCATATATACTTAAAACAAAAGGAACTCAAGCATGTGTTGATGCAATTTGTAATTGCTATGGTATAACTCCAAGTGATACTAGTTTAAGATTAACTGGATATACTGGAAGAAATACTACAGGGTCTGAAGAATATTTAGGAGTACCAACAGCAAAATGAGAAGCAAGAAATTTTGCATTAGATTTTATTGAAGGAAATGATTCTTATTTATCAACAGATTGGGGTATAATTAATCCTATTCCTAAATCATTAGAAATTAGATTTAAAACTGAACCTTCTTATACTAGTTCAGAAATGATTTTGGTTGCAATTGATGAACCTGCACAAAATTGAATAACTATAGAACATAGTGGATCAAATAAAGGTTGAGTTCATTTAAGATCAGATGATGATGCAGAGGATAGAATTAGTTCGAGCGTTTTACCAATTTATAATGGAGAATTTTGAAATATTAGCGTTGTTTCTGCTTCAGATAATTTTTATTTATATGTTGCCGAACAAAAAAATGGAAATATTATTTATGAAGATGTTATTTCTGGAACAATTAATGATGATTATTGACAGAGTACCGGTAATATATGAATAAATGATAGTTCAAATAATTATTCTTTTACTGGATCGGTACAGGAATTTAGATTGTGAAATTATGAATTATCACAAGATGACTTTAGAAATCATGTTAAAGATATTAGAAATATTAGTTTGAATAATGGGTCTATTAATCCATATGAATATTTATTAACAAGATATTCTTTTAATTATCCAATAAATCATAATGATACTGCTTCTATAAATGATGAAATATTAAATACTAGTTATAATACTACAGCAAGTGTTATTAATTTTCCAGATGAATCAACTTGACCATATAATTATTCATATTATTATCAATGACATCAAGCAGCTTTTCCTTCTATAGGATCTGAAGTATCTATAAAATTAAATAATATTAAATCAACAACTAGTGAATTATTTAAGCCACTTAGTCCAACAATATCTTCTGTTCGAAGAAGTACCATATTTACGGAAGAAAGAAAGGGCTCAAAAGAAATAAATTTTGGATTAAATATACACGATAATACTAATACCGAAATAGCACAAATATTTAATAAAAAATATTTTGATGATCTTTTAGATACAATAGTTGGAACAAATCCATATAAATTATTAAATGATCTTAGTAAAACGTATTCTACTAATTATCAATATCATGGGTTTCCATGTATAAATGATACTTTAAAACAATTAGTAAATTTGCCATTAGATAATATTTTTGGTATTGCGAGACAAATAGTTCCTGCTGATACTAGTTTTACAACTGGAATAACTATAAGTGGACATGCATTAGAAAGATCGCGAGTAAATACGATTATTCCTGTTTCATTAGATGAGTTGCATTATAATGGAACAGTTAATACTAGTAAACATATTGATATTGTTTCTACAAATAAAATTTGATATAATACAGATATTAAACAAATTGATGAAATTGAATTAAGTTCTAATAAAATAAATTATGTTACTGAACTTGATAATTATATTCCTTATGATATTACAAGTAATCATTTGATTTATAATTCTATTGTTGATTCGTTAATACCTACAAATATTAATGGATCTAAAATATGTTATTTATCAAATATACAAATAAAAGAAAATTATATTAATTTTATTTCAGAATATAAAACTTATATTGGAACTGTTGATACAAATATTCCTCAAGATATTGATACTTTTAAATTAGATTATTTGTCTGAAATAACTAATCAAATTCCTCAAGACATTGAAGTATTTAAAATAAATTATTTATCTAATATAGATAATCAAATTCCACAAGATATTGAAACTTTTAAATTAGATTATTTATCTGAAATATCTAATCAAATTCCACAAGATATTGATATTTTTAAACTAGATTATTTATCTGAAATATCTAATCAAATTCCTCGAGATATTGAAACTTTTAAAATAAATTATATATCAGATGTAGACAATCAGATTCCACAAAATATTGAAACATTTAAAATAAATTATATATCAGATATAGACAATCAGATTCCGCAAGATATTGAGACGTTTAAAATAAATTATATATCAGATGTAGACAATCAGATTCCACACGAAATAATTGGTGATCATCTTTTATATGAAGATCATATTCCTGTAGTTTGAACAAATGTTGGTGGAGAGTATAGTTATAATTGAGGTAACATATTAAATCTTAATAGAGTATTTAATATTGGAATACGATATGCTTGAAATAATTTAATATTATCTGGAAGCGAATATATAGAAGTTCCAAATCCAGATAAAGAACGAAATGCATTACAAACAATTATTTTACCAAGATGTGAGTGATATCAATATTGTACTTCACAATATAGTAGCTCATTTAAATCTGTTCCTCCAGAATTTACATCATCTGATACTCCGTATGCCTGATATTCTTCTTCTACATATAATTATGAAACATGAACATATCAAAAAAATCATTATAAGTATGTAAGAGATAATTCTAAACAATGAAATAATTCAAGATTTAATGGTGTAAAACAGCTGTCTCCAGAAGATGTTAGAGCATATGATATTTATGGAACTGATAGATATGGTAACTTTATTTATAAGTATGGAACAGCTCCCTTAAATTTATCAGAAGAAATTAATCCATATTTAACATTCAATGAATTAGTAGATAATAAATTAGCATTTGGATATTCTGATATTATTAAAAATACGTCTAAAATAATTGTTGGACCAAAAAAATTAATTGCGGTTTAAAAAAATTAAAAAAAAAAAAAAAATAAAAAATAAAAAACTATAATATTTATAAAAAAGAAAATATAATCAAATCAAATAAGAAGGAGAAATAAATAATGGCATATTTAGATAATTCAACTATTACAGTTGATGCAATTTTAACTAAAACGGGAAGAAAATTATTATCTCAAGGAAACAACAAATTTAAGATTACAAAATTTGGTTTATCAGATAGTGAAGTTGATTATGGATTATGAAATCCTGATCATGCAGACGGTTCGAGTTATTATGGAGAAAAAATAGAACATATGTGTATCCTTGAACCAACTCCAAATACAAATACGCTTAATAGTCATTTATATACTGGTCCAGCTGGTCAAACTCTTTGGGGTAAAATTGAAGGTATTCAATCTGCATATACACTTAAACCGAAGGGATCTATTACATTAAAGCCATATATTGTTGGACAAACAGATAATATTAAACCCATATTTAATTTTAAAACGACTAATATAGCTACAGCAGGTTATAATCCTGCTATGATAAAAGATCCAGCCAATACTGCTCATACGTATCTTGGATATGTAAACGATATTAGTACTCTTACTATTAGTTGATCTAGTTTTGAAACTGCTATACATGGTGGTACAAATGGAGAAGGAGTTGAGTTTACTATAAATATATTAAATACACAAACTGGAGCTACGGCTCAAACAACAATAACAACATATGCTGCTCTAATATA
>JACKQG010005746.1_pt1 | contig 13468 bp, 8 predicted proteins | sample 8237621 | NCBI WGS metagenome assembly JACKQG01 (sample SAMN15677084, study PRJNA649215) | marine metagenome | biome: marine; feature: Black Sea; material: saline water; isolation source: suspended particulate matter (SPM) from the Black Sea western gyre | collected 2013-06-09/2013-06-10 | depth...
GCCGAGGAGCAGGTCGGCTCGCGATGCGCGTATCCCGACGAGCGCGAGCCATACTATCCGGGACTGCATTTTCCCAAATTCACCACGCCGATGTGGATTGACGAGGACGGGGCCGACGCCGTCGTGATTCTGTCGATTGACGACATGGGGCGCACTCCCGCAGCCGTGCGTTACGCCAAGCCGCCGGCAGATTACGAGCGGTTTCTGCGGCCAATCCTGGACCGGCTCAAACAGATTGACGGCCGTGCACCGGTCAGCATCTTTACCTGCGAGGCCGACTTGGATGATCCACGATTGCAGAAACTGTTGCGGGAGGGTCTCTCGATGGAGGTCCATACAACGCAGCATCCCGTGCCGCTGCTTCAGTCCGACGAGGACACGCCGAGCGATCCTGGGCCACCGGAAACCGTCATTCGCAATGTACTCGACTCGTTGGCCAACGTTAGCCGCATTCCCGGCAACAAGCCGGTAGCGTTCCGTATGCCCGGATGCGACGCGCGCAACACGATTTCGCCGCGCTTCTTCACGGAAGTCCTTCCTCTGCTTACGGACGACGGACGTTTCCTGCTGGCCGACAGCAGCATCTTCATGGTTTACACCAAGCAAGATGCTACTCTCCGGCGAGAATGGCTACTCGATTCGCAGGGGCGCGATCGCTTTGAAAAATACCTGCACGCCATCCCTTGGTGCAAGCATTACGCGAACTGCGTTTTCAATTATCCGTATCCGTACGTGATCGACCATACGATCTGGGAGTTTCCTGTCGTGGTCCCTGGCGATGCGCACGGAGTCCACGTCCACAAGGCGGAAAGCCCGCTCACGGTAGCCGACTGGAGGGCGGCCCTGGACGTCACCGTCCACAAAAAGGGCGTGATGACGATTTGTTTCCATCCGCACGGCTACATCCGATCCGACCAAATGGTCGAACTTGTGGACTATGCCGACCGGAAGTACGGCAAGAGAGTGAAGTTCCTCAATTACCAAGAGGCATACGACCGCATCCTGAAGCACGCGCTCGGCGGCGAGCCGTTACGCTCCGAGACGGGCGGGGACAACGGAGTTCGGCTGCTGGACGTGAATGCCGATGGATACCTCGATGTTGTGATTGGCAACGCCGAACGCCGCGAAACTCGTATTTGGCGTCCCGCGACCGGACAATGGGAGACCGTTCCCTTCCCTACGGTGCTGGTCCGCAGTGACGGAAAACGCTCGGTTCGCCACACCTGGGCACGTTTCTTCACTGCCTCAAAGGACGGCCATGCAGGCTTGGCAGTGGCGACCGACGCGGAGTCGGGTGTCTGGCATTTTGTTGGCCGGCAGTGGCAACCGATCCCAGCCGCTCTTCCTTCCAAAGTGGCCGGCACGCCACTCCGCACGTCGGTAGACGGCGTCGATCGCGGTATCCGCTTTCGTGACCTGGATGGTGACGGGTTGTCCGATCTGATCGTCAACAACGAGTCGCAGAACGCTGTCTTCTTCGCCAGCCGCGACCAGCATGCATGGCAGCCGGCCCCGTTTGCCCTGCCCAGCAAGGGCTGTCTGGTGGACGCACGCGGTGTGGATCAGGGTTTGCGCTTCGTGGACCTTGACGAAGATGGCGATGATGATTTGGTCTTCTCCAACGAGCGGGAGTACTGGGTCCGGCTTTACGAAGGACCGGCAAAGGGATGGTCGAACACGGTATCGCAGGGCAAGGCCGGCTCGCCCGGAGCCTTGCCACCGATTGTCCGCCAAGGGACGCTCAATGGCGTCTGGTTCCATTCTGATGCCATGATCTTGGCCAACGAGTATACGTTTCGCAAGCCCGAACTCATCGACCGCCGACCGTTTCACGACCTGCTGTCAAAATGACGCCGAAACTGCTGAGGGTGTATGGGAATTCGAAACGCTGGAATCCGCGGTTCTCGACGGTATGATAGGCTGTGGCCGAAACAGCGCTTGCTTGGGGTCCACCGCGCGCCCCCGGGCGATGTGTGCGCGAGTGTCACTGAAATATGTATCCGTGGAAGGGGAGAGCCATGCCTCGACATCGTCTTGCCATTCAATCCCAAAGCGTGCTCCAGGCGACGATTGTTGCGTTGATGTCCGTCACTTCGGGTGTTGCTGACGCCGCGGAGGACGCGTCACATTTCATAGCACCGGACGGGTTTGTTGTCGAGAAAGTAGCGGGACAGCCGCTTGTCGACTATCCGTTGTTCGGGTGTTTTGACGACCGGGGACGGTTGTACGTGCCCGAAGGCACTGGGCTGAACGTTCCGGGAACGGAACTCGTCAAGAAACCGCTGGGGCGAATCACGCTGTTGGAGGATACTGACGGCGATGGCCGGTTCGACACATCGAAACTGTTTGCTGACGGGCTGGTCTTCCCGCAGGGGATCTTGTGGCACGACGGTGTCGTCTACACGGCATCGCACCCCAACATCTGGAGGCTGGTCGACACCGACGGCGACGACCGGGCCGACCAGCGCGAAGTCTTGGTTGGCAAGTTTGGCTTCAACGGCAATGGGTGCGACATTCATGGTCCGTTCCTTGGCCCCGATGGCTACCTGTATTGGACCGACGGACGGCATGGGCACGAGATTCAACGCCCCGAAGGAGACACGCTCAAGGGGTTCGCTGCCCGGATCTTCCGCTGCAGAACCGACGGCACGCGAATTGAACGGATCGCCGGAGGCGGCTTTGACAATCCTGTCGAACTCATTTTCACGCCCGAAGGATCGATCATTGGCACAATGGACCAAGGGTCGGGGGACCAAATCCTGCACTTCGTCGAAGGCGGCGTCTATCCGCGTATGGATCAACCGTGCGTCAGCGAATTGGTCCACACCGGTCCGCCGTTGGGCTCGGTCAGCTCGTTCTCGGCCGCGTTGCCGGTCGCTTTGTGCGGCATGGAGCTGATCCGCTCCGCCCATTTCGGCTCCGAGTATCAAGGTTTGGCGCTGACGACTCAATTCAACGTGCATAGGATTCAACAGCACACCCTGACGCCGGACGGCGCCACATTTCGCGGGACGGACGAAGATTTCGTGCTCACCTTCGATCCCGACGTGCATCCGACCGATGTGTTCGAAGACGCTGACGGCAGTCTGCTGATGGTCGATATGGGAGGCTGGTACAACTACGGATGCCCGACGTCGAAGATCGCCAAGCCGGAGATCAAAGGCTGCATCTACCGCATTCGCCGCGAAGGAGCGCCCAAACTCGACGATCCCTGGGGCAAGGCTCTGGAATGGGCATCCCTGTCACCGGCACACTTGGCGGAGCTGCTTGACGATCCTCGTGTCAAGGTTCGTGACAAGGCGATTCATCAATTGGCGAAGCGCGGACCGGCGGCTGTGCAGTCACTGAATGAGGTCGTCCAGGCGGACGGTCGCTCGCTTGAAGCTCGGCGAAACGCACTGTGGGCACTGACACGGATCGAGTATCCCGACGCGCGTGCTGCCGTGCGAGCCGCCCTTGCCCAGAAAGAGGCCAGTTTGCGTCACGTCGCCCTGCACTGCGTGGCGTTGGAGCGCGATGCCGAGGCCACGTCGGCCCTGACACCCATCGTCGTGACGGACGAGCCTGCGTTGCGGCTGAAAGCAGCCGAAGCGTTGGGGCGCATCGGCCACGCGGACACGGTGCCGCCGCTGTTGGAAAGTCTGCGTCTAGGAGTCACGGATCGGTTCCTGGAACACTCGCTGATTTACGCACTGGTTCAGATTGGCGACCGAGCTTCTACGCTTGCCGCACTGACCGATTCGAACCCCAACGTTCGTCGAGCCGGACTGATTGCCCTCGATCAGATGAAAGGCGGCGAGTTGACTCGCGAACTCGTCGTTCCGTTGCTCGACACCGACGATCCGGAGTTGCAGCAGGCGACACTGGAAGTGATCAGCGGGCACGAAGGCTGGTCAGGGGAAATCGTCGGTCTGATCAACGAGTGGATTGCCGGTGAACGGCTGTCGGAAGAGCAGAGAAGATCCTTGACGGGAGTGCTGATTGCTTTTTGCGCGGAAGAGAACATTCAGACCCTCGTGGCTCAGGCGATGGCGAACTCTCAAACGGCGATTGACACGCGACTGTTGCTGCTGCAAGCCATGGCACGATGCCGGTTGGACAGTTTGCCCCAGCGATGGCTGGACAGCATGGCTGACGCGCTGGCGCATCCAGATGCACGTGTGCGGAGCGAGGTGGTAGCGACGATCAAGTCGCGCGACCTGGAAGGTTTCGACAAACGCCTGGCCGAATTAAGCGAAGACGCCACAATGCCGGTCGAATTGCGGATTGCGGCATTGGAGTGCATTGCGCCAAGGCAGAACGGGATGCCTGAAAAATCGTTTGTCCTGCTGACCAGCCATTTGACCGAGGATACCGAGCCGTTGGTTGCGGCATCGGCGGCCCGAGCTCTTGGCGCCAGCAGATTGACCGATCCGCAGTTGACCGAGTTGGCGGGCTCGCTCGCGGATGCCGGCCCACTTGCTGTGCCACTTTTGACTGCCACCTATCAGAAATCGCGTTCCGCCAAGGTCGGCATGGCGTTGGTCGAGGCTTTGAAGCGGTCGCCGGGAACCGATGCCCTGACCGCCGAAGACATGAGGACGCTACTGAAGAACTTCCCTTCTGAGGTGCATTCGGCTGCCAAACCACTGGTCGACAAGTTGGTGGCACGGCAGGAAGAACAAGCGGCGCACTTGACCCGTGTCAAGCTGCGGCTGCTTAGGACCAAAGGCGATCCCGACCGGGGCCGAAAGGTCTTTTTCTCCAAGAAAGCCGCTTGCGCCAGTTGCCACCGTATGGAAAACCAAGGCGGGGCCGTTGGACCCGACTTGTCGCAGATTGGACGACTCCGCACCTCGCAAGATTTGGTCGAGGCCGTGGTTTTCCCAAGCTCGACCATCACCCTGGGTTACCGGTCCTACGCGATCGTCACTGACAAAGGTCGGATCCACACCGGGATCATCGTGCGTGAAACTTCCGACGCGATCTATATGCGGACCGCCGAGTTGGCCGAGATACGCCTGTCCCGTCGATCCGTTGACGAGATGGGCGAATCCAGTGTGTCGATTATGCCTGACGGGCTGGAAAAGACGATGTCCGCGCAGGAGCTGAGCGATATGCTCGAGTTTCTTTTCAATTGCCGATGACGCAGATCGGCGGCCGAATCCGCGCCGAACAGGGAGACCTCAACATGACCACTCGACTACTCTCCCGCCGCCAGTTTGTAGCGTCCGCGGCGGCGACTGGAGTCGCGACACTGGGATTCTGTCGACGTGCAACGAGTGCCGACGAGACCCGACGCAAGATCAAGTACATCGACATCCACACTCATATCGGGGCGTTTTACTACGGGCGCGAGTTGACAGCCGATATGCTTGTCCGCTGGATGGACCAGCACGATGTCGAACGGGCGGTCATTTTGCCGTTGATCTCGCCCGAGGCGGCGCCGATCCCACAAACGACACAAGCAGCAATCGCGGCGCACAAAGCTCACCCCACTCGGCTGATCCCGTTCTGCATTGTGGATCCTCGAGCGACCACCACGAACCCGAAACGGTACGGGCATGTGGCTGGAGTGAAAGGATTGATACAAATACTCGAGCGGTACAAGGAAGCGGGCTGCAAGGGTGTGGGCGAGCACAAGACGGGTCTGTTCTTCGATGCGCCCCAGAACATGTACCTTTACGAGGCGTCCAACGCCGTGGGACTGCCGATCCTGTTTCATCTGGACGACATCCGCAACATCGACACGCCGGGCCTGCCGCGTCTCGAGAACGCCCTGAAGACTTTCCCGAAGCTCCCGCTCATTGGACATGCGGCCGGTTTTTGGGCTTCCATATCCGGCGATGCAACTTTCGAGAGTTTTGGACGCTATCCAAAGATCCCTTCAACGGTAGCGCCGGGTGGCGCCCTTGACCGATTGATGGAGACATACTCAAACCTCTACGGAGACCTCTCGGCCCCGGGCGGCGAGAAGGCCATCGCGAGAGACCCGACGTTTGGGCGGGAATTCATCATTCGACGATCCGATCAGTTATTGTTCGGAACTGATATTCTCATGCCGGACCAAAAGATCGCACAGTTTGAACTGCTGGACTCGCTCGATCTGCCCGAGGACGTTCAGTACAAGATCTACCGAGGCAATGCGATCCGCTTGTTGCAGCTCGACGAACTCGATTGAACCGGTCGGCCGCCTGCTATTCGTTGGGACGGCAGTGCCGCGGGGTCAATCCTTCAATGGATGCAATTCAAATCTGCGGTAGTAGATCTCACTGCCTTCATTCTGCAGCAGGATCTTACCCGACGTGGGCCATGCGTTGATCGCTTCGTTCACCGTAACGCCGTTGATCTTGACGGTCACGCGATCACCGTTGCAGATGCATTCCACCTTGGTCCATTGGCCCAACGGGCTGGCCACGTCGTCCTTGCCGCGAGTGTCAAGTTTCTCTTTGAAAAACGGTTCGTGCTTCGACCACCAGAATTGCCTGCCGCTGTACTTGACCTTGTTTCCACCCTTCTTCCATCGCGTCTTTCCATCAGCGGCGATGGTGGTTTCGCAGGTGATGTCGATGGGTATCACCTCGCCGTCTTCGTCCTTGCCCCGGATCACGATCAGATCCCCTTCGCAGCCCTGGGCCAATTGGCACTCCAACGACGCCATCCAGGTTCCGCTTCTGTGCGAGCCATCGGGGCCAGTGCCATGCAGCAGCACGCCGGCATTGCGGACGTACCCTGAGCCGTCCACCCTGTCACCCCACCTGTACTCGACGATCAAGTGATAATCTCGATACGCCATCTCGGTGGCCACATAACCCCGGCCCTCGCCGGAGACGTGGATCATGCCATCGTGGATCGAAAACGCCCGCTCCGGATCGTTTCGTCCGCTCTCTTTCAACCAGGTATACAGGCCCGCCAGATCCTTTCCGTTGAACAGCTTGATGACTTCATTGCGGGGTGAGATCGGTTCCTGTTTCAGTCGTTCCGCGGCAGTCGCAGAGCAGGTGACGAGGCACACAAGCGCGACGGTCTTCGGGTGAAAGTGAGTTCTCATAGTTCAACCCTCGCTGTGATGATTTGGTCCCTGTCGCCCGCGCAACTTACACATACAGTTGGCCGAGGTCAACTGTATGCAGTTCCGTGGCGGGTAGCTTGCCAGTTGCGGTTTCAGTTTGCCACAATAGTAGCGCGGTCCCCAGCAATCCAACACTCTTTTCAGAGGCGAGCCATGTCCACAATCGAATCCACCAGCCGACCGGGCGTTGATCGGCGAACGTTATTGAAGACCGGTGTTGCCGTGATCTCTGGCGCAGCGCTGGGTAGGTTTGTCTCGGCATCGGCGGCGGCTGCCAAGCGAGGAAAGCCCACCGAGTTCCAGATCGCTTGTATGACGTTGCCTTACGGGCAGTTTTCACTCCAGCGCGCGCTCACCGGTATCAAAGCGGCAGGCTACGAGTATGTTGCTTGGGGCACTCGTCATGTTGAAACGCCGGGCGGTCCGCGAGTACCGTTGTTGCCCGCGGACGCCCCACCCGCGCGGGCCAAGGAATTAGGCAAGAGATGCCGTGACATGGGCCTGGGACCGCTGATGATGTTTTCGACCGTCTATCCCGAAGCGACGGACGGGCTGGAGATCTTGACCAACCGCGTCAAACAGGCTGCCGCAGCCGGCATCCCCCAGGTGTTGACCTTCGGTCATACCGAGGGAGGAAACGCCATGCTGTGGATCGAGCGATTCAAGAAACTCGCTCCCATCGCGCGGGATCACGGCGTGATGATCGTGGTCAAACAGCACGGCGGATCGACCGGCACAGGCGAGGCGTGCGCCAAAATCACCCGAGAAGTCGACGACCCGGCCGTCATGGTCAACTTCGACGCCGGCAACGTAATGGACTACCTGAATCTGGACCCAATCCCCGACATCCGCAAATGTGCCGACGTGGTGCGCAGTTTCTGCATCAAAGACCATCGCAACTGGCCGAAGGATCAAGACTGTGGCCCGGGCTTCGGCGAAATCGACCACTACAGGCTGCTCGATCCGGTAGCGTTCACCGGCTTGAAGATGCCCTTATGCTGCGAAAACACCTTCGCGCCGCTGCTTGCACGCCCCGACAAACCGGAAGGCGTCGACGACCTAGCCTTACGCGCCCGGCTGTTCCTGGAAACCGTCATCGCAGGACTGCAGGCGTAATGCTGGAATGGTAGCATGGTAGGTTATGCTTCAGCATAACGCACCGCGAACAACTGCCACGAATGGAAGAGGGGTGAAGAAGATCGGTGCGCGTCCTGATGCGATACGTTGTGCGATATGCTGAAGCATAGCCTACGTGCGTCCAACGCTATCGAACCGTGAGGGCTGACATGCCGGACTTTCGTAGATACTTCGTTCCCGGCGGGACCTACTTCTTCACTTTGGTGACGGCCGAGCGAAAGCCTGTCTTTCGTCATGAGAGGGCTCGCACACTCTTGGGCAAAACCATGCGTGAGGAGCGCGAACGCGCGCCTTTCAAGACAGTCGCAATCGTCCTTTTGCCCGATCACCTGCACGTCATCTGGACTCTGCCACCTGGAGACGATGACTACCCGCGTCGCTGGCAAGCCATCAAGGCCAAATTCACGTCAGAGTGGCTGTCGCCGGGAGGCGAAGAGGCGCGAGTAGCACCGGGCTACCAACGGCAGCGGCGTCGAGGAGTATGGCAACCTCGCTTCATGGAGCACACGATTCGGGACGAACAGGATCTGCATCATCACGTGGACTACATCCACTACAATCCAGTGAGACATGGCTACGTCCGTTGTCCCAAGGACTGGCCGTGGTCGTCGTTTCTGCGTTACGTCAACAGTGGTGACTACCCGAGGGACTGGGGCTGCTCGCTGGAGCGGCCGCCTGATTTCGGTGGAATTGACGAGGAATTGCTTGAATGAGGGGCGGCGGAGTTCACCGGTAAGATATGCTAAAGCATAACCTACTGCGATGGCGATACGCTCGCAGTGCGCAATGCGTAGGTTATGCTTCAGCATAACGAGCCAACAAACCGCCTACCAATACGGCGCCGATTAATACGGCTTGTACGTCCCGGGCATCGCCACCGCGTGCTCGTAGCTGCCGTTGTCGTCGGGTAGAACTGGTGGATCGGCGTCCCAGGCCAAGTTTTCGGGCAATAGGCTCGGCCCCTTCTCGGCCGCTTCGTCCCACTTGATGATTCGTCCGGAGTAGGTGGCCATGTAGCCCAGGACCGCCGTAAAGCTGCTGTTGGCGCCGTACCAGCCTTCGTTGTGAGGCGTATCTTCGCGGATGGCGTTGGCCAGGTCGACGTGCTCTTGATCCGTCATCACCACGCTGGGGCCGTCGTACTCCCAAGCATGCTCGCCGAAGATCTTGCCCGTCAGATTCGAGTAGCCTCCGGCGCCTTCTGCAAACTGCGCCGAGTTGTTCCAGCACTGGCGGATGTGGCGATTCTGGCTGAACAGTCTCAGCCCGTCGGGGAACGTGTACTCGACGAACTGATGGTCATAGATCTGCCCCACGGAGCCGAGACTGTGGCCCAGTGATTGGGCCCATTTGTCGTTGCGGACCTGGCGGCCGCCCATGCCGTTGGCTTCGACCGGATGTTGGTCTCCATTGGCCCACAGGACCATGTCCAGGTGATGGACATGCTGTTCGGCGATCTGGTCGCCCGAAAGCCAGACGAAGTAGTACCAGTTGTTTACCTGGTATTCCATCTCCGTAGGCTTTCTCCCTAAGCGTTCGGCGAGCGCCTCGCGCGAGCGCACCCAAACGCCGCTTCCGTTTCGGTATGCCCGCAATTGCGTGACCTTTCCAATCGCACCGTCGTGGAGCCGTTTCATCGTCTCGATCTGTTTGGGATCGTGGCGGAGTTGCAGGCCGACTACCACCTTTCGGTTCGTCTCGTCGGCCAGCTTGTTGGCTGCCATCACGGTGCGGTAGCCGCCGGCATCGACACACACCGGCTTTTCCATGAACACGTGTTTGCCGGCCTCGACCGCCGCCTTGTACTGCATGGGCCGAAAGCCGGGCGGAGTGGTCAGCAGCACTACGTCCACGTCGGACGCGATCGCCTGTTTGTAGGCGTCGAGACCCACGAACACGCGATCATCGGGCACGTCCACCCGGTCGCCGTACTTCGGCTTCAACCGTTCCAGAGTGTCTCGTGCATGGTCCTCGAAGGCATCGGCGACGACGGTCAGCTTGGTGCCCTCCGGCACGTTCAGGCAATTGGCTGCGGCACCGTTGCCACGTCCTCCGCATCCGATCAAAGCGACCTTCAGCATATCGCTGCCCGCAGCATGCGCGCTGCGACCGATCGCAAGGCTCCCAACAGCCGCGCCGGACAATGCGGCGGCAGAAGTCGTCAGGAACTCGCGACGTGAAGACCTATCGCTCGTGGCCCGTTTTGCTGAGTCTGACATGATGGCCCCTTTCTGGGAGAGGTTACTTGGCACTTTGTTCATCCTTCACGGACCGCCGGCTGTTGATTTAGCGCCGGTTATTCTACCCGTGGAAAACGCGAACCAAAAGCAATTTCCGCCGCCATCGCCTTCAGTCTACCCGCTTGGGAAACGGGAAGTTGGGTTGATGCTTTGATTTGCCGCCGCGCCACAAGTCGTACTTCCGATCTGCGTAACGGTCGAAGAACTTGTGGAGCCGCTCGCATAGTCCTTGCTGCGTCTGTGCGTGTGCCGCCTGGTCGGCCAGGTTGTTTCGCTCGCCCGGGTCGTTTTTCAAGTCGTAGAGTTCTCGTGGCAATTCCTCTCCCTGGCGTTCGATATATTTCCATTCGGCCGTGCGAATTGATCGGACGTTCAGGAAGTCATAGAAGACGGTGTTGTCCCACTGGCCAGGCTCTTCGCCCCGCACGAGGGACGCGAAGTCGCGCCCGGGCGATTCGGGTTTCGGAGCGATTCGGTCCTTCAAGCCCAAGTAGGACAGGAGCGTAACCATCAAGTCGTAATTCGAGGTCAGGATATCGGAACTACGTCCAAGGGGAATGGCTTGCGGGTGGCGCCAGATTAACGGAATGTGCATGGTCCAATCGAATCCGGTTTTCGGCGCCGTATGCCAGCCCATGCCCCAGAAACCGCCGTGCCCGCAGGCAAAGCCTTGGTCGGCGGTGAAGATCACGAGCGTGTTGTCGTCGAGTTCGTTTTTCCGGATCGCTTCGAGGATTTCGCCCACGCCGTCGTCGATTCCGCTGACCTCCGCGGCATAGGCCCGGTACGCGTCGACGTTGCCGACCTGCTGGCGGTCCATTTTCAGCCAGGGATGAACGGGTTCGCGCGGAAAGGCGTTCATCGGCTGCTGCGAGTAGTGGTCCACGTGGCGGTTCTGTGCCGACCGTGCCCCGTGGCCGTACGGGCCGTTGTATGCCAGGAACAAGAAGAACGGTTGCTCTTTGTTCTGCTCGATGAACTCGATTCCGCGCCGAGTCCAATACTCGGTCGCGTAGCCAGTCACTTTCGTGACCTGGCCGTCCTCGATCACCGGCGTGTGGTAAAGGCTGCTTGTTCCGCCGTGCGGCTTGGTCACCCAGAAACCAAACCCTTCCTGGGGCCGCATGTTGTCACCCAAGTGCCACTTGCCGCTGAGGCCGCAGGCATAGCCCGCTTCGGCAAGGATCTCCGGCAGTGACCGAAATTCCTCGATCGTGCTGTGCGCGTTCGGTCCAATCTGCCATCCTCCGGCGCGAAGGAAATCGTGTACGCCGTGCTGCGAAGGGATCAGGCCGGTCAACAACGTGGCCCGCGTCGGAGAGCACACGGCATTGGAGCTATAGCAACGAGTGAACCGAATGCCCTCGCCGGCCATACGGTCGATATTGGGCGTGCGGACGTCAGTGTTCCCGTAGCAGCCCAGCGACCATGCGCCGTGGTTGTCGGTTACGATCAGGACGACGTTGGGGCGACGCGGTGTTGCTGGATCTGCCGAAGCGGTAACCGCACCGACGGCGAGTATCCAGCCTGCGGCTGCCAGACAACTCACGCGAATCAGCAGACTGCTCGGACGGGCCATTCGTTTCATCATCGCTGTCTCCTGTGAATCCAGATTCTTTTCTCATGATTTTACGCGACAATCATTTTGCCGGAACAAGAACAGGCAAGATCATGTTAAGGCAAAATCATAATGCATCAAAGTGGTTGACAACTAATGTACGGTGCAGCCGGATTACGGCAGTACCAGGTCCCAGACTGGAGCATGCGGACCGCATCGGCATAGAATATCTTCCAGCAGTAACTTCGCTTCGACGGCCTCGGCGGGCCATCGTACTGTATTTTGCCACTGACTGGAATGAAGCTAGTGTGATACTTGCACTCCCATTCCGTGTGGTTTAGGCTCCGAAAATCCAGCATGCGTCCCGTGGTGATGGACGGTATCGACATCATCGAATAACCGAATTGACGAAAGGTGCTATGTCATGACTCGAATCTGCCTTCGACTGTTCACGATCGTGTTGGTTGGCGCGCTAGCCGCGCCGTTGGCTGCCCAAGAGGCTTCCACGGAACCGATCCCCAATCGTCCGAAAGTACCCGGCCTGTTGCGGCTCAACCTCCTTGAGCGCAAGGAGACGGCACCGGACACCAAAGAGTTCAAGGTCGTCGAGCGAACCGTCGAGTGGGAGGTTTCCCAGACGGCCGTCATTATCATCGACATGTGGAACGGCCACTACTGCCGATCGGCCGCGCAACGTGTGGGCGTGATGGCGCCGCACATGAACCGCGTCGTGACCGCTGCACGCAATCACGGCGTGATGATCATTCACGCGCCCAGCGGCACGGTGAACATGTATGCCGACACACAATACCGCAAACGCATGCAACAGGCACCGGCGGCCAAGGGCCCCGAGGGCTGGGCCTTTGGCAAGTGGTGCGACCTGGATCCGTCTTGCGAGCCGCCGATGCCGGTAGATACCACGAAGTGCGCCAGCGACGACCCCATTGTCTACACGGCCGTCAGGCAGTTCAGCAAGCAACATCCCGGCATCGACATCATCGGCTACGACGGCATCAGCGACAGTGGACAGGAGATCTTCAACTTCTGCGAAGCCCACGGCATCACGAACATCGTCATCATGGGCGTACATACCAACATGTGCGTACTAGGCCGGCCTTTCGGCATTCGCGCGATGGTGCGACTGGGCCGAAACGTGGTGCTGGCACGTGACCTGACCGACGCCATGTACGACCCGCGCCAACCGCCCCACGTGAGCCACACGCGCGGCACGGAGTTAGTGATCGAGCACATCGAGAAATACTGGTGCCCGTCGATCCGGTCGGATGACTTGTTGCAGGTCGTTTCGGGTTCGGCGGGGCCCTGAGATTCGGGCCGAGAGAGACTGCTAACGGGACTGGTTATAGATTGGTGGTTATAGATGAAAGACGTGTTCCATTCCCTTCTCCAGTTCGCCTCTTCATTTAGCCTGTTCAGGCGAATTTGTGGGCGAATTCTAGCTGTGGTAGGCTGCCAAGGTTGTGA
>JACKQG010005747.1_pt1 | contig 13465 bp, 14 predicted proteins | sample 8237621 | NCBI WGS metagenome assembly JACKQG01 (sample SAMN15677084, study PRJNA649215) | marine metagenome | biome: marine; feature: Black Sea; material: saline water; isolation source: suspended particulate matter (SPM) from the Black Sea western gyre | collected 2013-06-09/2013-06-10 | depth...
CTACTTACACTGCCAATAGTCGCAAAAAGGCCAATCGACTGTCAAAGATCAGTTAGAATGTCTTTTCTGGTTTTAAGCTTTCTGGTATTCAATTTTCCACTTAATTCCGCAAAGTCATATTCCGCCTTTTTTAGGGCCTTTTCCCGGTCTCCCTGGTCTCGTTTCTTTTTTTCAGAAGAAAATATCCAATGGATTTTGTAGTTGTCCTTTAGTGTCCTATGATCTCCTTTGTAGCAGGAAAAATATTCAATCTGGTCACTATGCTCCGGAATCACACGACGCCATATTATGATCCTTCTTTTTTTCTTTCTCCTTAATTCATTTTTAAATGTTCCTACCTCTGCCCATGTTTCAGGGATTATGGTAACAACACGCCCGCCGTGTCCCACTATATGCGAAAGTTGTTTTCGGGTACAGACCTTACTGTCAGCAACATAAAGGAATGAGGTATTACCAGCTATTTTGCACAGGGTGTTCCACGTTTCGATGTGTGTCGTATCATCTGTACGGCTACCTTCATAGGTTTTGTAATGGATAGGAACCGCACCGTCCGCCGAGATCGTTAGAGTATACATAATTTGTTTGAGATCAGGACGATGATCTTTATTATGACCATATTCGAGTTTAAGGCCAGTTCGAGTCCTCCCAGGGATTTTTCCGTATGCTTTTATGGTTGTGGAATCGTTGTGGATTTGGCTCAGATCAAGATTTGTTAATTTTACCATGAAAATGACAATTTCTGTCATCATCGTAGCACGATCTGTAAGATAAAGTTTATACAGTGCTTTACCAAACCGATCGTCATTGATCACGCCTTTTTTAAATGAATTATACCCAAATATTTTTGGATTAATACGGTCTACCCATTCTTCAAGTTCGTATAAAGGTTGCCTCCCACAGGTAATGTTGAAAAGTAAGATCATTAATGAATCCACAGCAGGAATTTTTTCATTTTTATGAGGCTTGATATATTTTGTGAAAATCTCCCTCAGGCCCAATCGCTCAATTATGTTTCTAATGAGCGGCAACTCCCCCACATAAAAGCGTATTATTTTTTCTTTATTTCTTGACATCTGTAGCACTATATAATATCATGCTACAGATGTCAACATTTAAAACATTAAAAAAAATAGAAAAGCAACGATCCCTTTTGTTGTCTGACCTCCAACGGATTGAACATATGATCAGAGGTACATATGTCGAAACACATCGAAAGTGCGGAAAACCAACCTGCTGGTGTGCGAATGAGAGTAAAGGACATCCAAGTTACCAAATTAGCTGGACGAAGGATGCAAAATCACGATCGAAAGCTATACCCAGAGAGGATATTTTCTGGATTAAGGAAATGACAGAAAACTATCGGAAGTGGCGAACCATAAGATCAAATATTAGGAAATTAGAAGAAGAATTAAGGATTTTGATCGATAAATTGGAAGATGATATTATTAAGAAGACAGAAAAATTAAGAAAATATTTTTGATAAAAAACGTACTTAAAACATCCGGAAGTCAGTTAAGTATGTCTGATGCAAAAAGTGTAAAATAAAAAATTCCATAATTTTAATGATTTACAATTGAAAAAGTCGTAAAAAGTCAATTTTTTATATGCGGAAAGTGGGTTTAAATGCTTTATCACGGCCTATTTTTCTTTATTAAATCCCGCTGCTCTTCCATAATGGGGTATGCTATTCGACCATTAATAAGAATGCCGACCTCGTTTCCTTGATTCCATACGATCTGTCCGCGCAGCTTTATTAATTTCCCATTTAAAAATATTAATGCGCCATCTATCATCTTGCCGGATGTTCCATACGCTTGTTTATTGTCTAAGAATTTAAGCCCTTTTTCAGAAAGATTTATAACTTCCATTTCATGTTCGCCAACTTTGAATCTAGGCCTTTCCTTGGGCGGGTATTCTATTCTGATATAGGCGCTTCTTTCCGGTCTTTTTTCAATCATGGGGTGTGGCTCCTTTCATGCTTTCTTTCTTTTACCTCTGAAACTTGATAAGATAGAATCCTTTACCAATTGATACGAACACAAGCCCTCGGGTATCTACTATCTACATACGGTTTAAACCAAACGACAATGCCCCCCGCATCAAAGCCGTCTGAGGCTGCTTCTAATTTATTGCCAGTGATAGATGATTCCGATCATAAGGGCGTTGGATTTCCAATTAACTTCATTTAAGAGCGTTTCAAGTGCTCTCCCGTTTGAGAGAAAAACTCTGTCAATACCAGCACCCGTGGACCATTTCTGATAATCAAAGTTCAGACTCAAGGTCCATTGAGGATTTAGAAAAACGTTCAGACCCGTTGATATGATAAAACCGTTACCATCTGCCTCGTGCTCAAAGCTTTTTGGGTGGGCCAGGTCAGTCCTGAGATTCCAGTTTGCTTCAGCATAGTAATCCGCCCAATGATATTCAATTTCAAGGTAAACGCCGTGTCTTTCATTGAATTTGTATTTCATGTCCAATCCAATCCACGGACCGGACCATGCTGCTTTGTAGGTGCTATCCAAACCTGCAATTGGCCCGGCAGGAGTGGTATATTGTGAGGCGATTGTTTGATCGCCATCTGTCATTGTAAAATTTTGCTGGTGGTAGGAGTAGCCAATAAGGGGGGTAATTCGCAGATTATCTAGTTTAAGCCGAAATTGATAACCAACTCCCAAAGACGCATCCAATACATTGTCATCCCCGGTATGTGCATTTGAACGAGAATATTCTATGGTGCGGTTGATACCCAGGTAATCAGAATCCTGGTTGTCTCCGGCGAAAATCCAGCCGTAGCCTAATGAGCCTTGCAGAAGGAAGCCGTTGTGGAAACAGGTTCTATTACGTAATTTTACCTGGTAAATTTCTATATTCCTCCAGGTAAGCTCGGACAGGACATTGACATAATTACCGAGAATGGTGTTACCGGCAATATTCCAGTCAAAATCATCGGACCGGTAGCCCAGGCTGAATAAAAACTCCGTCTTTAACCCGTACTCGTCGGTTTTTATTTCTGTATCGCTGGAAAACTTGTTCTCCGGGTAATGCTCCCTTATCTTTTCATTGACCGGAAGGTTTGACGACATCGCTGCTTCCGGCGCTGAAACGAGCAAAAGAGAAAAAATTAGCATAATTGTATATAAAATTGATAGTCTTCGGGTTTGATACAACGATTATCTCCTTTAAAACGGCAATGGACACCCGCACCTTAAAAGCTCCGATAAGCGGAACAAAATGCCCCGCTTATCGGTGTTAAAGCTATGGGGTTATATAATCCCCGGAGAGGGTTCCGCATATACTATTGAACCAGATTGCCTTCCGAATACTTTACGGTGGTAACTACGGGCATATCTCCCATGCCGTGCTCGGTGAAATCCGGAACATCTGCGAGATCGACAGAATCCGCATCCGAGACATCCGGAAGACCGGACGTTGTGCCGGGGACAACCGTCAGGAACTGGCTTATATCCATCGGCTTAAGCACATATGCCGTTCCTGAGGAAGATTCCGTTACTTCAGTACCAGCCGGCAAATTGATGATTTTATCGGATATCACGGTTGTCATCGTCCAGTCGTTCTTGCTCAATTCCATATACAAATCCGGAAGCCCCATCATCCATCCGTCAAACTGGAGCGCAAGCGTCTTTGTATCGCCCGCATTATTCTGCGCAGTGATCGCGTCAAAACGCATGGAATCATCAAGTACCTTGTAGGTACCGTCTTCGTTCAGGAGATAGGTCACACTGCCCCACCCGCCTGTGCTCGAGTATTCCCAGTTGTACATTGTTCCTGTCTGAGCGCCGTTGACATATGCCTCAAGGCCCCACCTATTGCTCGCAAGGACATCTCCTGCTGCCAAGCCATCTTTCGGATCCCCGTTTGCATCCCTATCCGAGTCACCGATGGTTTTGTACACGAGCAGCATATAGGTACTGCTGGTCGAAACCGTGTCAAGCTCATAGGTTGAACCTCCTTCAGTGTTCCACGGGTCCTTAAATATCGCGCCGGAAGCCACAACCTCGGATGCATTGCTTGGATTGGCAGCGGTCTGGATCTCGAGCTTTGTCGTGTAAGTGCTGCCTGATCTCGTGATAACGTAATTGGCGCCCTGAAGATTGGCGTAGATCTCCTTGCCCTCGGGCAGCGTAAATGCCTTATCCCCGGATTCATTGAAGGTCGGTTTCCACTGCATGGTGTCAAAAGCGGCGACCTCTTTTTCAACCCATCCCGTATCAGCGCCTTTCCACTCGACAAAAATCCGTCCGCTTACAAAGACCCACAACTGGTCACCGTTATTCGGAGCTAACTTTTGCCGCGGGGTGACGACCGTTGGTTTTGGGCCGTAGTCGGTTTGAACCTCCCGGGCCAGATAAAACCCCGCGCCGCTGTTATCACCGCTCGCCGACTCATATACATAGTAGATATTTTGATTATTCTCGTTGTCCCAACCGGAGATATATACGCTTTTCACGGTGTCGTCCGCCCCCACGATCAGGGACGTAAGCCCCACGTTTTCATCAAAATCAACCGGATCTATATTGCACCGAGCGTTGTCCCAGTCCCAATCTTTACAGTAATACCATTTGCTGTCAGTGCCGTTATATACAAGATTATAGTCGTTATTCAGCCACATCTCTATGGGGATATTTTTGACATCATCAATATCGGCATCCGCATAGATCCGCTTTGTCAGGGCACCGTTGAATGTCGGGCCGACCGTGTAGGTCTCGCTCTGGCCGGGCGGCAGATCTTCCCTGTAGACAGTGGTTTCCTGTGCAATGGCATTTTCCGGCCCCCAGATCTGGTGTCGGCCCTGCCAGGCCCCGTAAAAGGCTCTGTTGGTAGCGCCGCTGACCGTGTATCTTATCGGAAAACCGAAGTTCTTTGATTTCTCGACATCCGCGCCGGTTGATTTGTTGTACACGCCGTATCTGTGCGTCATCTCGGTCACTGTGGTCCTGTCCTTGTACGCAACCGCTTGACCTTCATCCTTGACCGCAAGGTAATTTGCATTATAGGCATATTGGGCGGTCTTGTGGGGAAGCTCCGTTAACGTGCTCGGATCAACATCGGGGCCGAACAAAGCCTCGAAATCGGCGTACTGCACCTTGCCGTAGCCTGATGCCGTACCTCTGTACAGAATCGCCTTCATATCCATCACAGGCGTAAAGCCGAGACCGGACAACTGCCCCATGGGACCCGCTTCAGCAAATCTTTCATGGATCTTTATCAGGCTACTGCCGTCACCCGTCTTTGATGCCGAAGCTACAAAGTAATCATTTTCCCCCGTTTCATCGAATTTGACGTTCATGGTCCACGCCCCATAGTCCGAGTAAGAGCCGTCAGATAGCTGTGTAGCCTGGTCCGAAATCTTTAATTCGGCCTTTGCTACCGATGTTTCCCCTGTGTTTTCATTCACTTCCTCGATCCATGCCCTTACCCGCAGCTTGGTCTGACCATCTTCCACGATTTCGTCTGACTCGACAATCCATGGCTCAAGCGTTTTGATATCTATTCCGTTTTGCTCATCTTCCCATGCCACCATGCATTTGTACGGGTCGGCGTTAATGTTTTCCGCATCAGCGTAATGGGTCTGATTAATCGCATTGAAGACCTGTTCAAGGATGTCGAATTGCTTCAGGCTATGTTCTTCCACGTATTTTTTTGTCTCTGCATTGCTGTAATCCGTGCCCGAATCATTATACGCCCTTGACATGGCCTTGAACCTTGCTTGTAAAGAACGATTTGACCCTTCAACCGTCAGACTGGAACCACTTCGAGTCTCGCTGGTGGGAACCGCCGATATCTCTGACGGTACTGTGTAACCCGCGGTGGTTGCGGTTGAAGAAGATGAGGTGCCGCCCCCGCCGCCTCCTCCTGTGGCAACAATGAAGCTGAGCCCGATCATGATGACGAGTATCAAGACAAGGGGCTTAACAGCCCGCTTCAACGACTCGATCCGGGTTAGCTTTTTGGAGCCTTCTAATTGTTTTTTGTTTTTTGTTTTCCGAATCATTTTTTGTGCCTCCTCTTGTTGTGAGTTCACTGATAGTAAACGCAAACATTATCCCCGAGCATATGGCCGCAATGTCCATGCGATCATAGGTCCCATTGACGAAATAATCGGATAGGAGTCCGGAAATTCTACCGTGAGGAATGAAAGTTCCAATCAGTTCTGATAGTTGTTGACCGAAGTGCTGGCCAATTTCAAAGGAGAGGTCAATTACCAGCCAGAAGATACAGATGAATCCGCGAACCATTCTGCCGGCGCCCGGGAGTAAGGACATCGTTAGCAATGCAAATGCAAATGGATGCACAAATTCGGGAAGAGTATTTCCAAGCTTTCCATAAATCTGAAGGTTCAGATCCCAGCTTCCGATTAATTTACTAATCAGTTTCGTTAGATGCGTGGATTCTTTGGGCCTACTTAAAAAATATTCTAATGCACCCAGGAAAAGACCTCCCAAAGCCAAACCTACTCTCACCAAATTATTTTTACCTGCCATTTCTGCCATGATAGTAGTTATTTTAGCGGCCATTGATTGATATGAGCCCTTTTCGAATAGTTAAAAAACCCTCTATATCACCAAGGCGATTTCGGATACATGCCGTCAATTTTTCAAGCTGTTCTTCTTTTAATTCCAGCAAAAAGTCCAAATCTGCATCCGCTTCCAATAGCTTTTGAATTATGGCGACAAGTTTTTCTTTTGACATGTTCTTCTCCATGATCATAGGGTATTTGGTATTCGGTATCTGGTACCGCCTTAATTGAGTATCGCCCAATTAAGGTTATATAGCTTCTGAGGTGTTATTAGAGTGTCTGATGCCTTAACCGGAACGGGTCGCAAATTTTTATTCTGTTACTCGCCATCTCTATGATACCTTTTGTGCGCAAGGCCTTGAGCTCTTTATTGATGCTTTCCCTGGTCGCCCCGACCATATCCCCAAGTTCTTTCTGGGTTAAAGCAAGATCGATGAAAATCCCTTTTTCTTCCTTAAGGCCATAGATATTTCCTAACTCCAAAATCAATTTTGCCAGTCGTTGAGAGATGGTTAACCAGCAGATATCTCTCAACAAATCGTGTGTTTTGCGTAATCGCCTGGTAAGTGAGTAAAGTATTGATCTGGCGGCATTAATATCAGACTGAATAAATGAGAAAAAATCGTTTTGTCTCAAAACAAGCATTTCTGATGGTTTGACGGCAATAGCATCGGCGTATCTGGGTTCCCCGTCCAATAATGCCATCTCACCAAAAAAATCGCCTTCCGAATGTATGCTTGCGATGATTTCAGCGCCCAATCTGGATGAGAGTACAATCTTAACAGCGCCGGATTTAATAATATATAAAGCTGTCCCTTCATCCCCCTTGTGAAAGATGACCTGGCCCTGTCTAACAGTTTGTAGACGAAGGGATGCAGCAAGGGTATTAAGACTTGCATCCATTAAAGAATTGAACAGGGGAATTTGTTTAAGCAACTCATTACGAAACATCATAAGAGTACTCCTCTTTATTTATTGAGCAAATTCAGCGCAATCATCTGGAATATTACCATTCCTTCAACTACCCAATTTATACCCTTTCTCTCTGAATAACCTCAAACAGGCATCCACGACATCAGAATCATAAAACTCCATTTTGTTATTAGAGATCTCCTCCAACGCCTTGTCCACGCCAAGTGCCGGTCTGTACGGCCTGTGTGAAGCCATGGCCTCCACAACGTCCGAAACACTCAGGATCCTTGCATCAAGGATATAAGCAGCGCTGGGTTATAGAAAATAATGCAATCAAAGAGCTATGCCAATATTGGATTTTTGAAGATGTTCACTGCACCAAATTTAATGCGATCCGTGCTCATATAATGTTTTCTGTCATTATGTTCAATCTGCATATATTGTTCAAATCGAAGTATGGTAGACGCTTTACAGAAAAATCGATAGCCGCCAAAAAAGCCCCTGGCTTTGTACCTTCTTATGTAATCGTTTATTGGGGCGATTGCTTCGGCATATTCGATATAAAAGAGTATACAAAAATTTTGTCCGTTGGTAACAAAGAGCCTCCATAAATCCTGCTGTCGGCAGGAGGCCTGTCACTTGACTATACAATCAAGGGGCTTCGTTGAATTTAATTTTTGTTACATCTTATGAGTTTGTAAATTTCTCTTTTGTATTTTTTCTGTCTTCTTTCCGAGCACCAGAATCTTATCCTTTTTTAGCCTGCCGGCATTTGTTTTCTTCATTAATTGTCTTCCTTTTAACCTCTCTGAAACTATATTGTTGATAAAAGGGGCGGTGACTTTTTAGTAATATCCTCAGCAAATACCGTGCCAAAACCAGCAAATTTCATATGCAACTGAATTCTTTAACAAAGCGGTACTTAGGAAAAGTCAGTGATGTGGAAGCCATGCAGTGCGATCGGAATCTGTCTCAAACAACTCTCAAATTGAGTGATTTGTTGTCGGTATCTATCAAAATGATAGATACGTAGCAATGGCCCACCCGGGTGTCCGACCTACACCCTAAATGCAAACGGAGCCGTAACCAGGTAACCGCTGCGCTTGCTGGAATCGCAAAAAGATAACGCCACACCCGTCGCGAGGCCGGGTCGGAAAAGATACTTTTGAATTTGAATTAATACCGGCAGAAGAAAAGGAATTCTACGTTAAAGTACTGCCAAAGAAACGCCGTCATAACCTTGGAGGAAATTGAACTCCAGCTCTTATAACCCGCCACATTATGATGTTTTTTGCGATACACGGGAATTAGTACGGTGTTGATGACCTCATTTAAAGGAAATGAATCACCCATTTGGTTTTTAAAGACTTCACATACCGCATCTGCATTCAAATCAAAGTATAGGTTTTCAAAAAGATTTTACCGCCTCTTCTTTGGTGTTGAAAATTTCGATGATCCGGTGCATGCGGATAAGCTCAAAAAGCGTACGGACCGGTTTTTGCAAACCGTACATTTTCAGATCGCCCCCTGCGCTGTTCAACTGCCTAAGGCAGGACAAAATCGTTCCACAACCGGAACTATCGAGAAAACCTACCTGGCTCATATCAAAGACCACCTTCTGGTTGTTTTCAAGAACAGGTGAGATGCTTTCTTTGAATTCCCTGGCGTTGTTGGCGTCCAGGACGTCCGTCTTCAGTTCCACAACAGTAACATCGTCGATTATTTCCGTGTTGAATTCCATATCAATCTCCTCCTTTACTGATGTGTCAATAACTATTTTGACACAAAACTAAAATGATTTTTGACAGGATTTACACGATTTTCAGGATCTATTTTTTATTTTCAGTTTCCGGAAGAAACTGAAAATGAATAAGCGCCTTCGGCGAATAAAATCCAATAGATCCCGTTAATCCTGTCTAAATATTAATGCACTAATTAGTAAATATCAGCTCAATGCAATTTCTTCCGTCGGCATCACGGAAGTAATTCACTTCATCAACAGATTGGGCTATAATGTAAATGCCGAATCCGCCTTCCTGAGAGCCATTGAATTTCGGTTCTTGAACCGACTCCGGATCGAAGCCTTCACCCCAATCGTAGAGCCGGAAAACCAATCGGCCTGCTGACACCTCAGCCGTTATTTGAATCTTCTCTTCCGGGCGTCCCTGGTAGGCATGTTTGATGATGTTTGCAGCGGCTTCGTTAACGGCTAATATTATTTGCTCATTACGATTATGGTCAAGCAGAGAATCCGGTATATTTTCACAGAACCTTTGAACAAAAGATCGAATGCTTGCCAGTTGGTTCAAATCGCTTTCAAAATCAAGTCGCGCCTCAGCAGAAAAATCTGCATCAATAGATGTTTGGTTAATCTTTACGGCCACACAGGTAAAATCATCGTCAAAAGTATCGGATTTTGAAAAGGCGACCACATCGTCTTTAAGGCCGTCAATCAGATCCCGGGTATTTATTCCGGCATTTTTTTGAAGAAAATCGACAAGACGCTCTTCACCGTACATGTTTCCTTGTGGAGTACGGGCTTCTGTAATGCCATCCGAGTAAAAGAAAAACAGATCACCGGGTTTAAAAGGCACTGAAATCTGTTTGAAAGGTTCAATTTCGGGAAATCCAAGGGGCATGTTCACTCCTTGTAACAGGCTGCATAGGCCTGAATCATGGTGAAAATGGACCGTCCGCATATGGCCGCAATCGACAAATTTGCAGCGCTGTTTTGCCAGATCGAACCGAGCATAACACAGGGTTACAAACGTTTCCAGTGCCTCCAGTTGGTCAATCATGCTGGTATGGACCGATGCAACAATGTCCTCAGGTTGAGGAATCGTTTCAATGCCTGCATATAGAATGTGTTCATTTATAACACTCAAAAAATATCTCTTTACAGCCGCACCCACAAGCGCCGATGGTACACCTTTGCCCATGACGTCGCCCACCACAAGATCAAGGGCTTGGGCGTTTAGTCGATAAAAATCGTAAAAATCACCGTCAACTCTCTGTGATGCAATCGTCAGTTGGGCAACCTGTATTCCTTTTAGGTCCCTAGGGGGTTCTCCCAGTAAAAGCGTTTTCTGTATTCTGGCGGCAATATTTATCTCGTGCTCACGGGCCGCGGCCAGTTCCTGGTTGGCGGTTTGCAGTTTTTGATTGATACTTCCGAGGTCTTCGGCATATTTTAAAAGTTGCTGGTTGGCGTTGTTCAATTTAAGAGCCAGCAGTTCTTTTTCACGCTCAAGGTTCCACTGGCTGGTCAGGGCACGGGCAAACTGCCTGATTTCTTCCGTGTTGAAGGGTTTGCGAAGATAAAAAATATTTTTTCTGCCGACTTTACGAACGATGTCATCCAGGGAGTATTCGCTGAAAGCGGTGACGATGACGATATTTATATTCGCATCGATGGCAAGGATACGTTGCGCGGTCTCGGCACCGTCAATCCCGGGCATTTTCATATCGACAAAGGCAACAGCAAAAGGTTTTTTCTGATCAACCGCATTTTCAACAGCCCGTACCCCTTCCTCTCCACTTTCAGCAAGGGTCAAATCATACAGCCTGCGAGCTGTAACCGGTTCAACATCCGACCTTGAGTTCTCAAAAAGGGAAGCGCCCGCGGAAAGAATATCCGGGAGCAAAGAAGGGTTAAGAATATTTTCAAAAGAACCTCTTATCCCCGGATCGTCATCTACAACCAGTATTCTATTGTTGAAATCCGTCATTTTATATCACCTGCTCACCAACCCCAAGCTCATGGACTGTTATTTCCGGCGGACAGAAGAACCGTACCGGCAGGCCGGATGAACCGGTCGCTCTGGACGTGTAGCCCAGCATTTTTCTGTATTTCCAAGACCCGGAACAAAACCCTCGGGGGCATCTGGCGTTGGTTATCACGGGAATACCGCCGGGCAGGCATATTTGTCCGCCGTGGGTGTGGCCGCAAATAATATAGTCGACACCGGCATCCTCGGCTTGGGCATACGTCTCTGGGGTGTGGGAAAGTAAAATGTTTAATCCTTTCTCAGGCACCTTGGACACAGCTCTGGGGATATCATGACAGTCATAAAGATGAGCGTCATCCACGCCTACCAGCCAGATTTCGGCGCCGTTTCTTTTAACCGGAATCGCTTCGTTAAGAAGCATTTTTATCCCGGAGGATTCAAGGCCGGGCACAAACTCGATAAAATCGTGATTTCCCAGAATTCCAAAAATACCATAAGGCGCATTAACAGTCCTGATGATTTGTGCAGTGCGTTCAAGAGCCTTGTCACAGATACCCTGGGTCAGGAAACGAAAGTCACCGGTTATAACAACCAGGTCGGCACTGATCCCTTTGAGTAGTTCCAGGAGTTTTTGCCCTTTGTCATGGATGGCATCGGCATGAATATCGGACAACTGAAGAATCCGAAAGCCGTCAAACTGTGACGGAAGATTTTCCAGAGGGATCTGCACCGTCTCTGTCCTGTAGTCAAGGGCGTTTTCAAGACCCCGTTGATAAAGCCCCAGTGCTTTCAGCATATATTTTAGAATAACATAAACCAGCTCAACGTTCTCGATATGGAATGAAGCGTAGCCGCCTTTGGCATAAAACTTGGCAGCCATCTTTACCTGCCGGGTCAGGCGCTTGCTCAAATGGGCTTCCCCGATCCGAAGCGCAAGGCGATTATAGATTTCATGGTCCATGGCAGGCTCTTTGACACATTCTCATTGCTTTTAGTCGAGTGATAAAACGTTGCCGTCCTCGTCTCTTTCGACCCTGGTAATGCCGGGATATTTTTTCTCAAGATCTTTGAGTATGGATTCGTGGCTTTTTACTTTCTGCATGAGTGAATTCCGCTCTTTGATCACCTGCAGCGATTCCAGGGCCCTTTTAATGGTGATCCTGAAATCCACATCATCCCAGGGTTTCAGAATAAATTTGTAAACCCCGGCCTCGTTTATGGCCTCTATGGCGGTTTCAATATCGGCATAGGCTGTTAACATCATGGTTAATATCTCTGGGTAATCTATTTTCACCTTTTTCAAAAACTCCATTCCACTCATCCCCGGCATTTTCTGGTCGCTGACCACCAGACTGACGTCATTCTTTCTCAGCTTGGCCAGACCCTCCTGCCCGCTCGTAGCTGTCAGAATGCTGTAGTTGTCATCCATCAACGTACGTTTAATCGATTTAAGGATATTTTCATCATCGTCGACGATCAATATGGTCTGGGTATTCATTAAGTTGGCCCTCCTTTAATCTCTGAACTCCATCGGCAGGGTTACCGTAACCGTAGTTCCGACATTCACCTCGCTTTCAAACTTAATCTCTCCTCCGTGTACTTTAATAATATCATAGGTGATGCTTAATCCAAGGCCGGTTCCCTTGCCCACGGGCTTGGTTGTAAAAAACGGATCATATATTTTTAAAAGATTATCCTTAGGTATTCCCTTGCCGGTATCGGAGATAATTATTTTTACTTTAACATCTTCAGACCTGCGGCCTTCTTGTATATGACTGGTAACGATTTTAATGGTTCCTTTTTCTTCAATGGCCTGGGTTGCATTTATCAGGATGTTCATAAAAACCTGACCGATTTTCTGGGGGAAGCATTTCACCCGCGGCAGATCTCCATAATCTTTGACAAGCTCCGCCTTATATTTTAATTCATTCCAGGCGACTTTAAGGGTTGTTTCCAAAATATCATTCACGTCTGCAAATTCACGCTCGACATCGTCAGCATGTGAAAAGGTTTTCAGCCCTTGAACGATATCACGTACTCGCGTTGTCCCTTTCAATGATTCTTCAACCAGGTCTCCTATATCTTCCAGGATAAAGTGAATCTTTTTGTTTTTTTTAAACTCGTCGATTTCATCAAGCTGTAATGAAATATGCCCGGCATCGCCATTGCGTATAATTCCTTCTAGTGCCTCGTATTTTAGAAAAAGATTCCTGAGCCGCGAAGTATAATTTATTAGTAACGTTCAAAAGTGTTTACATGATGGCAAATTAACAGACATAATCTCAAT
>JACKQG010005748.1_pt1 | contig 13463 bp, 4 predicted proteins | sample 8237621 | NCBI WGS metagenome assembly JACKQG01 (sample SAMN15677084, study PRJNA649215) | marine metagenome | biome: marine; feature: Black Sea; material: saline water; isolation source: suspended particulate matter (SPM) from the Black Sea western gyre | collected 2013-06-09/2013-06-10 | depth...
TCGATCCACCCAGGTTAAGAGTCGCAGAAAACATAGCCCGGGCTCGTTACGGAGAACTTACGCCGAAAGTATCAGGGAGTGGAATTGCTTGATCCCCGCTGGATGGAAGGCTAAAGTCTTTGGAAACAAAGGAGTAACATGATTGAGCGTCTGAGTAATCTGAAGGTCGAAGACTATCCTCTCATCGAAGCCTGTTTCGATGAAGCCTTTGCGGATTACGCACTCAAGGGGAAGCCCGCTCGGCTTTGGCTCCGGGACCGATGCCGTAAAAACGGAGTGGATCTATCGGCCAGCGCCGCCGCATGGGACGGCGATCGAATGGTAGGATTCACACTTGTAGGCCTGGAAAAAGACGCGAGAGGGCTCGCCGCCTACGACTCCGGAACTGGAATAGTGCCTAGCCATCGAGGCAGAGGATTGGCTGGTCGTCTTTTCGATTTTCTTCTACCAACACTCTCGGAGCTGGGTGTCGCCCGCTTCCTGCTGGAAGTTTTGCAGGAAAACAAAGCCGGCGTTATCGCATATAAAAAAGCAGGTTTCAGCATAGCCCGAGAGTTTGATTGTTTCTCTCTCGATCCCAAGGATATCAATCCACCTGAGTATAACAATCCCGCCGAAACAAGGATCCTCGATTTGGAGACCGCCCTGAACCTGCATCGAAAGGCAATTTTCCCCATGTCCTGGGAAAACAGCGCCGATTCCATCGCTCGCATTCCCGGCAAGCTCTTGGTACTCGGCGTTTTTGTCCAGGGGGGGCTCGCCGGCGAATTGATTTACCATCCTGAAAGCCAGTGGATTCACAGTCTATTCATTGACGCGGACTATCGGCGAAAAGGCTTGGCCGGAATGCTCCTAACCGAACTTCTGAATCGAGTGGCCCCGAAATCCCAGCCCAAGGTCGTCAATGTTGATAGCCGAGACACCGACCTTGCCGGGTTTTTAGTTAAAACCGGATTCATGCTGTTTACTAGGCAATTTGAAATGGATCGAGTTCTCTGAGCCTGATCCAAAATCTGCACTCGGCGTAATCCCCGCGTAACTCCCCTTCGATAGTCTTCCCTCGAATGAAGAGTGGGATTTCCACTCATGGCGGGCCCTGGCTCCAGGGCTCCAACCTGCAGCGATGCGGAGATCGCATCCATCGAGGGGGATCAAATGAGACATGTAATACTCGCCGTATTGATCACACTACTCTGTGGGGTGGGGATGAGTGCCGGGCTGGAGCCCGGTGTGATGGATCTATATCCCATCGTCGACCCAATTTTGACCAGCGAGATGCCCACCGAGCACAGCACTGTGCTGGGTCAACACAGCATCGAACTGAACTGGTCTTACTATCAGGATCCGACTTGCGCGAGCTATCTTCTTAGCTATCGCCTTCCGGATGGAGGTGAGGAGCAGAACATCCAGCTCTTCGACCCCACCCTTTCAAGCCGAACCGTGGATGGACTCAATCTGGGAACGGAATATGAATTCCGTATCACGGCCCTATCGGCGAGCAGACAGACGCTGGCCTTGTCCCAGTGGCAGCGCGGCGGCACGCGGGCCAACGACTACCCCTTCAGCGACGGCATGGAAGGCGTGCTGGACGCTTGGGACCTGCTCAACACCGACTGGGACACTACCAGTTCCTGGGCCCATGGCGGCTCGATCAGTTGGACGGACAGTCCCGATGAAAATTACCCGAACCTCGCCAGCCTGGATCTGGTGACTTCCATTAATCTCATGACCGCGCTGAAACCGGTCTTGGAATTCTGGCACTACTACAACATTCAGACCGACGGCGACTTTGGCTATCTTGAAGTTTCCGAAGACGGCGGTGCTAACTGGACACGCGTTTATGCCATTACGGGATCCAGCGGGGCCTGGCTCAGGGAACGCATCGATCTGAGCCCCTACCGCGGAAATGTGAATCTGAAGATCCGCTGGCAATTGTCCACCAACGCCACCGGCGTGAGCGACGGCTGGTACGTGGATGATGTCTCCATCGGCGAGACGCCCTATGCGACAATAGCACTTCCTCTCCACGACGATGTGAACGACGCGGTGCACTCGGATTCCCTCTGGTTCAATTCCAGCTGGGCCACTGTGCCGGGTGGAGTCGGAGGTGGTTACTACTTCACCGACAGCCCCAATGGCGATTTCGCCGACTACCTTTCCACCAAAATGACCTCCGTAGCCGATCTGGATCTGTCCTCCGCGACCAATCCCTGGATCCTGTTCCAGCATCGTCTGGATCTCGATTTCCAGAATGAAGCCCGTGTGGAGGTATCTATCGACGGAGGCGCCAACTGGACGGTGGTGAAGGAATGGGTGGGCCCCGCCACTGTTTCCGAATGGACGCGGGTACATGTTGACCTGAGTGAGTACGCGGGTGGCGACTTGCGGACCCGTTTCCACCTTATCAATCTCGGCGTTGATTCCGGTGATGGATGGGATATCGACGAGATCAACCTGGCCGACCTTCCCGAATCTTTGACCCTGAGTCTCGACGTCAATCACTACAACTATGTTGACCTATCCTGGACTGAATTCGCGGGTGGCGGATTCGATTCCTACGAGATCTACCGAGACACAGCTCCCGACTTCGTACTGGGAGGAGATCTGCTCGCCACCTTCAACGGTGTCGGCGAGACCGAATACTCCGAGAGCGTGGATCCTGCCGAGACCTACTACTACCAGGTCTTCGTGAGGCACACCGAGGGCAGCTACCTGGCACAATCCAATGTGGTGGAACGCCTGCCTTTCGAACTCCCGCTCCTATCCTACCCTTTCTTCGATGACATGGAATCCGGCGATATCAACTTCCAACCTGAATCGCCTTGGGCTTTGACCGAAGAAAGCGCATACAGCGGCACGCATAGCTGGTCCGACAGCCCGAGTGGAAACTACGCCAACAATACCAACAGCAGCCTAGTCTTCCATGTGGATCTGGCGGGCGGCTCGTCCAACAGGCCTGAGCTCAGCTTCCAGCAGCTCTATGGCTTCGAAGAGGCAACGGACTATGGCTATGTTGACGTGTCCATCGACGGAGGAAGTACTTTCAATCCGATCTACTACGTCTCCGGCAGCGGCGGCGGGTGGAACCCGGCAAGCGTGGATTTGACCGACTACAGAAACCAGGTTTTAATCCTGCGATTCCGCGTTTCCACGAGCGCTAGCGGTCAGGCGGACGGTTGGCATATCGACGATATCAAGGTGGCCGAAAACACCGACGCGGTTCCCACATTCGAATTCGTGGACAACTTCAACGACAGCCTCGACACGCATGGCTGGTGGATACCCGGCCCCTTCAAGTGGGTTGAACCCAGCGGAAACGGCAGCCGGTATTGGAGCAATCGGGTAGCGGGAATTGCGAACTTCTACCCCAGCACTTCGATGATGATCCTTGGGCGCTCCATGGATTTGTCCAGCGCCGTCAATCCCCAGATCTTCCTGCGCTATCGCAGCTACTTTAGCAGCTACAATTCAGCCAACAGCTATCTGCAGATCTCAACTGACGAGGGTGACACTTGGACGAGCCTCTTCACCTTTACCAGTGAAGCATCATGGACCGATCAGCAATTGGACATCAGTGCCTATGCGGGCAGTGGGTCGGCTCTGTTCAGGTTCCTTTGCTATGATGGAGATCCAGGTGCAAATAATCCATGGCTCGACCTGGAAGATTTCAGCGTTTCGGATCTCCCCCAAGATGTCACATTGAGCCTGAGTGACGAGCAGGACTATCAATGCACAATCAGTTGGACGGAAAATGTCGAAGGCGACTTCGACCGCTACGTCGTAAAACGCAGCACGTCCACGCCGGTCACTCTTGCTAGCGAAACCATTGCCGAGATCCACACGGCTGGAACCAGCAGCCACGACGATACGGACATCTCGCCCTACGACGTTTTCTACTACAGGGTTTTCGTCTACGACGAACTTGGTGTCGTTAGTACGGGCTCCAATGAAGTGCTGCGTGAAGCCATCGAGCTTCCCACCTTGGCCTACCCCTTCTACGACGATATGGAAAGTGGAAGCGGCAACTTCCTGGCAGAGCTACCCTGGTCGCTCAGCAACGAGATGGCCTATAGCGGAGCGTTCAGCTGGTCGGATAGCCCGGGTGAACTCTATGCGAACAGCATCGATTTATCCTTCGTTATGCAGATCGACTTGTCCGCCGGGGAAGCCGTACGCCCGGAATTGAGTTTCCGTCATCACTATGGACTCGAGACGAACGCCGACTGGGGCCAGGTGGATGCCTCCACGGACGGGGGCCTCAACTTCCAACCCATCTACTACATGAGCGGAAGCAGCGGCGAGTGGCGTGAAACTCGCATCGACCTGACCGAGTATCGTGGCACAACACTTCAGCTTCGCTTTCGGATCAGCACGAACGCCAGTGGGCAAGCCGATGGATGGCACATCGACGACATTAGCGTGGATGAGTGCTCTACCGTCGCCCTGGCCTATCCCTTCGTGGATGCCTTCGAAGACAGCGCCCAAAGCCACAGTGATTGGCTCATGGGAGCCTTCGCCTGGAGTTCACCATCGGACGATGGCAGCCACTATTTCAGCAATCGCTCCACGGGCTCCTCGGCCAACTTTTACCCCGGCCATACCATCATGTCTCTTGGCGCTCCGCTCAACTTCGGTGGAGCCGTTGAGCCTCAGCTCTACATGAAGTTTCGTAGCTACGACAGCTCCTACAACAGCGCGGAGACCTATCTCCAGATTTCCTCAAACGGTGGAGAAACTTGGGGAACTCTGCAGCACTTGCCCAGCACCAGCAACTGGGCCAGCACACAGCTGGATCTAGAAAGCTATGAGGGACAAGAAAACGTGCTTCTACGTGTTTACAGCTATGATGGGGATGGCGGGGCAACGAATCCATGGATGGATTTCGATGACTTCGTCGTTAAAAACCAGCCGGAAGATGTCACGCTTAGCCTGACCGAGAATCAGGCCTACCAGTGTACTCTCGATTGGACGGCTTCGGTCGATCCAACCTTTGACCGCTACGTAGTCAAGCGCAGCGCAACGACTCCGGTGACGCTCGCAAACACAACCCTTGCAGAAATCGACGTGGCCGGAACCACGACTTTCACAGACGAGGGTCTCTCACCCTACGACGTCTACTACTACAAGATTTTCACCTATGACGAGCTGGGACTCTACAGTGATGGTTCCAACGAGGTCATGCGAGAAGGCCTCGAGCCGCCCTTGCTCAGCTATCCATTTTTCGACGACATGGAAGCGGGCAGCGGCAATTTCCTCGCCGACACACCCTGGGCCATCAGCGACGAAAGCTCCCACAGCGGCGATTGGTCTTGGACTGACAGCCCCGGAGGCAATTACGAGAACAACGTCGTCAGTTCGCTTGCCATGCGCGTGGACCTCTCGGGCGGCGTTGCGACACACCCTGAACTCAGCTTCATGGAGCAGTACGGATTCGAGACGAATTCCGACTGGGGATTTGTAGACGTTTCCACTGACGGAGGCGATAGCTGGATTCCGATCTACTTCATCACGGGAAACAACGGCGGATGGACCAAGGCTCGCATTGACTTGGTTGACTATCGTGGACAGGTTCTCTATCTACGTTTCCGCATGAGCACAGGCCCCAGCGGTCAGGCCGATGGTTGGCACGTGGACGACATCCGTTTGGATGAAAACGACCCCTTGCCGGCGATCTATCCCTTCGTGGACGCCTTCGACGATAGTGCGAGCACCCATAACAATTGGCTGCCCAGCGCTTTCAAGTGGACATCTCCCAGCGACGATGGAACGCCCTATTGGTCGAACATGGCTACGGGCTCCACGGGAAACAGCTATCCGGGTTTCGCAGGGCTCGCAATGGCTTCCTATCTTGATTTCTCGGAAGCGGATGAACCCCAGGCACGGATGCGATATCGCGCCTACAACTCAAGCTACAATTCCGCGGAAACTTACCTACGGGTCTCTCAGGACGACGGACTCACCTGGCCGACGGTCTATCAGTTCCCCAGCAACGGCGACTGGACCGACTTGCAGCTGGATCTGTCATCTTATGCAGGTCCGGAGCCGGTTCTGCTCCGTTTCTACAGTTATGATGGTGACAGCGGCGGGAGCAATCCTTGGTTCGAAGTGGAAAACTTCAGTGTCAGCGATCAGCCGGATGATGTGATCCTGAGCATCGCGGACAATCAGCCCTACGAGGTCACGCTTGAGTGGACCCCCAGCGAGGAGGCGAACTTCGACCGCTACGTGCTCATGCGTAGCGCAACGACGCCGGTCACTCTCTCATCCACGACCCTGGCCACAATCGAAGCGCTCGAGGATACGACCTTCACGGACACGGGCTTGGATCCTGATGAAATCTTCTACTACAAAGTTTTCACCTTCGACGATCTGGACCTCTATAGCGACGGGTCCAACGAGGTGCAGCGAGGAATGTCCGAACTTCCGCTCCTGGCCTATCCATTCTTCGATGACATGGAAATGGGTGGAGGAAATTTCGTACCCGAACTGCCTTGGACTCTGACCGACGAAACCGCTTTCAGTGGCGATTATAGCTGGTCGGACAGCCCATACGGCAACTACGAGAACTCCGTCAACAAGTCACTGAATCTTCGCATCGACATGGGCGGAGCTGGTGCGGTTCGCCCGGTTCTTTCCTTCATGCATCGCTATGGTTTCGAGACCAACGCCGATTGGGGATTCGTAGACATCTCCACCGACGGAGGTTCGAACTACACGACGATCTACTACCTCACCGGCAGCAAGGGCGAGTGGTCGGAGGCCGAGATCGATCTCACCGACTATCGCGGCCAAGTGGCCATCCTCCGCTTCCGATTGAATACCGGTGCGAGCGGTCAGGCCGATGGATGGCATATCGACGACATCCAAATCGCCGAAAGTCCGGTTACGATCATCCACTATCCCTTCGTGGACAGTGGCGATGAGGAGCCCTTCAGTGAAGACATCTGGATCTCCGGCGCCTTTGCGAGAACTACTCCCAGCGGCGACGGCTCCTATTACTGGAGCAATCGGCCCACCGGTGAGGATCCGGATTTCAATGGAAGCAATGTGGCGATGGTTCTGGGAGGATCAATGGATCTTTCCTCGGCGCTATCGCCGGAGCTTAGGCTTGAGTACCGAGCCTATGACAGCAGCTACAACTCCACGGAAACTCATATCCAAATCTCTCAGGACAACGGCAACACCTGGGGGAATCTTTTCAGGCTCAGCAACACGTCCACCTGGACGCAGCAGTCCTTGGGCTTGAGCTCCTATGTTGGGCCCGCTCCCATTATTCTGCGCATTTACAGCACGGATCGCTCCGGATCCGGCACCGAACCTTGGTGTAACATCGACAATTTGGCGCTGCTTCCAGACCCCAATAGTGTGGACCAAATCGACTGGTGCGAACTCTTACAGCCCGATCGAATCTGGCTCACCGTCGGACAGACCAGTGCGGGAATCACCGCTCAAGTTTTTGAGGAAGGCCTCACCGACGCCGAAGGTCAGGGCGCGGGCATCCTCGCACAGGTCGGAAGCGCGCAGGCGGGTAGTCATCCCAGGAACATGCCCGACGATTGGTCCTGGGCAACGGCGACCTATGCAGGAGATAGCGACGACGACAGTATGGATCTCTACTCCGGCACCCTCACGGGTGGAGCGGTTGGTGATTATGACTATGCCTTCCGTTTCTCTCTGGATGGCGGCGAGAGCTGGGTATTTGCGGACCTCGACGGCAGCGATGTCGGCTCTGGTGGATTCAACTACTACAAGTCGGCGCAATCCGGTGAGCTTGTGGTTACCCTTGAACCCGAGTTGATCATCTCGGAAACGAGCATCGAACTGACGCTTCCAGCGGGACAAGCCACAAGCAGGGCGATCACTATCGGCAACGATGGCATAGGGCCCCTGATCTATGTTGCGCAGGAAAGTGAGACACCTCCCGACGCGACGGAAATCACTTGGCTTGGCGTGAGCCCCTTAAGTGACACTCTCGCCCCCAACGAGTTCAGTGAAATTGTTGTTTCTTTGGACGCCACGAACCTTGAGGCCGGCGAAATCTATGCGGCCTACGTGGTTCTATTCACCAATGATCCGGATCACACGGAGATCGACATCCCAGTAACTGTGAATGTGGTATCGCCCAGCGCGCCGCACCTAAGCGGCACCGTGTTGGACGTGGCCCAGCAGAGCATGGATGAAACGGTCTTCATTGAAGTTTATGACGGCGCAAGCTTAGTTGCCGAAACCACGGCCGGCTCGGACGGCTATTACATCATTTTCGGCATTCCGGAAGGAAGCTACGAGGTGAGGGCATTCTCCGACGGATACTATCCTGAGGAATTGCCCTCGGATTTCCCGGCCTCGGACGTCAACTTCACCTTGCATCGAGTACCTTGGTTCACGCCCACGAACACCAACGTGAACTTTTACGGCGCGAGCAGTCTTTTGGACGGCCTTCCCCTGGCTGCCGGAGACGTGGTGACGGTGCAGGATCCTGCCGGCATTCTCTGCGGTGCTTACTACGTGCGGGTTTCCGGACACTACGGTTTCCTGCATGCCTATGGCGACGACGTCACCACCCCCGATGTGGATGAAGGCGCCGAACCCGGTGACACCATGGAATTCCGAATCAATGGTCAACCCGCTCTAGCCTTGGGGCCGGACGATCCCATTTGGGCCAGCGACGGCGACCTGCGTAACGTGGAACTAAGCGGTGTTTCCACCGACCAGGACCTGCTCTATCTGGATGCGGGGTGGAACCTGATTTCCTTCAACCGCATGGCTGTGAACGACAGCGTGCCGAATATCCTCGCCGAGCTTATCGATGAAGGCAACCTAGTTATCCTCTCAAGCTTCGATCAAAGCTGGGGTGGCGCGCTCACCTATGACCCTGCGAACCCTGAATTCAGTGATCTATGGTTCATGGATCCTGAGCACGGCTATTGGCTCAAGACACTCGTGGAAGACACTTTGACGGTCACAGGCGAATCGTTCTGGCCCGACAATCCTTTGGCACTTGAAGCGTATTGGAACCTGGTCTCCTACTTGCCCGAGGAAAGCCGCGAAGTCGAACGAGCCTTGGCTAGCATCGACGGGCTCTATGAGTTGGTCAGCGGATTCGACGGCGGCGCACTCACCTACGTGCCCGGCGAGGATCCCTTCAACACCTTGGACGTGCTGAGCAATGGATTTGGGTATTGGATCAAAATGCTCTACCCAGCCGACCTCAGCTACAACTTCGTGCCCGGCGCTTTCCGCGACTTCCCCGCCTGGGATCCCGCGCGGGAATTCGCCGGAGGGGATCGTGATTTTGCCACCACTCCCTGGTGGGACAGTTTCTTCGGTGAAGTCCGAGTGAATGGCAATCCCCTACCTCAGGGAGAAGTCCTGGATGCCTACGATCCCGACGGCGTTCTCTGCGGACAATTCACCGTTGATAGTGAGGGCTTCTATGGCTTCATGCCCGTCTACGGGGACGATCCGAACACCGAGGCTGACGAGGGAGCCGAGATCGACGATATCATTTCCATTCATTGGGATGGTCATGTGATAGCCGTGGCACCGGCCGAAATGGCCTGGCAGGGATCTCAGATCCTTCATCGCATGGACATTGACGGAATCGTCACAGCCATTGATGAGGAGGCTTTGCCGCAGATCACTCGCCTGCATAGAGCCTATCCCAATCCTTTCAACCCCAAGACCACGATTCGCTACGAACTGGCGAAGGATACGCAGGTGAGTTTGCGCATCTTCGACGCTTCGGGACGCATGGTGAGCGTACTCGTGAACGGACGCGAAGATGCGGGACGCAAAGAGGTGAACTGGATGGGCCGCGATGATGCGGGCCGCCCACTGCCTTCGGGTATATACTTCTACCGCTTCGAAGCGGACGGCATCGTGGAAAGCCAGAAAATGCTTTTGCTCAAGTGATCCCACTCGAGCAATCGGGCCCGGCGGCAGGAACTCCCATCGCCTGTCGCCGGGTTTTCCCTTTCAGGCAGGTCGATCTGGAGTCCTGGTTGTGATAGAATGGATTGGCCATGACCACCCTTCACAATCGCTTCAGGGAGATCCACATGATTGCACGCATCCTAATCGTCGTAGCGACGGGGCTCCTGATCCTCACAGGCAGCGCTTTCGCCGAAGCCTACGAGCGGCCCGACACCACTTGGGTAACTACCTTCGATGAGGAGTTCATCAACTGGGCAACGCCCGTCACAAGCACCTTCGACTTCCCGGCCGACGCGGAATCCTACGGCGAGGTGCTTCTCTTCCTAACGATCGGTTGTCCGGAAGCTCCCGGCGATTGCGATCCCTGGGATCGATACGCCTGGCTCCGCCTAATCGAAGATCTCGGCGGCGGTGACACCCGCGACGTGGAAATCGCCCGCTTCATTACCCCCTACGACATCACCGGACCTTCCAATTATCCGGGTAGCTGTCAATGGGTCTACGACCTGACCGACTACAAGTTCTTACTCAAAGATCAGGTGGACCTGAAGCTCTACATCGAATCTTGGATGGGTAATCTCAAGGGTTGGCTCATCACCTGCGAGTTCGCCTTCGTGCGGGGCTACAATGAGCTCCAGCCATTCGAAATCGTGAATCTCTACCTGGATGATTGGATCATCTACGGCAACGACTACTTCGCTCATGAAGCGGAGCTACCTCCGGTGCCTGTCATGATTCCCGCAGAAGCTGCAGCGGCCAAGGTGCGCATGGTCACCACCGGTCACGGTTTCGGCTTCGTCGAGAACTGCGCCGAGTTCTGTCCAAAAGATCACTCCATCGTGGCAAACACGGAAACCTACACGCATTTGCTTTGGAACGGCTGCGCCAACAATCCCTGCAGCCCACAGGGCGGCACCTGGCAGTATCCACGCGCGGGATGGTGCCCAGGCGACAAGGTTACACCCTGGGACAATGACATCACCTCCTTGCTCACGCCAGGGCAGGAGATGACCTTCGACTACAACATCGAGCAGTATTTCAATCCCTGCAATCCCACGAACCCCGATTGCATTCCCGGGCAGACCTGCACCGATTGCAACTACAACGGCACTACACCTCCCAACTGGAAAGTCATGGGACAGTTAATTCTCTATCGTTACGATCCCACATCCGCGCCGGGTGGCGCGCCGGTGCCCAAGTTGGAATTGGGGCAGAACTATCCCAATCCCTTCAACCCGACCACGACCTTCTACTACGAGCTTTCCGAGCCCGGTGAAGTTTCCCTGCGCATCATCAGCGCGGGCGGCCGCATGCTGCGCGAAGTGCTGCGCTATCACGCGGACGGCGGCAGCTATCACTACCTCTGGGATGGACGTAGCGATGACGGCGAAATCATGCCGTCGGGAGTTTATTTCTACGAAGTCCAGACGGACGATGAACGCCAGTCCCGCAAGATGATCATGCTGCAGTAGCAATCATTTTCGCTTCCAACAAGAAAGCCCCCGTCATCGGACGGGGGCTTTTTTATTGTGATCCCAAGAAACTATTCTTCGGACTCGCTCGTCTCGTCCTCTTCCTTGGGCATGGCCAGAGGATGTTCCTTTTCAAACTGTTCCCTGGGCATGTATCCCGTGAGCCAGGACGGGTTCATGGGATAGACGTTGGGGCTGAACACCGTCGAGTACATGTGCCAGATAAGAATGGCCAGGAATGCCAGCCAGGCTTCGTAATAGTGGATAACCAGGGCGACATCCAGGAAGCCCTTGGGTAGCCAGGTGACGAAGAGGTTGTCGAACCAGAGCATGAATCCAGTAAGTCCCATAACGGCGGTTCCCCAGACCAGAGCCCAGTATTCAGCCTTCTCCACATAAGAGAAGCGGCCGAATTGAGGATGATCCTTCACGATGCCCAGGTTGTATCCCATCATTTGGAAGGCCTGCTTGGCGTCCTCCCATTTTGGCCACATGTCCCGAAGGAACTGTTTGCCACGTTCGGTGCCCAAGAAGAAAAGGTGCCAGACCGAGGCGAGCAACATGATCACACCGGATATACGATGAAGATCACCGCGGAAGGCAGCGCCGCCTTCCCAGCTAAACAACATCTCCGACCACCAAACGTCATAGAAACGCAGTGAGAATCCGGAAATGACCAGCAGGGTAAAGGAAAGCGCCAGGATGAAGTGTTGAACCACTTCGTCGCCTTCCATACGCCTAATGTCCTTCTTCTTCATGACATTTTTCACCTGCTTGCGCAGATCAATGAGCCAGTGCAGCGCCATGCCCCCGATTACGCCGAAAATCAAAACCAGGTAGACCACCCTCACGATTCCGGCCACCCCGGTATGCAGTCCGCTGTTGGCGTCATGGATGGCAGTCTGCGCAATTTTTGCGGAGATATCCGGATGGCAGTCGCCGCAGGTGTGCTGAAGGTTATCGGGATGAACCGTCGACGTGGGGTTGCTTGAGGGCAAGATGCGATGGGCCCCATGGCAAGACGCGCAATTGGCCACGGTCTGGTCGCCGGCCTTGCTCTTGAGGCCGTGATAAGAGTCCTGGAAGGAGAGCAGACGGCCCGTGGGCAACTCATATTTCTCATTGAGCGATGCCGATTCGTGGCAAGGCGAGCAGGTCGCCTCAGCGAGGCGACTGGAGCTAACGGGAGAACGCGGATCGTCGGTAAGCAGGATATTGTGCTCGCCATGACAGGTGGTACAGATGGGAGATTCCACCTGGCCGCGCATTGTCAGTATTCCGTGGATGCCCTCATTGTAATCCTGCTCGATGTACTTGTGGCACTTGCCGCAGGTTGCCGCGATATTGAAGTGGTTGATGGGCGAGGACACATCACCGGGAGGCAGGATCTTGTGCGAGCTGCCGTCTGTGGAGTGGCAATCGTTGCATGTGGCCGCCGAATAGATGCCACCGAGCGCCGCCTTGCCGTGTACGCTGTTGGTGTAAACCTTCACCGGGTGCTTAAAGCGAATGCCATGGCTTTCAGTGAAACCGCCGTCCTCATGGCAATTGCCACAGGTCTCGGGCAGGTTCAGGGGATTGACTGGGGAAGCCTTATCCATCACCAGGCGGATGTCGTGGGTATTGTGGCAATCTGTGCAGGTTGGAATATCGGGAGCCACGCCCACCTTCCCGAAGCCATGACGCTGATACTGCTCGGCCACGTCATCATGGCACTCGCCACAGTTAACGGCGGGAATCTGCTCTTCATGGGGCAGATCTTCGATGTCCATGTGACAGTCCACGCAGTCCAGGTCCACGTGAATGCTTTTTGCCAGGTGTTCCAGACCCACGACGGGCATATCCCCGTCGGACTCCGAGTGACAGTCCAAGCAATCCTCGGTGGTCCAGTCCTGGGCCCAAGCGACAGGCGCAACGGCCAGTAGCAGTAGGACGATCCAAATCGCTCCTGGAATTCCCCTCCGGCTCATGATTTCCATCCTTGTGACGCTATCGTGCAGCGGGGCCCTTTGGCACCGGCGCCAGTTAACACACGCTTACTCTCTTGTCAACAAAGTC
>JACKQG010005749.1_pt1 | contig 13459 bp, 4 predicted proteins | sample 8237621 | NCBI WGS metagenome assembly JACKQG01 (sample SAMN15677084, study PRJNA649215) | marine metagenome | biome: marine; feature: Black Sea; material: saline water; isolation source: suspended particulate matter (SPM) from the Black Sea western gyre | collected 2013-06-09/2013-06-10 | depth...
AATAGTGAATAACTGATTATGAAAGATAGTATTTTGTTGGATAAATCATTTGATTTTTCGAAACGAATTATAAAACTTTATAAATATTTAGGGGGTGTAATAAAATAACTTTTCTGAAAACTCAAAACCGGCGTCCCCGACTATGTCGGGGTCTGGCGGATTCATAACACATAAAATGCTTATTTGTGTTTTAAGATTGTAATAGTTAAATTATTACACCCCCCTTAACTGAAAATAAAAAAGAATTCGTTTTATCCAAGCAATTGTTAAGAAGTGGAACCTCTATTGGAGCAAATTACTTGCCCCGTTAGATAAATATGTGTTATAAAGTTATGTTATGAATATGAAGAATAGAAATGGTTTATAGTCATCTGGCTTGGGAAAAGTTATCTAACGGGGTAAAAAGCAAAATATGCTCAAAGTAAAAAAGACTTTATTTCAAAAATGAGTATTGCTCTAAAAGAAACAAGCGAAAGTGAATATTGGATTGAATTATTGAAAAATGAATATTTGACAGAAAAAGAAACTAATTCTATAATCAAAGATATAATTGAAATCATAAAAATGTTAACTAAAAGTATAAAAACTTTAAAAGAAAAAAATTAAAACAGGGAATAACTGACAGTGAATAGTGAATAGTGAAACAATAAATTATTAAATTTTCACTATTAACTATTAGTTATTCACTATTAACTATTAGTTATTCACTATTAACTATTCACTATTAGTTAAAAAAATTGGAGGAAAAAATGGCAAATCAAGGATATTACAGATTTCCAACTGTTTATAATGACAGTGTGGTTTTCACAAGTGAAAATAATTTGTGGATTGTTTCAGCAAAAGGTGGAGTAGCAAGACAACTCACTTCCACAGAAGGAATTGCATTCAAAGCGAGATTCTCTCCTGATGGAAAACGGTTGGCTTTCTCAAGCACAGAAGAAGGACATTCTGAGATTTATGTTATTCCATCAGAAGGAGGTCCATGTAAAAGACTAACTTATTATGGTTCTGATTCGTATGTAGTCAGTTGGGCTAGAGATGGGAGTTGTGTTCTTTTTGCAAGCAATTATGGACAGCCATTCAGAGGATTATTCTATATCTATAAAGTATCAATGGATGGAAGATTACCAGAAAGGTTACCAGTCGGTGCTGCTGAAGATATCTCTTATGCAAAGAAAAAAGGTGTTATTATTGGAAGACATACATTTGACCCAGCCAGATGGAAAAGATACAGAGGTGGAACTGCCGGGAAGCTCTGGATTGATATTAATGAAACTGGAAATTTCAAACCATTTTTAGACCTGGATACAAATATCGGAAGTCCAATGTGGATAAATAATAGAATATATTTTATATCTGACCATGAAGGAATTGGAAATATTTATTCAGTAAATTTTAATGGTAAAGATATAAAAAGACATACTAATCATTCCGAATTTTATGCAAGAAATGCAAGTACAGACAGTAAATCTATTGTTTATCATTGTGGCTCTGACTTATATATTCATAACATCAAGAGCAATATAAGCAAAAATATCGCAATTAAATATTTCAGTTCTCGTGCTCAAGCAAAAGCAAAATTTGATAATCCAGAAAAATATTTGCAAGGTTATGATATTCATCCAAATGCAGAGCATATAGCTTTGAATGTTAGAGGAAAAGTGTTCAATATGGCTAACTGGGAAGGAGCTGTAGTTCAAAATGGCAATTCGTCAGATGCAAGATATAGATTTTGTTCGTGGCTTCATGATGGTAAGAGAATTGCTCTTGTCTCTGATGAAGGCGGTGAAGAACATTTAGAGATTCATTGGGCAACTGAAGAAAAAAAGCCCATCAAGCTTAAAAGTATAGATATTGGACAGATTGTTGATTTTGCTGTGTCTCCAAAGGATGATAAAGCAGTATTTTCAAACAACCGAATGGAACTCTATTTGGCAAACTTCAAAGATAAAGAGATTATTAAGCTTGATGAGAGTGAGCATGGTGAAATTGATAATATTGCATGGTCTCCTGATGCAAAATGGACTGCTTATCAATACTGGACAAGTGAGACCATTTGTTGTATCAAATTAGCAAATATTAATTCTCAAAAAACTTATAAAATCACAAATCCTGTACTGCGTGATGGAGTCCCAATTTTTGATACAAAAGGTAAATATCTCTATTTCCTTTCACAAAGAAAATTTGATCCTATATACGATACAATGCAATTTGAACTGAGTTTTCCCAAAGGTGTGCGTCCTTATCTAATCACTTTAGATAAAGAACTAAAAAACCCGTTTAAAAAAGTTCCAGATTTAGAAACTAAAGAAAAGGAAGAGAAAGAAGACAAAAAACAAAAGGATAAGAAAAAAGAGATAAAAGTAAAGATTGATCTGGATAATATAGCAAATCGTATTATTCCATTTCCTTTAGAAGAAGGAATATATCGCCAGATTGCTTCTATTAAAGAAAAAGTACTATTTTCAGTATTTCCAGTAGAAGGAAGTTTGGGTATGGAATGGTTTTCTACTGAGCTTCCTGCTAAAGGTTCTATTAAGATGTATGATTTTGACAATCAAAAAACAGAAACTATTATTGAGGGAATTTCCAATTTTATGGTTGCACAAAATGGTAAAAAGATGCTTATAAGAGTTAGTAATAAATTGAGAATTGTTGATGCTGATAAGAAATTGGAAGATAAAATTAAAGCAATGACTGAACCAGGAAGAGAAAGTGGCTGGATTGACCTTTCAAGAATAAAGGTTAAAGTTGATTTGGAAAGTGAGTGGCGTCAAATGTATAGAGAAGCATGGAGATTACAACGAGAACACTTCTGGAATAAAGATATGTCAAATATTGATTGGCAAAAAGTGTATAAAAGATATTTCCCTCTATTAGATAGGATAGGAACTCGTGGAGAATTTTCAGACTTGATATGGGAGATGCAAGGGGAGCTAGGTACTTCACATTCTTATGAATTTGGTGGTGATTATAAAATACCTCCTCAGTATAAAATTGGCTTATTAGGTGCTGATTTCATATATGATATAAAGAAAAGAAAATATCGCATTGAACACATTGTTCAGGGTGATTCCTGGGATGAGGATAAAGACTCACCTTTCAATCAACCGGGTTTAATGGTAAATGAAGGTGATTATCTTCTTGGTATAAATGGTGAGAAATTAGATAAGAATAATTCACCTTATAAACTGTTATTAAATCAAGCAGGTAATGAAGTATTTTTGCGAGTGCAGGATGGAAAAACCGGTAAAATCAAATCCTTCTATGTAAAGACTTTAAAAAATGAGATGCCAATAAGGTATAGAGAATGGGTTGAAAATAATAGAAAATTTATACATGAAAAGACAAACGGGCGAATTGGATATGTCCATATTCCTGATATGGGACCATTAGGATTCTCCGAGTTTCATCGTTACTATCTAAGTGAATTTAATCATGATGGTTTAATTGTAGATGTTAGATATAATGGTGGGGGGCATGTATCTTGCTTACTATTAGAAAAATTAGCACGGAAGAGGATTGGGTATGATGTCCCAAGATGGGGTAAACCTGAGCCATATCCTGCTGAATCAGTTCCAGGTCCTATTATTGCTTTGACAAATGAGAATGCAGGCTCAGATGGTGATATTTTCAGTCATAGTTTTAAATTGATGAATTTAGGACCATTGATTGGAAAGCGAACCTGGGGTGGTGTAATCGGTATTAGTGCTCGGTATAGTTTAATGGATGGCGGATTGACCACACAGCCTGAATACTCATTCTGGTTTAAAGATGTAGGCTGGGGAGTTGAAAATTATGGAACTGACCCGGATATTGAAGTTGATATTACTCCAAAAGATTATGTAGAAAACAAGGACCCTCAATTGGCAAGAGCCATTCAAGAAGTAGAAAAATTACTGAAAGAAAATCCTCCTTTAAAACCAGATTTTGACAAGAAACCGAATCTGGCTTTACCTAAATTGCCAGGGTAAATCAGGATAAAAAACCAAAAAACAAAGGACGATCTGTAAGCTCACAGGTCGTCCTTATCTTCTATTACTGATTATTTTCTTGCGTTATCTCATTAAAATTTATCCTCTGGAGCAGCCTTCGTTCCAAAGATTTTGATCTACGGAGTGTAAACTTTAGCGAAGGAGAATCATTTTCTTCACAGCTGTCTTATTACCTGTCTTCAACTTGTATAAATAAATCCCGGAACTTACAAGATTCCCATTTTCATCTTTTCCATCCCATATTACGCTATGAATCCCTTTTTCAAGTTTGTTATTAACCAAAGTGCAGACTTTTTGACCTTTGATGTTGTAAATGGAAAGATAAACCTTAATGGTAGATGGAATTAAAAAGTTTATGGCCGTTTCTGGATTTACGTCCGTCGGGGAAAATGGATTCGGGAAGTTTTGGGAAAGTCTAAATTCAGGCATTAGTACATCTTCATTTTCAAGTTCTCTGTTTATAATCATAGAAAGCAGTTCATCTGTTTTCTTTTTGAATTCAGGATAAGTTTTCGGTTTTAAATAGCTCAATCTACCAACATATCTACTACCAGAACTCTCCATCAATAGATATGTGTATCCTGCATCTATAACAGCAAATATAGAATCTATATCCGAAGTTGTAGAGTTAAGAATTTTATCCTCAAAGTGGGCTATTGCTGTTTCATATTGCCGCATCTCAATATAACAACTATTAATTAAATAGTCTGAGAGTTTACTCATCTCATTATCAAAATCCTTATTGGGGTTGTTTATGTAGTATGTCTGAAGAGATGAGAAATGTTTATCAGATGATTTTTCCAATGTCAGCAGGTTTTTCATACTCCATTTGCTATATTTTGTTTCAGGATATTGAGATATAATATCCTTGAAAATTATTTCAGCTTCTTCATAATTTTCATCTTTTGCATTCTCAGTAGCATTATGATAAAGCTCTTGAGCTAATGTGCTTTCTAACTCTTCAGGATTTGGAGGGTCCCACATAGGCTCAAGCCAATAGACATCAGGTGGGAAAAATCTTTCAGAACCACAATTTGTCCCCCAGTAATTATAACGCATTACATGATGGCTTCCACCTACAGGATGATCCGCACAGCAAATTAAATACTGATCTCTTGTCCCAAGCTCAAAATTATTATCCACAATCTTATTCATTTTCCAATCCATTTCAGGCTCACTGTCATGCGTAAACAATATCTCTTCTATAAGATTATTAAGTATAAGGGAATTATATTCCCAGGGACCTGTATCTTCTTTTTTCTCTATTATTACAGTACTATTATGAAATGATATAATACCACAAAAGTTATATTGAATGACATTACTAACAATATCTGCTACTGAAGAATATAATCTTATTCCATCTCCATAACCATTATGACTTATAGTATTATTATAGATAACACTTTGAAAATTACCACTTTCAAAAATATTTATTCCTGTATCATTGCAGTTACCTATCCAGTTTTCTGAAATATCAAATCCATCACAGTTATGAATTACTACTCCAATGTCATAGGTATTTGTTATATTAGAATTTCTTAATCCAGCAAAGATGCAATCAAAATATCTTATTGAATTACATTCATCCAGATTACAATTACCAATTCTTATCATAGTTGAATTTTTACTGGTGATACCAGACCTGTAGAAGTCACAATTGGATATTTCAATACTACCATTTTCATTAAAAAGAGAACAATTTTCAAAGTATATATCATTAAGTAGAACAGTATGTGGAGAGTAAATAAATAATCCATCCCAATATTTATCCTCATCCGTTGCTCTGAAGATAACATTTTCTCCAAAGCTAAAATCGCCGTATATTTCAACTTTGTTACCTGGAATTGTTTCTGGAACGAATGGGGGATCTTCGTAGATAGTTGAGAATTCGCCTACAATAAAACAATTATCGCCAAAATTTATACTACCACCACTTTCAACTACTATCTTTGACCTATCCAAAAAGTAGATACAAGAATTTTCTTCAATGGTTAAATCTACTCCCTGACCTACTATTAAATCTCCACCCTGAATGTAGTAAACCCCAGAAATAGTCTGGTAATCTGTAATGTCTTCTACCAATCCTCTCAAAGTTAAAATATATCCAGAACAATCTAGATTTGTAGAAAATTGAGGATACTCACGATGAATAGTTTCATAACTAACATATCCATATTCGCTGTATTGATCCATATCATTGGCAAATTGAAATGCTTCTTCCATACTTATCTCACCATCCAGATTCAAGTCAGGATCATAATCAAACGAAAAAATAGTATGACTTCCAACTTCCTCACCAGGGAGCCAGGGCTCAAGTCTATCGTATGGATAATATCCCCGCACAGCAGAAGTCCAGAAATAAGCAAACTCATTAAAGCCAGCTGTTGGTCCTGACATCATACTCCATGAGGAGTTTTCCCAATCTGTTGAAGTATGAATTGTTCTTTTGGGTCCCTCTAAATCACCTACAAATCCTCCTACATGACATGCTTCAAGAAAAAATATCATTTGTGAACAGTTGATAGGCTCAACCATTGAAGCAAGTTGCCAATCATCTAAATGTTCTCCTTCGTCGAGTTTTAAATATGAATCTCCTTCCTCCTCACCTTGTCCACCGTGTGTGCATACAAATACAAATAACATATCTGTTAGTCCAAGATTATCAGCCATCCATACAAATGCATCATTTATATCATTATAAGTACATTCACCATCAATGTCAGGCCAGTTTTCATCTTTATCCAAATCATCATAATCAGGATCACCTTGTGGTCCATTATCAAAGAGCACAAAAATATTATCATCCATAAAGCCATATTGCTGTTTCAGGGTTGTATACATAGCACTCATATCGTTCCAAAAACGGATTTGAGAAGAGGCATAACCAGTAAATAAAACAGCATATTTTGTTGGGTCTGGTTCAGGAGGTTCTAATGTTGCTGGGGGACCAGATGGATTATTATACGGTTCAATAAATACATTGATAGATACTTCTTCTAATTCTGTATTAAAATTAAGAGGTGGTACAGTTTCATTAATGATTTGATAAGAACCATCTACAGAATTTACAAAAACATATCTGCAGTTATGCTCCCATCCTGCAGTTGGAATATCATCAACAAAGAATAACCAGCAATTAGTATAAGGAACATCAATAGAGTTGCAAATATCAATAACATACAATGAATCAAAGATTATATCAGTTTCCTGATATACATTTACATTCTTAATGTTTTTCTCACCAATAATCTGGTTTAATACCAGGTCTCTTGCTTGCTCTTTGCTTACATCAGCATAAGAGATGCTGAAAGCAAATATAACTATCCCGATAATCGGGATCCCAATAAGTCGGGAAAGTTTTGTTTTTGAGTTTTTCATTTTTCCTCCAATTTTTTTTTAAGGGTTAACGATTTTACCAAGGTAGTGAGAATTATCACTATCTTACCAATAACATCTTCTTTGAGATTGATTTATCTCCTATCCGTAGTCTGTATATGTAAACATTGCTGCTCACCTCCTTTCCTTTATTATCTTTTCCATCCCATTGGATGAAATGGTTACCGCTATACATTATCCTATTATTTAGTAATTTTCTTACTAATTTTCCTTTAATATTATATATGTTTAACCCAACATTCTTTACATTTTTCGCTAAAGAAAAGGAAATAGTTGTGTTAGACTTAAACGGATTTGAGTAATTAGTTAGCTCATAATTCGTAATTCCTAATTCGTAATTATCAACTGCAACTTGTGGTTCATCTAAAAAGTTACCATTTCCATCATTAAAAAGTATTCTAACGCCGTAATAAACATCATCAATCTTATATTTAGTTATTGCAAGATCATTATAATTATTACCATCAAAATCTGCTGAGCATACTTTAAAGCCATGAAAAGCAAAACCTATATAATAACTAATAGGTTCAGAGAAAGTGCCATCCTGATTATTCAGACATACATAAATGTTATGATCTCCTCCTGGATTCTCCCATGTAGAAATTTGATAAGTCAAATCAGGATAGTTGTCATTATTGTAATCTGCAATATCCACAATTAAGGTTCCGCAAGGAAATTCCAGAGTGTCCCGGTCAGTAAATGTATAATAACCATAGTTATACAATAGATATAGTTCACAGGGTAATCCATACATATATCTATGCAATAATCCAACAATATCCTGATAATTGTCATTATTTATATCACAAGCATAGGTGCTGTGTAACCAGATAAGAGGTTCAATGATGTTCATCTGAAACTGATAGTTTCCCTCATTTATGTAAACAACATCTGGCGTACCATTAACAAAAATATCATTCAAGGAGTCATTATTAAAATCTCCTGGCGCCGGGATGGGACGGGCTATTGAATCACAATAATATATATCAGTAAAATTTCCATATCCGTCATTATCAATTATTCCCCAATAATTATCGGGCACATCATGAAAATATATTATATCATAATCTTCATCGTTGTTCAAGTCAGAAATTACCATTCTTTCCTGATGGTCTGAGAGGGTAGTATGAATATTAATAGCTTCTCCAAAGCTGCCATCTCCATTATTTTTGTAATAAACAAATTGATAATCTTCACCACCTATCTTTGTTACAAAGTCCGGGAAATTGTCATCATCAATTCTAATACATTCTAAGAAATGCATATTATCTTTTTCAATATAGTTTATATCAAAATTTCCATAACCATCATTTATTAATATTGAAATCGTATCAAAATAACAGGAACTGGCAACTATAATATCATAATCTTCATCACAATCTATATCTGCGTATGTTATATCATTTGGTGATACAGGCACAGTAAATTCAATAGCAAAGGAGATACTGGTTATTACAAGACTCATTAAAAGTATAATAACATAAATAGTAAAATATTGTTTTGTATTTTTCATAGTTTTTCTCTTTTTTTTAAATCCAATTTGGAAAATATATGAATAAAATGTCAAATATTTTCTCCATCTTGCTTTTTTAATAGTTCCTATACTCCTGTTCTTTTTTTTACTCGTTAACAAACCTCTGTTCTCTTTAATTATTTGGAACGGAATTATTTATCACTCTATCTTACCAATAACATCTTCTTTGAGATTGATTTATCTCCTATCCGTAGTCTGTATATGTAAACATTGCTGCTCACCTCCTTTCCTTTATTATCTTTTCCATCCCATTGGATGAAATGGTTACCGCTATACATTATCCTATTATTTAGTAATTTTCTTACTAATTTTCCTTTAATATTATATATGTTTAACCCAACATTCTTTACATTTTTCGCTAAAGAAAAGGAAATAGTTGTGTTAGACTTAAACGGATTTGAGTAATTAGTTAGCTCATAATTCGTAATTCCTAATTCGTAATTATCAACTGCAACTTGTGGTTCATCTAAAAAGTTACCATTTCCATCATTAAAAAGTATTCTAACGCCGTAATAAACATCATCAATCTTATATTTAGTTATTGCAAGATCATTATAATTATTACCATCAAAATCTGCTGAGCATACTTTAAAGCCATGAAAAGCAAAACCTATATAATAACTAATAGGTTCAGAGAAAGTGCCATCCTGATTATTCAGACATACATAAATGTTATGATCTCCTCCTGGATTCTCCCATGTAGAAATTTGATAAGTCAAATCAGGATAGTTGTCATTATTGTAATCTGCAATATCCACAATTAAGGTTCCGCAAGGAAATTCCAGAGTGTCCCGGTCAGTAAATGTATAATAACCATAGTTATACAATAGATATAGTTCACAGGGTAATCCATACATATATCTATGCAATAATCCAACAATATCCTGATAATTGTCATTATTTATATCACAAGCATAGGTGCTGTGTAACCAGATAAGAGGTTCAATGATGTTCATCTGAAACTGATAGTTTCCCTCATTTATGTAAACAACATCTGGCGTACCATTAACAAAAATATCATTCAAGGAGTCATTATTAAAATCTCCTGGCGCCGGGATGGGACGGGCTATTGAATCACAATAATATATATCAGTAAAATTTCCATATCCGTCATTATCAATTATTCCCCAATAATTATCGGGCACATCATGAAAATATATTATATCATAATCTTCATCGTTGTTCAAGTCAGAAATTACCATTCTTTCCTGATGGTCTGACAGGGTAGTATGAATATTGATAGCTTCACCAAAGCTGCCATCTCCATTATTTTTGTAATAAACAAATTGATAATTCTCACCACCTATCTTTGTTACAAAGTCCGGAAAATCGTCATCATCAATTCTAACACACTCTAAGAAATGCATATTATCTTTCGCAATATAAGCCATGTTAAAATTTCCGTAACCGTTATTTATTAAAATTGAAATGGTATCAGGGGCATAATAAATAGTACTAGGGATTGAGATATCCCAATCGCCATCATAGTCTATATCACCATAAGTTATATCATTAGGTGATGTAGGCACGGTAAATTCAACAGCGAAGGAGATACAATATATAAGTATTATCATCCCAATAATAATGCAAAGTATCAGTTTTGTTTTTTCGTTCCCCATTTTTCCTTCAATTTTTTTTCTAAGGGTTAATGATTTTACCATGATAGTGAAGATTATCACTATCTCATTAAAATTTATCCTACGAAGTTTTAACGAAGTAGGAGCATCTTCTTTATCTCAGATTTATATTTATTTGTCTCAAGACGATAGAAGTAAACCCCGTTTGATACTTTCTTTCCATTACTATTATTGCCATCCCAGGCAACATTATTAAGTTCAGAGTTCAGAGTTCGGAGTTCGAAATTCTTTACAAGTTGACCTTTGATATTATAGATTTTTATTTGAGCATGTTTGTTATTATTACCAGCTAAACCAAATGAAATAGTAGTGGAGCTTTTCACTGGATTTGGGAAATTTTGAGCAATAAAATTCTTATATTGGTCGGGATTATCCTGTATACCAATATCGGGAGTCCAATCTACAAATCCGGTTCTTTCAAGGTCATAACGATACATAGGCCATAATATTTCTGCATCCCCAAACGGAGTTTTATAATCAATTAGCCAGAGCCCTCCATAGGTTCCAACACCTATTTCATAATCTCCATCTTCGTCTATATCAACAATTGCAGGAGGAGATTTTACTTCATAGCCGCAGTAAATTGGGAATTCATAACTCGTTTGTCCATTTGTACCAAGTCCATATAAATATTTATCATTACAACCAAAGATAATATCGTAGATATCATTATTATCAACATCCGCAACAATTGGAGTTGACTCAATTGCACTACCTGTATTATAAGGCCATCCCGGGAGTATATTTCCTGCCATATCAATAAGATATAGATTTCCACTCGTTGTGCCTACAATTATTATTAAATCATCAATACTATTGGCTCCTCCATTGGCTTCTAAATCAACAATAACTGGTGAGGTCATTATATCACCTGCAAGAGGGATTTCATGTTCAATAATTCCATCCTGAGAAATAATATATAATTGTCCAGAAGATGAACCTACTAGGATTTTATAATAGTCATTATACTTTACAATAGTTGGTGCAGAACGAATTAAGCCTGTAGTTGAAGCAGTCCAGTCAATTTCACCATTTGTATTAACACAATATACATTTCCATCATTACAACCAACAATAATTTCTTTGAAGCCATCATTATTAATATCTGCAATCGCCGGACCTACTCCTGAATACATAATACTTGGAAGTATAATAGGGAAGTTAGCGGAGTAATCTTCCCCTAAATAATTTAGAACATAAAGTTTCCTATTTGAAGCTCCGAAAATAATTTCATAACTTCCATTATTATCAATATCTGAGATTGCTGGTGTGCAGAATATATCGCTGGAAGCATTATAGGTAAAGAGTGTATCACCATCAGGTTTTAATACATATAATCTGTCACTTCTTGAGCCAGTCACAATGTTAAGTTGACCGTCGTCATTTATATCTGCAATTGCAACTGAGCCAAAAATTTGACTGCCTGTATCATAAGGGAAATTAGTGAATTCAATGCCGTTATTATTATAGCAATGAATAGCTCCATTCTTATCGCTAAAAATTACATCAATAGAATCGTCTTCATTTATATCAACAAGTCCAGGACAGCCTGGAACACCATTTGTAATATATTTAGGCCAACCAGCTTGATTCAAGGTTACATCAATCGTAAATTCTAAATCTGCATAATAATCACCATCATTAGTCGTAACATGAAGTATGAATTCAATGGAACATACCCCAATTCCTTCAGCAAACTGAACTTCAAGTGAGTCTAATAAATTGATTTGAGAAGAACCTGGCTGAATGTTATTATAGGTTCCTATAGAGTCATTAATAGTAGCACGAGGGTCACTGCATCGCAGAATTGCCAGCACATCTGTTGCAGTTGAAAACCCTGGTCTATTAGATATTCTTACAAGAATAGCAGCGGTTTCACCAGGATTAACTTCACCATCTCCATCACCATTCAGCTCAGTAAGAAATATTTCATCAATTTCAAGATAGGGAAGCACACCACCTTCAATATTCATAACAGCATCAGAAACGACATTAAAACCGGCAGGCATTCCGTTTGGTAGAGAATACCAATTATCAAACGACCCTCCCCATCCAAAATTTAGATGATAAGTATCCTCCCCGCTATTATAACCATCTACAATTATTTCATGACCTCCGGTTGGTGAGGTAATTCCCAGAGAAACAGGACGAGCATTCATCATATCATTCTGGATATTAGGATAAAAATTTGGGTGTGATGAATAATAATAAGTAGCTGTATCATATCCAAATTTACCTAAAAGTGCGTTATCAACCAAGTATGTGTAAGACCCTGAAGCAACAGATGAATATTTCATTTGAACTGATACACCAGCCGCAAAGGATAAAGCTGCTTGCAAAGAATTATTAAGTTCGTCATTAGTCATATAGTATTCTCTAATTTGATCAAGAAACACATTTAATTCAGGAAATGAAGGAAAGTCATGAGAATTGTGATAGTCATCAATAATAACATAGTTACCAGCATAAGAGGAAACATAATCATCACTATCGGTAAAATAAGCATTGTCAATATATCTGTGATAATTGATTACTTGAGCTAAAGCAGTTGCCACACAACCAGTTACAGATCTTCCTCCATTATGGAAATCAAGTGGGCAATACATATTCCATGGGTATTCCTGGTTCCATTGTGTTTCTACCCAACCTCCTGTAGAAGTAGTTCCTGATGGCGGCCAAATATCACGATTCCTGCCTCTAAAGAAGTTTGTATTTCCTTTTTCATACATTTCCCAGGAGATATTATTTTTGTTTTTAATGTCTTTAGATGTTTGAGGGATTGCTTCTAATCTTAGATGCATATCCTTTTTTAACATTTGATAACCCGTATTTGGCTTTGTATCATCAACAAGAAAATTGTTACGGAAAGAATAAGCAATAACAGGTATAATATC
>JACKQG010005750.1_pt1 | contig 13459 bp, 9 predicted proteins | sample 8237621 | NCBI WGS metagenome assembly JACKQG01 (sample SAMN15677084, study PRJNA649215) | marine metagenome | biome: marine; feature: Black Sea; material: saline water; isolation source: suspended particulate matter (SPM) from the Black Sea western gyre | collected 2013-06-09/2013-06-10 | depth...
TCGGTCAAAATAAAAAGTGGATTAATTAATTTTTTCGATGAATAATTGACCAATAAAAATGCAATTAAAATCAGACTAAATGTAACACCGATAATTTCCCAGTAAAGCAGCATGATTCTTGATTGAATTGGCGCCAGAGAAAATCCCACTCTCAATGTGCCCCAACGCTTACTGGAAATTGCCAGCGGTGTAGAAGCATCCAAAACTTGTCCGTGAAGAGAATGAAAATATTGCTGGGTAATTGTTTCCCATGTCCTTTGTGCATTTTGACTAACCGGATCAGAATATTTTTTCCCATATTCTTTTAAATCGCTGTGAACTAAAACACTATTTGAATTATCTAAAATTACAGCGTATTTTATTGGCCAATTCTCTTCCATAATTTGCAGAATATAATTTTCCAAAAGTTCTTCTTCATTCAAAAATCCAACTTCTTTATATAAAAAAATATTTGTAACCGGGATGGAAAGTGATTTAACAAGCGTTGTACTCTCACTCTTTACCTTGTCCATTAACAACCGTTTTTCCCTCAAAATAGTGAACATTCCTATCACTACCATTATAACAAATATCAATAATGTGGTAAATGTAATGAACTTAATTTTCAAAGTCCATTTTAAGCGAAATTTTGATTTTTTATTTGGTTTATAATTTTGAGACACGGTTTATATTAACCTAGATTTTGTAATTGTTCACCTAATATCAAGGATAGAATGAGATCGCCATTTTGAAAACGAAAATTTAAATCCAACGGATAGAAACAATCCAACAGATAAAAAGAATGAATATATTTAATTTTACATTGTCTTTGTCGGATGCAAATTTCTTTTTGTGCAAATTTGTCAAGTTTTATGTTAAACTCATTTTGTCGTTTGTTTTAATAATAAAATACCATCCGTTGGGTTGTTTCTATCCGTTGGTTTCTCATTTATTGGAATTGTTCAATCTTATGTTCATTAACATCAGGTGAACGGTTACTATATTTTTACAATTTTTCCTGAACTGCAAGCCATTCAATCAACTCCCGAATCGGATCATAATCAGCATCTTTTGCTTCAACAAATCCATGGCGAAACTCGGCATCCCAGGTTTTCATTAATTCTTTTTGGTCAGGATTATTTGGATCTAACTTTAATAATGCCTCTTTTACCTGGTTAACCATAGCTTTGTCAGAAGTTGCGCCAATAGCAATTGGGACGCTGGGGATATTATCGGAAGTATAAATGAAACGCAGACCCTTCTCTTTATTTTTGTAAGCAATAATATCTTTAACTGCGCCTGCATCGTATTCGCCCCGGAGAACCGCTCTAACTACAGAATTGTGGTGTTCTATATTAACATACCCGGATAGATCTTTTAAATAAACACCTGATTGATACATCGCTTTTTTAGGAATTAAAAAACCGGCGGTTGCTTTTTTTGAAGCAAAGACAAATTTCTTCCCCTTCAAATCTTTCAGTGTTTTGATGGGGCTATCATCCCGAACGATAATTATCCCTTTAAAAAAAGGCTTGCCCTCTGAATTGAGCGGTTTCAAAATACAGTGCGCCCCAAATGTTTTATTTGCTTCAATATATGAACAAGTGCCCAGAGAAGCAATTTGCACCGAATCAGTTTTCAGGAAATTCAACGCTTCGGAATATGTTTTGCTCAATTTCAATTCAAAACAATAATCTGTTTCTTCAGTCAGGTAATCCATTATGGGTTGATAGCCCTGGTAGATCAATCTAGGACTATACCGGGCAACAACGCCAAATTTTATTACTGTCTTTTTATTTATACCGGGTTTTTGTAAGTTTGAAAAGTTAACCTGGTTTTCAGGTTGGTTGCCACAAAAAACTAAAATTAAAAAAAAGAAATTAAATACAAACTTTATTTTCATGACCTTCCTTTCTGCTGACAATTTGATTAAGAAAATATACAAAACTGTATTCCTTTAAGCAAGATTTTTATTTACGGATAAGGTAATGCCTCAGTTACATGTGGAAATAAGATGGAGACCACCTAACATTTGAAAAGGTGATCTCCATCTTTGACACTACTCGCTTATTTATGTGATAAAACTCACAACAACTCTAGCCATAATTACTTACTTTTATCATTGAATTCACCACACCTGCTTAATCAAATTATTATTATTTAGTTAAGCACGATAAATATTGTCTTAAGAAGAAAAATCCTTGACAATGTGTATTTTTTTATATATATTTGTCAAATAATAAATTAATTCTATTAATTACTTTTCAGGAGGCAACATTATGAAAAAATTAGGATTAATTTCATTTCTCATTTTAATTATGGCAACAATGTCCTTTGCTCAAGCAGATATTGGTTTAAAAGCAATTGGCGGTAAAGTTAGTTTTGTAATGCCCGAAGATCCGATTGAAAGCACAATTGGTTTTGGTGCCGTGGCTGATTTAGGGACGATTACCGATGCAATTCATCTTGACGCATTTGCTGAATACTGGGGCAAAAGTTATGATGTAGGTCATTATGAATGGTCTTACTCTATTATCACTATTGGAGCAACAGCAAAATATTACTTTGAAATGGACTCACAATTTAAACCTTATGCAGGAGGTGGATTAGGTCTTATTATTAGTAGCGTCAAATCAGATTATTCCGGAGAATATAGCCAATATGTTACAAATATTTCTGATTCTGATACAGACATCGACTTTCATATCTGTGGAGGCGCCGAATATGAACTTTCTGATACAATGGTCGGATTTGCTGAAGCTAAATATTCTCTCGGTGGAATTGACACTTTTATCATTTCTGGTGGAGTTTTATTTAAATTAGGACAATAATTTTACAAATATCTAAATATATTTAAATAAATTATTTTTAATAAAAAAGGCTTTGAAAATTCAAAGCCTTTTTTATTTATATTATGTTGAATGGTGTTTACTCACAATAAGGTGGTTTTAAGATTTGTGGAAATATCAAATCCCTTTCAGGATTCTGAACCCTAAAAGGGCGTATCCGAAACTTTGCTACCGGACACTTTTTCTAAAATGACAATTTTCGAAGTTTTGTCATGCCCGAATGCTTCTATCGGGCATCCATTTGATTAATATTTAGGAGATTCCCGCTAAAAACATGCGGGAATGACAGCGCGTCCCTATATAATTTAAAAAGTGTCCGGTAGTGAATCCGAAACTAACTTTGTTTCTGATATATAGTAATTTTACATTTTTTTTGTTCGATATTCAGTGTTTGGTGTTCAATATTCGATATTTAAAAACTAAAACGCTGAATATCGAACAACGAATTATAAATAACGAACCGGGACTTTTCATGACTCCAATTAAATTCTCATAATTCAGAAAATATAATTACTGCGTTACATACCCCAACACCCGGTAATTAAATTCATAAGCCAAATAATTACTCCACTCCGTGTCAAGAATGGTTTTATACCGGGTTCCATCGATCGGCCCTATTGGTTTGCCGTAGGAATAAAACCAGTTAATTATTGGTCTGCCGGTGAAACCCAGCGCGATCCAATAGCGCCCCGGGGAAACTTTTGGTTTTTCATTGCTGAAGTCAAAATCCACCCAGTCATAACCTGGCTTGAATTTCATTTGATCTATTGGCATCATTTCACTCGTTGCAACTGTGGCGCCTGGTAAACCGTTTTCATCCTTTAAAAGTTCTAACCACAGAAACCCGGTTCCGCCAAATTTATGGAGCACCAGTCCAACTTTTCGTACATCCATTGGTTTGTTCAAAATAAAAACCTGGGCATACTGGGATTGCTCTGTTACATATTCTGCGGTTTCGACCAAAAAATTCTTTTTCATTTCATAACCACCGCTTTCAGTCTTTTGGGCGGGCCCTCGTTTGGCGAGAAAATCAACATTTTTGGGGAATTCCAGGTTACCGAACATAAATGGTTTTTGATAGATGAGTTTTTTTAATTGCTCTTTTGGTATTCTTTTCGGCGGTTCAGGTTTTTTCACAACCGGGACTTCACGAAAAGTTGCTTGCACTACAGGAGTGAATAAAAATTTTCGCGGCCCGTAACTTTGTTTTTTGGCGGCTAACGTCACATTGTCGGCAACAAAAGCTGCCTCTATTGATTCTTCAAAACTCGGAGTTGCCAGTGCGCCCTTAACCTGTGTCCAGCGAATAAGTCCATCTTGTGCTGTTTCTTCATTGTCCACTCCAATTTCAACACGAATGAAACGATTGCTGACGAATAATTGCGTCTGCTGCGGATCAAAAGGTACCCAGCCTAAATCAGGAAAATATACCTCAATCCATGAATGGCGACCTTCTGCCATTTTTAAGGTTAATTTTCTCCCGCCCATATCGATGGAATAAGGCTGTTTCAGAGTAATGCCATTAACGATCCGGGAAGGAATGCCCACTGCACGCATCAGCGCAGAAGCCAGGTGTGAATAATTTTGGCAATTTCCTTTTCCGGTTTTAAAGGAATACATGGCGCCGTATTCCTTTGGCGTTAAAACGTAATTCATGTGATCGATCACCCAGGTTAAAATCCGTTGCACTGCATCAAATTCAGTTTTCGCCCCGCCGGTCAATTCCTTTGCTTTTGCGATAATCGCAGCACTGGTTGATGGCACCTGTTTGGTCGCAGTAAGATATGGTTTGACATCCTGCGGTACATTTGTAAATGGAAAAGGAGTTTTTGTCTCCAATTTTTTTAAAACTGTTTTATTGAAAGCTGTGAAAGAGATGACAGTTTTTATTGCGGACTGCGGTTTCTTCCACGACAGCTTAATGACTTTATTTCCCCGTTTATCAATGAACTCCTCTTTCCCGGCAGGTTGAGGCGAGTATTGAAAATTTAGGTTCGTGATCGTCTGGTTATAGGTGGGAGAATTGTAAGTTGCCGGAATAACGTAACTCAAGTATAGCGTATGAATTGCCGGTTTTGGTACTACTGTTTGAACCATTTTATAATTAATCCGTGATTCCTGCCCGCCATTTAACAGGTAATTTTCAGCGTTGGAACTGGCAACATAAAATAAAACAGGCAGCAAAATTAATAATTTTTTCATGATAACTCCACTTTTAATTTTTAGTATCTTTTTGCAATTAACAGACTTCCAAATCATAAAGAATGTTTTTTAAACTAATTAAATAATTTGACTTTGTCAAGATATTTTTAAATTATTAGGAAAACTTTATCCCGATGAAACCAAGCTTAATAGTAACCGATCACAGGTTTTAAATTCCTATTAAAAATTTGTCCATCCGCCAGCCGGCGGAAACACGCCACAGAAAAAAGAATTTTATCGTTTTTTCTGGGGAGATTTAACATATTTTGTGTCTGTGATTGGTTACGCTTAATTCTGCTTTATTAGATTAGCTTTTAAGTTCTCAAAATAATTAAAGAAATAATGTCATTCCGGTAATTTTTAAGCCGGAATCTCCTTTGTTTTCTGATGAGATTCCCGCTAAAAACGTGCGGGAATGACAAATGATTCGAATCTGACAAAGTAGAATTAATGTCCAATAATTTATTTAAAAACAATTCTTGACATTCTGGTTAGAATTTTCTATTTTAATATATGATACCCACCAAAGAATAATCTTTTATTACTTTCAAAAAGGTTTTTCAGATGAAGCAAATTACAGTCTGCATTTTATATCTTTCTCTTTGTTTAAACTGTTCACGTCCACCAGAACCGATAATCCGCAATGAACCTGATTATGAGAAACAAAGATTAAAATTATTAGATGAAATTCAACGATCTGTTTTAAGGATTAGTTGTTCAGCCTATTATGATAACTTTTATTATACTAAACCACAAAAAAATTCGGATGCAGTTGAATTGGAAAAGCTGTTAATTAAAAAGGAATCAACAACAAATTCAGTGGCTGGTTCGGGATTAATTATTTTTCAAAGTCAACGTAAAAATCTTTTGCTAACCTGCTATCATTTGTTCGATTTTCAGGATACAGTAAAAACTTATTATTCAAACAGAAGAGGCATACCAACCAAATATTTGCTTTCATTATCAATTAAAAAGAGCCAGGCTGTGTACATTACGCATAAGAATGGAAGAAGAACCGTGGCGCCACTTGTTGCATTCGATAAAAAAAATGACCTGGCGTTGTTAGAGACTGAAACAATAGAAAACTTGTTACTCGAAAAATCATTCAATGGTACGTTTGGAAATAAAAGAGAAATAAAATTTGGAAAGGAGATATATTTAATTGGTTTTCCAAAAGGATTTTTGTGTGTAACCAGAGGATTAGTCAGTCCTTCACCTTATAAAAACAAATTTATGGTAGATGCACCTTTTAACAGGGGATTTTCCGGGGGCGCAGTAATATCCATTGATGAACGGCGTGGCGTGTGCAAATATATTGGAATGGCAAATTCAATTGCTTACGATTCACAACTGATTCTAACCCCGGAAGAAGAATCAGTTAATTTAAAGTATTTTGAAAACATGCCTTATACGAATGATGTGTATATTAAAGAATTAAAATTAGTTAATGTGGGACTTACATTTGCAATCAGGGGCGACCTGGTAACGAGTTTTCTGAATAAAGAAAAGGAGAATTTGCGGCTAAAAGGATATTATTTGTCGGATGAATTTAATGAATGATCTTGTATTACCTGTGTAATTGGATGATGTGTAAAGATGCTGGAGCAGAATTAGAGTAATTTCATAATTGCAGCCAATATTGCAACACCGGCAGCCATTATAGTACCAAGCCTGAGCGTGAGATCATGTTTTAAATGTATTTCCATCTCTTTCATATCTCGTTTGAGTGAGTTTTCCATCTCTTTCATATCTCGTTTTAGTGAAAGAATGTCCTTTTTAGATGCTAATCGTTCATTAATTATTTGTGCTAATGTTTCAACTTGAACGTCAGCCTGGTCTTCAGTAAATCCCACCTTTTTCAGCTTTTTTGCATAAGCCAGTGTATCAAAAGCCAATGTATCTATCATGATTTATCTCCATAATTCTTTTTACCCGTATTGTATAAAAAATATGTACATTTTTCGTGAAAATGTCAAGGAGTTTTTCCCAAAGTTACAAATTCAAAAACAACCGTAACAAAAATTTTTATTCTTTTAATAATTTAAATTATCATTGCATTTTTCATCAAATTTTATTATTATTTATCTAATTGTGCAAGAATTTTAATGAGTTTATTTGTAAACGAAGAAAGGTCACTACATGAAAGCTTTAATCACCAGCGGTGGGAAAGGAACCCGTCTGAGACCACTTACGCACACGCAAAATAAACATCTTATTCCCATTGCAAACAAACCGATTTTATACAATGCCATTGAAATTGCTGTTGATGCCGGAATTACTGAAATTGGTATCATTACAAATGCAAATAACGAAGATGTCCAAAAAGCAATCGGTGATGGAAGCCGCTGGGGAGTTAAAATTACTTATATTCCACAGGAAGCCCCGTTAGGATTAGCGCACGTTGTTAAAATAGCTGAAGATTTTATCGGCAACGAATCTTTTGTTTTTTACCTTGGCGATAACATGGTCGTTGGCGGTATAAAACGATTCGTTGAAGAATTTGAAAAGGATGGCGTAAACTGTTATTTAACGTTAGCAAAAGTAAAAGATCCTGAGCGGTTTGGCGTCCCGGAAATAATAAATAATAGAATTGTCTCGGTAGAAGAAAAGCCAAAAGCTCCCAAAAGTCAGTTTGCGGTTGCAGGAATTTATATTTATGACCACAACATTTTTGAAGCGGTAAATAACATCGAGCCCAGCGACCGCGGTGAACTTGAAATTTCGGATGCGCACCAATACTTGATAGACCATAATTACCAAATTGGCTACTCTGAGATTACCGGTTGGTGGAAGGATACCGGGAAACCCATCGATCTGCTTGAAGCAAATCGACTGGTACTTGAGCACTTAGATCCCGCGATCTCCGGATCAGTTGATGACAAGTCCCACGTTGTCGGAAAAGTAACCATTGACCAGGGCGCCCAAATTATTAATAGTACGATTCGGGGCCCCGTTATCATTGGGAAAAATACAATTATTGAAAATAGCTATATCGGACCGTTCACTTCAATTCAAAACAATTGTTATATTCGTAACAGCGAAATAGAATTCAGCATTTTGCTTAATGATTGTAAGGTTTTGGATATCGGCATGCGCATCGAGAGCAGCCTTTTCGGCACAGACGTTGAGATCGTGAAATCAGAGGATAAACCATCAACACATCGGTTTTTTATTGGCGATCAGAGTCGGGTTGAATTGGTTTAATGATTTTTTATTTATGAAATACAGATGAAAGAAAATTTTTTTCTATTGAATTGTAATTGGTGATTTGGAAATTGGGTAATAGGGTAATTTGATTAAGCTCCCACTTCAGCCCGCGATTATTAACATCCCCCTGTATCCCATTGCTGTCAGTTTAAGAAAATTGCAATGGTTTGTTTCGTTGACAATTGTCAATTAGCAGTTCACAATTGACAATTAATCGCGATAATTTGCTTTAATTGTCAACTTGAAAGCAATTTAATTGTGAATTGATAATTGAGAATAGACAATTGTCAATGATCTAACCATCATTCTATCTTAAACTGACGGCGATGGGGCAAGGGGGGATGTTTATATTGAATTTGATTAACAAACTATTTCTCGCAATTTTTCTGAACTGAGTGCCTAATCATTTTGGGTAATAGGGTAATTCGGTAATTATAAAGTTTTCAGTATGAGAAATCCCCGATTACCCATTAACCTAATTACCCATTAACCTAATTACCCAGTTACCTTTTTAGTTCTGGCTTGTCCAGGTTAGGTATAAATGATTTATGAACAAAGTACTATTTTTCTGCTATTATTTTCCACCAATGGGGATGGGGGGCACACAACGGGCAACAAAATTTGTGAAATACTTACCGGCTTTTAATTGGCAACCTATCGTTGTAACAGTCAAAAATGTAAAATATTATGCACAGGATTTGACCTTGCTGGATGATGTTAGTAAGAGCAAAATCATCCGCACCGAATCTTTAGATCCATTACGGTTATTTTTTCGTATCGCTTCCTCCGGGGAAAAAACAAGAGCGCTAAAACCTGCAAATGGATCATTTTCTATTTTGAATTTTCTCAATAAAATTTTGGTTAACTGGTTGTTAATTCCTGATTCCAAGATATTATGGCTGCCTTTCTCAATATTTACTTCCTTAAAATTGATCAAACAAAATAAAGTCAGAATAATTTTTACAACTTCACCGCCCCATTCAGCACATCTCGGCGGACTTATTTTAAAATGGATCACTTCTGTTAAGTGGGTTGCTGACTTCAGGGATGATTGGACAGGAGGTGAAAGCCAGCCAAGCCCAACCATTTTGCATTCGTTTTTAAATAAATTTTTTGAAAAATTTGTACTCAAGTTTGCAGATCGCGTCATTTCAATGTGTGATCCATTAACGGAGAATTTGAGAAAAAAAGGGAGTTGTTTTCAAACGGGTAAATTTCTTACTATTACCAACGGCTATGATGCTGAGGATTTTTCAGGACTAATAAAACAAACGCCACATTCAAAATTTACTATCACTCATGCCGGTTCAATAAGCAAAGTGAGTGATCCGCAAAGTTTTTTAAAAGCAATTCATTCTTTGTTTGAACAGAATCCACATTTACAGGATCGGATTCGGATTCAGTTTTTTGGTACAGATATTTTTGGAAATTTAAACCATTTAATAGAAAAGTATAATTTAAGTAAAAATATTTTTCCCATCAAATATCTTCCGCATCAGGAAGTTTTGAAAGAAGTGATGAAATCGCACCTGCTATTATTGGTCATTAATAAACGCACAGATGAAGAAATAATAACCAGTAAAGTGTTCGAATACCTTGGAGCGGGAAAGCCGATCTTATTGATTTCCGGTGAAGGTGAGGTTGCCATACTTATTCGGAAATTCAAACGCGGATCTGTTGTGAAGGACAAAAATATTGGAGAAATAAAAGAAACAATATTCAAATGTTATGATTTGTACCAAAAGGGATGTTTAAAATTCTCCGAACCGATTTCATTAAAACAGTTTGATAGAAAATATTTGGCTGGAAATTTAGCGGATGCTTTTTCTGAATTAATGAGAGTTTGTCCAAAAAATGTATAATTTAATATTTTTAAAAGAATTAAAGTGATTAGTTTTTGTAATTATAGAACTCATGCCCGAAGGGTAGGGCCGGGGGGATGAGTTAAATAAGAACAATTTATAACACCATTAACTTATTATAATTCAAATAATTACCAACTGCTCTGACAGGCACTAATTAAGGAATAGTACCTGATTTTTAACAATACTTAAAAAATTGCAAAATGATTAAAAAAATGAGAAAATTTTCTCCCACAGAATTTGAACTCCCACAGAAAAAAGAAAATAATTTTTTTATTCCGTGGGAGTTCTCCTTTGGCGAATCAATCTATTATATAAATCTACCGAAGATTCATTTCTGTGGGAGATTTTTTTCTTGTCAGTTTGAGGTGACCGAAGGCGACCAAAGGAAGTGCCAGTGGTAAAATGCCCTTGGTACGGAGCTTCGTTACATTTTTACATTACAAATAAAAGGAAAAATAATTGAAAAAATTAAAGTTAGTACAAATTGTAATTTCCATCACGCTAATATGCTTCGGAAACGGAAAAAGCCAGGATTATCTCTGGCCAACAAATGCCAGCAATTATTTAACATCATCTTTTGCCGAGTATCGCCCTGGTCATTTTCATGCCGGAATTGATATTAAAACGTGGGGCAAAATTGGGTATAAGGTTTTTGCCATTCGCGACGGTTACATCAGCAGAATTAGAACATCGCCTTTTGGCTATGGCAAAGTCATTTATCAAAAATTGGATACCGGTGAAACTGCTGTTTACGCGCACCTGGACAAATTTAATGATGATTTGGAAAAATATGTAAAACAAGAACAAAAACGAAAATGCCAGTATCGAATTAATAAATATTTGAGTTCAAATCGTTTTCCGGTAAAAAAGGGAGATGTGATCGGTTATACAGGATCGACCGGTATCGGTTATCCACACCTGCATTTTGAATTGAGAGATGGGAATAATCATCCCATCAATCCATTTCTCAGGGGATTTAAAATAAAAGATACTGTCCTGCCATCGGTAAAAGCCATAAGTATTACGCCTCTCAATGTTAATTCAAGAGTAAATTCGGATGTTGTTCCCTGGATAAATAATCCAACGATGGTTCACAATGGTTCATACCGCGTTATTTCCAAGCCATTGATATCCGGTAATGTCGGATTTGCTGTACAGTGTTTTGATAAAGCAGATGATGTGAACAACTCATTTGCCGTACATAGACTTGATTTTTTTGTGGATGACATACTCTTTTTTTCTGCCACCTATAACAAGTTTTCTTATGGATATTCTCATTTTATTGATTTTGACCGAGATTATAGATTGCGAAAAAGAGGTTACGGAATATTTCAAAATTTGTACAAAGTTAAATATAATAAGCTGCCATTTTACAAACCCAAAGGCAGAGAAACAGGTAAACTTTTTTGTGATCCTTTTGTTTCCGGCGTTACCGCACAGGACAACATTATCGGCGCCGGTGAACATTTTTATAAAATAGAGTTGCGGGATTTCTGGGGGAATTTAACAACAGTAACAGGGGCGTTTATTGTTGGTAAAAACGTAGAGATAGCTGCTGATTTTTTTATTGAAAAAAATGGTAAACTAATAGTTCACAACCTCCGGGATCAGAGTGGTAAATTTCTAACTATGCCCTCATTTTACCATTCCAGGGATAGCGGAACAAGTTGGCAGAAACGCGTTTTTACAAAAGTGAAATTGGATACTTTGACAGATTCACCTTCAAATTTTGGCTATCTAATTAGCGCTGTTGGATCAGGTGATATAGTGAAATTACTTCCGGATAGCCAAAATCAAGAATCAGCGTTCCCTTTATTTCATCTCATTAGAAATGATGGATTTTTAAAAAATCAAACTCACGAACTGAAAATTAAAAAAGACTTTTACGACAATTACATTCGACTTAAAGTTTTAACTCCATTTCCCTCAAATTCATTTCCAAATATTTTCGTTCAACAATTTGGGAATCCACCAATCGAAATACCTTTAGTCCAAAAGGACTTAACCGAATTTATCGGCTTTTACCCAATCGAAAGCGGGAAGGATGACGTGTTTTCAATTTATGCGAACATGCATTTTAAAGATAGAGACGAAATTAATTACTGGGAGCAATTTGATTTGCAGACAGTTACCCCGTTTGATGGCGGATCCATAAAATCAGAAGATAGCAATTGTCAGGTCGTTTTTGAAGGTAATAAAGTCTATGAAAATCTCTATCTGAGGATGGAAAAACACAATCCTGTCAATAATATTAAATATGATGCTGTGGGCGATGTTTATGAGCTTTTTCCCAAAGATGTCCTGTTAAAAGGACGGGCTGGCTTGACTCTGAAATACCCGGAGTCAGACACGTTGCCGGAAAAGTTGGGAATTTATAGCGGATACAAAGACAAATGGTGGTTTATTGGAAATAAATTAGATACGCTCTCCAACTCTATCAGTACAAGCGTGTCAAGCCTAAATCGTTATACTTTGATTCGGGATGTAACACCACCTGTTATATTGGTGAGTCACCCGCATAAGAATGAAAAGTTGACGGACAATATGCCGCAGTTTGAAATAAAGGTTTTTGATAAACTGTCAGGAATTGCCAGCGAACGATCTATCACGATGAAGCTGGATGGTCAGAAAGTTATTGCGGAATATGATCCGGAGGTTAAGTCCATTAAGTATAAATGCGAACAGCCGTTGCTTCCAGGTCGTCATCAATTTTCTGTATCTGCTGTTGATAACTGTTTGAATGAGTTCAAAGTTATTCAGGCTTTATATATTATAGAATAATGATGTCTCAATTCGATAATAAAAAAAATACTTGACATTTACATTTTTTTAATTTATAATGTAGATATTATATAATGCTTTTGTTGATAACACATTATAATTAAATATTTTCATAAATAAAAAAAAGTCATAAATGGCAACGGTCAGGGAACCATTTATGACTTTTAAGCGGTGCTAAAAATAAAACATTTGTTAATTGGTATTTTTTTACCAATCACGGCTGTTTTATTTTTAGTCGTTGGTTTTTTACGACAATACTTAAAAAAAGTTCCAAATAAATTTTAAGGGAGTGGGATAAAATAACTTGGTGATTTGATATTTTAGACTATTAAAAAAACAATAACTAAATTGCTGGGATAATCAACTTATTATATCCCACCCCCTAAACCAATAACCAAATTGAGGAGGGATTGGAATTGAGATTTAAAAAATTGTTATTAGCTTCTGCTATTTGTTTTATGGCGCTTATTTTGGTTTTGAGCCCATCTGCATTTAGCGGGACAACCGGAAAAATCTCTGGTTTTGTGAAGGATGCAGAAACCGGGGATCCCCTGCCAGGTGTAAATGTTTACCTGG
>JACKQG010005751.1_pt1 | contig 13459 bp, 8 predicted proteins | sample 8237621 | NCBI WGS metagenome assembly JACKQG01 (sample SAMN15677084, study PRJNA649215) | marine metagenome | biome: marine; feature: Black Sea; material: saline water; isolation source: suspended particulate matter (SPM) from the Black Sea western gyre | collected 2013-06-09/2013-06-10 | depth...
CTGTCATCGCATCCTCCGCAGCAGAAAGTACGTTTAATTCTGAAGCAACATTGGTTGATTGAGGTGGTTCTGGTGCAGTCGCTGCATCAACTATTGATTCAATTGCTTTGGTGCCATCACCAAGATCAGCAATTTGCCACGTCACGACTGGCAGGGCGCAAGCAAAGGTAATGCTCAGCAAGAACAAAATAGCGAACTTTGCTATATAGATTGCTGCGACCGCAGCAATCACTCCAAACACAAGTGCGATGATAAAAGGAGAAATCCCGACAGAAAGCGAGGGCGCTACCATCAGCCCTGCGCCAGCACCGAGTAATCCTCCGCAAAGTCCAACGGCGGGTTTGAGCAATTTGCCACCAGCAACAATCAAAATGATTGCTGTTATCGTTGCAATTGCTGGGACGATGTACGCTGCTGCTACTTCCATACTTTTCCTTTTATCGTCATTGGGAGAAACTACCACCTTCATTTCACTCTTTTATTTTAAGATATTCAGAACTCCACCTCGCACATACGGTTTACACGATATTTGGCTCCCTGTGCTAGCATATACGGATGAAAGAACAACTCATATTCCTCTTCATTTGCGTATCTATCTGCTATTCAATGGTTGCTTCTGCGCAAGAACAAGGTCCAGAGGCAGCTGGCGATGGTCGGAATCACCTTGGTGAAACGACGAGTCCCTATCTTCTGCAGCACCAATACAACCCAGTGCATTGGTACCCATGGGGAGAAGAGGCATTTGCAGCTGCAAGAACGCAAGGTAAACCGATTTTTCTAAGTATCGGCTACTCAACGTGCTACTGGTGCCATGTCATGGAGCGTGAATGTTTTGAAGATCAAGAAGTCGCTGATGTATTGAATAAAGATTTTATTGCGGTAAAAGTGGATCGCGAGGAGCGACCAGACGTTGACGAGATATATATGACTGCATTGCAGTTAATGTCAAGGGGTAGAGGAGGGTGGCCTATTTCACTTTTCCTTGAACCGTATACGCTGAAACCAATTTGGGGAGCAACGTATTTATCTAAACGTGATTTTATGCATTTTATGAGTACTACAAAAAAAGTGTGGGCCGCTGACGAGCAGGAAGTGCTCGACCGAGCCGATGAAGTTGCAAGAGTCATTTCTTCTAGGCTTACGACTCTTCAATCACCGGTACAAGTTTCACCAGAGATCATCGAAACAGGTGCAGCAACATTGCTCTCTCGATTTGATGCAAAACTTGGCGGTTTTTCCGGTCGACCAAAGTTTCCAATGCCTATCTACAGTGATTATTTGATGGAGACAAGTTGGGATAATCCTCAAGTCCAAAAAGCAGTGAAAAAAACGCTCGACAGCATGCTAATGGGTGGAATGTACGACCAAGTCGGTGGTGGGTTCCATCGATACTCAACCGATGCGAAATGGCTTGTCCCGCACTTTGAAAAAATGTTGTACGACAACGGGCAACTCGTTTCGACGTACGCTAAAGCGTACGAACTTACAGGCGAAGCAACGTATGCAAAAGTTATCGAAGAAACTTTGGACTACGTGAACCGAGAATTGAACGCCCCAGATGGCGGGTTCTTTTCAGCACAAGATGCTGAAACAAACCATCTTGAGGGTGAAACATACCTGTGGAGAGAAGCCGAGATCCGTAAAGTCTTAGAAGACGCAGAAATGGAAGACGAAATTGATTTTGCTCTAACGCTATATGGTGTTAGTAAAGGCACAAATTTTCAAGACCCGCACCACCCTGAAGTGCCACCAACGAATGTACTTTATCTCGGTGACCACCCTGTAGAATTAGCAAAGAAGTATGGAATGTCCTATCCGCAATACCAAGCACGGGTGGATGCTCTTGATGCGGCATTACTTGCTGTACGTGATACGCGAGATCAACCCTTAACGGATGATAAAATTATTACTGCGTGGAATGGCATCATGATTACTGGTTTTGCCGACGCAGGTAGAATTTTACAGAACGATGCATGGATAGATAGAGCTATGTTAGCAGCGAAATTTATCTTAACGGAGATGAAACTTCCAAATGGAAAACTGCTTCGCACATGGCGAGAGGGCAAGGCCGGAGCTGATGCATTTTTAATCGATTATGCTTCCTTTATTCGAGGGTTGCTTGCTATATATAGAGCAAACCAAGACCAGCATATTTTGAGCGCTGCGATTGAACTCTACGATACCGCTCGTGAACTTTTTTACGTAAAAGGCCAGGGGTGGTTCGACACGGAAGAGGGTAAATCAGATTTGTTTGTTCGAACGCGTGCGCTGTCAGATGGTGCGATACCTGCTGCGACGTCGTATATTCTCGACGCTGTTATTTCTTTGTCGGAATTTACAGGCGAGGAACGTTTTGAGGAAGATGTCATGGGTACTATTGATTCAGAAAGCCAGTGGCTAAGCTCGCAGCCTCTTTCAGTTATCGTTGCTGCGAAGAATTTCGATAGATGGGTAAAAGCGCACCCCGAAGAATACGCAAAAGAGCCAATCGATGCCATGCAGAATGACTCGACCGTAAAAATGTCATGTAATCCAGATCGCATTACGCTGTCTGCGGGAGAACCTTCCACGATTTTTGTAAAATTGCAAATGGATCGAGGTTGGCACGTAAACTCGAATGAACCTGGTAATGAATATACGGTACCGCTTTCGTTCACTTCGATTGATGACAACTTGAGCCTAGAAATTACATGGCCAGAGAGTGTAAAAATGGTTTCTGCTGGTGAAAGCGTTTCCGTCTTTGGTGATGTTGTAACCATTCCAATAAAACTGATTGCAAGCCCAAAAGCAAAAGGGAAGATGTCAATAATGGCTCGTTGGCAATCGTGCAATGAAGATACATGTCTCGCGCAAGAAGATCTCCGCGTTCCCTGTACTATTATTGTGGAGTAACACTTTTGGCTTCTCCTCAAAAAAAAATCACACTTATTTCTACTGGCGGCACAATAGAAAAAACATACGATGAACAAGAAGGCATACTCGCTAACGGCACCTCTGTGCTTGAACTGATGCTCGGTTCGCTGCAACTTGATGGAGTTGTAATGACCCATATTGCCTTAATGGACAGGGACAGTAGAGAGATGACCGAGCAAGACCACGAACATATTGCCCAAACAGTTGGAACATGTTCGCAATCTTGCGAGGGCATAGTAGTTATACATGGCACCGACACGCTCTCTATCACCGGAGAATGTATTGTCAGAAAGTATCCAGAGCTAGCAGTTCCTTGCGTCCTTACAGGTGCAATGCGCCCTTGGATTATGCGAAACACGGATGCTCTTCAAAATCTCGTGGAATCCTTTTCTGTTGTAAAATTAGTTGAGCCGGGAGTCTACGTCGCGATGCACAATCGCATACTGCAATTTCCGGGCGTTGTGAAAGATACAAAACACCTACGTTTCGTCAAGAAAGAAAGTTAACCTTACAGATGTCAAATACATATTTGAGCGCTCCAGTCCCTTCAGAGAAAATGCCAAAAGGCATTCCATACATCATTGGCAACGAAGCTGCAGAACGATTCAGTTTTTACGGCATGAAGGGGATTCTCGTTATTTTTATGACGCAGTACCTCTACATGTTGCCGGGTGCTGGAACAGAAGCGATGACAAATACAGAGGCGATGGCAAATTACCATCTCTTTACAACAGCCGTTTACTTTTTCCCAATAATGGGTGCACTCCTTGCAGACATTTTGCTCGGAAAATATTTAACGATTATGCTTTTGAGTGTTGTGTATTGTGCAGGGCACGGTGTTCTTGCGCTTATGGGTTCTACAGATACAATGCCACCGGGAATAGTTCTTGCCATTGGCTTGATTTTAATTTCGGTCGGTTCGGGTGGCATTAAGCCATGTGTATCTGCACACGTAGGCGATCAGTTTGGCAAGAAAAATGCTCGATTGATCGAGAAAGTTTTTGGGTGGTTCTATTTCTCGATTAATACAGGTGCGTTTTTGTCAACGATGCTCACGCCGTGGCTTCTTGAATGGTACGGCCCACACTTGGCGTTTGGCGTACCCGGTGTATTGATGGCAATTGCGACATTTGCCTTTTGGAAGGGGCGAAAAGTATTTATTCATATACCCGCTGGTGGTATGGGGTGGGTGCGTGAAACATTTAGCGCGACTGGCATCAGGGCGATTTTAAAATTAGGAATCATCTATATTTTTATCGCAGTTTTTTGGGCGCTATTTGATCAGACGGGTTCATCTTGGGTATTGCAAGCGGAAGATTTAAATCGGAATTGGCTTGGTATGCATTGGCTCTCTTCACAGATTCAAGCGGTGAACCCAATCATGATTTTGATTTATATACCCATTTTCCAATTTGCTGTGTACCCTCTCATAAACAAAGTATGGAAGTTAACACCAATACGCAAGATATCGCTTGGGCTCTTTGTAATGGTTGTTGGCTTTGCAATGGTTGGCGTTGTGCAAGGGTGGGTCGACGCAGGGGAGCGCCCATCAATCGGTTGGCAAGTTCTGGCATACGCAATTTTAACTGCGTCTGAAGTGATGGTTTCCATTACCGGTTTGGAGTTTGCTTACACGCAAGCGCCAAAGAAGATGAAATCCGTCATTATGGCGTTATTCTTGATGAGTGTATCGCTTGGCAATTTGTTTACTGCGGGAGTTAATAAATTCATCATGGTTCCGGATAAACTCGTCGATGCAAAAGCACTTGTGTCGACATGGAGCAACGGCGATACGGCGGTTGCGGATCGAATAACTCAAGCTGCAGATAAAGGCATAGGCTACGAAGAGCGTGATAATGACGGATTCGAGTTAGTACTTAAAGGCTGGAAAGACTCCCTTGGAGGTGACGATATTCGCGTTGGGTATGCGCCTGATTTTGAACGTGTGTCACTCGTAACATCTGAAGTAGCAGTTATGAATGAAGCTATCGCAATTATTGGAGAGTATTGGGATGAGCACGATCGGTTACCATTTAATGACGAGGGTGTTAGCGCAATTCGTCATCTGCAAGACCCTTGGGGTAAACCCTTGCACTATACGTTAGTGAATCGCCGCAATTTTGAAATTACAAGTGAGGGCCCAGATAAACTATTTATGACTACAAACGATGTTCGTGCGCAAGTACACGTAGATTCAGATACTGTTGTGCAACAGAATGAAAGGGTTAACGAGGCGCCTAAGGGTCCATCTACGTCAATTTTCCATCCAAAGCACTCTTGGATTGTTGTTCGTAAGGCGGAGATAGACGCTGCCAAAGCAAGAAATTCAGGCGATGCTTCGGCAACGTGGGAACAATTTGTCACAGAGATCCAAGCAGAAAACAATGGAGTTATCGTAAAACAGAACCATGCGTTTGCAACAACGTGGCAAATCGGTGGGGCGACAACTCTTACAGGCGCAGCTTATTTTGAATTCTTCACGTGGCTTATGCTCGGTACCGCTATCTTATTCGTGGCAGTAGGGTATTTATATGTGCCTAAAACCTATATCCAAGACGACAGCACTTTATTGGATGAGTTAACTGCAAAGACGGTAGATCCAGACGCTGTGCGATAAGTTCCAATACTCTTTTTTGCCACGGAGGCGCAGAGGCGCACAATGTAGTTATTTACTGAGGTTCATCGCGCGGATTTCAAGCCGGTTTCCGCTTGGTACCAAGAGCATATGCGTCCATTGCTTTGAAGTAGTAGCGATTGGTATGGCCATTCGATTGCGTATGTGGATACCATCCTCGTCACCAGTTGATTGCCTAAGGACGCGGTTGCCTGTTGCAACAAGCCATGTACCGTCTGGTACGGGAGCGGCTGCGACACTATTTGGAACAAGAGATGCCGTGGGTATTGCACCATCGGGCTGCCAGACGACCATCCGCTTCAATATGGGATGGTAGAAAGCGTGCTGTTCATTTCCAGAGAAAGAAGGATTAGTCGTTGCGATTTGCCAAGCGAGTTGTCTCGTTGCGCCGGATTCTACGATAAGAAGGGATATCGCCGTGAGGAGTGGGTCTCTTGCTCGTAAGTCAAGTTCAACGATTGCTAATTGATTTTCGTATATTCGGAAGACACGAAGTCGATCGGTACCAACAAAAAATGGCAGGAGCCAATCGCTCTTTCCATCGTCGATAATTCGAGTTCCTCTTAGCGATTTATATACGACGTGATACCTATCATGACCATCTACTTTTCGAGACCATGCATAGTCGCCAGAATTGTTCATAGCGGGAAAACAATTCATAGAATCGTCTGAGGCAATCCAAGTGAGGGAACCAGTAGCCCAGTCGATTTCTCCAATCCAACGACCTTGTTCACCAAGTGGCGCCGTAACAAGGAGGGAGTGGTTGCTTGCGAACCTGCCAAGCAGTAACCCTTTTCTTGCGATATGAAGAGGTGCAATTCGTCTTCCCTTCACAGGGTCAATCGCGTGTAACTCTAGGTTCGTAGAATCTATTGGTGTATTGGAGTCGCCGCAAAGAATATCTGCTGCGGGTGGATTGCCAAGTTGCACTACGGCGTGGAGACCATCAGGGGAAAAAACCGGCAACGTAAAACGATCCCATGGGAGTACGCCAGCGGGCCAATCTATGTCTGTAGAAGTGGTAGTCTTAGCATTCGTAAGGGGCTTGATTGTTTGATTGAGCGTACGAATTGCTTCTTGTTTTTGCGCTAGGGAGACATGTGGTTTGGTCTTCTGCGAACTTCCACAATTTAAAAGTATAAAAAAGAAACAAAGGGCAACTGTTGTGCGAAATGTAGATCGCATCTGAATGCAGAAAAGATTTCTCATGAGTTGTTAGGGTGTATAGTCAGCGGCTGGGTTACGTAATCGCTGCTTGAGGAAATCAGATTCTTTGTTGTCTTTAATATTGTCAACTTGCTCGTCAACAGGTAAGGAAATTTCCTGTAGCCTCTCAAGGTACTCTAAATTGTAGTTCCCATTGTTGTCGTCGAGTTGATTCACAATAACTGGCGTGATAAATACGAGGAGTTCTTCTCGAATTGTCGTGTCATCGATAGAAGTGAATAGCGCTCCTATGAGTGGAATGTCACCAAGAAGTGGAAATTTACGTTTGACCTTAGATTCGCTTTCTTTCAAGATGCCACCAATAAGTACAGTTTGTCCATCGCGAAGTTGTACTTGGCTTCGGACTTGTCTTCGGGAGAAAATTGGGTTGTCACCAACACCAACGGTCTGTTGGATGTCAGAGAGTTCAACATTAATGGTTAAATCGACATTTCCGTGCGCTGTAATCCGAGGTCGAACATTGAGCATGACACCTACGTCTCGGTATTCAAAGCCTCCCTCAACAAGACCACTGCTTGTAGTGTTGCTTGTGGTACGTACAGGGACTTCTGAACCATTGAAAAAGATAGACTCTTGGTTGTCCGAAGTAAACGTTCTTGGTTGTTGGATAACTCGTACGTTGGTCAATTGGTTTAGTGCATCAAGAGCTATGCCAACGTTGTTTCCAACACCCAACGTAAAGAGCGCGCCGGGCTCGTCAAAGACACCAGAGAAAATCTCTCCAATAGTGCCATCAATATCTCCATTAAAACCTACGGAGTTTTCGCCACTCCCTGCGACCCCAGTTCCCCAGCGGAGTCCGAGTTCTAACCCTTCTGTTAACGTGACCGCAGCAATCGTTGCTGAAATCATGACTTGGCGTGTAGGTTGATCAAATTCTTCAATCAGATCAAGTACGTAACCCATGTACTGCGGTGGAGCAACAAACGCCAGCGCGTTTTGCCTGACGATTGGCACGAGGCGAATTTTTGCAATAAGGGAAGACTCGGGTGATTGCTCATCGGAATTGGCTCCGCCTTGTTGCCAAGGGAAACTCATCTGGCCACCTGTTTCATTATCAGTTGATGTGGCGGAATCGCCAAAACCTTCACCAGAAAGTCCTTGGTCTGGTCTTTGGATAGTTGCTGATACTCCGGGCGCTGCAAGTAGAGCGTTAATTTCCTCAGAAAGTGCAACTGCATCAGCATGTTTCAATTCAACAATTTTGGGTAACCCGACATCGGAAGGTTGGTCGAGCGAGTCTATGATGGAATCGAGGAACGCAAAACTTTCTTCGGTCTTTGATAGAACAAGCAAAGCGTTTTTGTCTGGGTATGCTTCAAAACGGTAGACGCCGCTCATGGCTTCGGTGACATCTGCGCGTTGTGTTTGGCCACCCGCCCTTGAACCACCGCGCGAACTCGCTGTAGTAGAGCCTCCACCGAGAATCTCCACGAGCAAGTTTTTGATTTTAATGGGATCGCTGAAGCGCAAGAGGTACATCTTGCTTGTTTCGATTGGTCTTGGAACATCCCATTCTTGAACGATAAGTTGTTCGATATCTTCCATGATGTCAGGCTCAGCCTGCACTGTGACTGAGTTTTGTTGCATATTGACAGTGAGGCGAAGTTCGACTTCGGCAGTATTTGTAGTTGTTGTGGTAGTACGATTTCTGTTTTGATTTCTATCAGCAGTATTTCTTGTACTTGAAGCTGAACCCGATTCTTCGAAAAGTTCAAGAATATTATTCGAAATTTCTGAAGCATCAGCATATTTCAATCGAAATGTTCTCAACTCTCCACTTCGCCAAATGTTATCGAGTTGTGCGATGAGTGTTTGTACTTGTTGGCAAAGACCAACATCGCCAATGACAACGATTTGGTTGGACTCTGGGTAGACAGTAAGTGGGTTGTCCGACGAGGCGAACATATCGTTGATGTTTGTTGCAATGACATCAGCTGCAGTTTTTTCGACTGCAAAGACTTTGATGACGAGTGTGCCACGGTCCTGCCGGTTCATGACATCGTCGTTGACTCCGAGGACTGGAAATTCGCCGAGGTAATCTTTTATTTGCGTTTGTTGGCCAATGATAATCATATCTTCACGCTCAATGACAGCGATGCCGTTGAGGGCAAATGCTTGAAAGAGAATATCAAGGGCGATGCCACGGCTCACGGGCTCATCGTTTTGTAATGTGATTTTAGAGTTGTTCATTCCCATTTTTTTTATGGGGATAATGATTTTGCCCGTTGTTTCTGCGATGAAGGTGAACGTCTCAGTTACTGCTACATCATCAAAAGCAAGGATGACTTGGCCTTCTGGGACTTCACGCTTAGAAGGCCAGCGAATCATTTTGGTTTCATTATTGCCAACGATGACTTCTACGTCAGTTTCAAAGGCGGGCGTTTCAAAGTCATCTTCAAGTATCTCTACGATTTGTGACGTATTGCTCCCTGATTCTTCAACTTCCTCTGGGAGATCGAGAATTGGTGCAGATTCGGGTGCTGGTCGTTCTTGCCCCGCTGCGAAGGTTGCCAGTGAAAGTAAGATAGCAGCGCTTATCTTTGCTGTGTTTTCTAGTTTAATCATGGGTGTACTTTTGGAATCCTTCTCATTTGCAGAAGTTATGTTTAACAAATTTTTTGTGCAGAGAGTAACGAAATGATGCGTGGGAATATTACTTCAAAATTGGAGTAGAAACTAAGAAAAACTATCGGACTCTCATCGGCAAAATAGGGTGTTGCGTAACAGAAAAGCCTATTTCAAGGAATTGGCTCTCATTAAAGTTTATTGCTCAAGGTACCCGTAGGAGGGGGTTCTTTCGTGCGTATTTTTTAGGGAATAATCCCTTAATTTACCCTTCGACTTCCTTGAAGAAGTCATTGGAAGAGATGGGGAGTGGTTCTTCAAGGAAAAAAGGCTCATCGTCATCAAAGAGATCTATTTCGTACGTACCTCTTCGGTGCTGAACTTTTACCATCGTTGGCTCAAGCGTACTGAGCAATTTGAGACCATCCTTTTCCTCGCCTAGTTGCAACCTGATAACCGGAGAACTACCCGAGCCGTTTCTAAACCATGCTTCGTTTCCAATAATCGCAATGAGTTTTGGGCCGGTATACGTCGCCGGAGCAGGGGGTGGACCAACTGGCTCTGGTGGTGGAGGTGGCGGGAGGTCAACCACTTCCTTCACTGGAGGTGGTGGGGGCGTAGGCCTTGCTATCCGAATAGGCTTAAAAAACGCAGATCTTCCGTTAAACCGTGCGATATCTGCAGCATTATTTTCATCGTATTGCTCGACAAGGGCAACCATCCTGTTACCTGATGGTTGATCGCCCGCTTGAGTAAAGAACGGTGAGACGATTACTGCGAAGGCTATGCACAGGAAAACGAAGAGTACGATGAGCGCACCGATACTCCACCCCAGTGGCCCCTTTAATTTGTCAATGGACATCATCTGCGCCGTCCTCTTGAAGAAGTCGTTAGGACCCAAGCCTCGACGGATAAATCAACGCGGATCATTCTGCCATCTTTTTTCGTTAAGCGAATATCTGAGACCGCGTCAATCCATGGGCTGCCTTCGAGATCGGAGATTACTTTCAATATATTTTCTTGGGTTGCTTCAAATCGAATATCTCCGATTATGGCTTCAAGTTGTTGGCCGCTGTTTGCTATTCCGCGCATCGCGCTATTTTTCATTTTGCTTGATTTTGTCCGTGTATATTCATCATCTTTTACATTGTGCGAGTGTAAGATTGCATGTACAGCATCGGTCATCGCTGCGGCACCGGCGGCTTTGCTCCGTGGGAGCGTAATTGCACCAAAAGCAGTAACGGAATTCTTTACGCTCGATGTAAGTAAAATTGGTGTATTAACTTCTTTAATTTGAAGTTCAATTTCGTCTGCTTGAGCGGACCAACTCGCATCAAGCTGTGCAATTGTTGCATCCCACAGTAAAAAGGAAATCGTGATAACACTAGCCCAGAATGCCCACTGCATTGCCCTTGACCAAGTATTGACGCGTGCTAAGAATTCGTTCATTCTGGTACCTCCTTTAATCGGTCAAGCAGGAGTCTCATCTCAGTACGCAGCCGCTTTTTTGTATCTGGGTCTGTGCGCCCGATGCGCTTAAGTCCTTCTGTAACATCTTTGAGAGCAATATTAGTCTCGTCTCGGCTCATCGTTTTAATAAGTTCAGGCGAGAGCGGGTCTGGGACTCTTGTTCTTGCTGAACCGGAGTCACGCGCGTCGCTGTGGGATTTTGCGCCTGATTCGCGACCGATTGGCCGAGATCGATCCGTTCTTTCGCGGTCGGCATGGTCACCCGTAAATGCTGGAGTATCTGTGTTTTCTGGAATAGTATCAGCGTTTGCTTCCGAAAGTGGCGAGGCATTTTCAGAGTATGACGTCTCTGTTTCGTCAGCAACTTCCACCTTGGGCTCCAAGTCGTTCATGGACATTCCTGCTTGGCGCATCGCAAGTGTCCATCGACCAAAGTCTTTCTCGGGCTTGTATGTTGGTCTTTTGAGTGAATCTGATACGGTAGCCCAAAGGTCAAACTCTCGGTCTCCGTATGTGCCTGCTGGGTTGTATGAAAATTCAATATCTTTATATATACCGGTGAACTGCAAATTTTCTTGCAATAGTGCAATCAATTCAGCAGCACTTTTACCATCGGCGTTTATCGCGCGACCACGGATTGAAATTGGCTCGCCGACATCGATTTGCAAACTGTTGATGTCAACCCCAATAGGCACATTGTTAGTGATGTCAGAAATGAGTTTTGTCATTGGCCATGCAGATTTTGCAAGTTCTTTATAGACGACGTGTTGCTTTCTTTCAAGAACAGCTTCGCTGTATTGCGTCTGGATGTTCGGATTCATGACAGTAAGAACTGCGAGTCGAGTGCCCGATAGAATTGCGGGGCCAAGTGCCAGAGCAAGGACTGCTGCAACGATAAGCCGAGTTGCGAAAGTTCGGTTTTCTAAACGCAATGCTATTTTTTCTAGCGGGCTAGGATGTACTTCGACTGCATGTTGTTGCATCGTCGTAAGAGCTTGCAATGAGCCAGTTGCAGCAAGCAATGCCCCAATGGAAATGCCCCACGTATTCCACCAAGCATTATCAATGTTTGCAATGTGCTGAAATCGTTTTTTGGCTCCGTCAATAATGACATCCGGCAAGAGAAGGATGTTTTGTAACTCGAGGGTTTCTGCAAGTGCGTGTTGCAAGTGCGTGTTCATCGATTGCGTAAATGAATCAGAGTGGTTATGAATAACAGCAGTTTCATTTGCAGTTCTGAGGATGCCTTGTGTAAAGGAATCTCTGCTCGTAGCAATTTCACGGGTTGCTCGGAGTGCGGCACCATTTGCATGTGAAAGTGCAATTGTGACAGTACCGTGCTGCGGATCTGCATAGATGAGGGGTTCCGTGGGTCGAAGGCCATCGAGCAAGGCTGCAAGTGCGACAGCGTCGGGTATGAAACGAGCATTTTCAAGACACTTTGGGTATTGCAACGATGATGACTCTGGCCACGTGACTATGAGACCGACTCGATTGGTCTCGCCTACTGCACCATCAAGTGGAGCGAGCGCTCGTCTGTGTGCTGGGGTACCGCCAAGTAGTTTGGCTTCTGCTTGGAGCCGAAGCGCTTCAATGATTTGATCGTCTTCTACGTCTGGGAGGGTCGTTGTTCTGCAAACTGTGTCGCTGCCCTGCAAAACAGCATAAAGATTCGCTGGAGATTTGGCTGCGACGAGTTCGTTGAGTGCAGCATCGTCTTCAACAGCGATGGTTTCTTGAATTGACGGAGTACCGCTTTCGTCGAGGATCGCAAACAGGCAGTGCCATGTGGTGCCAATCTGATGCACGATTGCGATGTGCAAATCATTTGTGGTTTCAGATTGTGTTTCTGTAGTGCTCATTGCTCTCTGTATTCCAATATCGTCACAGGGAGGGTAGAACGATCGACGATTACTATTATTTCTTGCTCAACACCGCTTCCATTGGCTTTTCCAAGGCTAGAAATCGTATAGACGTTGCTCCTCGTAACAAATTGCTTACAAAGTTGCAAGATATCTGACGATTCGACTCCGGGTATGCTCAGATAGTCCACTGGACTTGTAATTCCGCCCATACTCGATGAACGGATATAGAGAAGTTCCTCAACAAAGCGAGACCGCTCTGGGTAAAGTCGGTAGAGGATTTCTGGTGAAACGGTGTTGATGTTAATTCGCCCTTCGGGAGCTTCGTGTTGTTCAAACAGACTTGTTTCGGCAAAGATAATCCGCAACTGTTCGTCGGTTAGATTGGTGACGCCTTCCGCATCACCAGAAATGGAGCGGAGAGTTGTCGTAAGCAGGGTGGCGAGGGTAGCGTCGTCCGTTCCAGCAAAATTCAGTAATGCATCGGCTTGCTCTGGGGTGACGCCAAGACGCAGTTCAACTGTTTCAGCATCAATATTCCTTAGGTTTATACGCAACTCGCCGCTGTCGGTACCACCACCATCGACGGAATACGTAGTAAGGAGCGACGCCCAACCACCTTGTAAATAGTTATCAGGCTCGTCCCATGGCAAGCTTTCGCCACCATCGTCTTCGTTTGGGTCAAGCCGGTAATCGAGGTCCCAATCTTCACCGCGAACATCGTCTGGCATTACACCAGCGATGAGTTCAAGCTCAGCGATTGAGCGGAGTTTACCGTTTCTTG
>JACKQG010005754.1_pt1 | contig 13452 bp, 12 predicted proteins | sample 8237621 | NCBI WGS metagenome assembly JACKQG01 (sample SAMN15677084, study PRJNA649215) | marine metagenome | biome: marine; feature: Black Sea; material: saline water; isolation source: suspended particulate matter (SPM) from the Black Sea western gyre | collected 2013-06-09/2013-06-10 | depth...
TACAGAATCCAGGGCTCCCACTCCTGATTTGATGTTACTCCTCTCAGCAAACTGTAATAATCATTTTTATTCTCTATGATGAACTTACTAAGATAGAGAACTGGATAATCCAATAATCCGTGGAGTATCAAATAGAGCAAATTGAGAATCCGTCCAGTACGGCCATTTCCATCCATAAATGGATGTATTGCTTCAAATTGGTAGTGCAACAGCGGTAATTTGATAAGTGGATCGAGTCCATCCTCCTCGTGAATGTATTTTTCCAAATCGCCAAGCATATCCCTGATCCTGCTTTCACCGTCTGGAGGAGTGTAAAGGACTTCACCTTTCGACGCGTTGACAATCTTTGTCCCCGGAGTGTTTCGTATTCCAGCTTTATTCTGTTTTAATATGCGGACACATTCGATGAATAAGTTTGTGCTTAAAACAGGGCGCTGTTCTAGCTGGTTATATCCATACCAAAGTGCTTCACGGTATCGAAGAACTTCTTTGGTTGCTGAATCTACTTGTTTCGTATTTGCACTAAAAGCTTTGTAAACAGCATCTGCGGTTGTAACAATATTTTCAATCTCAGTACTAGCTTTAGCTTCCTGGAGAATGAGTGAGTCAATAAGGATGGCTTGATTTGGAATCACTCTTCCAACACCTTTTAGCTCGGCAACCGCCCTTGCTACAGGAGTAGTCCGCTGCAAAACCTTATTCGTAGCCACATTCTTCATCGGTGGAAGTGGTGGTAGGTTATTGAAAGGTATATCTGGGTCAAACTGTGGCATTTTTCATTCTCCTAATCCTGATTGATTGAAGAAAGATATACTTTAACATTGTACTTTGAAAGACAATATATCGATATTTTATCCATTTATAGACATGTTAGGGAACGACATTCATTTCGGCTAATTGCAAATATAGGTATCGGCTATATTAAAATATGGGATACGCCAGACGTTAACATCTCGCAAAGGGAACATGTCTTCAGCGACGACATGTTGTCAGAACGTGTCGCTTTTTTCATGTTTCGGTGACACGTTTTCTCTCAGGTTTGAGCTCCTATTGTCTTAAAAAGGGTGTCTCAATACTTAGACGTATTTTTGGTGTCTCATATACGGCGGTAATTGAGACCCCCGGGGCTCGAAACGCAGCAATAGATTAGTATATATGTACCTACCACCTGTACATGACAAATAGAATTTTCATTCCCCAATAGGGATTTTGGCTCAAAATAAGTATTGGAATCAATTGTGTGCTTTACTGATAGTTTTATGAATATATTGTGCAATGCTTGCAGTATTCTCATTTCTCATCATTTTAACCCTTTCTCTTATCGTGACCAGGATTGCGGCCTTGGCTTTAGCAATTACTGGGCTATCAAGTGAAACAGCACAATTCCAAGCCAGATCAGCTTTCACGGGTGAGGGATTCACGACTTCAGAATCTGAAAACATTCTAAAGCATCCCATTCGGCGACGCATCGTTATGATGCTCATGCTGGCTGGAAATCTTGGAATAGCTACTATCATAGCCACAGGTGTATTATCATACTTTTCTACTTCCACATCCGAATACTGGTGGGTAAACATTGTAACTCTCACTGCAGGGATAATTGTTTTATATAAAGCGGCCACCAACCAAAGAATTGAACGTTGGCTAAATATAGTCATCACATGGGGTCTAAAGCGATGGACCAACCTAGATATACGAGATACTATTACAGTTCTCCAACTGGAGAACGAGTTTGCCGTATCAGAGCTTCTGATTGAAGAGGGAGATTGGTTGGCAGGAAAAACTCTGAGAGACGCTGCCCTAGCTGCAGAAGGAGTTCTTATCCTGGGAATTCAACACATAGATGGTACATATCGTGGAGCTCCCAGAGCTGATGAGATCATCGTTGCAGGTGATACGCTTGTACTCTATGCAAAAGAACAAAAAGTTGAGGATCTTGACTCACGGATGAGAGGAGTGCATGGGGAAATCGCCCACCGCGAGGCTGTTGAAGCATTCAAAGAGGATCAGGCGGACCTGGACGGTGCCAGAACACCTGATAGTCTAGATCAAAGGAATGATGTGAGTGACCCTGAATCGGAGAAATGATGATTAACCTAGACCCACAAGTGATTTCTGATATGTTTAAAAACATCCAGAATTGGATGACCGAGCACATCTTTGTTCAGGCAAATTTAATTGAGCTGTTAGTTATTCTTTTTCTGTATGCAATCAGTGTATATGCAAACAGACGAATACAACCCTTCATTGAACAGGGTTTACGCAAATACCTCCAAAACTATAGATACATACTAAATTTTCTCAACGCGAGTATTCAACAGTTTACAAGCTTAAATCTTATCATCCTGCTCTGGGTTGCCTCTATAGTGTTTGGCCAACTCAGTGTTTCATCAATCCTGCTAAAACCAGTTATCACGCTCCTCTTGGTATGGGTTGTAATAAAAATCATTTCAACTGTAGTGCTAGATCGTTACTGGGCAAAAACAATATCCGTGTTGGCCTGGAGTATTGCAGCTTTAAGCATACTTGATTTATTAGGACCAATGATCGAGTTCCTTGATAAGGTGGGCTTTGATTTAGGGGAAATACACATTTCCGTTCTTTCTGTCACCAAAGCTGTGATCATACTCCTGGTTGCGTTAAAGATAGCAAAATGGATTGGTAGCTACGCTGATTCCCAAATCAGTAAATTGTCGCAGCTAACACCCTCTGCCCATGTTCTCATAAGCAAATCAATTAGTGCTGTGGTGTACTTCACCATCACTCTCATCGTTTTAGACAGTGTTGGTGTTGATCTAACCGCACTAGCAGTCTTTGGTGGTGCGTTGGGTGTTGGTATTGGTTTCGGTCTTCAGAAGGTAGCCTCAAACCTGTTAAGCGGGATAATCCTGCTTTCGGATCGCTCAATTAAACCGGGTGATGTGGTCCAGATCGGTTCTGTATATGGATGGATCTCAAGCCTTAAAAGTCGCTATGTGAGTGTAGTTACTAGAGATGGTCATGAATATCTGATACCCAATGAGGATTTAATCACTCAACAAGTCATCAACTGGTCCTACTCTGACACAAGAATACGCATTAAAATTCCATTTGGTGTATCTTATAAATCTGATCCGCACCAAGTAAAAGACCTGGTGGTGGAAGCAATGAACGATGTTCCCAGGGTATTAAAATCACCTCCACCAATCTGTTTACTCACTGGATTTGGGGACAACTCTGTGGATATGGAATTGCGTATTTGGATTGATGACCCCAAGAATGGCACGGCAAACGTACAAAGTGATGCACTTTATAGAGTTTGGGATACACTGAAGGAACATGACATTGAAATTCCATACCCTCAACGAGATTTGCATATTCGATCAGGTCTTAATTTTGACTCCAGGGATAAAGAAGACAAATAACAATTCTATAGGGTACAACTAACCACGAAAGAAGTACCGGGTTACTCCTCCTCATCCTGGTCATATAATTCAGGAGAGGGTTCTACTACCAGAACATTTGATGATAGTTCTTCAGAGACCCATTGCTCCAATCCGTCTTCTTCCACTCTCATTTTCTCTAGCTCGTCAGGCTTGCGTCCCTTTGGAAGCTTCCCAATGTTACAAATTGGTTCCCCCGGACTAATGGCAGGCAAACTTGTCATCCCAATGATCACGCCATCAAAGGGTGCAAATAGCATATTCTGTTCATCTCCGAGAAGGGTCGTGTTTGTCACCAGCGGTTGATCCTTTTCTACCATATCCCCTGGCGAGACATGAAACTGTAAGAACCCACCTTTTTCTGCTCTGATCCATTTTGATTTTTCAATCACAACCTGGAATTTTGGTGGATCGTATTTCACATCAAGCATACCCAATTTCTGGAGCACGTTTCTAATACCCTTCATGGCCGACTCGACAATACTGGGTTCAACCTTCCAGACTTCCCCACCTTCCATGATGATGGTTGGGCAACCTGCTTTGGAGGCTTCCCTTCGAAACCCACCTTTGGGGCCGAGTCCATCAAGAATGATTTCAGAACCGTACCATTCTGCCAACTCCCTTGCAGCGGGGTTATTCATGTCGGCTCTGACATTGGGGTAATTTGTCCTGCGTACGGATGCTGTGTGGAGATCAATCCCATAATCGCTTCTCGTGACAATTTCGTTGAATATCTGATAAGCCATACGAGAAGCCAGACTTCCCCCAGCCATTCCGGGGAAGCATCGATTTAAATCTCTTCGATCCGGCAGATATCTGGAATGGCGGTCAAAACCAAGGATGTTGAGCACTGGCACAAGGATCAATGACCCTTTCAATAGTTCAAAATCTGGATCCTGAATTATCTGTCTGACCGCACCGGTTCCATTGATCTCATCCCCATGCAATGCAGCCGTGATAAATACAACAGGGCCATCCTCCTTTGCCCTGTGAATATGAATGGGAATTCTAACAGTCAGGCTGCTATAGCTCTCCCCTAACTCCAGGAAGACATCCTTTGATTCACCAGGGGCTATGCTCTCGCCGGCCCATTCACTGATGGGCTTTCGATCTCTCTGATTAATCATCACCGATGACCTCCAGAGGTGTATCAGCATCTCGGGCTAATTCTTCCTCTGTCTTGTGTACCTCTTCTGCAACTGGAAGATCTGGCAGCTCCAAGACTTTATTACGACGTTTGCGTCTGATCTTTGCAGGGATTAGATCGCGCATCAATTCCAGCTTACCAAAACAGAGCAATCGATCCTCCGGTTCGAGGACGCGAGATGCTTTTGGATTTGGTATGACTACGGTACCGCGATAAAGAGTAAGAACATTGATGTCTTTCTCTCTCAGCCCTGATTCAGTAATGGTTTGACCCACATAGTGAGAACCCCTGGGTATGTGAATCTCTGAGACACCATAGCCACGACTCACTGTTAATCTTTGCCGAATATCTATGTCTGAGTAATCCACCTGTGCTGCCATATAATCTATGATAGACCCGGCAATATCAAGTTGGGTACACCCCTCTATCCCTTCTAATCCAGGAGACGAGTTCACTTCCATGATCTGTGGTCCGGAATGACTCTCAAGCAGGTCAACACCTGCCACTCTCAGTCCCATGATCTGCGCCGCACGTACCGCAGTTTCCTGATATTCTTCACTGAGAACAACCTGCTCTGTTCTCCCACCGCGATGGACATTGCTCCGAAACTCTTGTCCCTGAGCAACCCGTCGCATGGCCGCAACAACTTGATCGCCAACAACGAAGGCTCTAATATCCTTACCCTTACTCTCCGAGACAAATTTCTGAATCAGTACATTCTGTTTCTGACTCTGGAGGAGTTCTATGATGGCTTCGGCAGCGCTGATTGTATCTGCCAGAAGCACACCTATTCCCTGTGTCCCTTCGATCAATTTGATGACGACTGGAGCCCCACCGACACGCTGGATTGCCGGGAGTACATCTTTTTTGTCCCTGACAAAGGTCGTCTGAGGGATTCCAATTTTGTGTCGACTTAGGATCTGGAGACTTCGAAGTTTGTCTCTTGAGGTCAAAATTGCTGCGGCGGTGTTTGCACAGAACACATCCATCTGCTCAAATTGTCTTACAACTGCGGTACCATAATAGGTAATAGACGCACCGATACGCGGCAGGACAGCATCATAGTGCGATAATTGCTTCTGACGAAAATATAAATCGGGTGCACCTTCCTCCAGATCAATGGCAAACTTTAGAGTGTTTAATATTTTGACTTGATGACCGCGTTGAAGTGCCGCTTCTTTCAATCGACGCGTACTATATGCATTGGGGCTGACTGACAGTATCCCTAATTTCATGATATCTTCCTACTGATTATTATTTTGATTTTAGCTTTTTTCGGCGAGGTGGTTTTCCACCAAAAAAGGATCGACCTGAATCTACGAGGAATTTACTTCTGATCGCCTCACGTCCCAGGAGCATTCTGAACCCCATCTTATCCCGACTGGCCAATGTAAGTTCGACCTTATAAGATTGACCCAATATATTGAGGGTTGTGATAATGACGGGTCGCAGGGAAGCTTTTCCACTTGAACTCCGAACCGACCGATATTCCAAGACTTCTGCTTCAGCTAAGATAGTTGGCTTGGAACGCCTCTGAATGGGATGCAAATTAAAACGCACCCAGTCTCTATCATCTTTCTTGAAGGTTTCCATTCCAAAGGCATGAAGTGAAGAAGATCGTGCACCCGTATCCACCTTGGCCTTGATCGATTTCACACCCAGATCAGGGAGCTCGACCCATTCACGCCAACCGACCACTGGCATTTTCTGAGATTTGGAAGTTTTCATTTAGGGGCTAGAGCCATTTGCTTTTTTTAAAGTAGATTAACATACCAACAAATATGAATGCCATAGAACCTAGCAACGTGGGATAGGAGTATTTCCACCCCAACTCAGGCATGTGAGTGAAATTCATTCCGTAGATACCCGCGATAAAAGTAAGAGGAATGAAGATGGTGGCGATTATGGTCAGAACTTTCATCACCTGATTCATCCGATTTGACATACTGGACATATACGTATCCACCAAACCTTCCAGCAGTCCCCTGTTTAACTCAATTGAGTCGAGGACCTGGTGCAAATGATCATACACATCCCGATAATACTTGACCGTTCGTGGTTCGATGAGTTCCGATTCCGTGTTTAGCATAAAACTGATTGCTTCGTGGAGGGGAGTGATGGTTCTGCGCAGCCGTAGCAACTGTTTCTTCAACCTTTGAATTAAATTGAAATCTTCCTGTTGTGGGTTCTCGTGAATTCTATCTTCAAGTTCACTGATTGATTTATCATATGACTCGATAAAAGTAAAATAGCTATCAACCACGGCATCGATCAGTGCATAGACCAAGTAGTCTGAGTTTTTGCGTCTAATGCGCCCCTTGTTGGCTTTAATCCGATTCCGGACAGGGTCAAACACATCATGGGGAGTTTCCTGAAATGATAGCACATATGATGACCCAAGGATGATACTCACCTGTTCAGAACCCAGGGAGAGATCCTTTTCATTGAAGTTCAACATTTTGAAAGTAAAGAAAAGATGCTCCTCCTGATCTTCTACTTTTGGTCGATGGACAGTGTTAACGATGTCCTCTAAGAGAAGGGGATGCAGATCAAATACAGCGCCGATGGACCGAATCAGCTCTATATCGTGAACACCATCAATATTGACCCATGAGACAGTATTGGAGGTTTTGAATGTCAGGGTATCATTTATATCTCTAAAATTGCTCTCTGATAAATCATGAGGAGTATAGTCTATAACACGAATGCTAATCTCATGATCCATCCTATCCCCCACATAAACAAGTGTCCCCGGTGGCAATCCGGGTGGTTTGGTCTGATTCTGATCCATGATATAAGCGATTCTCCTCATAGGTGAGTTAGCATTTGCTAGAGCTCGTGTCCAGGGTAAGTTAGCATTCGGTTTCAAAATACTTACGAATATTTCTATCCAATTTACCTCCATGAGGTTGTTAGTCCCATACGCATTCACGGAAAAGCGTAGCGGTTAGGGCTGCAAACAACCCCAGATAGTTTAATTCTTCCATGGCATATCAAATATTATTATGCCGAGCATTCCAGCGTATATTGTTCTCAGTTTATGTGAGTTATGGAATAATTTATTGCTTATAGGATTATTGATGAAGCTGAAGACAGTTTCAATTCGTAAGTGCCTCATTAGGGAGTTTTGATAGTGGATCAATGGCTTGAAATTTGGTGGTTTGCGTACATAGCATTACCCCTTCTAATATTTTTTGCGAGAATTCTCGATGTCAGTCTGGGCACCATCAGAATACTCTTTATTGCAAGGGGATTAAAATATTTTGCAGCGGTATTAGGATTCTTTGAAGTGTTCATTTGGCTCCTGGTAATATCTAGCATCATGCGTTCACTTCACTCACCTTTTTATTACCTTTTCTATGCAGCTGGATTTGCAGCAGGCAACTATGTGGGAATCACACTTGAGCAAAAACTCAGGATCGGTAAAGTCGCGCTGAGAATTATTACACGGGAAAACTCCGATGACCTGATGAGTTTTTTCAAGGAGAAAGGCTATGGAATAACGGTGGTCGACGCCCAAGGGTCCCGTGGTCCTGTGAGAATATTTTATAGCATCATTGATCGAGCAAATCTTGATTTGATTTTGCATCAGGTAAAGCAATTTAACCCAAAAGCCTTCTATTCAATTGAGGACGTGAAAACCGTATCTGAGGGCAACTTTCCAATCTCGGACAAGTCGCGAGGTTTTGGAAGGATGAAAGGAATTCGATCCGTTCCCCTGAGGAAGGGTAAATGATCATCACCAAGTAAGCCTATAACCTTTTTTTATAGTAAGCTACCCGCCTGCCACAAAAGTTAGCATCCTGGGTACCATTAACGTCCAGGGGGTGAAACTATCGGTTAGTTGAAGTGAAATGTTAGGAGTGGGAAATCTCTTATCGGCAGCCTCATTGCACATAAACTGAAGCGCTCAGCTTTATCAGCAATTTGATGCTAAATGAGTAATTGACCAGACCACTGGTTCATACCCTTCACTTCAACCATATCAGTTAGTATGGGACCGTGGGAACGGTTCTCAAGGAGCTTGAAACCGATTCATGGCGAGATGACGATGATGAGATCAATAGAGATATGTTGGTCCTCCGATGAGAAAACACCAGCTCATTTCAGAATCTAAAATCTTAATCGATGGCTTCAGGTGATCATCTTACATCTTCACCGATTACAATTTCCACTCGTCGGTTCAAGGCTCTACCTTGACTGGTCTTGTTACTGGCAATTGGGTGTTGGGAGCCATAGGCAACAACGCCCAAACGGTCTTCGGAAACCATCTTACTGTCTCCCAGGTAATGCAGGACTTCCATTGCTCTAGCAGCAGACAGCTCCCAATTGGTGCTATACTTCCACCTGTAACCATTCCCAATAGGAACGTTGTCAGAATGGCCTTCAATGAGGACCTCCCGATCACGATGTTTGCTTAGCACCTCCCCTATCTCATTGATAAACTGTTTCCCTCGCTCAGTAAGCTCAGCACTCCCACTGGAGAATAATACAGAGTTGGATAGAACGATCCGGCTCCCAAGTACAGACTCCGTCTCGATAAGGTTTTCTAAGCTATCGATTTCAATCTCTTTTTGAATACGAGTTGTTTGCTCACTGTTCAGTTTTTGCTGAAGCTCAGCTTTCTTCTGCGCCAATTGTTTTTTCTGATAGGTCTCAGCTTCAAGTCTTTCACCTAAAGTCTCCATTTCCAGCTTCAATTTTTCAAGCTCAGCATCTTTTTCCTTAATAAGTTCTGCACTTGATCCAAAACAACCAATGAGTGTCATAAAAAAGAGTATTGTTGAAACTGTCAATAGAAAATGTTTTAATTTCATTTTATCGATCCTTCTAGATTTCTTGTCCATTTTATGCCGAAGCAAATCCTTCTGATATTGCATAATGTTAACTTGGTTTACAAAAGAAAAACCTGGTCGTCCCATTCATCATGTTTGTCATCCCCATTCGTATTACTTTTACTAAAGATAAGGTATTTCAACCTTTAGCAGACAGTTCCTTTTTCAATTCACAACAGTGATAAGTAAAAGCCATGCCAAACCTGAAAACCAGACAGAATGTATCAGCTTAGCCAATGTACTATGCTGTATTAGCACACGCACAAAATATCTCTGCCATAAATTCCACTATACCTTTGTTTTAACAACACTTTTGGCAGACTAATTATTATGGCACATGTTTTGAGATTCATGCCCCTCAATAGACATTTATTTTTCATCATGAGAGGAAAAAGAGAAAATGGCAAAATACATCGAATTTGATCAGGAAGCCCGGTCCAAACTGAAGACGGGAGTAGATGTTCTGGCAAATGCTGTAAAAGTGACACTGGGACCAAAGGGTCGCAATGTTGTTATTGATAAAAAATTTGGTGCACCAACGATTACCAAAGATGGTGTAACCGTTGCAAAAGAGATCGAACTTGAGGATCCACGGGAGAATATGGGTGCCCAGATGGTGCGCGAAGTTGCTTCCAAAACATCAGATGTTGCTGGTGATGGAACCACAACGGCGACGGTGCTGGCACAGGCCATCGTAACGCAGGGGCTGAAGAATGTTACTGCGGGTGCCAACCCAATGGAAATCAAACGCGGCATTGACGCTGGTGTTCTTGAGGTTGTTAAATTTCTGAACGAATTGAGCAAAGATGTCAAGAGCAGCAAGGAAATTGCTCAGGTTGGAACTATTTCTGCCAACAATGACCAGGCAATCGGGGACTTGATCGCTGAAGCTATGGACAAAGTTGGTAAAGATGGTGTTATCACTGTGGAAGAATCCAAAACCATGGATACCCACCTTGAGACCGTTGAGGGAATGCAGTTTGATCGTGGCTATCTGTCACCTTACTTCGTGACAAACGCAGAGACCATGGAAGCAAATCTTGAAGATGCCTATGTTCTGATACATGACAAAAAAATCAGCACAATGAAGGACTTACTCCCGATTCTAGAGAAGAGTTCGCAAACAGGCAAACCCCTTCTGATAATTGCTGAAGATATTGATGGTGAAGCACTGGCAACACTAGTAGTTAATAAACTACGCGGAACATTGAAGGTCGCTGCAGTAAAGGCTCCTGGATTTGGTGACCGTCGTAAAGCCATGTTGGAGGATATCGCAGTCCTCACTGGCGCAACTGTCGTCTCGGAGGATCAGGGCTATAAACTTGAAAATGCGAGCCTGGAAACTCTTGGACAAGCGAAGAGTATCATCCTTGATAAGGACAATACCACAATCGTTGATGGTGCAGGTCAAAAAGAAAAACTGACTGCTCGCATCAATGAGATCAAAGTCCAGATCGATAATACGACTTCTGATTATGATCGTGAGAAGCTTCAGGAACGTCTGGCCAAGCTGGCTGGGGGTGTTGCTGTACTGAATGTGGGTGCTGCTACTGAAGTTGAGATGAAAGAAAAGAAAGCCCGTGTTGAAGATGCCCTACATGCAACCCGTGCCGCTGTCGCTGAGGGCATCATCCCTGGTGGTGGCGTTGCACTTTTACGTGCTGCAGAAGCTCTCGATCTTACTCTTGAAGGTGATCAGCAATTGGGTATTGACATTCTTCGTCGTGCATTGGAAGAACCTATCCGTCAGATATCTAAGAATGCCGGTTGGGAAGATTCTATTGTTGTTCAGAAAGTTAAAGAAGGCAAAGATGACTTTGGTTTCGATGCTCGCGCTGAAGAATTCAAGAATCTGCTGGAAGCAGGTATCCTTGATCCCACCAAGGTTGCGCGCATTGCTCTTGAGAATGCAGCTTCCATTGCTGGACTTCTCCTGACAACCGAATGTGCCATTACCGACAAATCTGAACCTGCTACTAGTGGTTCTGGAATGGATCCAGGCATGGGTGGTATGGGCGGAATGTACTAAGCATGTTATCCAATTATAAACTTTGAATATTTTAAGGAATAACGGAAATGAAAATACAACCACTTGACGATCGTGTGCTGGTTCAACCTGCCGCTGAGAGTGAGACCACAGCTTCCGGAATCATTATACCGGACACTGCAAAAGAAAAACCACGGCGCGGTACGGTAGTAGCCGTTGGGAATGACGAAGATTTGAAGAAACTTATAAAAAAGGGTGATGAAATTCTTTACGGCAAATACGCCGGGGATGAACTAAGCTATGATGGGAAAGATTATCTCATCCTTTCCCAGGGAGATATTCTGGCAAAACTTAGGTAAGGTCTTGTTACCGATGTAAAAGAAAGGGAGTCTGCTGGCTCCCTTTCTATTTAAATAGCAATTAGAGCTGATGTTCAGGAAAATACAGGAGTACTTAATCCTCAACTTCGATGACTTTTAGCTGCTCCCTCCTAAAAGCTCCCCTCTGAAGTGCACCACTTTCATCAAACCATTGACAAGAAATCCTGTTCTCAACGCTTGAGACTGTCAATAATGGACCACCAGATTTGAGCTGTACAACGCTACCAATCTTTATTTCCATAAAAGCACCCTACTAATGTCGTATTGTTCCCTACCCAAATAAATCCACATCAAATGGACAGTTAATGAGTAGTGTAGTAGGCATCTCCTCCAGCAGATCATTCATTCGTTTAATATAGGCTGATTCTTCACCCTGCTTTGGCAAGTTGAATCCCAGCAAAACTAGATCTGCATGTTTCGATTCTTCAATTATGATATTCTTGATGGTTTTCCCCAACAGTCTCGCATCAGTAAGGTCTACTTGGTCTGCAAGCTTCCTTTTTAAACTCGATTCTTCTACGTCCATTTCGATTTCATCTTCAGAGTCGATCTTTGTTTCAGAATCGTCTTGTGGGGCAACAGCCTCTTCTTCTGAATCTTTTGGAGTAAAGGCAATTTTAATGGCTTCTTTAATCTTCAAGACACCCTTGGAACTGATAATATCCTCGACAATATCACTCTTGTTTTCCAAGTTTTCTATTATGGCTGGATCTGGGTGGTAAACATCTATCCTAGCTTCTATCCTAGATTTTTGCACTAACTCTTCCAACAATGCTCGTGTTTCTTCGACCTTTTCTTCCAGCACAATTGATTTTAAATGGATCGCAGCACCTTCCCACTCATCGCTAGTCGCAATAAGATGAGCTAACAGAAGACTAAAACTTCCATTCTCCTGAGTTGGATCCCACCAGAGTGTGATATGTTTCCTGCTCATCATATTGTACTTCTTGCTGATAGATAAAAACAGTAAACTCATATTCAAATTCCGATACAGGTGCATCAATTTGAATAATTGGTGCATCTCATTATCTTGAAATAGGCTCCACTTTTTACCACTATCACTCCACTCCAACATGATGGTGTTCTGCCTGTACTGACCTATGCCGTGGACCTGGGCTGACATCAATTGCCCCATTAGCATATTGTCAGTAATAGCGACATTGGCAAATCCAGAAATTTCCTCTTCTTTCAGGAACTCTTTGAATAATTTCATCTCTTCTGCGACATCCTTCATGTCTTCCCGGTGTTGTTCGAGAAGATTAATGAAGGTGATAAAGCCTCTTCGTTTTGCTAAAGAGTTTGCGATGTGTGCTAATTGTCGGCGTGATGAGTTATTTTTAGAAAAGAGTAGAATGTTAGGTCGCCAGTTTTGGGGATGTTCCAAATGACTATCTAACCGCTTCAGGGCATATTGAATGACTGAGCTCCAAATACCTCTACGAATATCACCCCAATTCTTTTTCATCTGAGATTTCTTAATCAAAACATAGATGGCTATGACAAAACCAAAGCCTAAAATACAGGCAACAACGTTGATGATAAACATCACCATTATTGTGCTTAATGCCCCCATCAATGAAATCGACCAATGAATTTTGAATGTTGGCCTAAAGCTGGGTCGATCTATCTGTTTAGCCGTTTAGCATTATGGACATGAAAGTCTAATTTATTAAGAGAGACT
>JACKQG010005755.1_pt1 | contig 13449 bp, 10 predicted proteins | sample 8237621 | NCBI WGS metagenome assembly JACKQG01 (sample SAMN15677084, study PRJNA649215) | marine metagenome | biome: marine; feature: Black Sea; material: saline water; isolation source: suspended particulate matter (SPM) from the Black Sea western gyre | collected 2013-06-09/2013-06-10 | depth...
TTTTTCCCTTGTAGTCTCCGATGGTGGATTTCTTTCCATCGATGGTAGTGATCTTTACGTCGTGCAAGCCAACTGATGGCTTGGAAAGCTTCTTTGCCCCGAAAGCAAAACCACCGGCGAATATTAATGTTAGAGTAAGAATTAAGTTTTTTTGCATGTTCGTATAATGGATTTAGGATTTAATAATGAACCCAAAGCCTCGAATTCCGCAAGAAGCAAGATTGAATGCAGTCAATTATGAATATCCAAGGCTTTTCTATCGACAAGCTGTTTTCGATTGCTGATCTTCTAGATTCAAGTTTGTATAAGTTTCTCCTAAGCTTGATGTTCGGCAGGCTGTCTTGTACCTTTAAACCTATACCTGAGAAGATTCCACTTTCGCACATGAGCTCATGAGCGAGAACGTACAAAAGGATAATCCTGTGGCGCCGGAAGGCGTGCATCGATTTGAGACCGAAGAGTCCGGCGTGGATCCTTCTCTTGTGTCCCGCCTTTCGGATGCCATCGAAAGCAAGACCGAAGACGATGTTCGGGCCTGCGTTTCCGATGTTCACCATGCCGACCTCGCCGACTTGATTGGCCTTTTGCCGCGATCTCAGCGACACCGTTTGCTGAGAATCCTTCGTGTGGATCTCGATCCCGACTTACTTTTGGAGTTGGACGATTCCATTCGGCTCGAGTTGGCCGACGTTTTGTCTCCCAAGGAAATGGCGGATGCCATTGCGGAAATGGAGTCCGACGAGGCCGTACAGGTGTTGGAGAATCTCCAAAAGGATGAGCTCTCCGACGTCTTGCGCGAGGTTTCCGCAGAGGATCGCGAGGAAATCGAATTGGGGCTCCACTACCCCGAGTACACTGCTGGCCGCCGAATGCAGATGGAGGTCGTCACCGTGGCGACCGATTGGTCGGTTGGTCAGACCATCGACTATCTTCGCACCGAGGCCGATTTGCCCGACGAGTTTTTCGACATTTTCGTGGTAGACGACGCCCGTCGACCAGTGGGAGTCATTTCCCTGTCTCGCATTTTGCGTTCCCCCAGGTCAACGGCCATGAGTGAAATTGTGGACGAGACGCAAGTCATCGTTCCTGCCGATATGGAACAGGAGGAAGTCGCTTTACAGTTCGAAAAATACGATCTCACCACTGCTGGGGTGGTGGATGATGACGGAAAACTTCTCGGTATGATTACGGTGGACGACGTCATGGAGGTTGCTCGCGAGGAGTTTGAGGAGGACGTATTGCACTTGGGTGGGGTGGGGGAGGAAGCTATCAGCAACTCGGTCTGGACCGCGACCCGCAAGCGTTTCGCATGGTTGTTGGTGAACCTCGCGACGGCGATTTCGGCATCTTTGGTAATCTATCTGTTCAAAGGAACACTCGAGCACATGGTGGCGCTTGCCGTACTTATGCCGATTGTGGCCTCTATGGGAGGAAATGCGGGTACGCAAACGCTCACCATTACCGTTCGAGCTCTCGCGACCAAAGAGCTCACGTCCTTCAATTCCCTGCGGGTCGTCCGCAAGGAATTGGTGGTTGGTACCCTCAATGGCTGTCTTTTCGCCCTGCTGGCGGGATTTGGTGCGACATATTGGTTCGACGACCTTGTTCTCGGTGGAGTGATCGGGGCCGCCATGGTGATCAACATGATGGTGGCGGGGGTGTCGGGAGCTATGCTGCCGATCTTTTTCGAGCGGGTCGGCATAGATCCTGCCGTGGCCTCCGGAGTTTTCGTTACCACAGTTACCGACGTCGTGGGCTTCTTCGCTTTTTTGGGCTTGGCCACCCTCGTCTTCCTGTAGGTCCAACCCGACACGTAATGGCACGCGTTCTCGTTACCGGATCCAGAGGTTGCATAGGCTCAACCGCCGTCGATTGGCTTCTCGAGGAAGGAGCGGAAGAAGTAATCGGTTTCAACCGAAGCAAACCTTCCTTTCACGAAGCTCAGGAATCGCGCCTGTCTTTCGTTACGGGAGACATCTCCGACTTTTCTCGACTGCGTGAGGTTGTCCGCGAACTTCAACCCAGTCACGTCCTGCACCTTGCCGCCCTTCAAACTCCCGACTGTCGCGACTACCCGATGCGCGGACTGGAAGTGAACCTTGTCGGGACAGCCAATCTTTTTCGAGCTTGTTCCGAAGAATTGAAAAAACCTCTCGAGCGCTTTGTTTTTGCCAGTTCCGGAGCAGTATACGGTCCCCGTTCACTCTACGGACCCAAAGGCGTTTGCCCCGAGGATCCCTACCAACCCTTCAACCTCTACGGATATTGGAAAATTGCGGGCGAGGGAATGGCTCAGGCATTCCAGCAGGCAACGGGCGCACCGACTGTATCGCTCCGCCTCGCCACGACCTATGGACCCGGTCGCGATCGGGGTTTCACTGCGGCGGGCACTCATGCTCTCAAGGCAGTCGCCCTTGCCCTACCTTTCGAGATTCCGTACAAGGGGCACGAGCATTACCACTTTTCACCCGATGTTGGGGCTGGCTTCGGGTGCGCCGTTCTTCATCCATTTTCCGGCTATGGAGCCTTTAATCTTCGTGGGCAAAGCCAACGAATCGAAGACTTCTTGGAACTACTTCGTCAGACTGCAGACAACCGTAGCTTGTCCGAGCGATTCAAGGTGTCGATTTCTCCCGATGCCGAGGAGACTCCATTCGTATTCGATCTAAACGACGACTCGGCCGTTTCAGCGTTTCCTCTCATGCCCCTTACGAATCTCCGACAAGGAATTTCGGATTCCCTCGATTTCTTTCTCGGTGCTGCCGAGAGAGGGGAAATCTCGGGAGCTGACTTGGCCTAATTCAAGTTTTTTCAAAAAGAGGCAGCTGTGATTTGAAGTTATTGCGCATTTGGTGTAAGTATTAATGGAACTTAATTAAAGCTACGTATACCAACTAAATCACCTTCGTCTTCACCCTCAGCGTTTCCACTACGGGCGTCTGGTTTCTGATCCAAGCCTAAGGGCGGGTCGAGGGATCAGGATGCTTCTTCGTTCGCAGGAAGTTCTTGCTCGTTCTCTTCTTCCGTCATTGATGGAATTGCCGAGAGATTTCCCTTGGGTTTAACGGGTTCCGGCTTCTCTTCATCCGCCTCCACTTCTTCTCTAATCTTTTCGACCAAATCGAGTGCGTCGTTGCGACGTCTCAGTGAACGTTCTTGAAATTTGGCGATCTGGACAAGGGAATCGGCTCCGTCAAAAATTGCGTTTGCCAAGTGGTTCAACAGCAAGGCCGGAACCACACCGCCCAAGGCTCCTATTAGAATAAGGGAAAGCAGGACTTCATCTCCATTCACGGCAGGCACCAAGCAAGGTAGACCTGCACAAGCCACGACCGTCAGGACGGAGGTGACTAGACTGAAAGCCCTTCCGGTAGCATAGCCCGTGTTGCGACGAATCGCTTCGAGGACCTCGCGGGATTTCTTGTTTTTTCCCATAAAGCTTATTTTCTTCGCCTTTCCTTTCACAGGCAAGCGGAAAGGTGGGGCTAGTAGTTGAGTTTTTCTTGGTGCTAAACGCCTGTTTTTGCCCCGAACTTCAACTCTCCATTGATTGGAGATTAGTCAAAATGGTCGGGACGATTGAATTTGAACCGGCGACCTCTGCGTCCAGATTGCCGGACTGGTTATAATATAGATCCAACCTCGTGTCATCATTCCTCCATCCAATACCAGCGGTAGTTCAGGTCAAGCGGGGTTTCGGAAGTATCGGGACGCCTTCGAGCTGCTGCTTTTGCTGGCATACTTCCAGACTATTCGTGAATGTACCGATAAATAAGGTGTAAGATATTACCACGCAAGGGTTTGTGGATAAGTGGCGTTGAGTGGCGATAGCAAAAGTTAATTACTTGAAAATCTCTAAGATTTTCTTGCATTGGATAAGCGGATGCCTCTTTATCGAGAGTGCAAAAAGACAATGGCTAAGAAGAATAATCCCCCCGTCGAGTTTGCGAGCGGAACACCTCCGGATGAAGCTCCAAAGACATGCCCTGTGCGTCAAGCTGGACAGGCCTCTAGAAAAATCGCAGAGGACGAGTTCTCCGAATGAGTGCGAAAAAAAAGAAAGTCACTGAAGTTGACCCAACAGAACTAAACCTTGTGCCGCATGAAGAGGGCTTGACCCTTAACTGCTTTGGCGAACCGCTAAGGTTTAGCAACGGTGACATTGCCGTGCATAAAGTAAATACCTTTTGGGGTCATGTGATTGATGAATTCAGCAATTTCGGGGTTATAGTTGTCGACGAGGATAATTGCTACGCTGGGCCCAAAATAATATGTGGTTTTAACTTTCTAGAAATTCAAAGATGCGAAATTGAAACAGGAAAGTCTGCATTTATTCAGAATTTTAGAGACTGTATAGCAGTTGACAATATAATTAGGAGGTGCGCTGGCCCCGAGCTAATTGACCAAATGAGAAGATGGAGGCCAGTTTTAGACTGGCTGGAAAAGCATGAAGTTTCCCTTCCCAATCATCCACAAACTGTAATAGAAAGTACTGAAGAGAAGGATGTGTTTACAACTCCCGAGGACATTAGATTCGTTGACTTTATAAGTGACCAATTTACCCAACTTTCAAATTCTCAAAAAGCAGTCGTTTATTATTTTTTTCATACTCACGCCGCAGTTGTTTTTCCAATAGTTCTCAGCCAATTTCTTTGCACCCCGAGTGAATATGCGAATGGGGTGATGGCTTCTGAGGTTCTTTTGACAACACTCGGATTAGGCTTGGAACCAGACGAACACGCTGAAATTAGTAGGAATTATCGTGACGATGCCCAAATTGCGGATAAGTATATAAGAGCTTACCATAACCTCGGTCCCGACGTTGCCAGTGCTGCTCAACACACCCAAGTGAATTTTGATGAACTTGACCGCGAAAAGTCTAAGATTCTTAAGGAATTAGTTGAGTTAACCAAGGTAACACAGACTTCGCCTCCCAAAGGTGAAAACTCCGAACTGGACGAATTGATAGAGGGCTTCAAGGAACAACTCGGCGGTCGTCCAACATGCACCCAAGACGATATTGCAAGGGTCAAGACCTTCGGTAGTAGGCGTACGAAAAAGGAAATCGTTAGGGACGAAAATGGCGATCCTGTTTACGCCAATGAGGAGGCCAAAAAGGCCAAAAAGCCCTTGATGAAGGACAAAAAGGATAAGGACGGTAACTTGATGCATACGCTAAGTAACGGGCAAGCTGGCAAATGGGCGGCGGGTTTTGACATTAAAGGCAACGGTCGCCCAGCAAAGTACCCCACGGTCAAGGTGGCCGAAGCCTTGAAGAAGGAACACTTGAGCAAACCCTAGACACGCCCCGCTTGTGCCGGAGTTTACCGATCGGCCGTCTTCAACTCCGACGAGGGTCTCAACTCGTCTCGGCATTTACGACCCCCAAATCGGTCATTGGCTGATAGGATTGATTGTCTGATAAGCCTTCCCGAACTCAAAGGCTCAAAAGGTGCTTGGGCATTAAGAAGTAATAGGATATAAGAATTTTAGACCAACGAGTCCTTACTCAAAGGGTTAAGCCAATCCGAGGTCTAAGCCCTGCAGGTTTTCCTGTAGGGCTTTTTTGTGCCATCATCGCTAGGCATCATAGGCTCATGCAATAGCCCTCTTGACCTGTTCCTTATTGTACCCTCAAGCGTATTGATCCAGTGCCATCTTATTAAACTCATCATCCACCCCCCTCAGTCTGTAAACGTATGATCGATTAGCTGTTTTGGTCCTCAACGAGGGTAAGAACCTCGTCTCGACATTTAGAACGCCCAACTGGTCATTGGCTGATAGAATTGGATCACTCCACCCCCTCGTATCTCTCGGACATACATCCCGCCATCAGCAGGGCGACGAAGTAACTTCTTCATCCTTCCATCGGATACCAGCGGGTTTTCAGGTCAAGCCTAGTGATCAGGGAGAAGTCTCGCGACGCCTGCGCGTTGCTTTAGTCAGAACTTGATTTTGCAGTTCGGCAGGGCCTTCTTGAGCATGGTTTGTTGAGTGCCGGTAATTTTATTTCCGTTGAGGTGCAATTCGGTCAGTTTGTTAAGACCTGCAATCGGCGTGACGTCGGTGACTTGGTTGTCGCTGATCCACAATGTCTCCAGTTTGGTTAAGCTCTTCAAGGGGATGAGGTCCGTGACTCGGTTGTTGCTGAGAGTCAGCGTGGTCAGTTCGGTCAGATTTGCCAATGGAGCGATATCCGTGATTTGATTTTTCGGGAGGTAGAGTTTGGTGAGTCGGTTCAACCCCGCCAGCGGTTTTACATCGGTGATTTGGTTGCCGAGCAGTACAAGTTTTGTCAGGCTTTTCAGATTCGCCAGTGGGCGAAGGTCCGTGATTTGGTTTTTTGGGAGGTAGAGCTTGGTTAGCTTGTTCAATCTCGCCAGTGGCGTGAGGTCTGTGACTCGGTTGCCGACAAGCACCAGTTTGGTTAAGTTTTTCAATCCGGCCAGTGGGGTGACGTCGGTGATTTGGTTGCCCCAAAGGTCTAGTTCTTCCAGATTTGTTAGTTTTGCCAGTGGAGAGATGTCTGTGATCCTGTTGTTCCATAGGTCGAGTTCCTCCAACTTGGTTAGTTCCGCCAGTGGAGAGATATCGCTAATTCCGTTGCTTACGAAGCGTGCGTAGGTAGCCCCTATTTCCTCGGCCCTGTGAATCTGGGCCAAAACGGCAGATCCCCCTCGGGCTTTGAGCTCGGCCACACCTCCGTCTCGTCCCTTTGCTTCCTCGGCGAGTGACTTTGCCTTTTCGTCCTGCATTTTTGCTTCCTCCTCGGCAATGTAACGGGCTTCCATCCCGGCCAGCGCCTTTCCCTCCGCCTCTTTGAGCCTTTTCGCATCCACTTCGTCCCGGCTCTTCTCCTCAACTGCAGTAAGTCTCATAGCCTCCTCTGCTCTCCTCTTTTCAGCTGTAATGAAAATGGGGTTCGGATGGCCGCATCCCGGGCATTCGTGGGCTTGCTTGGAGATGCCATTCCCGCAAGCCTCGCACTTCCCGATCAGCGATTGTTCGGATGCCCGTCCTTCGCTGGTTTTGCCTGAATCGTCATTCACCAGATCGCAGGCCGAGAATAATAATGCGGGTATTGCGATGACTGTATGAAGTAGCTTCATTGCCTCAACTATAAGTCGGTTGTGGTTTCCATCAAACTCTTGCTCCTCTCGATAAAGAGATTAGATGAGGGCTGTTTCGGGACGCCTTTCAACTTATTTATATTCAGAAGGAGATTTTACAGTTCGGAAGGGCTCTCCTGAGCATGGCCTTCTGGGCTTCGGTAGTTGTGTTCCCTTCGATACTCAATTCACGAAGGTTGGTCATACCCGCAAGGGGCGTGACGGCAATAACTCGGTTTTGACCGAGGTTCAGTTCTTCCAACTTGGTCAGCCCCGTCAGGGGGGTGACGTCGGTGATTCGATTCTTACTGAGGAACAGCCTCTTCAAGTTCGTCAAACCCGCCAACGGCGTGAGATCCTTGATTTGATTTCCGTAGAGCTGTAGCTCGGCCAGGTTGGTCAATCCAGCCAGAGGCGTGAGGTCTGTGATCTCGTTATCATAAAGGCTTAGGAGCGTAAGTTGGGGCAACTCCGCAAGTGATGTTAGGTCGCGGATTTGGTTGCCGTAGAGGTATAGTTTGGTTTCACCGTCCTCCTTCGCTTGACGAATCTTGGATAGCGTATCCTGACCGCCTTTAGCCATTACTGCATCTTCCTCTGCCAGTTGCATGGCATTCTTTTGAGCCTCAAGAAAATCGGGGTTTGGATGACCGCAACGCGGACAGCCTTTGGCTTGCTTGGAGATGCCATTCCCGCAAGCCTCGCACTTCGTCATGAGAGATTGGTCGCCCGACTCTTCTTCCCTCCCTACCTCCAGGCGATCTCCGCTTCCGCACCCAGAAAACAACGATAATGCGACTAGGATTCCCAGATATAATAACTTCATTCCCTCAACCTAGAAAGCGGAAGGGATTAGAGTCAAGGTAGTGGGTGCTGCGGCTAGAAGTTTGTAGTGCTTTGGCAAGCGTCGAATCAATTGGAACCAGTCGAGAGGCAGACGGCTTCCTTGGTGCTTCTTGCGAAGACTCGACCGTCGCTCAAGACGGGAGTACTCCAGCACTTTCCTGTGATTACTTTGCGACGGGCCAATTCCTCGTAGCCTTTCGGCGATGCTGAGACCACGGCGAGTTCGCCGTTGTCGGCCAGAGCAAGCAGCTTGTCTCCTGCGAGGATGACGTTGCCGGGCCCGTAACCGTCTTCAGACCACTTCACTTCACCGGTCTTCATTTCCACGCATTGAAGGGGGCCCTTGCCGTACTGCTTGAAGCCGAACATCCCGTACAAGTGGCCGTCGTGGTAGACGGGTGTGCTCCAGTGATTGATCAACTTGTTTGATTTGCGCCAGATCTCGGTCGAGGCGAAGGAGGAACCTTTCTTGGCGATTTTATAGAGTCCGGCTCCCACTCCATAACCGGCGGAGCAGTATACGAGATCGCCGGCAACGATTGGCGAGGCGGCCGTGGATACGGCAAATCGGAACTTTTGTCGCCACAGTTCCTTGCCCGTGGATGCGTCGACGGAGACGATTCCCGAGACGCAAAAGAAGAGGACTTGGCGTACGCCGTGAATAGTGGCGGCTATAGGCGTGGCGTGGGGTATTGTTTCGTCGCCCCCCTTCCAGACGCCCTTTCCGGGTTCACGATCAAAAGCTAGAAAGGGTTGTCCCGCGCCCCCCCCGGAGACGATTACCGTTGTTCCTTCCAGCAAGGGGCCGGATGCGTTGTCCCACTTGATGGGAGTTCCCGAGTGTTCCTTTATGACGGATACCTTCCAGATTTCCTTACCGTTCGATGCATCGAAGCAATAAAGGTTCATGTCGGCATCGTAGACCCAAGCCTTGCCGTCTGCGGCGGATGGGGTGGAGCGTGGACCATCGCCGCCCTTGTTGTCCGAAGCTCCGGAGTCTCCTCCTCCTCGACCGAAATCGAGGCGATCCAATTTCGCCGCCCAGACTTCCTTCCCCGTCTTGACGTCGAGGGCTAGGCAGAATTCTTGCTTCAGGCCATCCTCGTCCGTCCTCCCGACAAGAGTGAACGCTCGCCCGCCGGAAACACTGAAAGAGCTGAAGCCAAGTGGCGTGTCCGCCTTCCATGCTTGGGAGGCTGGCTTATTGAGCCACGCGGCGGAGGCCAGTGTTTCCTGTGCTTTGTTGTCGGAATTGGCTCCGTGGTATTGGTTCCACTCGGCGGCTCCCAAACCATTTGCTCCGAAGAGAGCCAGCGTTAATAGTAGATGATTTGCTTTAAACTGCGATTGCATGAGGCTGATTTGTTGATAGTCAGTATTCTTTATCTATTTTCTCGCTGATTTTTCAAACCTATTTGACCACCCTTTCGTAGATGACTGAAAAGACCTTTGACTATAACTGTTGGCCTGAGTCTATTCGGGTCGTTGACTCCCACACGGGCGGAGAGCCCACTCGTGTTGTTGTTTCCGGTGGTCCCGACCTCGGCTCGGGCAGTCTGGCGGACCGTCGCGAACGATTACGCGACGAATTTGATGACTTTAGGGCAGCCGTCGTACTTGAACCGCGCGGAACAGACGTCTTGGTGGGCGGTTTATTGGTGGAACCTTCCGAACTCGATTGCGTTGCAGGTATTATATTCTTCAACAACGTCGGAGTTCTAAACATGTGTGGTCACGGTACGATTGGTTTGGCCGCAACTTTGGCCCATCTCGGTCGCGTTGACAAGGGAGTGCATCGTTTGGATACGCCCGTAGGTTCGGTGGGGATCGAATTACATGACAACAACGAGGTAAGCGTCGAGAACGTGCCGAGCTATCGATTCGCACGAAACGTGACCATCGAAGTGGAGGGGCATGGTCCTTTGTCGGGCGACGTGGCGTGGGGTGGCAATTGGTTTTTTCTCGTGGAGGATCACGGTCAAGTGATTCAAGCGGGAAACGTCGAACAACTGTCCGTTTTTACGCGCCGTATTCGAGCGGCCCTGGATCGTGAAGGTGTGACTGGAGAAGGTGGGGGCGAAATCGACCACATCGAGCTTTTTGCCCCAACCGACAACCCTGCCGCCGATTCTCGTAATTTCGTGCTTTGCCCGGGAGGAGCATACGACAGATCGCCCTGTGGCACGGGTACAAGCGCCAAGCTGGCTTGCCTTATCGCGGATGGTAAACTTTCTCCCGGGGAAACTTGGCGGCAGGAAAGCGTGATCGGCAGCATCTTCGAGGCGACGGGAAAACTGGATGGAGACAAAGTCATCCCGACGATTCGCGGTTCCGCTTATGTAACCGGCGAGGGAACTCTATTCTTTGATTCCAAAGACCCCTTTCGCATCGGTATCTCGACATGAACGATTCGGCTAAGCCCGTCCTTGTTGTGGGCGGCGGTGTTATTGGCGCTGCATGCGCCCACTACCTTGCGGAGGCCGGCTTGAAGGTCGTTGTCATCGACCGTGAACTTTTCGGGGAGGGCTGTTCCTTGCACAATTGCGGTTACGTCTGCCCTAGTCACATATTGCCTCTTACCGAACCGGGAGCCGTTGGAGCCACCCTTCGTGGGATGCTCAAACCGAACTCGCCTTTTTCCGTCAAACTTCGGGCGGACCTGCGTTTGGCTCATTGGTTTTTTCGTTTCGCTCTTCGTTGCAACGAGACGGACATGTTGGTCGGAGCCAAAGCTATTCACCCTCTCCTCAAGTCCTCCATGTCCTTGTACCGGGAGCTGATGACCAATGAGGGGTTTGACTGTGATTGGCAGGAGAAAGGGCTGCTCTACGTTTACGAGTCCAAAGAAAAATTCGAGAGCTACAGCAAGGTCAATGAACTCCTGACTCGGAAATTCGAAGAACCCGCAGTTCGCTTGGAAGGTGACGCTCTTTACGATCTTGAACCTGCTCTAAAACCCGGTCTTGCCGGAGGGTGGCATTACGAGGGCGACGCCCACCTGCGTTCCGACATGCTCATGACTTCATGGAAGGCGTCGTTGCTGAGCAAGGGGGTCGAAATTATGGAGAATTGTTCGCTCAATGGCTTGCGGGACATGGAAGATGCAGGCATCGTGGCGGAAACCGATTCCGGAGAGATAGAGGCAAGTCACGTCGTGATGGCGACAGGCGCTCTTTCCCCCAAGCTGGCCAAGGTCATTGGTTGGAGAGCTCCTATACAGCCGGGGAAGGGTTACTCGCTCACCATGCCCCGACCGAAAACTTGTCCGGAGATTCCTCTCGTCTTTCCCGAAACCCGCGTCGCGGTTACACCTTTTTCGTCAGGATATCGGCTCGGCTCCACCATGGAGTTTAGTGGCTACGACGAAACCCTTAACCCAAAGCGGGTCGATTTGCTACGAAAGGGAGCCGAACGCTTTTTGCTAGAACCTTATTGCGAGCCAATCGAGACCACTTGGTATGGTTGGCGACCGATGACTTACGACAGCGTCCCCATAATCGGTGCCTGCCCGGGACGCCCCAAGGTAACGATTGCGACAGGGCACAATATGCTGGGGCTCAGCATGGCCCCTGCCACGGGTAAATTGGTCGCCGAGTTGGTGACGGGAGAAACTCCGCACCTGACTCCGGAGCCTTATTCGCCGGACAGGTTTTAAGAAGTTAACAGCAGGTAGGCCACCGCAAGAACCAACTGAATGACGGCGTAGGGTAGGGCGATTTTCACGAAGCCCGCAAAAGACAATTTCAGTTCGTACTTGTGGATGATCGTGACCGCCACGAGAGTTGAGGCCGAGCCGATCGGCGTAATGTTTCCGCCTAGGTTGGCGCCGAAGATCACTGCCCACCAGTAGGGGCTGTCGGGATTTGCCGCTAGTTCGGGAATTCCTGCTAGAATTTTTGCGAGCATGGCTGCAAGGGGAATGTTGTCGGTTACGGAACTGGCGACTGCCGAGGCCACCAAAAGCGATGCGGGGCCGGCGGAATCACCAAGCCCGAGGATCGGCTTTAGCCACTCTCCAATCAGGCCCAGCACCTGTGCGTGTTCCATGACGTTGATGACCGCGAAAAGACAGACGAAGAAAAACAGGAGATCCCAGTCGATTGTCTTGTAGAATCGATCGGCGACTGATTTGTAGCGAATGAGCATGAGTCCGGCGAAAGCCAGAGCCACGAAACCCAAGCCCAACTCGTTGATAACCGGCAATTGCGAGGTCATCGCCACGGTACCGATGAAGACAAAGGTCATGAGGGCCCCGAAACGGAAAAATCCCGGAGACTCAATCCCCTCGTTTTCATCGAAGCCTGCCACAAGAGCTTTGGCGGAGGCTCGTTCCTCATCGCTTTTGAGTGAGCTGATCTTGAAGAGTTTTGCTCCCATCCAAAGGGTCACGATAGTTGAGACGATGACGTAGGGGGCCGCCTTCATGAAAAAGTCTACGAACTCTATGCCTGCTGTTTTGCCGACGATGATGTTGGGCACGGAGGAAATCAGCGTGAGCAACCCCCCGACGTTGGTCAGCAATCCTTCGATCAGCAAGAAACCGAGCAACTTCTCTGATCGGTTTAGCTTTTTCAGGGAAACACCCGACAGGGAACCGACGATTATCATAGCCGTGACGTTGTTCAACACGGCCGAAAAAATTACGGTCATCACCCCGTAGAGCACGAGCAAGCGAAGAGGATCGCCGCCCGACAACTTGGTCAGTTTCACCGCCACCCAGGTGAAGAGTCCCGATTTGCTGGTAATATCTACGAAGAGCGAGGATCCGAGAATGATGGCGATCACTTCCCAATCCACTCCTGGGACGTATATGGGAAGAGAGACTGGATGGCCTCCTATGACCAAACTGCCGACGTCTGCAAACGGAAGAAGGTGAAACCAAGTGCCAATAAAGAGAGCCAGAATGCTGAACACTCCGACGATGACCGATTTCTTTGCGTGAATTTTTTCTTCTAAGGCGAGACATAGGATCATGCCTACGAGCAAAGCTAGAAAAAGGTAGGTCACGCCGGGGTCGACGGCATGCCCGGAGGCAGACGCTAGAATCGGAGGGGAAATGCTCACAGCAACAGAATGGGAACGGATCTAAGCTCGACTGCTAGAGGGTGCGCCATCCCGTGCATCGCCATTTGATCTTCTTCCTTTGCGTGCATCACGAGTAGGTCGACATGGTCTTCCTCGATTAGGCGCCGGTAGTCCTCGAGTCGTCGGCCTACCTTGGCCGTGCCTTCCACGTCGATCTCGAGATTGGCTTCAGCCAAACCGGTTCGAGCGGCTTCGGCAAAGTCTTTTGCATCCTTCAGTAGGCGTGTGAGAATGTTTTCCTTCGCGACTTCGGTGTCGATTTCGGGAATCTTCCCGATGGCTTCGAGATAGCGATTGAGAGTCGATTCATCCTCGATGTGGCTAAGCAGAAGCTTTCCTCCTTTGGGGGTGAACGCGGCGGCATACTGAACGAGGCTACCTTCTCCGCAAAGATGGCCTGATACCGCAG
>JACKQG010005756.1_pt1 | contig 13449 bp, 16 predicted proteins | sample 8237621 | NCBI WGS metagenome assembly JACKQG01 (sample SAMN15677084, study PRJNA649215) | marine metagenome | biome: marine; feature: Black Sea; material: saline water; isolation source: suspended particulate matter (SPM) from the Black Sea western gyre | collected 2013-06-09/2013-06-10 | depth...
GGATTTTTCATCGAAATAATCGGATGCTGGATAAATCTTTTGCGGAGAGAATGGGTCTGAATCAGATCTTTTTGATAGTATTTCAAAATATTTATTTGGATTTCATAATTATCCGAAAACACTGATATTAGAAAGACAACTATTATAATAAGGTTTTATGACATTTATTTGCGTTTACTGAATAATGTGTGTATATTTGTGTGTAGATATTAAATATATACCCAGTATGGCATACATCAGAGTAAAGTTCTACCTCGAAAAGCGGAAAGACAAATCAGGACAGCTTATCACCAAGAATGTTCCCATCCTCTTCTCCGCATCCTTTGGTGATCGTTTCAAATCAACGACAGGCATTTGTATCAATGCGGATCAATGGAATGGCAAGGATTCTGTTAAATCACATCCCAAATCAGAAGTGTTTAATAAACAGCTTAGGAACATTCGATTGGAATTAGAGAAACTATATGATACTGCCATAAAAGAAGACATCCCTGTATCAGTAGAATATTTCAAACAAGGATTAAGAAGAAATCAACGGAGTGCAAATGGATTCTTTGATCTGATGGATGATTTTATTGAACAAGGGAAAAAGAAATGGCAACCGGGGACTGTCACCAAGTTTAAAACCATTAAAAACCATTTGAAGGACTTTGGCGAGAAGAAAAGAATCAAAGTTGAGTTTGACCAACTTGATAATAACTTCTTTGATAAGTTAATAGATTTCTATTTTGAAGACAACAAGTTCATTAATTCTTATGTACGGAAGAATATCATGTTCATTAAGCAATTCTTAATCTGGTCGACAAAAAGAGGTTATAATAAAAAACTTGACTTCCGTGAATGGAACCTGGAGACAGGAACGAAGAGAGAAGACACAGACGGCAATATTATCGCTCTATCAATCCCCGAATTACTACATATTTACGAAATGAAAATAAAGAACCAGACCGTGCTGCGGATACGTGATTATCTGATTCTGGCTTGTTCTACTGGCTTACGTTATTCAGATATAGCTAACCTCAAGAAAACAGATGTTGATCACAAGCAAGGCTTTATTTACTGTACAACAATCAAAACTGGGGATAGAACAATGATCCCCTTTAATGACTTCTCACGTGAAATACTTGAAAAATATAAAAACACCCCGAATTACAATAAGGATGGCGTCGAGATGGCTTTCCCAGCTATCAGTAATCAAAAGACGAATAAGCAACTAAAGGAATTAGCAAAAGAAGCTGGCTTGACCGAAATGGTCCCGATTGTTCATTATAGGAGAAACAGACGTATTGACAAGGTAGTTCCCAAATATAAACTGATCTCATCTCACATTGGCAGGAAGACTTTTATAACATTCTGTGTATGGCTGGGTGTTCCTTCTGAAGTTACAATGAAGTTCACCACACACCGCAAACACGAAACGATGCAAAAGTATTATGACTCAAAAGATGAATCAGCATTACGACAAGAGATGAGAAAGTTCAGCATGAATAACCTTCGTGAATACACTCAAAATTCAGCAAATTAATAATAAAGACAGGTGCTATAACTGTTAATCAGAGGGTCGTTGGTTCGAGCCCTGGCGGGGAGACGAAGATAATCAATCACTTATAGAAAATTTATAATAGGTTATTTTTTAATTATACACACAAAAGGACACACATCACATGTAATATCAGTACAACAGCTCTTTCTTTCCTGTCCAATGTTACCCTTAATTTTAATCCTTGAAACAATAATCTAATCTTTTAAAACTGTTTAGCCGTGGACTATAGATCCTGTAATGATCTTTGCACGAAAACATTCTTATATTTTTTGTTACAATTCTCTAATCTGCTTGATTTACTTGCATCGAATATCATGAAAATTGAAAATGCTAAAGGTTTACAATCTGGATCATGAGTCTTTGTGGTATATGAAACAGCAGTAATATTTCCATTATGCCAGGATTGATGGGTGGAAATGTCTTCAGTATAGCAATTCGATTTTGAAGTAGTAACTTCAGTAATGGGTTCCCCATATTTCATTTGAAGTGCATCTTTCAATTCTGGGTTATTATCGCAATAAAGATCAATTAACAAATCATTGTAAAAAGTAAGAGTTAATCCCTTGATCTTAATTCCTGCTACCTCGTATTTGGACAACATAAATACTCTGGTTTTTGGACAGAAATTTGCCGATGCGATTGCAGACTTTGGTTTGATTGTATCAGGAATGATTTCAATAATATATATTTCATTATACTCAGTATAGTTATCTAACTCTTCAGCTTTTGATAACTTTTTAATTTGAATTGATTTCTCTTTTGCATAATACTCAATAAACCATAACTGGGTTGTATTTATTTTGAAAGCCCCAAGGCCTTCAATATTGGTTTGTTGTCCGAATATTATAGGACACAAGAAGCACATCAAAATGGAGAGATATATTCTTTTCATAATATATAGGATTGGGATGGTTTGAATCATTTTTTTTAATTTCCGAAGACAATTTTATCGTATATGTATTTCTGCATTGAATAATCTCTTGGGTATTCTCTTACTGCCTGAGCCTTGGCTGAGCTGTTTTTCACGGTTTTCATATAATTCTTAGCAGAGAGCTGCTTTTCGTATGTATATTTCTGCATTGAATAATCATTTGGGTATTCGTAAGTTGCAATTTGTTTTACTTCCATATCGATAGTAGTTTTCATATATCTTTTAGCTGCTAGTTGTTTTTCGTATGTGTATTTTTGCATGGAATAATCATTTGGGTATTCTCTTACTGCTATCTTCTTCACTTCAGAATCTGTGACTGATACCATATAATTATATGCTGATAGCTGTTTTTTATAAGTATACTTCTGCATTTCGAGATCATTAGGATACTCATATTTTGCGAAATCCCGAATTTTAGATTCGATACTCTGAGATTTTCCAATATTTGTTATTGATAGAATTAATAAGGTTATTAGGATCAACTTTCTCATGATGGTTTAATTTTTAACCAAATATATGGAATATTTATTTTGATACAATGTATGTGCAAAAACTATTTTTGGATTAAACCCATAATCTTTTGCCTCTAATACTAATAATACATGCAATATGCTTGTGTATCAATTAGATACAATATATAATTTGAAATATGGTACAAATAAGGTACATTTTGATACAAAAACTTCATTATTTGCCTAAAATTGGCAATAAAAAGCCAGCTCAAACATGGCTGGTCTGGTAAGTTTAACACTTGCCCTGGATCACTTTAGTTTAGTTGGATCGGTTGCTGGTTTGTTGTACTAAACCTGCCGCCTCTGCGGCAGGTAGCTAATATACAAATAATCTACGTATAAAGGTCATAACCCATAAAACCCAGAGTTATGACCAAAAGAAAACCTAAAATTAAGAAGAAACATGCACTTACTGTGGCCCAGAAGGCATGCAAGGAGATAAAAGGCTTTGAAGCCCTTTATCATTCTCTTGAACGAAAAATGATCCTGAATGGTTACAGTGAAAGTACCTTCAAAAATTATGCAAGGAGTATCGCTTTTTTAACGCTGCGAACAGGAAAGCTTCCCCAGGAGATCTCTGACGATGAGATCGAACATTATTTGATGAAATTAAGTAAAGAGAAATCTCCCAGCGAAAGCTATTTCAAGCATACCGTTTATGGTTTAAGGTTTCTGTTCCGGTTGTTGGAACAGAATGACCGTGTATTGAAACTTCCACGCTTGCGGCAGGTTAAGAGCTTACCTGTGGTATTGTCGAAGGAGGAATGCCGCCGGCTTTTCAAAGGGACGAAGAATCTGAAACATCGCATTATCATGTGCCTTATGTATTCGGCCGGATTAAGAATGGATGAAACCCGTCGATTAATGTGGAAAGACATTGACCGGAGCCGAATGCAAATCAAAGTGAACCAGGGGAAGAACCGTAAAGACCGGTACGTTGTATTATCTCCCTATATATTGAAAGGGCTTGAAAAATATTACTCTCAATATCAGCCGGACACATACGTCTTCAATGGGAACGAAAAAGGTCAACCATTACACAGAAGAAGTATCCAACGAATTATCGCTGAATCAGCAAAAAAAGCCGGAATCAAGAAAGAAGTAACCTGTCATACACTGCGGCATTCGTTTGCCACTCACCTGCTGGAAGATGGAGTAGATATTCTGACGATCATGGAACAGCTTGGCCATTCCAGGATTCAAACCACGATGATGTACACCCATATTGCCCGGGTTAAAAGAAGTCTTGCTCATAGTCCGCTGGATACGCTCTACGGCCAAGGTTGAAACTGCCAAGGTACGAGCTTGCGCATATCATTCAACGATACGGGAAAAATTCCATCAAGAAATACCCTCAACCGTTGTTTCATTTGCGTACACTCCATGCAATTGAACATTGCCGGACAATGGCCATGGGAGGCCATGTGGATAGCTGTGATGCGTGCGGACACATCCGGGTTTCATATAACTCCTGTCGTAACAGGCATTGTCCAAAATGCCAGAGTACCCAACGTGAACGCTGGATCATCGGCCGTGAACAGGATCTGCTGCCGGTAAGCTATTTCCATGTTGTTTTTACTCTTCCACAATCGCTTAACCAATTATGTATGCGCCACCCGGTTATGATTTACAATACGTTGTTTCACGCCGCATGGGAGACGATACAAGCATTCTCAAAAGACCCAAAACACCTTGGGGCAGAAACCGGGATGATTTCCATTCTGCATACATGGGGGCAGCATTTGTGGCTTCATCCTCACCTGCACTGCATTATTCCGGGGGGTGGGTTAAATCGTCAGGGGAAATGGAAACAGGTAAAAAGCAATGGAAAATTCCTTTTCCCGGTGAAAGCCATGAGCCGGGTATTCCGGGGCAAATTCATGGAAAAATTGCGTAAGTGGAGCAAATCTGAAGGCATTGTATTATCCGAATCGCTGTTAGACAACCTATATCGTCATTCCTGGATTGTATATGCTAAACAACCCTTTCTTGGTCCGCAGCAAGTAGTGGAATATCTTGGCCGTTATACCCACAAGATCGCTATCTCCAATCACCGGATCAAAAACATTGAGGATGGGAAAGTGACTTTCACCTGGAAGGATTATCGTGACAGGGAGAAGCGTAAACTAATGACTCTTCAGTCTGCAGAGTTTTTACGCCGGTTTTGCCTGCATATCCTTCCTGCGGGATATGTTCGTATCCGGCATTATGGATTCCTTTCCTGCCGGAAAAAACCGTTACTGCAACAAGTGCAGCGTAACATGGGATTAACTCCTGCAAAGCCGCAGAAACTCTCCTGGCAAGAAATCTGCACGCTTCGACTGGGTTTTGATGTTGAAACCTGTCCTTGTTGTGGGAAAGGTAAGATGGTCACCACCGAGCGATGGTTGCCGGGACGTTCACCACCAATGAGCATTATCAGATTGAGAGAAAAGAAAAAATTGAAATCAATTAACACTATAGATGACTGCTAAATCAGGTAGTTCAGGACTGCTTTGTCCATTGGAAAAAAAATTTGATGATTACCGAAAATAATTGGCTGTGTTGTTTCTAAAATTCAGAATTAATCACAGCAGAAATCAGGCAGCAAATTCATTCCTGGTCAATCTGAATGCATCAAGACTTAGAATTTCTTATTGAATCCCCATAAACAAATTTTCTGTAAATTAAATCGGCTGCAGGTCCTGTACAACAACGGATTACATCGAAACTTCGCTACGTTTAATCCTTATATGTTAGGGCACGTTAATACATTATTCACAATAAGATTTTATTAAAGAAATACTCTCCATGGTAATTGATGGTACTTTTTTTAATTCAAGAATGGTCTTCTCCATATCTACTTTTATATCGTTTAATTTTGTTCTAGCTTTTTTCGTTAAAATACTAATTTCGGTTGAAAATGGTTCATTTGATAATTTCGTCACCATTAACTTATTCAAAGGATTTAAAAACTCTTCATTCATGTGGGTAAGATTAGCATTTTCTTTTATTAATTTCATATAAATACTAAGGTATTTGTTAATTTCCGAATATGCAATATCATTAAATCTGTTTTCCTTTAAAATTTTTGCATTTTCAGTATTTATTATTGAAATTCTATCTGCAGTATGCTCTACAAGATATTTAACGTCTTTTAGTATTGACACACATTCAATAGTATTTACTTCATATATTCTTAACAGTTCTTTTAATGCCATTTCAATAAAATCCAAAGAAGCATTCAATTTTTTATAGTCTTTAATCCAATTTATGTTTTTTGGCTTATAAAATTGTCTATAAGACTCAAATAATCCAATGACATCTAAGGATTTAATTCTTTCTAAATCATTGTTTACTGAAAACTTAAAAAGTTCAGGTTCATAAATATACTTTTGTTGATTTTCAATATATTCATCGAGTTCTACAAATCTCTTCTCAACATGTTCAACGACACCTTTCAGCAACAATTTAAAATATTGCAGTTTATCTTCATTTTCTTCATACTTTCTTTTAATTTCTAAATTCCGGGTTTTGGTAAATTGTATTTTCAAAATAAAATATGCTGATATAAAGCCCAGTAATCCACCGATAAGTGCACCTATGATAATAATAATCAATTCAACCCAAATACTGTCAGGAGTCGGAATGAGATTATGATATATGTTATAAAAACACATAGAAAAATAATTTATTAATATGCCCTAGCTACCGGCTATACGAATAAAGTGTTCCACGTCAAATATAAGAAGATATTAACTTCTCTGCAATATATAGATAAAATATTTTCAGTTAGAACATATAACCTTTTCCCTATAAACCGGATTAAGGGGTATGAAAGAAGAAGAAAGAATCAAGTAGAGGGCGGAGGGTAAGCTTGCTGAATTAACAATGAACTGGTTGAAATGAAGAAACATTAGGTCTTATCAGAGAGTTTTCCGCACACTTTCATGGAACATATTTATATTTATCTTATTTTTGATAAATAAACAAATTAACAATACAGCAATGAAAAGGTTCTCTCTATTTATCATCCTGTTGAGTTTTACACTAATGACATTAGGACAAACAATCGTCAGCGAAATTATTGTTGTGGACTCAACTCAAAAAAAATCAACCCTGTTCTCAAATGGTTTAACATGGTTTGCGTACCAGTTCAAATCTTCAAATGATGTAATTCAAATGAAAGATTTGGAATCTGGAAAAATTATTGGAAAGGGGATTTTCGAGTACGTCGATCAAAATGGGAAGTCAATCCCACGACATATTCTAATTACATTGGCTGTCAAAGATGGGAAATACAAGTATGATATTGAGTTAGAAATTGTGAGAGAATATACGATAGTAATGAAGGCTAAATGCTTAAATTGTGGTAAAACCACCGCAACTGTTAAATACTCAGATGGGCATTTGCGAATAACTGATATTGCTACCGGTCGAGGATCTTATCATTATGACAATCAAAATGTTGATTGGATTGAAAGAGGAAATTACAAAAAGTGGAGGGCGGCAGTCGATGCAGAGTTGCCTGAATTGAGAAAAAAAATTGAGGATGAAATTAAAGCTCAGGAAAAAGAGCAACAAGAAATTGACAAACAGAAGATTAATGCTTTCGTTGAATCATTAAAATTGGAGATGGTTAAAGTAGGTGATGATTTTTAAATACAAGTGAAAAACCTAATTACCTGTTGTCAGGTATGGAGAGTTTTTATTCAAAGCAATTTGATAAGAAATTTATGAAGATGCGATTTAGAAATATGAACAAATATATTTGTTGTCATGGATAGAGATCAATTTCCTATTTTCCACAACATCGACAAACTTCGAATAGCCACAATTAATAGAAAGATAGAATGGACAAAGTCAAATCCAACTACTTATATTTCTAAAGTTGCTGAACAATATGTTGTTTCAATCCAATCGGTCTTACTTAAAAAGGATTTCACAGATTACGAGTTACTAATATTTCGAGAGAATGAAGATATCCCCTGCTTTTCGTCAAAGAAGGAAAAAGATCCTAACCTTTCATTAGCAATGTACCATAAACACCTCAAATTCTTATACGATAGTATTAAAAAAAGTGTTGAGGATAAAGGATTAGATGCGCTACAATCAGTAGTTGATTTTATTGATGATTAATGCATCTTGATCAAATTAATATATCTCACTTTTGCTATACATAATGATCATTATTGTATTTTTGATAGACACTCAGAATAACTTTTCATAGTTATCTATTTATTGTGCATTTGAGACAAAAAGGAGTTTAATTAAATAACTTACCAAAATGAGTAAAATAACTACAGTAATAATAGCAGGAAGTTTATATGTTGTAATCGTAGGCTTCTTAGTTGTTTTATCAGCATTGGATATAATTTCTGCTGGGACATATATGATAATTTTTTTAACATCATCATTGATAGTTGGGCTAATTATTATTTTCCAATATTCACAGCTCCGAATTAAAGCCAAGCAAGAACTTGATAATAAGGTAAAGGAGATAGAGCAAAAAAGTGAAGAAACTCCTGAAAAGTCAAAATATTCATGGGATATAGCTCGAATAAAATTAGAAGCATATTTTGATAGAAATCTATCACAAATAAACTATATATTTTGGATAAGTATTTTTGTCATGGTAACAGGGTTTGGGTTTATTGTTTGTGGGATTTTAATGTCAATAAATTATCCTGAGGTGATCACTATTACTTACATAGCCTCAATTTCTGGTATTATTACAGAGTTTATTGGTGTGACATTTATGTTAATATATCGGTCAACAATTCGTCAAGCAACAAAAAACATGAATGTTTTGGAGAGAATTAATTCAGTAGGTATGGCCATACAAATATTAGACTCAATACCTGACTCAGATGAAGAACTAAAGTCTCAGACAAAGGCAGAGATAACTAAACTACTAATTGAGTACAAGTCAGACAAAGTCAGTACATGATCAATTAATCTCATCCAACACTTTTATAAACCAGAGCTCTCATTACAACACTCTGTACTTTTTCTATGAAACATTCAATCTTTGCTTACTGTGAGAGCTTGTCCGCTTCTCGTTATTTCTCTGATTACTTAAGCCATTCGCGTAAATCAGTAACTGAAGCTTCCTTGCATATACGCTCCAATTCATTGGTGAAGTATTCGATTTTAGCCTCACCCTCAAGGCCAGCCCCCATTCTTTCTGTGTTCGGAACAATACCATTAATGAAGATTTTGTGTGTTATTTCTAAAACCTGAAAATTATATTTTGCTATCAATTCAGCGAATTGCCTGTTATCAAGTGTCTTAGCATTTTGCTGTACCCATCCCAAACATCCGGCTAATACTTTCCATGTCCCGTCACAATTACATCTAGCAAATATTATTACATCCGTTAACGATTGGATTCTCTCATCGTGAATCCTCTTTATTATTTCGATGTCTCCACTTATGATTGCACCCATAAGTCTTTCCCTTAATTCATCCTTTGGTTTCATCGTTTGGGCTGCTTAGTGATAACATTTTTTCTGCAAGCTCCAATAGCTGGTCATCATCAAGAGCTTCAAGCTGTGGGCGGAATTGTGCTCGAATGTCGACAACAGAGAGTGGAGGCACAGTATAACGGAGGTAACGTTCAAGGGTCATTAGCCTGACTTTAGGTTCAAGTGATCTGAAGTCCTCCTCCAGATTATCGAGATTTCTCTCAATCAATAACGTGATACGGTGACGGATCTCATCTGTAGCTTTATTCCTTGAACCTGCCGGACGTCCTTCCGGATTACCTGATTGGCCAGGTTGAAATCCCCTTTTTCCTTTCATGATATTGTAGATTTATTGTTGTTTACAATTCAAATAACAAATTTAGTTGTCGGATGTTTTTAATAAATCGTGCAGCTTTTGTATCCGTAACAAATGTGGTTCATATATTTCGTTACCATTATGCCTGTCAATCGAGTCAAGATGCGACTCGAGAAATAGCGGAACATTTACTATCCTGGTACATTTGTCTAACTGGATCTCATCCGGATAAACAATACCACAAAAGAAATCTTTCAACTCTGACACATTCCAATTCTTAACTTTTTCAACTGAGAGAGGATCAGCTATGCGTGCTTGTGGAATCGGATTCATCAATGGAAGAGGATTAAACAGTTGGTCAAATTTGATAATTTTCCTCGGTATTGGTGACAGCCCTTTGGTGGTGTGTTGAATTGGTGTGAATTTTAGTATTTTCATTTTTGTTGCATTAGGTTATAGGTTATACTTCTGTAAGATATTGATACATAGCTATTTCGCCCACCTATAACTATAACCGAATAACCTTACTAATATAGGGTTGAGAAACTCCCAACACCCGGGCGATCTCACTTTGATTTTTCAGTCCAGCTTTATGATACAGGTATTTTGCAACAGCCGCTTTTGTAAGCCCATCACCGCTAGAAAAATGATCATACACTTTTATGCCTGTTTCGCGGAAATACTCGGTAATCTTAATTGCCGATTCCATCGTTTCTTCATTGATATCTGCATCGATGTCACCCGAGATAGCTGCGCTTGCAAGGTGAAGAATCATGGACAGTCGAAGAACAATTATTTCCAGCTTCGAGAAAATGCCTTTCACATGGTCAGATTTTTCTTGATTGATAGCATCGGTGTTTCGGTTTACAAAATCCCTGTAAAGATCCTGTGCCCCTTCTGTCAATGATAGTATGGTTTCCGCATCCATGGGGATTGATAAAAGAGTTTTGATAAACCTATCATAATTTTCTTCTATGCCTGTGGATAGCCTTTTTTGGTTATAATATGGCTTCACGGTTTGATCTGGATACAAGAAACAGAATCGTTGCATTAGCCCATTTTCTGCTCTGTGATCAGCTCCCATCGATCTGATCAAATCAGGTTGAATCCCTCCGGCGATACTGACACATGGATGAGTTATTTTGATAGGGTTTTGACTTTTTCGATTATATGTTGCGGCTTCACCTGACCAAATGCTCAGCCAGTTCTGAACCTCACCACTCTTATTGTATCGTCCGAAATCATTAATCCACGCCATCAACTCATCGCGATGTACGATAATCCCACGGCGGTTATCGTGATGTACTTGAGCTAGCGATTCCGGTGTGAAGTCACTCAATAAATATTGCATTAAAGCAGGTCGTTCAGGTTCTTCCATTTCACCGCGATTCTTTGCAGATGTGTTGTGGTAAGAATCGTACAACGCTTTCCGTGTCTCATATTCTGTGAAAGCTATCTGGTCAAGTTTATGAAACGGTCTAAATGCGAAGGACAACGGCTCTGTCTTTCCTATCCCGGTTGGGGCAACGAACGCAAACCATAAGGCCGTGTTATTGCGATATTTTCCATCATGTAACAGGACACTATTCCCAATAGCTGTACTGAATGCAGCTAGGATTGCCCCCCCCAGAAATCTAACGGCGTGCCATATACTGAATAACATTCATTCACCAGGTCTCTCAGATAAGTAGGGAATGCCTCCACGGGGAAGGGCGGGATCTCGTTTGTTCGCTTCTGTTGTTGTATTGTCGTGACAATGGCAACGCCCGAATACAATACGTTTTTGTAGATCGATCGAATTATACCTTCAATTTCAATTGCAGGAAATCCCGGCTCTTCAAGCTTTATTAATTCAGCGTGTGCTTCTTCTACTGGGAGATTTGCTCGGTGGCAATATCCAGCCAACTGCATCACGTAATTATTGCGTGTTCCTTCCAGGAACTTCACCTCATTTCTTTGAAGAAACTCCTTGCCCATTTCAATAATGTTGTTCCCAAGCGTATAGGTGTCAATGAAATCCTTGTCTAACTTGTAGGGGGTGGTCGAGGTGAAGGCCTCAGCATCGTGACAAAGAAAACATGCTCTTGAGATGTCTTTTCCAGCTACATCAATATCAATATCAAGCTCCCACTTGAAGTAATTCTGTAATGCATGGAAGTATTCAAGGTGTACTCCTTGTGCCATGTCAACCAGGTAAACCACTTTCAAGCCGTCACCACTAGGAGACCGGAACATAAGTACCGGCATGTGGCTGCTCTTAACCTGGTCCATGATTGCAGTTACAACAATTTTAACATGATCTATGTCAATACAGATCAAGCCCGAATGCTGAATCAATTCTGAATCGCTTCGTTGCCTGAAGATCCCGGAAAAAGTCACGTATGGTAATAATTTACTCTTGAGCCTATTTCGTTCACACTTATCTTTTACAGCCCTGATTTGCCCAGTAGCATCTTTGAATTTACCTCCAATTATACATTTGTAGATACACGATATTGTAAGTGGTTCACGCTTGGGTGTAACATTTGTGATGGGTTTTTCGAAGTATGAGAAATGCTGGTCTTGCTGATTCTTTGTCAGAATTGTACTGTTTTCCTTCATCCTACTGACTTTTATATATTTCGATGAACCATTCGTAAAAACTCTGGAAATCATGAGCTATAAAATAAAAACCGCCTGCTGCTTCAATTTGACATTGATACGCGGCTTGTGACGGCCTTTGTCGGTCGCGGCCTATCTTCACTTCAATCTTGATAGAAAGTCCGCCATACGTCGCGGAAATATCCGCTGTACCGCTCTGCATTGAGGGTTTTATCCACTGAATAGATCCAACAGTCCGGTGAAATCCAACCGAGTCAACGTACTGTTTCCGCTTGTCCAGAATCCGGCCAATACACGAGATCCTTTCAGCTTGGCCTCCACTATATCTGATGAAATCGATAATACACCGAGTCAAGCCGTTTGCGGTATTATCATTGTAGCGTGAAATTGAAAGGGCGTACTTCGGCACTGTAGGATATCGATTCCGAGCATACTTATAAGCGAGATAGCGGAGGTGATGCAATGCAGTATCCGGCGATCGCTTTCTGATGACCGGATACATACTAATCGTTGTTTACACGAATTGCATCGAGGATTTCACTACGCTTGAAAAACATTTTGCGACCTACTCGATAATAGGGAAATCTGCCATCCCGCGTGTACCTCCAAAAAGTAACCAGATTACAATTCAATAGTTGCGCGGCTTCTTTACGAGTAAGCAACTTTTCTTCCTTAGCTGTTAAATTTTCTTGTGTTTTCATATAACATCTTATTAAATTAACAGCTTGTAAAATTATACTAAAAAAATCCGAATAAACCAAATTGATTTTAACATTTGATGTATTTACATTGTTTTTTCGTAGAGATTTCCCCCGCGAATAGTACGTTTCAGCCGATATGCCTCTTTTTTTCGTTTTGACATTGACTCCCGCTGAATCTATTAATATCCAATTACCAACAGAAAATGATTTAATATGGACTTTTCGATTTGAAAAGAGGATTTATGCGTATTGAACATGAACCTCCGCCACCGATTGATATTAAAGAATTTGCGGAGGCACCCATATTGATTACCGGAAACTCTGAGAAAAAGAAGACACCAAACGGAGTGATTAAGAGCAATTTCCTTGGAATACATGCAAAGTTGTATTATATTTAGC